>Ga0207050_1024_pt4 | contig 25983 bp, 26 predicted proteins | sample Alteio_BWMinCont_64_FD_153291 | JGI IMG/M metagenome (GOLD analysis project Ga0207050, IMG submission 153291) | Enriched cells from forest soil in Barre Woods Harvard Forest LTER site, Petersham, Massachusetts, United States -... | ecosystem: Environmental > Terrestrial > Soil > Temperate forest >...
AGCTTGTGTGGCACCTTGGGGAAGATGAGATCGTCGTAGGTCAGATCGCTCCGCTTCAGCGTGCGCTTGTACAGGAACCGCAGGGCCGAGATGCGGATCTCGACGGTACTGGGCTCAAGCTTCTTCTCCTGCAGCAGGTATCGCTGATAGCGTCGCAGGTGCTCGGGACCTAGTTGCTCCGGCGAGCAATGGAAGTGCTCAGCGAACTGCTGGACAGCACCGAGATAGCTGCGGATCGTGGACGGCGCGTAGTTGCGGCGTTGAAGCTCGTGCAGCATGCGCTGGCGAAGTGGGGTCATGGGAACCTCCTCCCTATGACCTCTCACCCTAGCCCTGCATGACTCCCTTCACTACCACCACTCTCAGTCCGTCGCGCCAGCGACTTCGTTCTAACCGGCATCTCGGACAAGTGCCTGCAAAGTCGGGCCATAGGTAAGTTCGATGCCGGTTAATATTCACGTTTTTCACGCATGGTTTGGTGATTGTAGGAGAGCTTTCTTTTGGCTCAAGCAAAGTGGTCTGCCCGATGTGGAGAAACTGCCGCTAACTTGGGTTCACCCTGCAGCCGCAACAACTTCATAAGGGCGCATCATCTCGTTGTCCTCATGCTCGAGATTGTGGCAGTGCCAGACATAACGTCCCGGATAGCCCACAAATGGAACAATGATCCGTGTAACGCTCGAACCAGTTGCGCGGACCGTGTCCTTCCATCCCATTTCTTCGGGATCAGGCGGCACAGCTGGGCTTGTGTAATGCAGAATCCGGGTCGTCGAGTAGTGAAAAGCATCGAACGGCTGCCGATCGAGGATTTGAAAGCGGACCATGTGCAGGTGAATCGGATGCACATCTTCGGTCATGTTCGCGAGCTGCCAGATTTCAGTGGTTCCCAGAACAGGTTTTTCTGTAATCGGGTGATGCCACGGGGTATTGTTTAATAACATTCCCATGGACCTCACGGTGCGTTCAGCCTGTTCGTCGAGAGTGAGCCAGCGAGTCCGTACGGCCGCCGATTCCGCTATACGAGGTATGCGGCGAAGAATCACCGGTAAGGAACTTGGATCCGAAACCTGCGACGGACCCACGCGGAACTCCATCAAGTCAAATGCATCATCTGACAGTACAAGGCGCTTCCCACGATAGGGCGCAAAATCAACTATCAGATCGGCGCGCTCGCCCGGTGCAAGCTGCACCTGAGTCAAAGCAACCGGGGCGGACAACAACCCCTGATCGGAACCGATCTGATAAAGCTCCGCGCCCTCCGCCAGTGAAATCCGATAGTAACGACCGTTGGACCCATTCAGAACTCGAAAGCGATACTTGCGCGGCTCAACTTCGAGATAAGGGAATATTTTTCCGTTGACGAGCGGTATCTCACCTAAAACCTCTGAGGTCCAGGGATGTTCAGGATCGGGAGAAACTGGATAGCTCAATATCCCATCAGGCTGCAGATGACGATCGAAGAGCACGAGTGGTATTTCGTACTTACCTTCAGGCAGATTTAACTGTCGCTCCACTTCGTCACGAATCACGTGCAGACCCAGAAGCCCCGCGTAAATATTCAGGCGGTTGATACCCATTGCGTGATCGTGGTACCAGAGCAGCGTTGCATCCTGCTGGTTGGGATAGTAATAAGTGCGTGATTGGCCCGGTACGTACCAGTCTTCAGGAAACCCATCGCTTCCAGGCGGCGTTTTGCCGCCATGCAAATGCACAACCGCGCGCACATCAGGCTTGTCGTGTTCAGCGCCACACAGAGAGTAATCAATTGGGAGGAAGTGCTTCGCAGGCAGATCATTCACCCACTCCACAAACATTCCTTGACCGCTTTGCGTTTCAAGAGTCACGCCTGGAACCGAACCGCCGAAAGACCATTGGCTTGTCGGCGGTAAATCCCGATGCAATTTGCTGGTCACCGCACGCATCTGCACGCGATAAAACGGCACCCGTGAGCCGGGCGTGGTCGAATCTGGGCGGTAACCATCCGGTCGTGCGATCTCCGGAATGGGAAGCGGATCGACGAAAGGAGTCAGCTGATTCGGATCGAGCCGCTGAGCGGACGGCGGCAGCGAAGGCAGGGAGTGGCTGAAAGCCGGTGGCCCGAATGCGCCTGCGGCGGCAATTGCAGATTGACCGAGAAATTTGCGGCGAGTAATCAACAGAACAATCTCCACTGTCGTTTGCCGGAGCGGCTGGACAAAGCTACGTGAGCGGGGCTGCGGCCCTCACTGCTGACTTGGCATGAATGTAACGGACGGACGCCGCCGCTGCCCTGTGGGCAGTGGCGGCGTCCGTACACTGAACGGCGGAATGCTTTCTTAAGACAATGTCATTGGAATAAGTCGCCCAAATCGTTTGTCTTCGGATTGGCGGCGTCTCCCAGCAGCGGGCCGACCCCGAAAATCTCCTGGATGGTCTTCAATGTGGAGCTATGCGTGTAGTGAATAGAGTTGCTGTAAGGCTCTTTGCCCCGACCTTTGGCAAGCGGTGAGAGCAAAAACATGGGAATCGGGCCGTCTGCAAACTGGCCGCTGTCCTCCGCTTCATCCCAAATAATGAACAACGCCCCATTGTCTTTGTATGCGTCTGATTGAAGGATTACCGGCACATTTTTTCTCAGCCACTCGTCCCCGCGCGTCGTATTATCGGTCGGCTCCTGGCTGTCGCACGGGGAGATGCCTTCGTGACCGTCGTGGCACAGGTTCGGAATGATAATGTTGTAGCGCGTCTGTGTATGATCGGCAAGATCCGTCGCCAGGTTGTAAAAAGGTACAACGTGTGCGATACATTCGGGCGACTCAGAATTCAATCCATCGTTCACATCATTGAAATACACCTGTGCGAGGTGCTCAACGTCGAGAGAGCTGAAGTCGAGTGGACAAGTATCGAAAACAGAGCTTCCAAAATCAGGCTCCCCGTAGACTTTCCATGAAATTTGGGCATTCTGGAGCAGCCGTACCAGATGTTTCTGCGTAAAGAACTGAGGCTGCCCGGGCTGAGTATCTTCGACTACTCCAAAGTTCGTACCTGCTTCAAGCCAAACGTAATTCGGCTGACTGGGATGATTTCCTGGAGGATTGAAATACTGCTGCGGATGTGCCGACGTTTGGAACAGTTCTCCATTGATGTAGGGCGCCAAGGGATTGTCTTTCAAATCGGGGTCGCCAAAAGACGCACCCGCATTATTCCCTGTCCAGTTTTTGTTTTCCATCATGATTACAAAAACGGTTTTTACCCTGTGTAAACTCGAACCCGTAAAACCCTGGACAAAAGGTCCGGCTGATTGAGCCAGCATTGGCGTGACAAGGGCTGAAGCCGCGACGAGAGCGGATAAGAGAGTCAGAGGGCTTTTCAGTGGTTTCAATTCGGCCGTCTCCTTTTGATCGATCCTTAACACCCGAATCGATGGCGTGAGTGTTAACTTCGCACGACACTGTCATCCTCCCGTTAATGGCCAATGAAATTTTTGGAGGGAGTTCGAGTAAACAAACGGATATTGATGCCTGATCCCCTTGCTCCCTTTCGCGCATGATAACCGGCAATCCGGAAGTGATCTCGCGAGCTGCATGCGAAGCCGCGCTTTGAGCAGTCTGCAACCGTGCAGCCGACCCTGGATCGAAGTTGCTCAAAACGCCGTTTCACTGGAACTTCGGTCAGGCGGCTGGCTTTTCAGCGAATCGCTCCGTTTTTGGACCGGAATTCCGGCTTCGCCCTTGCCATACGGCTGAGGAACCTATAATCCGAGCGAATCAGGACTGAAAAAGGAGATTCCAGATGAAACGGGAAATCATTCGCGTCGAGCCACTGGATACCTAACTGGAAAAATACAAGGCCCCAGCTTCAGCCGTGACGAAGCACGGCGACACAATCTACGTCTCAGGTTCTCCGCCGTTCGACCCCAAAACAGGAGAAATCTTCAAGGGACCGATTGAGCGTCAGACGGAGATCGTGTTGGATCAACTCAAGCTCTGTGTCGAAACGGCAGGCTCTTCTCTGGAAAACATTCTGAAGCTGAATGTCTACGTCACTTCAGTAGACATGTTCCCTGCGGTGAATACCGTCTACAGGCGTTATTTCCCGGAAAATCCGCCCGCGCGCATCTTTATTAATGTTCCTGCCTGGTTCGGCGGGTTTGATATTGAAGTGGATTGTATCGCCGCAGTTTTATAAGACTGTTCTTTAGTTCGGTGTATATCTCCGCTCGTTGGCGAGCGGCCGCGAAGGCGCCCTGTGCGACGGCACGGCGCGCCTTTTCGTATTGCGCTTAATCTGCCTTTGAACGAATGGTTGATAGTCAAGCGTTGCATCCACCACTCACCAGTCAAAACTGAACGCCAGGACGGAAGTGCCGTTTGGGGGAATCGGAGTTGCGGCTCAAAGACTCTTGCATACCTGGTTGCTCCCGGATGACCGGCTATCCGGAACTTTCGGGGAGCTGGGTCGAAATGTCCGTATTGCCGACCACCCGGCCACTACGAGTTCATTAGAATAGTGGGGCGATTGAGGAAATGCTCAATATGGAGATATGGACTGGCGTGGCTTGCATCGTAACTAACCCCAACTGCAAAGGGTTCAGACGTTTTGGAGGCAATGGCAAGGGCGCCTATGTGAATCTAGCAGCGTCGGTCGATTCAGAAGCTGAGTTCACGGAGCGAGTCGAACGAATCGTGCCCACGCTTGACTGCATTCTTTTGACACTGGAAGACGTGAAACCAATCGATGAGCGCATGGAGGAGCCGGATTATCCCGAAGAGCTAATCAACATGCGCTCGACGGCACGGGCGCAACCAGCAGACCTGGTGTTCGGAGGATTTCACGTTTGGACTGATAGCGACATCAACTGACTCGCAAGACCTAATCAATTGTTCCGGGAAGTGTCACCGGCAATACGGAACTTTCGAGGAGCTGGGTCGAAATGTCCGGATTGCCGACGATCCATCCGGAACGTCTGCCTCGAGGCGTCTCGCAACAAGCTGGCGGCCCAATACCCGCTACGATTTCGGCAATGAGTGGGAAAGGCTGACTAGGTTTTGCGGAGGCACGTGAATCAGAGCCCCGCGTGGGGCGTCGATGTCGGCGATGAGAAGAAATGCGATGGATACAAGAAACGGCAGAATCAAGAGCACTGCGCTTTTCACCTGACCGCTGCGCGCGCCATATCCGAGCAGCAAATTGCACAAGATAGCAATCGCGATCATTAAGCCCCATGCTGCGGTTGGAATGCGGTTCCACCATGCGGCCTGAGTATATCCCCGCGAATTCAACACATCATTCATGCCCGCGACAGCGAGAGCCATCACCGGTGTTGGCTGAGCCAAAGCCGGATTCTGAACCGCGGTCCACATCTCTGTCTGCAGTAGACCAGTATCTGTGTTGATCTTTTGCAGTTCGGTCTGATCACGGGTCCGATAGAACAAAACCCGCAGATCGAGATATTTGGCCAGCTGAGCACGCACCTGAGCAGCATCGGACGCAGGCAATAGTCCTGCACGGACATATTCCGTCCCGATTGCATTCGCCTCTGCCTCCTCATAGTTCCTCCGTTGCTCATAGCGGCCGGTCGCCATGGAGAAGCTGAAGCCGATAATCAAGCCAAGCAGGGTGAGGGCAGCGGCCTGCACAAAGCCAAAGTCTTCGCGTTCTTCGCCGACCAAGGGCCGTTGGTTGCGCAACTTAGTCCCAACCAATGCCGAGAGCCATAGGACTAATAGCGAGAGCGGAAAGTGCAGAACTGGATAGTTGAACATATGCATCCCTCCCGAGGAGTCAGGTTCAGTCTACGGTGGGTAATTACGTCTAGCCAGAAGCGTAGCTGCTAACTCCACGATTGGGACCCGAGTCACCGGCATACCAGAAGTTTCGCGTCGAGATGTCCGTATTGCCGACAAACCGCGATATTTGGGAAATGTATGCTAGCCATGTGTCGAAATGGCTAAACGGCCCTGGATCCAGGAATGTAAGATCATCCGCTCGATTTTTACTTCTAATTGTGATCGCGGTGGTCACGCTGGACCAGAAGACGTTCTCACAGAGCAACTCTGGAATGAACAATCTCGCAGGAGTCAAGCAGCGGAGACTCATTGACACCATTGAAGCTGAAAGTAAACGGGGTGTTCTGCTTTCCTACACTCAACAGTATCGTTCTCATGGAAAGTCAGTCCGCTACAAGGGAACGTTGTATCTGGCGATCACAGCATTTTCGGTGAAGCATTGCGACGTCGCAATCTCCACCATCGTTGCAGATCGATATTCGGGTCGGGTAGGTAAGAAACTAGGCGGCGACACCCAGTACAGCTACAAATATTCTGCCGAGATCCCGCTCACTCCAGAAGTCGCCAGATCACTGAGCATCGTCCAAGGAAGGCCAAAACAATTGGAATGGGAGACGCACCCTGCTTGCACCGATCAGGACGCTTGCAACATTTACTGGTTGGAATTCCAAGATAAGAACCCGACGATACGATTGAGCATTCTTACCGACGATAATGCGGATTACGACGGCGATGTCACAACTTTTGATGGGGTGGTCGACGAGTTCAAGATTCCCCTTAGCTCTGCGGATAAAGGGAAAGAGATTGTCTCCATTTTGCAGAGTTTTGCAACCACGTGTCGCCAATGAAGTCGGCTTCCGTCGTGGCAGTAAATTGCAGTAGACCGGCATCCCGGAAGTTTCGAGTTGAAATGTCCGGAATGGCGACAATACGCCAGCCCAGCAAATTTACCCGGGGCAATTGCGGAAAAACCTCTGCTAAGCTTTCGTTCGTGAGCCTTGGAATCCGAAAAAGGTGGGCGGTCGCGTTCATATTAGTCGTCGTGGGCATCGTTTGCGCCGCCTATTTGGTGTGGAGTGGATTGAACGCGGTCGCGACCTTGGAACCGGGCATGGTTGAGCTTCATCTGCCGTCTGGCACAACGGCGTATTTGCGGCGTCAAGCCTATTCTGGCAAGCCAGCCGAGGTTTACATCTCATCTAATCCAGACTTCTGCGCACCTTATGATCGGAAGCATGACTACAAATTGCCGCCAACAATTCAGGGCGGTCCTGACTCCCCAGTGCTTATTTCCTACGCGGGCAACACTGTTATCGTGCACAGCCCTGCACCGGTTGTGCAGCCGTCGCTAGCCCAACCTAATTCCTTCATTGTGATGTTTGAACAGCTCACGCCCGAGACGTATGCAGTCTACGTGAAGAATGGTCACGCCGCCGCCGATTCCGCGACGTCTTGGACAAGGGTAGAGGTTCCATTTGGACACAACACGTGCGCCCTGTAGCGGACCCCAAAAGAGTGTTCTGAGTGCATTACCGGCATCCCGGAAGTTTCGAGTCGAAATGTCCGGAATGTTGACATGCGGGACACTCCCCCCGGTCTACATCGCGAGCTGTTTCGGCGTAATCAATCCGATGTGCGCAGCTCCCGCGACTTTTGCAATGTCCAACACCGTTGCAACGGCGGAGAAATCCAGATTGCCATCTCCTTTGATGAACATTACTTTCTCACCCCAAACCGAAAAGATGGCATTTAAGCGGTTGCCCAGATCGTTTATAGCCACATCATTCTGATTGATCTTGTAAGCCGGACGACCGCTTCGGCCAGAAACAATCTGAACGACAACCGCATTGTCGGGATTCTGTTTCAAGTCCTTTGGCTGGGTTGGCACCTGTGCTTCCAGACCGCGTGGTGCAACAGGCACAATAACCATGAAGATAATCAGCAGCACGAGCAACACGTCTATCAGTGGAGTCACATTGATGTCGGTGTTCAATCCATAGGGGCGATGGCCATTTGTTATCGCCATGAGGTCACGCTTCTAACTATCGATGATCAAGAGATCTCTATCGAGCGGATCGCTTCGATACAACCTTGGACACCGTTCCAGGTCTGCAAGTTCCTGCCTAATTGATTACGCAACCAGCTGGAGCCGGTCGGGTTGAGATGCGAAAATCCGCATGAACACAGTGGTGCAGGGGGTCGGCTGGCGACTGCCGCCCTATGCCGATCAAGTCAGCAAGTATCCAGTTTTGAAACCGCCTCAGCGGCTCAAAATCCAGATTCAGCGCCACCATTGTCGTAGGCAGCGTTTTGCGCCGAATGCAACCGTGTCCTGTCGGAAACCAGAAACTGAGTTTTTTAGATGGCCTCGAAAGACCACATATACCCAAAGGTTCCGAGGAGTGCCAAGTTGCTCCTTGTTGTTGCGTTTTACGCATCAACATTGACGAAGAAAGCCTTGGACATATAGGGAAAACGCAGCCATCATCGCGTCATTGGAGGCATGATGGCGCTGCCCCTTTCATCACGCTCTACTCAAATTGGTATTCAGAAGCGCTTCCCGGTTATTGAATTCGAACCTCTCCTGGATGCGATCGAGGCGGCGGCCCTTCTGCGCATGCATCCCAAGACCCTCAAGAAGAAGGCGCGCCTTGGCGAGATCCCAGGTCGGCATGTCGGCAAGTACTGGCGCTTTCGTGTCTCGGATCTGAACGATTGGCTGTGGCATCAGGAGCAGGGAGGCTCTGGCGGGCGAGTCCTGTGAGTGCCAATGGTGCGCGCACTGTCGTCGTGCGTTCGAGGGAGGCCGGTCAGCGAGTTGTCTCAACTGACAGTTTTGGCGCGCCTTCTGGCCGGACTCGGATGGGTGACTTTGGTCCGGAGGGCGTCTGCCGTTTGGTAACCCGCTCTCTGCTCGGTCACGGCTTCGGGGCAGAACCGGCGCCCGGCGGCAGCTCGCTCTTCTGCTTCGACTGACCACCCCACCAGGTCAAAAGCGGACCTGGTGGGGACCCCGGTGCACGTCGCCCTGTGGGTCACGGTTTCCGCTCGAAATCTTCTTCGCAAAGTACAGCGAAAAGATTTCTCCGGAGCCTCCGTAAATGCAGAGCTTCGGCCTTGGGAGCCGGGCCCCTCGCTGGCTTCGCTCAAGTGTGACCCGAGCAAGACGCGGGAATTTCAACAAAACGGAGACAAGATCATGTACCAGAACAAAGTCAGCCTCATCGGATTCCTCGGCGGCGACGCGGAAGTTCGCAACGCCAATAACCGCAGCTTCACAACTCTCTCGCTTGCAACCAAATCCTCCTACAAGGACAAAAAGAGCGGCCAGTATGTCGCGCATACCGAATGGCATCACTGCGTGGTCTTTGGCAAGCTCGCCGAGTTTGCCGCAACGCTGACCAAAGGCGCCCATGTCCATATCGAGGGCGAGCTCCGCAGCCGCGAAATAGCGGCCAAGAATTCCGACTTTAAGCGGCGCATCTGGGAAATCCGCGTCGATTCCATCCTGAAGCTCGACCGGGCTGAGAAGGCTGGCCCGGAGGACCAGGATGACGGGGAGGAACCGGCCGCTTAGGCCGGTCCTCCTCCAACTCGGAGGCTTCGCCATGAGTTTTGATTTGATCCTTCCGTTTCTTCGACCCATTGAGCCACTGTTGCTCGACGAGAGCGTTAGCGAGATCATGGGCAATCCTCACGCAACCTGGTGGTACGAGCGCAACGGAATAGTCTTCCGGGAAGCGACGATACAGTTCGACTCCGGCCGCCTGCGTACGGGCCTCGAAGTGATCGCCAATCACCTCGGCAAACGCCTGGATGAAGACAATCCCGTTCTCCACGCTCAGCTGCCAGATGGCAGCCGCCTTGCCGCCGTGATTCCGCCGGTAGTTCGTCCCGCTCCTGCGCTGACCATCCGCAAGTTCACGAGCCGGCGATTTACGGTCGATGACCTGATCGCTCGCGGCACGATGACAGAGGCTCTGGCGCAGTCTCTTGAGGAACAGATCTGCTCTGGAAAGACTGTCCTGATCAGCGGTGGAACCGGGAGCGGCAAGACGACTTTGCTCAACATCATGGCCCAGGCAATTCCCGACAATGAGCGCATTATCATCATCGAAGATACGTCGGAGCTTCGCATCCAAAAGCCGAACGTTCTCGCTGTCGAATGCCAGACCGATACCTTCAAGACCAGGATCACGTTTGACGATCTTCTGACGTCGGCACTTCGCTGGCGTCCGGACCGGATCATCCTCGGCGAAGTCCGCGGAATCGAGGCGCGAACGCTGCTCGATTCCTTCAATACCGGCCACGCAGGATCGCTGGCTACAATCCATGCCAACTCGGCCGAAAAGGCTCTCCATCGCTTCGCCAATCTGGTGATGCGAAGCCATACCCAAACGACATTCGTTGACACGGAAGCCGAGATCGGAGAGTCCGTCGATTTCGTTGTCCATATCGAGCGTCAACCGGGAGGTCGTGTCATCCGTGAGGTCCTCCGCATGATCGGCTACGACCGGGATACAAAACGGTTCCTGATTGAACCCGTATTCGAGGTGCACCATGCGGCAGCTTAGCAACGCAATTCAGGTCGATTTAGCTTACGAATTTCTCACCCGGAGCTTCACTCCAGGTGAGACTCTTGCCATTCTTCTGCGCAGTGAATCTCAGGCCAAAACCCAGCAGCGAATCGTGAGATTTGAGTGTGCCATTGCTCCTCGCTATCTGCGCTGGTTGGCATACGAAAATACTCGGGGTGCGAACGTCTATGTGGCTGCGAATCCCCTCCGTTTCGGCAGCCGGAAGCGCACCAAAGAGTCGATCGATGAGGTTCGCCACCTATATATAGATATCGATTCGGATGGCGAGGTCAGATTGGACGCAGTTCGGACCTCCGGTACGGTCCCGAATCCGTCCACGATCCTGTCCACATCTCCTGGCAAATACCAGGTCCTGTGGCAGGTCGATGAGTTCCGGTTTGCCGAGCAGGAACGCCTGCTCAAACTTCTCGCCATTGCCTTCGGCGGAGATCCCGCTTGCACCGACTGCAACCGGGTTCTCCGGCTCCCGGGATTCCTCAACAACAAATACGATCCAACGCACCTCGTAACGGCTGAATACCCCAGCAATTCGCTATCGAAGCCGGAACACTTTCGCCTGGACGATGCACTGATCGACCACATTCCGATTTGCCACCGTAGATCCGCGCAGATCGTGCCGGCTGAGAAGACGAATTCCGAGAACGACTGGGCCTGGATATCGCGCGAACTTGCTGCTGGAAAAGACGCAGTAAAGCTAACCCGGACGCTCGCCGAATGCCGTTCCGATAAGCCCAATCCGCTCTACTATGCCCAGCGCACCGTCGACGTTGCCTCGGCCCGTCTGTGGTTGCTCGAAGGCATCCCCTTCGGCGACATCGTGACCATGCTCGAAGTGCGTCGTCGCTTCGAGATTCCCACGACCCTGAATCTGCCCCGTGCGCATGAGATTGCGCGCACCGCGCAACACATGATTTCCCGGCAGAAGATCGCCTGAATCCGTAACCCAAGGAGCATCACCATGCCATTGCTTGAAGTCATCCAAAGCCGACAGATCAACGCATCTGTCCGCTTCGACGAAACCACCGCCACCCTGGTCGACCAGTATGCGGCGTTCATTCACGCCACCGCCGACGATGTGGTGAACAAGGCCCTCCACTACGTCTTCTCGAAGGACCGGAACTTCCAGGACTACCTTAAGTCCTCGGATTCCCGGTGCGTCACGGCCACGCTACGCGTGCGCAGGAGCGCCGTCCTTGCCGACACGAAGCCCAAGCCCACACCAAGGGCCGTCGCAGGGGTGGAGTCGATAGAGTCAGCCCGGGTCGGAAAGCCATGATCATCCCCCAGAAGCAGTGGAGAGAAGAGAACCGTGCTTCGCACGGGCTGTATCTCGACACTCCACCCCTTATAGGGTGCTGCCAAGGAACCTCGGTTCCTTACTGCGAACCCAAAGCATCCACAAAGCTTACAAATTGTGCGTTCCTCGTTAGGAACTCTGGTTTACAACAAGGAACTTCGTCACGGCAGGTTAGGGGGAGGTGATATGCAATCCCAGTCAGAACTGAGTGGCTCACAGTCTCGGCGCCTCCGCGGACGCGCGGCTCGCTCTCAAAGCATTGGAACGAAGCTGACGGTTGATGAAGAGGGAGAGGTGCTCGCCGCCGCTGAGTCGGTCGGCAAAGCACCAAGCGAATGGGCACGCGATGTAATGCTTCTGGCAGCTAGGCATACGAGCAAGCCCGAGGAAAATAGCGCGCTGTTTACCGAAGTGCAAGCGATCCGCCTGCTCCTAATCAATGCATTAGAGCCGCTTTTGCGGGGCGAAAAGATCACGCCCGAACAATTCAAGGAGTTGCTCCGCTATGTGAAAAACAACAAACGCAAGGCGGCAGATGAGACGCTTGCCAGCTATGCCAATAGGGTCACTGAGGAGTGAGTATGCAGACACAATGGGGCCGCAAAGAAACGATGATTTTCCCGCCACACTCGCCGTTGTACAGCTATGGAGCAATCTTCGTTTCGGTCATGCTGACGGGGCTTTTCCTGTATCTTCACTTCGCAGTAGCGATGTCGCCACTCAAACGTTTTTACCTGCCGTATTACTTTCGCACAGCCGTCGCCGGCGCTGTCCACCGAACTGACAAATACGCCATATTGATGGTGGCAGATGGCGGAAAGCGAAGCCGTGCGGCAAGAGACAGCGACGTCATCGCCGCGTCGACAGCACAGATGGGAGAGAAGCCGATTCCGCTGCAGTTGTCCGATTCCGCTAGAGCAGCTGGTCTTCTTTTTCTGTACCGCGGACCAAAGACGGAATACCTCAATAAGCCTCTGTACATCTACTTTCAAAGGTCGGTGTACGGTGGCGAGGGGGTATTGGAAATCTTCCGACTGCCGCTGTTGTTTGGCCTGGCCACGCTATTAGTCCAGCTGCCTTTCTCTATTGGAAAAGACATCAAGAGATACAAGGAAATGAAGTATGGCCGCCGTTTAAAAGGTCCCGTCCTTGTCTCGCCCAAGGAGTTCAATAAAGCCGTTCAAGGCGACGGCATCGGCTTCAAAACTTTGGAAACTGAAGCCATGATGCGTGTCCCTTTAGGGGCCGAAGGACAGCATATCGAGTTGATGGGTGACACCGGCGCCGGCAAGACAACCCTGATCATGCAGCTGCTCCGGCAGATCCAATCTCGTGGTGAGTCGGCGATCATTTATGACCCCGCCTGCGAGTTCATTCAGAGGTTCTATGACAAGGGTCGCGAGGACATCATTCTCAATCCGCTCGATGCGCGGTGTCCATACTGGGGACCCTCAGAAGAACTGCGTCGTCGCGCCGAAGCGAAGGCGATTGCCGCGTCTCTCTACCAGCCCACCACTGATCGAAAGGGGGAATTTTTCGTAGAGACGCCACAGAAGATCTTCGCTCATCTGCTTACTTTCGGACCAACGCCACAGGAGCTTGTGCACTGGATGGCGAACCCGGACGAAATCGACCGCCGCGTAGAAGGAACGGAGATGGCGAGCATGATTGCCAAGGGTGCGCAGCAGCAGCGCAACGGTGTGCTTGCATCTCTGGGATTGATCGCTGACAGTCTACGAATGCTTCCTCCGAAAGAAAAAGCTGCTAGCACCTGGAGCGCCACGGGATGGTCGGAGAAACGGCAGGGATGGATCTTTATTACGTCCAAGCCGAGCGAGCGCGAAGCGCTCCGTCCGCTCCATAGCTTGTGGATCGATTTGCTCGTCTTACGACTCCTGAATGAGCCAAAAGGGAACCAGCCCCCCGTGTGGTTTGTACTGGACGAACTCGCCAGCTTGCAGCGGCTTCCACAGCTGCATACAGCCATCACCGAGAACCGGAAGTCGCGGAATCCGCTCGTGCTTGGCTTCCAGGGGAAGGCACAACTGGAAGTGATTTATGGTCACATGGCCGAGGTCATGCTGTCACAACCTGCGACGAAGATCTTCCTGAAAACAACCGAGCCGAAAGCAGCTGAGTGGATGTCAAATGCTATCGGAAAAGTCGAAATCGAGCGGATGCGTGAGACGCGCTACGATGGGACTCGGTCCGGTAAGAATTTCTCGCTCGATCGCCAGGTCGAGCCCCTCGTACTCGACTCAGAGATCTCGGGCCTAGCCAACAAGCACGCCTTTCTGAAGCTTGGAAATCACGTGGCACGATTCTCATTCTCTTACTCCGATATCCCGGCAAGCACACCTGCGTTCGTTCCGCGGCCAATCGAGGACGACGACCTGGGATTTGATCCGAAGACACTCGAGAAGAAGCCAGCCAAGCCTGTGTCTCCCTCTGTCGAGGAGCCGGTTGATGAGGAGTTGCAACAGAAGGTCGCTCAGACGACCTTCTCGATGGGTAACTGAACATGCTCAACATCTCGAAGCCTCTTTCGGCCAGCCAGGCACAGACCTACCACGCCAAAGAATTTGCATCTCCCGAGCAAACCTATTGGCAGCAGAAGGGTGCGGCGCTGGGCGAGTGGCACGGTGAGCTCGCGAAGAGATTCGGTTTAGTTGGCGCTGTGTCTGCCGATGATTTTGCGCGACTCGCGCAGGGCCAGGACCCGTTGACCGGCGATCAGCTTGTCAGCCACCGGGTGGTCCATGAATACCAGTCTCCGGATGGGAAAACCATCAACCCGGTCGAACATAGGGCTGGTTGGGATGGCACATTTTCTGCTCCGAAGTCTGTTTCACTGACCGCACTCGTTGGGCATGATGACCGCGTGCGGGATGCTCATCGTGAGGCCGTCAATTTCGCCCTGTCGGAGCTTGAGAGTTATACGCAAGCGCGTATCGGTGGCAACCATCCCGCCGAGACCACCGGCAAGCTTGTTGTCGCGACGTTTGAGCATGACACGGCCCGTCCAGTGGACGGATATGCCGTGACATCGCACAGTTCTCAGGGACTAACGGCGGAGCGTGTCCTCGTCAACATGGATACGGAGATCCATTCCAATCTCATTAACGCGCGATTTGCCTACGTTTCGATATCGAGGGGATCCCACGCAGCCCATATCTTCACTGACAATGTCGCGGAATTGGGCGAGCGCCTCAACCACGATGTATCCAAAACATCTGCGTTGAGCTTCACGAAAGAGGAGAAGCCGAAAGAGTCTCTGATTCAGGATCGAAGTCTAGAGCGGCAAGCGGAAATCGGAGTGCAACTCTCGATATAAACTGGCAAGCCACCCGAGCAAACGATTGCGGGAGAGCATTGGTAACACTAGCCAAGTTCCGTTGCCGATCCGGCCTTGATGAGAATCGGCGATTCTATAACTCGCTATCAGACAGAGACGTTGCACCCCTTCCCATCGCTTCTACTCCTCGAGTTCCAAGTTGCTCTTCTCGCGGATCGTCTAAAGACCAATTGCCGTGGATCAGGAGCATGGGTATGGCAGTCTTTTCGACCGCGAGGAGCACTAAATCCGGTTTCTAACGGATAAACGGTTGAATAACAAAGTGGGCGAAGACATATCCCACGGCTCCGATGAGCGCGGCCCCTGGAAATGTAACGATCCACGCAAAGACGATCTTTTCTCCCCAGATCCATCGGACGGCATGCCAGCCGCGGGTGGCGCCGACCCCGGACACCGCTCCCCCAATTGCATGAGTAGTGGAGATTGGAACCTTCGCGATCGTAGCGAGACCAATCGTGGTCGCTGCGGCCAATTCGGCGGAAAAGCCCCCTATCGGGCGGAGATGCGGTGTAATTCGGGAACCAATGGTCTTGACGATGCGCCATCCGCCTGCCATCGTGCCGACGGCCATCGCGGCGTGGCAACTGAGAATAACCCACCAGGCAATCTCGCGTTTGCCAATTAAGCTCTGTAAGCCAGCGTGGCTCGCCTTCGCCCATTCCTGGTGGCCCGCGGCCGCCAGCAAGACGACGATGATACCCATGGTTTTCTGCGCGTCGTTGGTGCCGTGGCCGAGCGAGTAGAGCCCAGCGGAGACGAGTTGCAGGTGACGGAACCGGCCTTGAGCCTTGTAGCGATTTGAATGACGCGTGAGCCAGCTGACGCCAGTCATGATGGCCCATCCGAGGATCATGCCGATGATGGGAGAAATCACGAGAAAGACGATCACCGGAATCCAGCCTTTGACCAGAATGACTTTGAAGCCCGCCTTCGCGATGGCCGCACCAGCGTAGCCGCTGATGATGGCGTGGGAGGAGCTTGTGGGCAACGCCATGAGCCAGGTGATGATATCCCAGACGATGGCACCGATCAGACCGCCGCAGACTACATACACATCAACGGCTTTTGGATCAATCAACTTGTTGCTGATGGTTTGGGCGACGCCCGTGCCGAAGAAGAAGGCGGCGACAAAGTTGAAAAACGCAGCCCAAAGGACAGCCTGCAACGGTGAGAGAACACGCGTGGTGACGACCGTGGCGACGGAGTTGGCAGCATCGTGAAAACCATTGAAGAAGTCGAAAACGAGAGCGACGGCAATGAGAAGGAAGACGAAGTAGAGGGTCGGCATTAAGGCTTTCTCAACTGTTTTTGAGCAGAACTCGAGCCAAAGTTTCAGTGGCTTCTTCGCAACGTTCGATAGCTTCTTCCAGCAGATCGTGCATTTCCTTCTTTTTGAAAACCTCCAGGGGGTCTGGATTATCTGCGAAGAGGTCGCCAAGGAAGATTTCGCGGTCCCGCTTGACGAGTTCCATGGCGCCGGATACAGCGTCGAGAGCGGGCTTGAGATCCTTCAGTTTCTTCTTCTTACGCAATCCGTGAATGATTCCATTGAGCTCACTCGCAATGGCTGAGAGATTCTTTGCCTGGCTGGTGAGGGTGGGATGCAAATCCTTGATCTTGTAGAGACGGAAGCGCTGAGAGAGCTCAGATACCCGGTCTACGACGCCATACAGCTCGGTGATAAGGCTGAGGATGTCTTCGCGATCCAGGGGAGTAATGAAGGCCTGATCGAGACGCAGAAGCGATTCGCTGAAGATCTTGCGAGTGGCGAGGCGATCCTGCTCAATGTTCCTGAGCTGCCCGTCGAAGTTCGGGAAGCTAGCGACAATGCTTTCAAACTGCTTCGCGGTACTGACAACTCGGTCAGACAGTTGTTCGAGCTCGTCGTAAAACTTCGCGTCCTTGGGCAGGAGATTGAACATTGAGTGCTCCGTGAGAATTGAGATGTCCGCGCTCATTACAATTGCATTAATCCAAAGAGTGAAACTGGGCGGACCCAACAGGCATGGGCGCTGCTTCTTTACGGGAGAGCTGGAGCGATCTGAGCCGCCCTTCACCATGGAGGCTTGGTGTTTCATTGTCCTCTCCCTGGAAAATAATGACGGGTGGAGGCAGGTCTATCGCTCAGGGTTGGAAGACATCCACCACATGCCGCCGCCGCGGGACGCGGGTCTCCGGCAAGCGTGCAGCTCGACGGCAGCAAGATCGACAGTCTATACAGCAAACATGGCTACGCCCGCGAAGAACATTGCCCCTGTGGTGATCGCTACGACGATCCATCCCACGCGTGAACTCGGTTGGCCCTGCATCAGTGTCCTGTCTGATGCGACGATCAGGATTGCGACGAGAAGGAAGGGCGCCAACAATCCGTTGATGACCGCCGTCCAGTAGAGTGCTTTTACAGGGTTTATGCCGGCAAAGTTCAGCACGACTCCCACTCCTGTTGAGAGAAGAATCAAAGCGTAAAACCAACGTGCCTGTTTCAGCTTCTTTTCCAGTCCCTGGCGCCAGCCGAGCGTTTCCGCGAATGCATATGCCGCTGATCCCGCCAGAGTCGGGATGGCCAGAAATCCGACGCCGACAATACCTATGGTGAACAGGGTTGCGGCGAACTTGCCGGCGAGTGGCCGAAGGGCTTCGGCTGCCTCACGAGTCGTCTCGATGTGCGTGATGCCGTGGCGGTTGAGGGTGACTGCAGTAGTCAGGATGATGAAAAACATGACCATGTTCGAGAAAAACGTACCCACACCCACATCAAAATTCCGAAACTCAAGTTCCTGGAGTGTCGCTCCTCGCCGTTGGGCAAGCGTACTCTGACCTGCCGCCTTCTCCTCTTGAACTTCTTCACTCGCCTGCCAGAAAAACAAATACGGACTGATCGTAGTGCCGAGAATCGCCACCAGCATCGACCATTCATCCCTGGTGTGCGGGACGGACGGCACCAGAGTATCGCGCAGCACTCGGCTCCAATCAGCCCCAACCACAAACGCGGTTATCGGATAGGCAATGAGTACCAGTACCAGCCACTTGAGCACGTTCGCTATCTGGTAATAATGGAGCCGGATCGTTGCCCAAGAAATCAGGATCGCGAAAGCCACGACAAACAGGTGCGAGTTGATCCCGGTCAGCATTTCCGCTGCGTCCGCCATGCCGGCAAGGTCTGCTGCGATGTTGATTGTGTTTGCCGCAAGTAGGGCCCCGACGAAAACGCGTAGCAGCCACCCTGGAAATCGGTGCCTAAAGTTCGCGGCCAGGCCCTGCCCTGTCACCTTGCCGATTCGAGCGCACATCATCTGCACCGCGGCCATCAGCGGCCAGGTCAGGAGTGCGGTCCAGAGAAGCTTTGTTCCAAGCTGCGCGCCCGCAACGGAATATGTGGCAATGCCTGACGGGTCATCGTCGGCGGCCCCGGTGATAACACCTGGGCCAAGGGACTTCAACAGCAATCGGATCCTTCGAGATGGGGCGAATTTCGGCACGAAAGAGTCCGAGGGTAAACTCCCTGCGAATCACAGCGCGAAGCCGCTAACAATCCTACAGGGCGCACCGTACAAATCGCCGAAAGTGGTCCAATGTGATCAGACATCCGCCTTCGCCACTTCATAGAATGTTGCATAGTGAAGAAGTGCGACGACCGTTACAAACGGTCAGTCAAGCTTCCTTTCACAAGTGAGGTACAAAATGGAAACCGTATTGATTGTTCTCGTAGTGCTGTTTTTGCTCGGTGGCGGGGGCTGGGGATACTCTCGCTGGCGCCGGGGATGAACTTATGACCCTGCCGCCCGATCGTATTTCCGGCATGTATAAGGAGAGTTTCAGGTCTCCTCGCCGAATCAAGGGGCGGCTTGAGTTCTCATCATCGTGAATCAGAAGACGCAAGTCTGTACTGTTTTGAGACACAGTCACGGGTCGATCCCGGATCAACGGACATCGGTTTGGGGTTTATAGAACTAGCGATCGGCGCGGCCGTCTCGCTTAGGCTTTCTTGGGTGGTGCGGGCCGCGCGAGAGTTTCGCGGATGGCTTTCGTGAGGCGTATCGCGACGGCCTTAATGGGCCAGCGCGGATTTATGCGAAAAATATCCGACGGGATGCGGCCCAGTTGTGGACGTGCGTTTGGAAATAGCGTGTGTAGCCGGTATCACCCTTATTAATCTCGGCATCAGATGGCATGAGGAGCTCAAAGCGATGGACACAAGAATTCTCGTTCTTATAGTTGTTGCCGTGGTCGTCCTGATCGTCATTGCAGTGCTGCTCATAATGCGCAAGCGCAAGAGCGACCAATTAAAAAAACATTTCGGCTCCGAATACGGGCGCGTCGTACTGCAACACGGAGATGCCCGCCACGCAGAAGCCGTTCTGGTGCAGAGAGAGAAGCGAGTGGAGAAGTTTTCCATTCGTCCGTTGCCCGAAGGCGACCAGGAGAGATATGTGCAGGAGTGGGCGGGCGTGCAGAGGCGCTTCGTCGATGATCCTTCAATGGCAGTCACAGAAGCAGACAAATTGGTATCAACCGTCATGGCTGCACGGGGTTACCCGATGGCAGACTTTGAGCAGCGGGCTGCGGACGTCTCCGTGAACTACCCGGGGGTGGTGCAGAACTATCGATCCGCCCGTGAGATTGTCCAGCGTCATGGTAAGGGGCAATCGACCACCGAAGACCTGCGGCAGGCCATGGTTTACTTCCGGTCGCTGTTCGAAGAACTGCTCGATTCCCCCAAACCCGAAAAGATAGGAGTCTCCCATGAACGAATTGCTTCTTAACGATGAACATCTGACAACGGCTGATATTGCGCATCCTGACAAAGTCAGGGAAGTTCAGCCAGCCACAATCGATGATCCCAACTTTCAGCTTGGGCAAGCGGTCACTCCGCCTCTGACTACAGGGGAGGCCGGCCCGTTATTTCCCGACGATGAACTGCATAATTTTCGCGCTCGGTGGGACCAGGTTCAGACCTCGTTCGTCGATGAACCCAGACAGGCTGTAGAACATGCCGATAGCTTGGTGGCGAATGTAGTAAAGCGCATCGCCGAGCAATTCTCCAACGAACGCACACAGCTAGAAAAGCAGTGGGACAGTGGCAACAACGTTTCAACGGAGGATCTACGGCAGGCGCTAAAGCGTTATCGGTCGTTTTTCGACCGCCTGCTTGCCTTCTGAGCCGGAGCGAAGAGGTTCCGTGCTTTACCCTCAACAGGCCAAAAAACCGGGTCCCCAAACCAGAAGTTGAAAACTCCGGGCTGCGGCGGTTGCGCGTCGTCGTGCTTGGGAGCATATCCCGCCATCCTGTATCGCAACAATGGTCGGGATGGCATTGCAAGCGCAGTTCAACGCGACACCCAAAGAAACCGAGGTCAAGAGACCAACCTGAGTGCATGGCACGCCGTACAAATCGCTCAAAGTGGTCCAATGTGATCAGACATCCGCCTTCGCCACTTCATAGAATGTTGCATAGTGAAGAAGTGCGACGACCGTTACAAAGGCCAGTTCAGCTTCTTCCTGCAGGTGAGGTGTCACATGACAACTATTTTGATTGTTATCCTGGTGTTGTTCTTGGTCGGCGGCGGGGGCTACGGATACTCTCGTTGGCGTCGCTAGATCGCGATCACAGAATGAACTTAACCACACTGTAATGATCGCGGCAGCGGTATGCATGAGGAAAGTTCGACTCTGAAGTAAACCCGCCAACCTTCTTTCAGGCATCCTGAACTAAGTCAGCCCACCTGAAGTCTTCCCCTCTTAGGTTCTCTGGAAAGCCGGTGTCCGATGCCTTCGGATGCGATTCTGCACGAAGCCCAGCAACTCCACAACGTGAGTGATCGTCTTGACTCGCTGGCCGACGAACATCCTCTCGTCTCAGAAGCCCTCATCACCATCTCAGGAAACGTTCGTCATACTGCCACGTTGCTGGAGGTGCTTGTTGTGACGAAAATGGGACCGCTCTCGGGACTTGGTTCGGCGAATGCGTGATTGGCCATCTTCTGTTGGAACGACGTTATGAGCCACTGAGAACAGATCCTGCGCGCTGTCCGTATTAGTTTTATGAAGAAGAAGAACAGCAAAAATCGGCTGGAGATCGCGAGGAAGATCATTTCCGACGTTAATAGGGAGATGCAGAAGCCGCGATTGACGGAGTCAGTCCGCAACGACGAGAGATATCAGGCTGCACTGGTCGCCAAAGAACCTTCCGCTCGTTCTGCAAGAGTGTGAACTCCGGCTTCGGCCCGGCACGTGCCACATATTGGGCACACGGGCGTATAGCTTTCCACGAGAAACCACTCATTGCGTGACCAGGCTGGCAGGAGAACTTTCTAGAAGCATGTTGGACAGACAGAAAGACGCTGACATTCCCGCAACGGGCTTCCGCTGACAAGCCTGCAGAGAAGGCGGCTCGGTCGGCTGGACGATTGCATAGTGAATCAAATTAGCGCAATGAACGCAATTTGTTTCGTGTATAGGGGAGATGGCTTCGTCGGGGACCCCTGGGAACGTCCTCAGGCACTCCGGGCAGGTGACGATAACGTATGCCTCTCCCGAAGCGCTATGTCCGTTTCTCTGAATCCAGATAGGTGCCAGCGTCCTGAGATGTCCCAGAGACGGTGGCAGTTCCCGGTTGGTCATGGCGTTCACGATCCTCAACAAAGAACCCGGATTAGTTCCTTTTTCATAGAAAGCATCGGCGGCAACCCCAAGGGGTACGCAGTCGCCTGAAAACGCGCCGCTCATGGCGATTACCCGGATCGCGGGAAACCGGCGACGGACAACGGAGAGCAGTTCGAAGCCGGACATACCTGGCATGTTCAGGTCGGAGAGAAGGATGCCCGGGATTTCTTGCCGGATCTTGACCAATGCTGAGAAACCGTCTTCAGCAGATCGCACACTATGTCCCAATTCAGTGAAGATGAGCGACAGAGACATTCGAGTCGAGGGCTCATCGTCCACGATTAACAGCTTTACATTTGCATTGGGCATCATGTGTCCTCCACGGAGCATCAAACGATTGCTCTTGGGTGGAGTATTCCACTGCGCTACTCTCGATGCTGTTCAACTTTGCTCATGCTTGCCGCCCCGCGCCTCGCCGGTTCCGATTGTCCTGTGCACGATCCCGGAGAGAAATGTTTACGAGATATTGCGCCGATAATTTAGTCGTGCAGGATTACATTGAGTAGCGACTTATGAACCTGGATTCGGCCGTTGTATTCAATAAAGCCGAGCTTGCGAAAGCGGTTCATGAAGAAGCTGACGCGGGACCGGGTGGTGCCGATCATTTCCGCCAAGGTTTCCTGCGTGATGTCCGGAATCAATGTCTCCGGTTCACCCGGCTTGCCGAATTCCGCCAATAACAAAAGAATTCTCGCCAATCGCTTTTCGCTGGAATTGAAAAGCTGATCGACAAGGTCGGCCTGGATTCGCATGCTGCGGGCCAGCAGAAACTTTAGAAACAGGTCGGAGAAGGAATGCTCCTCATGCATCACACGGACCATCTCGTCCCTCTGTACCTTCAGTGCAAAACAGGCGGTGATGGCAGTGGCCGTAGCCAGACGCAGCCCACCCACAGTTGCGAGCGACTCCTCGCCGACGAAGTCGCCCTCGGAGAGGAGCGTGATGGTGGCTTCTTTACCGTTTTGCGAAACGACAGTGAGTTTTGCGCGGCCTTTCTGAAGATAGAAAATGCAGTCGGCGGCATGTCCCTGCGAAAAGAAGACCTGTTTCGGCTTCAATTGAACGATTTTTCTTCCTAGTCCGGGGTTCGCCAGAAAGGCCGCGACGTCAAATGCTATGTTTTTTCCCTCATTCATCTGAATGCTCCCTCTCGGATGCGGTCTTGTACCGAGAAAGCTCAGGAGGCGTGCGACTCAATCCGACTAAAGCAAACAAGGGGAACGGCCCCACCATTATAAATTCAGCCACGGTCGTTCCGCCACCTTATGAAGGCGACGCTCGATGGTCAACTTCGATCTGCATGGCAGCAGAGCGCGCAAATGTTTTCGTTGAAACTCCCGTCCGCGCGATCGCCAAACACCAAAAAAAGCGACCATCCGGTTATTCCTGAGCAAAATTGCACAGTTTCCGCATTTCCGGGAATAGATACTATCTGCAAGAGCCCGATGAATGGTGACTGCAGCTACGCCAGTTCCACTCAGCACGCTTCATCCGGGATGGGCTGGTTATCAGGCCATAGGAGCTACCCGACGCGAGAGCATCGAGAAACCTAGCCATGATCGAAACAACGTTGAAACATCTGTCATCAACGGGTACGGTTTGGGAGAATCATGAGGCGACTCTTCACACTGAGACAGTGAGACGTGGAATCAATTGGATTTTTGCAATTACTCTTGTGAGCTTTCATCTTGGTGCGGTGGCTGCTCTGTTTTACTTCCGGTGGGTCAGCCCTCCTGGTATTTCTTCTGGTATGGATTCTGGCGCAGAATGTTGGGATAGCAATGGGTTACCACCGCTTGCTAACCCACCGGGGATATTCGACACCGAAATGGTTGGAATATTGCATCGCCACCTGTGGCACGCTTGGGCTCCAGGGCGGACCCATCTACTGGGTCGCTGTTCATCGCATGCATCACAGATACACCGATATACGTGGAGACCCACACTCACCGCGTGACGGCAAGTGGTGGGCCCATATGGGATGGATTCTGAATGGTTCACTTCGCAATGAAACAGAAGCGCTCAAGCAGTATGCCCCGGATCTGGCTCGAGAACGTTACTATCTTTGGCTGAATAAATATCACTGGCTTCCCTTGACCCTGGTTGGTCTTTCGCTGTTTGCCCTCGGAGGATGGTCGTGGCTTCTATGGGGCGTATTTCTACCAGTAACGATCGGATTTCACGTCACCTGGATGGTCAATTCCGTCACGCACTTGTGGGGTAAACAACGATTTTCCACGAATGACGACTCGCGCAACAATCTGTGGGTAGCTCTGCTGACCGGTGGAGAGGGATGGCACAACAACCATCATGCCTATCCGGTTTCGGCCCGTCACGGACTTGCCTGGTACGAAGTTGATTTCAACTTTTACGGTATCTGCATCCTTAGGCGCTTCGGTCTTGCGAACCACGTCAAGACTGCGAGCCTGAAGTCAACAGCGAATGCGGTGACCACAGTGGGCGTGAAAGCCGGGAACCATGCCTCTCTCGCAAGCACTTCATAACGAAGAAATAGCTGGGCGCTCTCCGGTAGAGACGCATCCGTTGCCCTTGCCTACCCGCATTGCGTTCATCGGTAACTATCTGCCCAGACAGTGCGGAATTGCGACGTTCACAACAGACTTGTGCACCGCCGTAGCGACCGAATACGGCAGCGGCTGCCTCTTCGCCATCCCAGTCAATGATCCAGATTCAAGCCATGTGTATCCCGAACAGGTGCGCCTTGAACTTGCTCAGGAGGACCGTGCCTCGTATGAACGAGCTGCTGAATTCCTTAACTTCAATGGCAACGACCTGGTCTGTCTGCAGCATGAATACGGCATCTTTGGAGGGATTGCCGGCAGCCACATACTGGCACTCCTTCGCAAATTGAAAATGCCGCTGGTGACGACACTGCACACGGTTCTGCGTGAACCGGATGCGAATCAGCGGGCAGTCCTCGAAGAGATCGCTCAGCTTTCAGATCGTTTGATTGTGATGAGCGAACACGCGGCTTGTCTTCTGCGCGATGTGTATGACCTGCCGGAGGAAAAGATCGATATCATTCCACATGGCGTGCCGGACCTTCACTTCATGGATCCCAACTATTTCAAGGACCTGTTTGGCACCGAGGGGAAGTTCGTTCTGCTTACGTTCGGATTGCTGTCGCCAAACAAGGGAATTGAAAACGTAATCCGCGCGCTGCCGGCGATTCTGGCGAAACATGCGAATCTGGTATACATCGTCTCCGGAGCAACGCATCCTCATATCAAGCGGCGCGAGGGTGAGCGCTACAGGGAAGAGTTGCAGGCATTGGCGGAGGAATGCGACGTTTCCTCGCACGTGATCTTCAACAATCGTTTTGTGAGCGCAGAGGAACTGGTGGAGCACGTAGGTTCCGCGGATATCTACATCACTCCATATCGTCAGGAAGCGCAGGTGGTCTCCGGCACGCTGGCCATCGCGGTGGGCGCGGGAAAGGCGATCATCTCCACGCCGTACTGGCATGCAAGAGAGTTGCTTGCCGATGGACGCGGTGTAATCCTTCCGTTCGACGATCCCGATTCCATCGCAGACGCGGCGATCAGGCTATTGGACAACGATGCCGAGCGGCACGCGATGCGAAAACGAGCCTATCTCTACTCGCGCGGCACGACGTGGCAAAAGACGGCGCAGGCCTACATGGCGAGTTTCCAGCGCGCGCGCGTTGAACGGATGCTGCGGCCCCGCCCCGCGCTGCGGGACATATTCGCGTCGCAGGCGACAGGCGGGATGCCGATGCTCGACACGGCTCACCTGATGAACATGACCGACGATACGGGCATTCTGCAACATGCCATATTTACGGTACCCAACAATCTTGAAGGTTATACAACCGATGACAACGCACGCGGGCTTATCGTGGCAACGCTGCTGAGTCTTTCCCCTCTTTCCCGCACCCACGAGCATGCGAAGCTGTCTCAACGGTACCTGTCCTTTTTATTGTTTGCCTTTCATGACAAGACTGGCAGGTTCAGAAATTTTCTCGGTTATGACCGCCGATGGCAGGAGGACGTTGGTTCTGAAGACAGCCACGGCCGTGCCCTCTGGGCACTGGGAACGGTGCTTGGCCGTTCGGAAGACCCAGGCCTGCGCGGCGCAGCAGGCAGACTCTTCGAGGCCGCTTTTCCGTCGGCTCTGACGTTTACCAGTCCTCGGGCATGGGCGTTTTCCGTGCTGGGCATGCAGGCCTATCTGGACTGGTTTCCCGGAGACAGGGTAATCCAGGGCGCTCGAAATGTCCTTGCGAATCGATTGCTTGATATCTATGAGCGCAGCCGTTCC
>Ga0207050_1033_pt1 | contig 25875 bp, 27 predicted proteins | sample Alteio_BWMinCont_64_FD_153291 | JGI IMG/M metagenome (GOLD analysis project Ga0207050, IMG submission 153291) | Enriched cells from forest soil in Barre Woods Harvard Forest LTER site, Petersham, Massachusetts, United States -... | ecosystem: Environmental > Terrestrial > Soil > Temperate forest >...
TCATTCCGCTTTCGCGGGAATGACAAATTCTATAGCATACGGTTTCCTGCCATGCATCTTGAGGCTTAATCCATGCTCGCACTTGCGTTTCCGCCGCTCGATCCGGTGGCGGTGTCGATTGGACCGCTGGTGGTGCGCTGGTACGCGCTGGCGTATCTCGCCGGGTTCGTTTTGGGCTGGCGTTATTGCCTGTGGCTGGCGCAGCGCAACCCGAAGGGGCCTACACCTAGGCAATATGATGATTTTCTCACCTGGGCAGTGATCGGCACGGTGCTGGGCGGCCGGTTTGGCTATATTTTCTTTTACCAGCCGGATTATTATTTCGCCCATCCCAGGGAGATGCTTGAGGTCTGGCATGGCGGCATGTCGTTTCATGGAGGCATGCTGGGCGTGCTGGGTGCGGCGCTGATTTTCACCAGAAGGCGGCATATTGGCTTTTTTGCTTTTACTGATGTGCTGGCTTGTGTGACGCCGATCGGCCTTGGCCTGGGGCGGCTGGCGAATTTCGTCAATGGCGAGCTTTTTGGCAGGGTGACAGATGTGCCGTGGGGCATGGTGTTCCCGCGCGATCCGGATCATTTGCCGCGCCATCCCAGCCAGCTATACGAAGCCTTTCTGGAAGGGCTGGTGCTGCTGGTCATTATGCATCTTCTGACGAGGCGCGTTTCATGGCGTGCGCGGCCGGGATTTTTATCCGGCTGGTTTTTGCTGCTGTACGGAATCTTCCGCTTCACCGCGGAGTTTTTCCGTGAGCCGGACCCGCAACTCGGATTTTTGTGGGGCGGGGCGACGATGGGGCAGTTGCTCTGCCTGCCGATGGTCATGTTCGGCGTTTACCTGGTTATGCGTTCGGAACGGCGGACGGAGAAGCGCTGAATAGATTTGACGTTTCGAAGAGCAACTTGACTTTTAATAAATAACGGCAAATACCGGTTCGAAAGTCACAATGCGGGAGAAGACAAATGGTCCCAATTGTTCGCTCAATGAAAGAATATGCTCGGCAGCGTGGTATTCGACAAGAAAATTTCTATGCTGCGCATCCGACTGCGAAGACTGTGACAACTGCTCTCAAAGCTTTCGCTTTAACTGGATACCTTATTTCGTCTGTCTGTGATGGCCCGGTAGTGCCTGACGGTCTATCGAAAATTTATCAAGCGGGTTCTGTGCAAGTTGGGAAATTTGTAAAACAGCTAAACGCTGATTGAGTTGCAGTCGTCAAAACCATTGCTTGATCATATCCGAGCCCTGATCGAAAAATCCGGGCCGATGTCGTTTGCACGTTATATGGAACTGGCGCTGCAGCATCCGGAATATGGTTATTACAGAAATGGCGATCCGGTCGGTGCTACTGGCGATTTCATCACGGCGCCGGAAGTCAGCCAGATGTTCGGAGAATTGATCGGATTGTGTTTCGCCGAAGCATGGAAAGGCATGGGCAAGCCGGAAGTTTTTACGCTGCTGGAACTCGGCCCCGGCCATGGAACATTCATGCAGGATGCGCTGCGCGCGACCGCCAAAATCCACGGCTTTCATGCGGCGATGAAGCTGCATCTCCTTGAAACCAACGTGACATTGCGGGAAAAGCAGAAGGAAAAGCTTGGAGCTTATAATCCGGTTTATATTGAGAATTTCGAAGTGCCGCAGCAGCCTACCTTCATCATCGCCAACGAATTTTTCGATGCACTGCCGGTGCGGCAGTTCGAGAAAGCAGCGGATAGATGGCGCGAGCGGTTGGTGGGGCTGGATGGGGATGAATTGGCTTTCACTTTATCGCCGCCCGACAATGCATTTTTGCTTTTCATTCCGCCCGATATGCGCGATGCGCCGGCTGGATCGGTGCATGAGGTTTCGCTACCGGCCCTCACGATAATCCGCGAAATCGCCAGGCAAGTGGCCTCATCGGGTGGTGCGGCGCTGATTATCGATTATGGCTATACCGCTGCGCCGGGCAAAGGAACGCTGCAGGCTGTATCGTCGCACCGGCATGCGGATATTCTGGAGCGCCCCGGCGAGGTCGATCTTACCGCGCATGTGGATTTTCCGGCGTTGAAACAAATCGCACAGTCTCAGGGTGCGGCCGTGCTGGGGCCGGTGGGGCATGGCGAATTTCTGCAAACGCTCGGCATCGATATGCGCGCGGCGCAGCTGAAGCACAACGCCACGCCAGAGCAGGTTGCAGCAATCGATACTGCTCTGCATCGATTGACTGATGGCGCTGAAATGGGGGCGTTGTTTAAGGTTATGGCGATTACGTCGCCGCAAATGGGGTTGCTGGCGGGGTTTTAAATTCTAACTGGCAGCCTAGACGAATGCGACCTCTGAACTTGTACGAATTGTTCGCCGAGCCGGCGATTTAATAACTTGATCGGTCGCATCGCCGATGCCGCCGGCTACGTCGCCAACCGCATGGCCTAATTCTTCCGTAATTCTGGCTGCTCCTTTGATGGCAAGACCGGCTGTATGGGCTAGGGTGAGGGTTGCCTGCGCTGCCCCGACGACCATTTGCCCGGCGGTTTTCCATGCTGCTTGCATTTTCGCCTCCATCAAAATTCTATAATTCAATTTTACTCCTGAATCTTGAAAGTAATTCCGACAATATGTGGTAAGAAAAAAGATGCCGATCCATTAATCCTTTATGAACCATGCTAACACCGCTTATAGCCGAAAATCTGCAAAGCCTTCCTTCCATCCGCCACGGCTTCTTCACGCGGCAGGGCGGGGTGAGCGAGGAGATTTATGCTTCGCTCAACAATGGCATTTCGAGCGGAGACAAGCGCGAGGCTGTGATTGAAAACCGCCGCCGCGTCGCGGCGCATCTTGACGCTAATCTCGAGCATCTGCTGGTTTGTCATCAAATTCATTCGCCGGACGCCGAAACCGTAACGGCGCTGTGGAAAATGGATACTAATCCGCAGAAGGATGCTTTGGTAACTAAAGAAAAAGGCATTGCTCTCGGCGTTCTTACCGCAGATTGCGCGCCGATTTTGTTTGCCGACGTTAAAAACGGCGTGATTGGCGCGGCGCATGCCGGATGGCGCGGGGCGCTGTCGGGGGTGATTGAAAATACCGTGGCTGCTATGGAAAAACTTGGCGCTGTGCGCGGCGCCATTCATGCCGCCATTGGTCCCTGCATCGGATGGAATTCCTATGAAGTGGGGCCGGAATTTCCGGCACCCTTTATCGCCGAAAATCCGGATTTCAAGCGCTTTTTCCGCCCGGCATTCAAAAGCGACCGCTACATGTTCAATCTGTCAGGCTATACCGAGGCGAAATTGCGCGATTTGAAACTGGCCTCGGTCGAACCGTCGCCCGCCGATACGCTTGCCGACGAGGAAAGATTTTTCAGTTATCGCCGCAATACATTACGCGGCGAGAAACGCACGGGCAGCTTGATTTCGGCGATTATGCTGGCGGGTTAGGCGTTCATGGTCATGCCGGGCGCATGTGTCAGCGCGGCATATTTTGAAGCTGGATTGTTCAACGTTGCTGCCGATGCTGCGACGTTATTTGCAGCGACCGTTAATGGCGGTTTATCCGTTGGCAGATCGGGCGATAAAGCCACACGATATTGTGGCATGCGCGGTTTCGGCGGAAGTGTCGGCTGCTGGCCGGTAAACGCGCGATCGAAATTTTTATTATGATAATAAGCGCCACCGTGTTCATGCATATGATTGACAAATTCTTCACGTGACATATGTGCAGGCAGTTTTCCAGTATGGTCATTGTCATACAGTACGCCTTTTGCTTCAGACATATCGCCGGAAATTTTGCCTTTTTTAAGCGCTTCATCGAATTGCTTGCGCTGTTCCGGACTCAGATGTTTGATTGCATCGGCAATAATCTTAACGCCTTCCTTCAGTTTGGAGATGACGCCTTTTGCGATCGCTGCAGCGCCGGAGAAGATAAATTGTCCCAAGCTCTGCTGCAGGGCAGGATCGGTAGGAGCTAATAGTTGAGCTGCTTGTTTTGAGGATTTGATCGCATCTTTGATAATCGCTCTATCGTGCTTATTATGGCAGTTAAATCCGGCCAAACCGGCAAGATAATCGACATCCGAGTCAAACATGGCATCGACGAAATTATCTTTTAAAAAGCTTCCTGCGGTTGTGCTACCGGCCGCGCCGTTGGCGGCAGCAGTTCCGGCACCGGCGGCAGCGAGCTTTGCGTTTGCGTCGAATTCATGCGGATGCGTAGCAATCCATTCTTCATGAGCTTTATCAACGAGACTTTGTACGTAGTGAATAAAATCACCGGTTATTTTTTGTCCGGGGGGCAATGATGCTTTGGCCATATTAGCAATACTATAAACAATGCCTGATGGCATGCCGTGCCTATCAATCGCGCCGACAATGGCATTAATCTCAGGATCTTGTTTTGCCAGGCCCAAATCCATCTTATGCCTCTAATAATTCCTAAAATATCCCGGCCCATCAAAATTGTTCTGTGGCCGCACACTTATGGTATCTTTGTGTTATTAACCGTTTGCTAATTATCTTGGACGGTTTTGTATGGCTTTGTAAAACAAGCTAATTTAGCGCCTTCGGTGGCGTTTTGGGCCATGATAAGACCAAAAAAGGGGAGCCATGCCGCAGACTCTGTACGATAAAATCTGGAACAGCCATATCGTCAATAAACAGGATGATGGCACCTGCCTCATCTATATCGACAGGCATTTGGTGCATGAGGTTACGAGCCCGCAAGCTTTCGAAGGGCTGCGTTTGGCGGGACGCAAGGTGCGCAGGCCGGATGCGACGCTGGCTGTGGCCGATCACAACGTGCCGACTTCGCATGACCGCAACAAGGGTATTCGCGAAGAAGAAAGCCGCATTCAGGTGGAAACGCTGACGGCCAACACTAAAGAATTCGGCATCGAATATTTTTCGATGGAAGATGTGCGGCAGGGCATCGTGCATGTGATTGGGCCTGAGCAGGGCTTTACCCAGCCCGGCATGACGATTGTTTGCGGCGATAGCCATACCTCAACGCACGGAGCATTCGGCGCGCTGGCCTTCGGTATCGGCACATCGGAAGTGGAGCATGTGCTGGCGACGCAAACGCTAATCATGCAGCCGTCGAAAAACATGCGCGTGGATATCGAAGGTGAGTTGGGTATCGGGGTGACAGCCAAAGATTTGGTGCTCGCCATCATCGGCACTATCGGCACGGCGGGCGGCACGGGGCATGTGATCGAATATACGGGTGCCGCCATCCGCAAGCTTTCGATGGAAGGCCGCATGACGGTTTGCAATATGAGCATCGAAGGGGGAGCGCGCGCGGGCCTTATTGCGCCCGATGAAATTACTTTTGCCTATCTCAAAGGCCGCACCAAGGCGCCGCAGGGGGCAGATTGGGATAAGGCTGTCGCTTACTGGAAAACGCTGCCGAGCGACCCCGGTGCTAAATATGACAAGGAAGCGAAGCTTCAGGCCAGCGCGATTGCGCCGACTATTACATGGGGCACGTCGCCGGAAGATGTGGTGCAGATCACCGGCATCGTGCCTGATCCCGCATCCGCGCGCGACGATAACAAGCGCCAGGCGATGTTGCGTTCGTTGGATTATATGGGCCTCAAGCCCGGCACGAAGATGGTTGATGTGCCGATTGATAAAGTATTCATCGGCTCATGCACCAATGGCCGAATTGAGGATATGCGCGCGGTGGCGGAAATCGCGAAGGGCCGCAAAGTGGCTGACAATGTGCAGGCGATGGTGGTGCCGGGCTCGGGCCTCGTGAAAAAACAGGCGGAAGAGGAGGGCATCGATAAAATCCTGATCGAGGCCGGTTTCGATTGGCGCGAGCCGGGTTGCTCCATGTGCCTCGCGATGAATGAAGACCGGCTAGAGCCCGGCGAGCGCTGCGCCGCCACCTCCAACCGCAATTTCGAAGGCCGCCAGGGCAGAGGCGGGCGCACACATCTTATGAGCCCGGCGATGGCTGCGGCTGCGGCGATTATGGGGAAATTGGCGGATGTGAGGGAACTATAGCATTCAGGGATTAGCATTCAGGAATATCTTCCCTGAATCCTGATCCCTGAATCCTGATCCCTATTTCAGTGGTTCGTCTGCCGTCTCAAAAACGCCGGGATATCGAGCAGATCGTTCGGCTCTGCGGATGACAGTGGCCTGTCGGCGGGGTCGATGCCGAGCGGGGGTGCGTTGCCTGTGCTGGCGGATTGCTCAGCACCTTCTTCAGCTTCCTGTTCGGAGGGCCGTACCATGCCGAAGCCGGTGATGCGGGTGAAGAGGGATTCCGAACGGCGCGTGCGGCGCTGCTCAGCCGCCGCCTGTTGCTGAGGCGTGGTGAGCTGCGTGATACGCATATCGAATGGATGCGCGGAAGCCGCTTCCGGCTGCGACAAAGGCAACTGCGATTGCGGCTGGGCGGCGCGAGCCTGCGGATACAATCCGCCTTCCGGCTGATAGCGCTGGATCGGCGGCTGTACTGCAGATGCCGCAGTTTTAGCAGGTTGAGCCTGCGGTGGTGCTGGCGGAATGGGCTGTTGCTGATAAACCGGCTGCTGCATGGGCGGCGGCGCAGCTTGCTGAATAGGCGGCGGGGCAGGCGGCTGGTATTGCGGCGTACGTTGTACCGGTTGCTGCTGATGCTGCATTGGACGCGGGGCTACAGGCGGCGGGGCCATCATCTGCTGCTGCGGCGTTTCGGCTTGCATCTGCGGATAATATTGCTGCTGCTGTTGTTGAACCTGCGGCTGTTGCTGAACTTGCTGCTGCACCGGTTGCTGTTGTGGCATTTGCAGCTGCGTTTGCACCGTGGTTGCCGCACGCTGGGCGGGATCGGCGATAATGCGCAGATGCCCAGTACCCTGGTTCGAGGAGCGTTGCGAATTGATGACGTTGGCATCGATGCCCGTCGCAATGACGGAGACGCGGATGCGGCCCTCAAGATTTTCGCCGAGCGTGGAACCGACCTTGATCTGTGCGTCGGGATCGACTTCCTCGCGGATGCGGTTGGCGGCCTGATCGACTTCGAACAAAGTCATGTCCATGCCGCCTGTGATGTTGATGAGCACGCCTTTGGCGCCCTTCATCGATACATCGTCGAGCAGGGGGTTGGAGATGGCAGCTTCGGCGGCGCGGATGGCGCGGTTTTCGCCTTCGGCCTCGCCGGTGCCCATCATCGCCTTGCCCATTTCGTCCATCACCGTTTTCACGTCGGCGAAGTCGAGATTCATGAAGCCCGGCATGACCATGAGATCGGTAATGCCGCGCACGCCGGAATGCAGCACTTCGTCGGCCATGCGGAAGGCTTCGGCGAAGGTGGTGTGTTCGTTGGCGATGCGGAAGAGGTTCTGGTTGGGGATGACGATCAGCGTATCGACATATTGCTGAAGTTCGGCAATGCCGTTTTCGGCCTTTCTCATGCGCTGGCCGCCTTCGAAATGGAACGGCTTGGTGACGACGCCGACGGTCAGAATGCCGCTCTCGCGGGCAATGCGGGCGATGACGGGTGCAGCACCAGTCCCCGTGCCGCCGCCCATGCCGGCGGTAACAAACAGCATATCGGAGCCTTCGAGGCAGTTCAGAATTTCGTTGATTTGCTCTTCGGCAGCGCCGCGGCCCACATCGGGCTTGGAGCCTGCGCCCAATCCGCGTGAAATGCCGACGCCGAGCTGAATCTTGCGTGGCGCCAGGGATTGCGCGAGCGCTTGCGCATCGGTATTCGCGGCGATAAAGTCGCAGCCTTCGAGATTGCAGCGGATCATGTTATTGAGCGCGTTACCACCTGCGCCGCCGACACCCATTACCGTGAGGCGTGGGCGAAGATTATTTTCTGGTTCCGCTATCGATAGATTAATCATCCAATTTCTCCTGAAGGGACGCAGTGCTGGAATCAGCATTTCCTGCTAGAAAATTGATTCCGGCGATATGAATCCTTCCGTTTGATTCGTGCAAGAGAGATGCGCCGTAGAATCAATTAAATTATAGCTATTTCGGCTTTGCTGTCACAAAAAATGTGCGATTAACATAGGTTACTTTGCCGTTTCGGAGGCAATAACGGAGTCATTGCAAGGCGTTAGTTTGGAATGTGAAAGCGAAAGGTGAGAGGGGGTGGGTCTAAACGGGGGCGTTATGAATTTGTGCTGTGTTTTGCAGCTTCATACTAGATTTGGTTAGCAACGCCGACGTAAAACTCAGAGAAAACCCTGCTTCGCTACGGATTAATAAGGCGCTCCACCAAGGGGCATATTTGCGGTCGGTGTCACCATAACACGTGGCTTTACCTTTGGCGGAGGGGCCAGTGGTGTTGCCGTTACTGGGCCTTGCTGGGTTGGTGCGGCCGCGGGAGTAGATGCCTTTTGTGGAACGGTATGGCCCCAGGTTCCGCCTATCGCCTGATCCACAGCTTCAGCAACCTGTCCGCCAATTTGTTGTGTCAGATTTCTAATTTGCTCGCCACCGCCGCCTGTTGCGCCATTGCTTCTCAGGTATGTGGTTAAATTATCGGGAGTCATCTCCCGATCCATATGATGGGTTCCGTCGATGATATATCTATAATTTCCATTGGCAAGTTTTTGAACCGTATGGCGGTCGGCCATAACGTTGAATCCAACCTGAGGAATAACAACGGAAGCTTGTGCCCCGGCTTGCAACCCGGGTTGCGTTGGAGCCGATTGTGTCGTAACTGCCGGATGTGCTGCGGCTGGCGTATTCGGGCCATCTTCGCCGTTGTATCCCATGTTATGCAGGTTGTCCCTGCGTCTGCCGTGCATTTTTGCACGATTGGCTGCCCTCGTCGCCTCTTGACCTATTGCAGCAACAGCTTCCTTTTTATTTTCTTCGCGAACAGCATTGATATTATCCGCGCCGACATATGCCGTGACGCGGCGGTCGGCGTCATTGCTTTTGTTGTTCGGGTCGGTGGGATGGCTTTGGCCGCCGCTGCCGGTTTCGACATTTGCCTTTACATCCTGCGTCGCCAGATATTGCTGTACGGCTTCGGCGCGTTTCTGACCGAGGGCAAGGTTGCCCTTCCTCGATCCGGTTGCATCAGCATAGCCATTCAGCAGGATCGGTTGCTTGCTACCGCTGTCTTTGTATTTTTGGGCGAATTCGCTCCAGTATTTTTCTTGCGCTTTTGTAAGTACTGCCGAACCGCTGGCGAAGCCAGCCGTTCCATTGCCGTTCAGCGATGTGTCTGCTTCCTGCCGAGCTCTTTGGTTCGCGGCAGTTTGACCGCCTTGTCCGCCGGGGTCGGTCTTGGCCGTGGGAGACTGCGAGTTATGTACAGCGGGACCTGGATCAGTATCAGGCGCTGGCTGTGTTGACGGAGGTCTTTCGGTTTCCTGTGACCTTGCATCGGCGGCGGTGCCAGCCTGTTCGGCCAAGGCTATGCTTGTATCTCTTTCGGTGCCTGCGGCAGGCAGATGATTGTTACCGTCGGCATCTCTTGTATCTTTGGCTTCTTGAAGCCTGTCACGGTAGGCTGTGAGGTAGGTTTGTGTCTGCGTGCCAAGTTCAGCTCGTTTAGCCGCTTGATCCTTCGCAGGGATATTTAACAACTCCGGTCCCACAATTTGTTGGATCAAATTTTGTTTTGTCGCCGTTGGGGATCTTGCATCGGCGGCACGGCCGGCCTGATCGGCCATGGCCATGCTTTCGCTTCTATAATTATTTGGATCAGGCTCGCCTTCGGCAGGAAGAAAACCGGCCTTTTGGGACTGTTGAATCTTGTCACGATAGGCCTGGAGATAGGCTGGCGTGTGTTTGGCAAGCTCATCTTGCTTCTTTTGCAGAGAGCTCTCCGGGACATTCAACAAATCCGGTCCCAAAATTTCTTGGATTATTGCCGATTTATCTGGTTCTGGAGGCATAATAATCACCGTATAAAAATGTCTCGAATTATCCGCCCATTTTATGGGGTCATAATTAACCATCGGTTAAAGTTCCAAAGAATTTTCGAAAAATGCTGTGTTAACCATAACTTTGGCGGACTTCCTCGAGTCGGGCTGGTTAATGGATTTAGCGCTGCTCCCGCGCTCACATATTCTGCTTCATCCATTGCCCCATGCGGGTGAAAAGGCATGCCTTGCATCAAAGTACGGCTTCCAACCCTTTTTCTTCGATAAGGCAAAGTAACTTCAAGGTTGCGCCACGGGCATGTTTCGCACCGCGTTCGAGCTGGCTGATCTGTCCCGTCGTAAGATTGAGACAGCGTGCCAGAATGGCCTGGCTGATGCCTTCCCGTTTGCGCAGTGCCTGAATTTCTTTTGCCGATATATTCTCGATGGGCGTCAGGCAACGCATATCGAATTCGCGCATGGTCTTTTTATCGACAAGCCCTAAGCGGCGCATGCCGCTTATACCTTCGTGGACGGCACGGGCAATTTCGCTACGATATTTTTTGGTTTTTTTCGCCATAGGAAACCCCTTACATATTCTGCTTCATCCACTGCCCCATGTGGCCGAAGAAGTTGCCGCCGGCGGCGAAATCGCCCATGGTCTGGGATGTAGCACGCGTGCCAGATCGGAATTCATGATAAGATTTAATTTGTCCCAAAAAACCAAAGGCAGCCTGGTGGCTGCCTTGGCATTTTGCTCCCCCCTTACGGGGGGCAACGGACATCCGGTTACCCGAAGCCGCGATTAATATTCGGCACTATGACAGAGAAAGTTTTATTTTTCAATAACAAAAGGGACTGGCAGCCATTTCATAAGTCTTTCAAGAACTTGATTAAATTCCGTCTTCGGTAAAATTGGGATTTCACCGCGAAATTGTTGAAACCGGCTAGGCGACACCGTCGACGGTTGATTACATATAGCCCATGATTCAACATTGCTCTCGATTTTCGTTTCCAGTTTTACGGCCCATTTATTGTTGCCTTGGGGTTCCGACGACGTAGGAATAATGAGGCATGGCCCATGAAGCATGTTTTTGTAGGAGATCACAATGGCAGGTCTTACTTTCCACATTTCCGGCAAATGTGCGTCCGACCAAAACTCGCACCAATAGATTTGGCGAATTTTTGGTGCGGCAACGATACGTGGTTTGACCCAAGGCGGACGCGCGCGCGGATCGGTTTCATTGCTCATGGCTACTACATATTCTGCTTCATCCATTGCCCCATACGGCCGAAGAAGCTGCCGCTGGTGGCGAAATCGCCCATGGTGTGGGAGGCGGCGAGTTCGGGCTGCATGGCGACGGCGAGCAATCCCGCGGTGGTCGCAAAAGCGGGGCCGGAGGTGGATTCTGCGAGGCCGGTAAATGATGAAGCTTTGCCATTCGCATATGTGCTGCGCGAGACGCGAAGCGGTCTGCCGATGCGTACCTGTTTTTCCAGCATGCGCTGCGCCAGATCGCGCACACCGGGCATTTGCGCGCCGCCGCCGGTGAGCACGACGCGGCGTCCGGCGGCTTCGTTAAAGCCGCTTTTATCGAGGCGAGCACGCACCATTTCGAAAATTTCCTCAAGGCGCGGTTGAATGATGCGTACCAGCTGCGATTTCGGCACGTGATTGGCGGCTTCGAGCGCGTCTTCCTCGCCTACCTGTGGCACATCGATGATTTCGCGCTCATCCAGCGGCGAGGGCATTGCATTGCCATATAAAGTTTTCAGCCGCTCGGCATGCGCCAGCGTGGTAGTGAGACCGCGCGCGACATCGCTTGTGACATGCGCGCCGCCAACCGGAATGCCGTCAGCGTAAACTACATTGCCGTCGAAAAACACTGCGAAGCTTGTTGTGCCTGCGCCCATATCGATGACGAGCGAGCCAAGATCCATTTCGTCTTCCACAAGGCAAGCGAGGCCGCTGGCATAGGGTGCGGCCACAAGCGTTTCTACATCCAGATGGCAGCGTCCAATCGCGCTCATCAGCGTGCGCACGGGGCCGTAGGCGGCGGAGACGAGATGCAGCTGCACCATCAGCGTATGCCCCATCATGCCAATGGGATCGCGCACCCCTTTTTGCGCATCGAGAGCGTAATGCACCGGAACGGTATGGATAAGATCGAAGGGATGGCCGCGCGCATCCTCCGGCGCCAGGCTTTGGCCTTGCATTAATATGCGCTGCAGATCGGCTTCGGTGACTTCACGGCCATTCAGTGGCAATTCCACATTCGCGGTTTGTGACAAGAGATGCGCGCCTGAAACATTGGCGATCACGCGTTCAATACGTTCACCGGCCATTTGCTCGGCTGTCGCGACCGCAGCACCAATTGCATGCTGTGCGGCTTCCATATTGGCGACGGCGCCGTTGCGCACACCTTCGGATAATTGGTGGCCGATGCCGATCACGCGCGGCGGGCCGCTGGCATCGGCGCGGGCGATGAAACAGGCAATTTTGCTGGAGCCGACATCGAGCGCGGCGAGAATTTCGCCGGACTTTCTGCGCTCCTTGCCGAACAGCCAGCGTCCCAAAGCGGTCATAGCTTGGTTGCTCCTGTCTTTTGGGCGGCGCCGGCGGGCTCAATAATCAGGCGGTCGGAAAAGCGCAGATCGATAGTTGTTACGCTGCGGTCGAGAATTTTCTTCTCGTCGATCAGTTTGGCAAGCCGGTCGAGCGCGTCATTGAGATCTTGTTCAGGCAGTTTGGCGACAATATTGGGATCAAGATGCAAGTCCCAGCGCCGTTCGGCCACGCGCACGGCGGCGGTGGTGACTTTCTGCACCGAGGGATAGTTTTTAAGATCGTCCAGAAGCTTTTTCGTTTCCGGCGGGGCATCGAAACCGACGACCAACGGCAGACTGCCATATTGCTCGGGCTTTGCTTCGGGAAGTTCCTTGCCTTCGTCATCGATTACAATAGTTTTGCCTTCATGCTGCCAGCGCGCCATCGGCACGCGCTCCACAATGCGCACCAGAATTTTGTTGGGCAGGATGCGCTCAACAGTCGCCGACTGCACCCAGGGCAATTTTGCCAATCGCGCCTGTGCCGCACGAGGGTCGAAGATAAAAATCGGCGTTCCAGCATTGGCGCCGAGCGCGGCATAGACCGCATCGCGGCTGGTTTGCTGGCGGCCTTCGACGACGATGTCTTTAACGGAGAATTGCGCTTTTTGCGTGAGGTGAATACCGGCATCCGCCACGCGCCCGGCCTCACGCTGCGGCCAGCCGATATGCCAGAGCCAGATGCCGAGCAGCAGCAGGATCAGTACGGAGCCTAGCAATGCAGCAAGGCGAAACAGCACGCCAGTCCACGATGACTCGCGCGCACGCACGCGTATCGTGTTGTTCTGGCGCACGCTGCCGCGAAAGCGAGGGGATTTGGCTCGTCTCATTGAAAACCTTGGTGAATCATGCTTGCGCCGAAGATAGCAGGAACTAAAAATAAAGTTGAGAAGGAGATAGCCCCTGTTTCAACGGTTTTTAATGCTTCGATCCTTAAAACTTCAATAAAACCAAGCGCTGTATTGTGTTATATAGCAAGAATTCAGGGCTCAATGCGAAAATGCTTGCTGATATATGACATTATATTTAAGAGATAATGTGATCGGCTGATGCAAATTTTTTGAAAATTAAAATGGAGCTTATAATGTTAGGTAGTGATAGCACAGTTTATAAATTTCCCGAAAACTTTGCTGCCGTTCAAGCGCTTTCTTTCGCAGACTCCGGTTTCGTCGGCATAACCGTGGTTTCCGGCAAGCCGCATGGCGCGTTATATGTATTGGACGAAAAGGGGTCTTTTCGGCTTCAGCGCCAGGCAAGTCTGATCAGGGCGCTGCCGCCGTCTTTTGCCGGTACGGCATCATTTGATGAAAACAATAAAAATCACATCGTTGTACAAGACAACAACGGCAAGGTGTGGGGATTTTTTCATGTTGCCTATGCGCCGGGGACGAAGGCGCGTTATGACGCCGGCTTTGTCGATCATTATCTTACACCGCCCGCCGAGCAGGAAGAAGCCAAGCTGGATATGGCGCGGTTATTGGCGAGCAAATTTGCGCCGGCGCTGATCCATAATGTTCCCATTCAGGATGGGCCGGCTGATCGCGCGGCATTTTTAGGCAAAATGGCTGCTCAGTTGGAGAAGACGCAAACAGCAGGTTTTCCGTTGCCGGACGATAATTTGCAGCATTGCCGCGGCGTTTCCTCGCTCATGGTTGCATTCGCAAATGCCATTAACCAGGTGGCCGATAGGCGCAATGAAAGCCCGCCGTTCGACGATGTCCTGCTGGACACCGTCAGATATGGCGTACAATTGCACGATATCGGCAAAATGCAGATTGCGACGCATCTCAACGATATGCAGTTAAGGAAATTTATTCACCCGGAAGACGAGAGTTTGACCGACGATAAGAAGAAAGCCATTTTTGGCCAAAAATGGGAATATTTTACTGAAACGAATTATAATCATCCTGTGCTCGGTTGGTTTGCGCTTTCGATGTACAGAGACGTGGCCAACTCAGTAGCATTGCATCATCAGGCGCTGGTGCGCGATTACTACGGCGGCGAGCGCGAACAATGGCAGAAATTCAATCTCGTCGATCAGGATCTTGCCTATGCGCGCGAGGTCACTTTTTTCAATCGTGTGATGCGCGTTGCCGATGTAGCCGATGCCATCATCAACAATGGGCGAAAAACGCCGGACGTAATGGTGGCGGAACTTGCAAGTAAAACCGATACGCCTAATTTTCTCGGTCTACCTAACATCGATCCGAATATATTGCAGTTCATGCTGCATAGCGGCGTCATCGACCGTTACTTAACGGATAAGCGCGTTTCGCCGTTGTGCGTCGGCGAGCCGGACATTCAACCTGAGATCGATGACGCATTTATTGCGGCCAAAGCTCATCAGCTTGCAAGCTATGGAAGCAGGCGGGACGAAATTGAAAGCACGCTTTTGCGTGAAGTAGGAGGAATGCCTTTAGTGGCCAATAATTGGCGCGCTACCAACGGGTAGAAGCTAATTTGCTTTCTTGTATGATTTTGAAAGCTGTTTGTGGCTTTTTCTTTCCAGCCCCAAAGCGACCAGCTTTTCCAAAAACACGCGCGGGATCATGGGCGGCTGTTCCGCCAGTGCCTGATGGAAAATGACGGTGGAGGCGGTGAGGGCGGGCAGGGTGTTGGCTTCGATGATAATGGTTTGATTTGTCTTCACATTGAAGAAAATATCGATGCGCGAATAGCCTTCGATGCCGAGCGCCTTGGCGGCGATTTCGATTTTCTGCTTGATGAGTGCGATTTGTTCGGGCTTCACGATGCTTTCCGGCGGCGGGGTCATGTTGATGCCGGTGCCGCCCTGGAATTTTTCTTCGAGCGATAACACAGCATCCTGCGCCACAGTGATGCTGGGGGTGAGTGAATGATAACTGCCACTTTGTTCCGTGACGCCCACGGTCAGTTCAACCCAGCCGGTATTCTGGCGGTAAACCAGCTCGCGATCCTCGACATGAATATCGTCGGTGACGATGAAAGGCTCGAGTAGCAGTTCGTCGATCTTCTGCGGTAGTTCGACTGCGTGATGCATATGCTTGATCTTGCCCGGGAGCAGCACGGGTTCATGTGCCACCAGCGCCTTGAGATAAACCGCAAGCTCATCGGCGGATTGCAGGCGAACGACGCCCGCCGAGCAGCCATCGGCTTTCGGCTTGATGAGGAGATCGTTGCTGCCTAGGGTTTTGCAGGCTTCGTCCCATTGCGGCAGTTTGGCGAGCGAAAAGCTAATTTTTGGCGCTGAAGTCAGCAGCGGATCGTTGAGCGCGCGGATTACTTTGCCGGTTTCATCTTTATCCATGCAGAGCCGCGATGATACGGGGCCTGCCCCGTTATAGGCGATGCCGTAACCATCAAGCTTGGCCTGCATCGTGCCGTCCTCGCCCTCGCCGCCGTGGAGGCCGAGGAAGATAAAGGCGTTTTCCTTTTGCGCTTCGGCGCAGAATTCATCGATGCTGATGCGGCGCGGCATGAGATCGGCATTCGCAGGCAGAGGTGGCAGGCCAAGGTGCTGGCGCAGTGGTGGTACTAATACATTAAGCCGTGCCGTGATCGCAGTTGCTTCCGCGCAATGAAACAGAATTTCCTCGCAGGTGTGATTGAGCGTGTAGCCGTAAGGCAGTTGCCACACCGCGCCATCCAGCGCCCATATATAGGGAACCGGCGCGACCGTGGGCGAATGCAGGAGCTTCAGCCAGACATTCGTGCCTGACATGAGCGAGACTTGCCTTTCCGCCGTCTTGCCACCAAATAACACTCGCACCTGTTGAGCATCGCGCTGCTTGGTGGGCGGCTTTTCTTGCGGGTTGAGTTTGGCGCGTTGTGCGGCGCGGGTGACGATATAGCGAAGTATTTCGCCGTGGGTGAAGCCAAGCCGGGCGCCCTGAATAAATAAATGGCTGTTCTGCTCCATGCCCGAAATCGGATTGAAATCGGAGAACACCACGCGGCCATCTTTCATCAGCCAGCCATCGAGCCGGGCAAAATCGCGCATGCCGAAGAAGGTGAAGAGCGCTTCGGCAGATTCCTGAATGCCCTTGATGATCGCATCGCTGAAACGCGGCGGACAATGATAGGCGACATGGCAAGTGGGCAGATATTTATGCCGGTAGCCGAAAATGGCATCATCGCCGGAGAGTTCGATTTCGGTCGGGATCAGTGCCACCGGCTTGCCTTGCGGATTTTCGAGAACCAGAACGGTGAATTCCTGCCCTTCGCAGAATGGCTCGACCATCGCGCCGTCGCCGCGCTTTTGATCGAAAATTTGCCGAGCTTTTTGCGTGGCTTCGACAGCATTTTTGGCTGTGGCAACGCCTAGGCTTGAGCCGCCGTTGGTTGGTTTAACTACGGCTTTCTTGATCTGATTTTCGGCAAGGAAGGCCGCGAGTTTCTTTTTGATTTCCGTGTCGCTTTCGCCAGCGTTCACCACGCAATGCGGCAGCGTATCGAAACCGTGCTGCGCTAGATGGGAATTCGCGCGCGATTTATCGAACATCAAATGGCATGCCTTGGAAGGCGAACCGACGAAGGGGATTTTGTGCTTCTCCAGCAATTCCTGCAGCTCGCCATCTTCGCCGAACGCGCCGTGAATGGCGGGGAAGACGATATCCGCAGTTTTGCATTCCTTGATGAACTCATCCGGTGTTAAGGGCTTGGCCGCATGCGCCAGCTTGTAATCGAAATCGGACGGCGTATTGGAGTAAAGCTGTGACGGCGACAGGCGATAGAAATTCTTCTGCATGTCGCAGTAAAAGGGAACGATCTCCCAGCCGAGCGGCGTGAGATGATCCATTACCGAACGCGCGGAGTTCAGTGAAATGCCACGTTCGGCGGAGGGTCCGCCACAGATGACTGCTATACGCATATGTTCTCCAGACCCAATCTAACTTTACATTACGAAACATCTAATGTAAGGAAAATGAGTTTTCTTTGCATAAGGAGGCCGCAAGATGTCACGTCTAACGATAATTATAGCGTTGGTTGTCCTTAATTGCCTCGTCGTTTTCTATGCTGTTTGCCAGCTTTTCGTTACTCTTGCTGATGTTCCTATGCCCGTTACCCTTGCTTCTACCTCTCCGGAAGAAATTGCCAAAGCTGTGGGGCATGCCCACCATCAAGGTAGTCAGGCGATGCAAAATGACGCAATTAAATCCTCCATTGGTCTCACTGTTGCTGTATTCGCGAATTTTGTAACGGCTGTTCTTTTTGCATTTAAATGAAGCATTAAATTCCACGCTCCTTTTTCGTAATCCCAATCCTCTGAATCTCCCACCGCAGCTCAATCCCAAACTTCTCCATCACCCGCTTGCGCACTTCTTCGCCGAGATTTTCTACGTCTGCGGCGGTGGCGTGGCCGGTATTGATGAGGAAGTTGGCGTGTTTCTCGGAGACTTTGGCGTGGCCTTTTTTCAGGCCTTTGCAGCCGGCGGCGTCGATCAATTGCCAGGCTTTGCGGTGCTGCGGATCGTTTTCGGGATTGGCGAAGGTCGAGCCGCCGGTTTTTTCATGGATCGGCTGCGTCGCGCCGCGCTGTTTTTTAATGTCATCCATTTTCGCCTGAATGTCATGCGGATCGCCGGTTTCGCCTTCCATAAATGCGCTGACGAAAATGGAATCCATTGGCACGCCGGTATGGCGATAGGAAAAGCCGATCTTGTCATGGGACAAGGTTCGCACAGTGCCGTCGCGGTCGATCAGAGTGGCATTACCCACGATATCCTTAAATTCACGGCCATAGGCGCCCGCGTTCATGCGTAATCCACCGCCTACGGTGCCGGGAATACCGCTGAGAAACTCAAGCCCGGCGATGCCGGATGCCTGCGCCGCGCGAGCTACATTGAGATCGACAGCGCCTGCACCCGCAGTAATGGAGCCACCGTCGATCTTGATTTGCGAGAAGTGTGGCCCCAGCTTGATGACCACGCCGGGCACGCCGCCATCGCGCACTAATAAATTGGAAGCCAGACCGATGACAGTGATCGGGATATCCTCAGACGTATTTTGGAGGAAGAACGAAAGATCGTCGACATCCACGGGCTTAAAAAGCACCTCAGCCGGGCCGCCGATACGGAACCAGGTTTGCTCAGACAACGGCTCGTTGGGAATAAGTTTGCCGCGCGTTTCCGGAAGGCGTGTCAGCAATCCTTCATCGGGAAAATCGTCGGCACGAAACCCTTTCGGGGGAGTTGGGCGGGCGGTGGGCATGTATTAATGCACACCCGCAAGAAAACGGCTTAGTGCCGGAACGAGGCGCGTGGCGTCGACTGAAGGATTGCCGTCTAGCGATTGCATTGCGTGGTCAAAAACCGCCTTGGGGGCCGGGTCGAGCTTTTGCCAGTTTTTGACCAGCTCACGCGAATAGCCGACGGAATATTCCGGATGCGGCTGGATGGAAAGTCCATAATCGCCATAGGCGAAGCCTGCATAATTGCAGAAATCGGATTGCAGAAGCAGCGTGGCGTCCGGGGGCGGTTGTACCACCTGATCCTGATGTGCGGCATTGAGATGTGCGCTTTTGATATTGCCGAAATAGGTCTGGCCATGCGCGGTAATTTCATAGCTGTGCACGCCAATGCCTCGGCCCTTTTGCGATTTCACCACCTGGCCGCCATAGGCCTGAGCCATCAGCTGATGCCCGAAGCAGATACCAAGCGTAGGGATTTTTTGCTTGGCGGATTCGATGACAAATTCCATCAGCGGCTTGATCCAGGGCAAATTATCGTAAACGCCGGCGGGAGAGCCGGTGATGATCCAGGCTTGCTGATCTTTCACGGAGGCGGGCATTTTGGTATCGATCACGCTATAGGCGGTGAACTGCATTTCGCGCTCGCCAGAAAGCAAATGCATGAACATATGCGGATAATCGCCGTACTGGCCAATCAAATTGGGTGCAGGGCGTCCGGTTTCGATGATGCCGACCCGGGTGGTCATGACGCCGCCTTTTTGGGCTGTGAAGCGTAGAGATTTTCAAGATCTCCGGGCAGGGCGTGCGCCCAGCCGCTGATGGAACCGGCGCCGAGGCAGATGACGTAATCGTCGGGTGCAGCGAGTTCGGCAATCATTCCGGCCAATGCGGCGGGGTCGAGCAGGGCATGCACGCCTCTGTGTCCATGCGCCTTGAGGCCTTCGACCAGCGCATCGCGATTGGCTTCTTCGATTGGATGTTCACCAGCGGCATAGACATCGGCGACGATGACGATATCGGCATCGTTAAAGCATTTACAGAAATCGGCGAACAGGCTGTGAAGCCGCGTATAGCGGTGCGGCTGGACGACGGCGATGATTTTGCCCTTATCGCCTTTGGCTTGCTGTCCGGCCTTGAGCGTGGCGGCGATTTCGACCGGGTGATGGCCGTAATCGTCGACAATGGTGATGCCGTTCACCTTGCCGGTGCGGGTGAAGCGGCGCTTGACGCCTTCGAACTTGCTCATCGCCATGCGCAGAACATTGTCGGCAAAGCCAAGCTGATGGCCGACGGCGATGGCGGCCAGGGAATTCGAGACGTTGTGCTGGCCGATGACCGGCAGGAAAAAGCCTTCGATGGTTTGGGTCTGCTCCATCTTGCGGTCGGCGATCGCCACATCATAGCGCGTGCCTTCCGGCATCGCTTCGATATTGATCGCGCGGATATCGGCCTGCGGCGAGAAACCGTAGGTGATGATTTTGCGATCATTGATGCGGGCGACCATGGCCTGCACCTCCGGATGATCGGCGCAGAGTACGGCGAAGCCGTAAAACGGGATATTCTGCACGAAGGTATCGTAGGCATGCCGTACGGCATCGAAATCCGCATAATGATCCATATGCTCGGGATCGATATTGGTGACGATGGCGACCGTGGCGGGAAGCTTGGTGAAGCTGCCGTCGGATTCATCGCTTTCGACGACCATCCATTCGCCTTCACCGAGGCGCGCGTTGGTGCCATAGGCGTTGATAATGCCGCCATTGATGACGGTGGGATCGAGGCCTGCGGTATCGAATAAAGTTGCGACCATGGAAGTGGTTGTGGTCTTGCCGTGCGTGCCGCCGACGGCGACCGACCATTTGAGGCGCATCAGTTCGCCCAGCATTTCGGCGCGACGCACGACGGGGAGCAAGGCTGCGCGGGCGGCGGCGAGTTCGGGATTGTCTTTCTTGACGGCGGAGGAGACGACCACGACCCCGGCCTCGCCCAGATTTTCGGGCTTATGGCCGATGAAAACGCTAATGCCTTTTTCGCGCAGGCGCTTGACGTTGTAGTTGTCGGCGAGATCGGAGCCTTGGACCTTATACCCAAGGTTGTGCAGAATCTCGGCGATGCCGCTCATGCCGATGCCGCCGATGCCGATGAAATGGATGATACCGATCATCAGCGGGCTGAAATGGGGGGTGTTTTGTTTCCAGTTCATAATAATCCATTGTCCGGCCGCGATATTTTCAATAATCGCCTAATTGCGATGGGTATGCCTTCTCGCGGAAAAGGATGACCCGGTATTAAAACACGAATACTTACAAACTATTAAATTCTATAAGGAAATCAATCTCCCGGCAAACCTTCGCCGCTGCAAATTTCTCGCGCCGCAACATCGGCTTTAACTTTAAGATTGCCGTCCATCGGCATAGGGCGTTTCGTCTATTCCCTTCGTGCCGAGGACATTATAGCGGCCAATTTGGGCGCAATTAGGGAAAGGATATATGGTTATTTATGGCTTTTGGCCGTAATTACAAAACTACGTCAAATCCTTCCCGGCGGATGACGTTCAACAGTACAAGGGCAGGCCCGGTTAGTTGCTTCGCGTCGCGTTCGAGCTGCGACACATATCCAACCGTCAGGTTTAAATATCGCGCGAATACGGCCTGACTTACGCGCGCGCTTTTGCGCAAGGCGCGAATTTCTCTGCCTGTCATCGGTTTAGCGGTCGCCGTTGCGCGATGGTCAAGGTGGCGCAATGTGATTTTTCCATGCGCCGCCGTATCCAAAATGCCGGCGCGGCGCATGTCATGGGCCGTTTCGAGCAGTGCCCGCGTAAGCTGGCTAGGTTTTGTCTTTTTCTTCATCGATCACCTCTTGCAAAACAGATTCCTTGAGCGCATATGCAATCCGGTTGGCGTCCGCCGCTAGCCATGTCGCGCCGATCTCCCGCAGCGTCAGCAGTTCATCGGGGGAGATGTTTTCCCGCTCGCGTTTGGCGAAGCCATAAAGAAACACCGCCCGATGCCCGGCACGATAGGCGATCAGCATTCGATAGCCGCCGGAGCGCCCTTGTCCGGCTCGCGCGATCCGCTGCTTTATAATTCCGCCACCGAGGTCGGCATCAACGAGGCCGTCTGCCGCGCGCGCAACGGCTTCGCTTAATTCTCTATCGGCAATCCGCTCGCGCCTGACATAGCGGGCAAACCATTTGGTTTTGAAAATGCGCAAGCTATCACCACTCTCTAAACTATAGCACTATAAACTATAGTTTGCAATTTTCTTGTGTTTTACATGTGAAATCAAAGGATTATTTGCTGCAAGCTATGCCGCTTCTTCCCCCGGCCCTGTCGTGCCGTTTTCGGTGGCGAAGATTTCGGCGCTCAGGCTTCCTGGCCTTCGCAGGCCGATTACGTCGAGGACGCAATCGGCGAGATTATCGGCGGCGGTGACTGTCCCCCAGGCGCGCGCGGCGGCAGCGGTTTTCACCAGCGTGCCGGGAAGAGCCAGAAGAGATTCCAGACGGACAGCGAGTGCCTCAGGCGTGAAAGCTTGTTCGGGGATGAGCCATGCGCCGCCTGCCTCGGCCACGGCTTCGGCATTGGCGATCTGTTCACCAGAATGGCCGTGCGGGAAAGGGACCAGAATGGCAGGGCGGCCGATAGCGGTAAGCTCGGCGATCGTCGAACCTCCGGCGCGGCCGATGAAAAGATTGGACTGCGCAAGGCGTTCTGGCACATCGCGGAAGAAAGGGGAAAGTTCGGCTTCAACACCTGCGGCGGCGAATGCGGCGCGGGCGGATTCCAGATCATCGCGGCGGCATTGCTGGGCTACGACGACGCGGCGGCGGAGATGATCGGGCATCAGCGCCAGCGCTTGCGGCACGACCTGACTGAACACGCGCGCGCCCAAACTCCCGCCAAGTACGAGGATACGCATCGGGCCATCATCGGTGATCGGCGAATAGGGCGTGGCGCGCAGAGTGGCGAACGCAGGGCGCACAGGGTTGCCGGTTTGCACGAGGCGCAGGCCGGTGCCCGGCTTCAGTCCGGCGACATGCGGGAAAGATGTGGCGATGAGTTTTGCCTTACCGACCATGACACGGTTGGCCTTGCCGAGTACGGCGTTTTGTTCGTGCAGAAGAATGGGAATGCCCATGGCGGCGGCGGCATAAAGCGTGGGCGCGGAAGGATAGCCGCCAAAGCCAACCACGGCGGCAGGCTTTAATTTGCGCAACCGGCGCCGTGCCTGCATGACGCCGAGACCCATCTCGCCGATGCTACGCAACTTGCCGAATAGGCCCTTGCCGAGCGAACTGGCGCGGATGCGGTGGACGGCAACGGGAAGATCGGTGCTGAATTTATCGCCACGCCTATCAGTGAGAAGAGCCACGCGCAATCCGCGGCCGAGCAGCTCGCGCGCCAAGGCTTCGGCCGGAAACACATGCCCGCCGGTGCCGCCGGCGGCAAGGATAATGAGGGGTTGAGAGTCGGTCATATTCGGTTCAGAGCGCAGTATAGGTCAAAACAAGGAAAGGAAAAAAGCTAAAAACTTTTTGGCCAGCGGCGGCGGCCATGCAGGACACGTAGAATTTCTATAATTTTGCCATTCAAGCGGTATGCCACGATATAGGGCGTTTTGCCGATGACTAGTTCGCGTGAGCCATGACAGCGACCAGGACGGCCAATGCCGGGAAATTTCACCAAGCCTCTCGCAGCCGAAACGATACGTGAAACCTGCTTAATAGCTGCCGATGGATTGTCAGCAGCAATATAATCTCTCAACGAACGCAGATCGGATAAGGCTGCGTCCATCCAAATTATCTTCATCTGGATTCGGATTTTGTTTTCGGCCGGGATCTAGGCATCCGCGTTTCGCCTGGTTTTCCCCACGATTTGACCCAGGCTTCGACTTTTTCATGAGGAATACCCATTCCGGCGTCGGCTTGTTTGATACCTTCCTCGACTGCGGCAATTTGCCATTTCTGCAATTCGACATAGTCGTTGATGGCTTGCTCGATAAGCCATGATTTAGGGCGATCAAGGGCGACTGCGACCTGCGCCAATTCCTTGTTCAACAGCCGGGATAATCGGACGCTGACAGGCATGGATTTAGAGCGATCGGAGGAAGAAATTTTCATTATACTACGATACACTACATTGTAGTTTTTGTCAAGGTCGGCAGAAAACCCTATACTTCCATCCTGCCATACCTTCGCCGTGTCAGTGCCAACAGCATGCCCATCCCGAGCGCAAGGGCCCAGAGCGATGATCCGCCGTAGGAGATGAAGGGCAGCGTCATGCCCTTGGCGGGCATCAGGCGGAGGGCTGAAGCCATATTGATCAGGGCTTGCAGGCCGAATTCGATAAGTAATCCGCTGACGGCAAGAACAATGAATAAATTACCCTCGTGCTGCAATCGCCAGAAGCCGCGCAGCACGATAAAGGCGAACAGCGCCACGATGATGAGGCACCAGATAAGGCCAAGCTCCTCGCCTGCCACGGCGAAGACGAAATCGGCGTGCGCGTCGGGAATGGTCATTTTGACTGTTCCGGCGCCGGGGCCGGTGCCCATCAATCCGCCGTTCATGAAAGCGTCGAGCGCGCGGTCGACCTGATAAGTGTCGCCGTTGTGGCTGAGGAAGCGGTCCATGCGCGAGGCGAAATGCGGGAAAGTGTAATAGACAGCGAACAGGCTGGCGATGCCGCCGAGCAAACAAAGGCCGACGCCGATCAGCGGCAGTCCCGCCAGGAAAAACTGTCCGAGCCATATGGCGGAAACCAGAACCGTCATGCCGATATCGGGCTGCGAAATAAGGCAGGCGGCGATGAATATATAAAGCGCCACATTGACGCTGAGCGCGGGAAAGCCTTTGCGTTCGCACTGGCGGGTGAATAGCCAGGCGGCGGTGACGGCGAAAAGCGGCTTCACGAATTCGGACGGCTGGATGTTGAGGCCAGGCAATTGAATCCAGCGCACGGCGCCTTTGACCTCATGGCCGATAATGGGCGTGATAGCGAGCAGAGGCAGGAAAATCACCAGCATGCCAAGCGCAAACCAGCGCACGATGCGCGGCGGCATAAGGGAAATGCCGAAAATCATCGTGATCGCCGGCACCAGCATGACGAGATGCCGTTCGACGTAATAAAAATTATCGAGCCCATGTTTGGCGGCGACGGCGGGTGTGGCGGCCTGTATCAAAAGAATACCGAAACCCATCAGTGACAAAAGCGCAAGCAAAGTCCAGCGATCGATGGTCCACCACCAGCGGCCGAGGATGGATTTATCAGAACGGGCTAGGGCGATCATGGGTTCATCCGGCCGGTTTTTTCTTTTTCCTGAAAAAGATCAGGCCGAGAAAATAGAGAACCGGCACGCCGATCATGACGTAGCTGAACTGGTTCATGCCTTTCATCACGGGGTTTTTCGAAAAGTCGATGGCCAGATTGGGATCGAGCAGCGTTTTTCCGTCCGCTCCACGAGCTCCCCAGACGATCACTCCTTCGGGAGAATTGAGATGCGGAATATCTTGTTTTCGCACGTAAATCTCGATCTGATCGCCAGGTTTCAGAGTTATATCGGCAGCATCGGCGGTGTAGCCGGATTTGGTCGACATGAGCAGCGTGCCTTCAGGATATTCCTGCGTATGTAGAATACCTGTACGACTGCCTTCCTTGGTTAATTGCTCAGTGATGCTGACTTTCACTGTATCGAGTTCGCTAAGAGAGGTCGGCATGACATCTTGCGAGATACCGGTGCCGAGCAGCGCTATGACGCCGGCGACGAGGCAGATCACCATCACAATGCCGAACAGCCATTTAAAAATTGTGCCGATAATGTGCATTGCGTTATCTCAGTTTGAGGGTCGAAAGGCCGATCAGGCCAAGAACGGATTTATTGGAGCCGATGATCACGTGATATCCTGAGCTTGTTGAGTTATGTTTTCGCGGAGGATGGGAGAAGCACTGGCCCAATCGAGAATGTCGACTCGAATTGGCAGGCGGGAAGCCGAAAAAGTATTGCGCAAATCCCCGATGGTCTCGGAGTCAACTGGCGCGTCACCCATGATGCAGAGATCGAGATCGGAATGCGGTTTGAGCCTTCCCCCGGTTGCACGCGAGCCGAACACCACAACGCGACGGTCTGGAACGTAAACAGCTAGGATTTTTTTGACCAGCGCCAATTCTTCCGGCGGTAAATGGATCATTTTCTGTTTTCCAATTTTTTTTCGATCCGATCGTGAAGATAGGTCACTTCGGATAAAAATTGTGGAATAACGGCATAGACTTCTGCGGCTTTAGATTCGTCGTAAGTA
>Ga0207050_1036_pt1 | contig 25096 bp, 24 predicted proteins | sample Alteio_BWMinCont_64_FD_153291 | JGI IMG/M metagenome (GOLD analysis project Ga0207050, IMG submission 153291) | Enriched cells from forest soil in Barre Woods Harvard Forest LTER site, Petersham, Massachusetts, United States -... | ecosystem: Environmental > Terrestrial > Soil > Temperate forest >...
ACCGCCGGCGGCATGGCCGTATTCCGCCGAGAAGTTTGAGGTGTTGACCTGGAATTCGTGGATGGCCGACTCCGTCGTGGAGTATCCATAGCCGCCGCCCCCGCGCTGGCGGCCCGAGAATGCAAGGTTATGATCCGTGCCGTCGATGGTGATGCTGTTCATCAGCGGGCTGAGTCCGCGAAAGCTGAGCGCATCGTCACCGCTTGGACCCGGTGCAGTTCCTGCAGAGAGCCCCGCAAGCCCCGACCATTGGCTGGTGCTGCTTGGCAGGCTGTCGAGGGCCTGCTGATCGACATTGCTGCTGACGGCGGGCGAAAGGTCGGCTTGCAGCCCGTGGTCCTTCACGGGCGCGGTCTGATCGTCGTAGGCAAGGGTCAGCTTAGGCGAAAGCAGGGTCACGCGGCCGACCTCAACTACCACCCGTTCCATCTTCCACGCCGCCAAGCCCGGTGCGCTCACGCGAATCGCGTAGGTCCCGGGAGCAAGCTCTGCAAAACGGAAGTTGCCATTGCGGTCGCACAGCATCTGGCTCACGCTGCCGGTGGCTGTGTTGCGCAACGTGACCAGCGCGGGAAAGAGGCGGCCGCCGGTGTCACCGACTTGCCCGGCAATAGAGCCACCGGTGCCTGACTGAGGAGAAGCGATGTGAAAGGCGAGTGCGAGCAGCAGAAGCAGTATTGGAATCCAGGAATGGCGGAACGCGCCCTGGCGGTTGCTCATGGGAATTCTCCCTGCGACTTCAAGCGCCTGAATCTCAACTCTTCCCGAAAGAACGTCGTCTCGGGATAAAAGCGGCCTCACCGTCAGATACTGAGGGAGACCGCCGAGATGAACCGCAGCAGTGTTACTACAAGTCTCCCGTTGACGCGGATGAGTGCGTAGAGCCGCGACACGGGAATTGCACAGGCGCTACTTCGGCGACTGCGCGCTTCCGCAGGTCTTCCGAGCACAACGCACTGCGGAACGTGGGGCCGTCCCGAAGCAGCCGTGCTCATTCAATCCTTAGGAATTAGTGAGAGCAGAGTAATCGATTCGTTAAAATAGAAAAGACAAATGTTCATCGATGAGGCAAAAATTCGCGTCAAGGCCGGTGACGGAGGTAATGGTTGCATGGCCTTCCGCAGGGAAAAGTTCGTTCCCAGAGGCGGCCCCTCCGGCGGAGACGGCGGACATGGCGGCGACGTCATCATGGAATCGACCCAGCGACACAACACGCTGATGTACTTCCGCTATAACCCCGAGCACAAGGCGGAGCGCGGCGAACACGGCATGGGATCGAATTGCACGGGACGCGAAGGCCACGATGTAGTGCTCAAGGTCCCCGTTGGAACCGAGCTCTATGACGCCGAGACCGGCGAGCTGGTCCACGACTTCTCCCATCCAGACGAACGCATTGTGATCGCCAAGGGCGGCCGGGGCGGACGCGGCAACCAGCACTTTGCCACCCCGACCCACCAGGCTCCGCGCGAGCATGAACTGGGCAGGCCGGGCGAAGAGCGCGCCTACCGCCTGGAGCTGAAGGTGCTGGCCGATGTCGGCCTGGTTGGCTTTCCCAACGTTGGCAAGTCAACGCTGATCTCGCGCATCTCGGCTGCCAAGCCTAAGGTCGCGGACTACCCTTTCACTACGCTCGAGCCCAACCTGGGCGTCGTCTCAATCGGCGAGGCGCCGCACGAAGAGAGCTATGTTGTCGCCGACATCCCTGGCTTGATTGAGGGGGCGCATCTCGGCGCCGGACTCGGCGTGCAGTTCCTGCGCCACATCGAGCGCACGCGACTGCTGGTACATCTGGTCGATGTCTCGGATGCGAGCGGGCGGCCCGATCCGGTCGAGGACTTCAAGGTGATCATGGGCGAGCTGAGGAGCTTCGCACACGGCCTAGATGAGAAGCCGATGATCGTCGTCGCTTCGAAGGCGGATGTCGCCAATCCCGACAAGCTCAAGAAGCTGCAGGCGATGGCGAAACGGAAGAAGCTGCCCTTCTACGAGATCTCGGCCGTGACTGGCGCGGGGATCGACAAGCTGAAGTACGCGATCGGCAAGCGTGTCGACGAGCTGCGCAAGGAATCGGCAGCGGAAGAGGCCTTGGCCAAGACCTCCTGAGACAAACCTAGGGATCGGGCCGCGATTTCCGTCTAGATCTCGGGAAAGAAGTCGAAGAAGGCGTCGATGCTCTGCCTGAGCTGAGCCTCGATCTGCTCGCGCGAGCCTTCGAGCAGGTGCAGGGTCACCCGCGCGGTGTTGCCGTTTTTGAGTTCGATGGAGCCCTCTCCTACTGCGGCTATCTCTTCCGCCGGAAGCAGACGCAAACCATAAACAAGAGCCAAATTCGCCATACGGAACATCTTATTCCTACGCCCGCCGTGCGGCGGTTTTGAGCGCGGCAGGTACAATCGAAAGGGCATTCCCCCGTCTCTCTATGACAGACACCGTACGCGACACCGTCATCCTCGGCACCGGCTGCGCCGGTCTTACCGCCGCCATCTACGCGGCGCGCGCCAACCTCAAGCCTCTGGTCATCGAGGGACACGAGCCGGGCGGGCAGCTCTCCATCACCACGCTGGTCGAGAACTTTCCCGGCTGGCCGGAGGGCATCCAGGGACCGCAGCTTATCGAGAACATGAAGCAGCAGTCGGCGAGGTTCGGAGCCGAGTTCCGCATGGGGCACCTGTCGTCGGCCGACCTGTCGAAGCATCCGATCGAGCTCAAGGTAGGCAGCGACACGATCCACACACGCACGCTGATCATCGCCAGCGGGGCCTCGGCGCGCTGGCTGGGCCTGCCGTCGGAGCAGGCACTGATCGGACACGGCGTGAGCTCCTGCGCGACGTGCGACGGCTTCTTCTTCTCCGGCAAGGAGATTGCCGTGGTCGGTGGCGGTGACTCAGCGATGGAGGAGGCGCTTTTCCTCACGCGCTTCGCGACCAAAGTGACGCTGCTGCACCGCCGCGAGCAGTTCCGCGCCTCGAAAATCATGCTGGAACGGGCGATGGGTCATCCGAGCATCCAGTTCCGCACCAACACCGCGGTCGAGGAGGTTCTCGGCGTAGAGCAGAAGGAGGTGGTCGGCGTGAAGCTGCGCGACACCATCACCGCGACCGAGTCCGTCCTGCCGGTCAGCGGGTTGTTTCTCGGTATCGGCCACATCCCCAACGCCAGCATGTTCAAGGGACAGATCGACCTCGACCAGGACGGGTACATCAAAACGCATGATTACGTATTTACCCGCGTCCCCGGGGTCTTCGCTTGCGGAGACGTCCAGGACCGGCGGTACCGCCAGGCGATCACCGCGGCGGGTTCGGGCTGCATGGCGGCCCTCGAGGTGGAGAAGTTCCTCGAAGAGCACGGACGGTGATTCTGCGTTTCCCAATTTGGGAACGCTGTGGAGGGTACCCCTCCCCCTCAGAATCCGTACCTCATTGATTCCTTGAGGATTATCGTTGGGGCTGCGTCCAGTTCATACATAATATGGGACTTACGCCCACTTCATAGATAACAAGGGACTTAGGCGAGCCTACTCGGGACTTTCCTTTCCCGAATGAAAACTGCTCAAAAAGACAACGACCCGAGCCGCCATCGCGGATCGGGTCTTCTCCTATTTCAAGTATAGCGAATTTGGGATAATTCTCGGCCAAGTTTGCTTCTGGATCCGTCAGATCATGCGTCGGTTCTGTCCAGCTATGGTACTGCCCCACTACAGCCAACAGACACCGGTTTGAGCAGGCCAGTCCGGCAGTAGATTTAATGTGATTTTTGGGTTCGGCGCTATAGAATTCAGCACGATCTCAAGCTGGGTGATTCTAAATGAAACTGTTCTTCTCGCTCTCTGAGAAAGCAAGCCTCTCTGCCTGCATTTTGTGCGTCGCAATTATCATTATTTCTCCCGAGATTTCATGGGCGCAAGGTCAAGCACCGCTCTTCCCGGTTACACCCGAGATCGGTCAGCCTGCGACCTCCAGCGTGCTGGCGGATTTCAACGGAGACGGCAAACTGGACGTTGCGTTTTTGCCGCTGCTGCCAGGCGCAACCGGCTTAAGTGTGACCCTTGATTTGGCAGGCAGTTCGCCGACTACGATCAACACGTCGGTGTGCTCCAGCACGGGAACCGGGCCGATTGCTGTCGGCGATGTGAACAACGACAAGAAGCCGGACGTTGTAATGAGTTGCTCCGGGTACATAGCCGTGCTGCTTGGAAAAGGCGACGGCACTTTCCAGGCTCCTGTTTATTACGCAAACCAGGGAGGGGGAAATCTCGCGGCACCGGCTCTCGTCGACCTGAATGGTGACGGCTACCTCGACGTGGCGATTTTCACAGCCGTGGCGAACACTTCCTCCTTGACCGTCTACCTAAATGGGGGCAGTGTCGCACCGGGTACATACGGTGCACCGAAGAATTACTCTCTCGGTTCCGTGTCGGGGGCCTTTTACGGACCCCTGAGCGGCGACTTCAACGGCGACGGCAAACAGGACCTGCTTTTGCTTACCGGCACTAACCTGATCGTCCTGTATGGGAACGGTGATGGTACTCTGCAGGCTCAGCAGACACAGGCTTTGCCCGCGAGTTCGTTTTCTCCAAGCGCAGCAATCGGCGATTTCAATCACGATGGCGCTACAGACGTTGCCTACAATGCGGCAGGCGAATGTTGCACACCAGGCGAACAGGCCAGCATTCAGATTCTTCTGGGCAACTCCAATGGAGTTTTCGCCAAGGGGTCAGCGCTGCCAATCGCACCAGAGAACGGGTTGCTTGCTTCAGCCCAGCTCACTAACGACGGCAATCTTGACCTCGTTGTCACCGGAGGCTTCACCACTGTGTTTCGCGGGGATGGAAAGGGCGGGTTTACAGAGGGGGCATCTTACGCCGCATCCGGAATGCCGCTTGTCGGCGACCTGAACGGCGACGGGAAGCTCGACCTGCTGCTGGCTAACGGGCAAACCCCGACCGGCGCAGGGTTCTTCTTTCTTGACGGAAATGGGGATGGCACGTTCGAGGGTGTGCCTACCGTACCGATAAATACCAATGGAAGTGTAGTGTATGCAGACTTGAACGGTGATGGCATAGCTGACGCGGTGTATCAAAGCTCTCCGCTCAATAACAATTTAGATAGCTCGATAGTCTCCGCCCTGGGCCGCGGCGATGGTACGTTCACTACCTTGAATCAGAGCATTTCTTTAGTGGGTGCTCTAAATACTAGCTCGGCCCTCGTGATCGGTGATTTCAACGGAGATGGAAAGCCTGATCTGGCAGTTGCTGCAGGGGTCGATTCATGCCCGGCGCCATCGGGTAATAACGGCACGATTTCTATCTTTCCGGGAAATGGAAACGGCTCATTCGGGAGCGCAATTTCTACTGCTGGTCTGCCTTCAGACTTAGGCCCTATTGCGCCCGTCGTCGGTGATTTTAATGGTGACGGCAAACTCGATCTCGTCGTCCCCTACGGAACCTATTCCTGCCTCGATGAATCTGATACTCCTCCAACCGGCCTTATCTTTCTGCCCGGAAAAGGAGATGGAACGTTTGGTACGCCTGCAGACATTTCCGCGGGCGTGTTCGGACGCAACTTGTTCGTAGGCGATCTGAACAAGGACGGAAAGCTTGATCTGCTCTGGCAAGGCATAGACCCAGCTTCCGGAAATTCTCAGGGCGGCACAATTTATCTCGGCAATGGAGACGGAACGTTTAAGCAACAACCGCTTTCCGGCGCTGCCTCAGGTAAGTTCTTAGCTCTAACCGATCTCAACGGAGACGGCATCCCGGATTTGGCATTGCTGTCTGGAGGTTTAGGAAATACTGTGGTCATATTCGCCGGGAACGGCGACGGCACGTTTCAGGCCACGCCTTTCTATACTGTGCCCTTGCCGCAGCAGACTCAGGTCGAGACGCTCTCGGCAGGTGATGTCAATGGTGATGGCCACCCAGACATCGTCGTCATGTATTCAGGCCTGCAGGCAGCTACCGGTGCTCAAATTTCAGTCTTCCTCGGAGACGGCAAAGGTGACTTTACGGCAGACGCCAACACATATTTTGCCGGGTTCCCGAACAATGGCCTCCTATCCCCTCTCCTCAACGGTGCGACCACCATGGCTCTTGTTCGCCTGAACAATCAGGCTCCGTCACTGACGAACCACACTACGCTTGATATCCTGGCGAACACGAGTCTTGGCTTGACATCTCTTCTGAATCAGAAGAACCCTGCTCCCACCACGCCGTCGCTATTCTCCAGTACAACAACGCTCCAGGCTTCAACCACAAGCGGAAACTCGAACATGCAAATTACATTGACGGCCACGGTTTCCGGCGTCAATCCAACCGGGTCAGTCACTTTTGCTGCCGGCTCAACCACATTGGGAACAGCCACGCTTGCGAATGGGGTGGCGATGCTGCAGACGTCCTTCGCAGCCGCAGGCAGCTATTCCGTAATCGCCAACTATTCGGGAGACGCCAACAACGCCCAAAGTGCATCTGGCACGGTGATGATTACGATTATCGCGCCGGATTTCACCATTGCCGCCAGCCCACAAAATCTGACGATTCAGGCAGGTCAGTCTGGCACAGTTACATTGACGCTTACGCCAGTCGGCGGCTATACGGGAACCGTCAACCTTTCCTGCACAGGTTTGCCGAGTGAGGCGACCTGCACATTCTTGCCGAGCACGCTGGCGTCGACGGGCAGTTCACCGATCACCGGCAAGCTAACTATCTCGACGACCGCCGCCGTTGCCAAGCTCGGCAGCGATGGCGACCATCCAGCGGGCGTGCCATGGATTCCAGTCGGTAGCCTGGCATTAGCGGGGCTGGTGGGGCTTGCCCTCTCTCCAGCCAAGACGAGGCGATGGAGTTCGCGTTTTCGTGCGACATGCCTGTTACTTATTCTTGCGGCTGGCTGGTTGTCGTTGCAAGGATGCGGTGGTGGCGGCAGCGGAAGTATGAAGAATCCCGGTACGCCGCCCGGATCATATGCGATTAATGTGATGGTTGCGGATAGCAACTCGGGGCCGCAACACTCGGTTGCTTTGAGCGTGACCGTGCAATAGAGACCGCCCGGATACCCATCAGTGCCAGGCGACGACCCCTCGCTCGAGCCGGGTTCCCCACTCAAGTCTTATGTTGGCTTGAGTGGTGCGGTTCGAGGCGCCAAGCTAACTACGCGCCCCGCGGACTCAAGGGTTCCATCAATCCGGACAAACTCATCGCGTCACGTTTTGCTGCCATCATCGCTGCTCGCTGGTGGCATTGCGCGGAGCGTTCTGCAGTGGCTCCTGCCCTGACTATCTTCGGCGTGAGGCTAAGATGCTTATACGATGACCTTAGTGCTTCGCATGATCGCGGCCGTCTCGTGTTTTCTGCTGTCCGTTGGCGTCATGGCACAGGAGTCCAAAACTGACTCCCTGCCGGATGCGCCCTCGCAAACCCAGCAGCCGACGCAAACCGAACAATCCTCGCAACCGCAACAGCCGGCGACAACGCCACCGAAGGCCAATCCGATTCAGGGCAGCGTCGAGGTTTTTAAACTGTTGCAACGGAAATCCCTGGTGTTTCCCGACCTCGCCACCACCGAGGGGCCGTTGAGCAGCTGGCAGAAATTCAAGCTGGCTGCCAATAACAGCGTTGCGTTTTCCACAGTCGGCGGCGTATTGATCGGCGCGGGATTCAGTCAGGCGATCAATAGTCCCTCCGGATATCACCAGGGCTGGGAAGGATATGGGAAGCGCGTTGGAGCCGACATGGCCCGTGCTGCGTCGGGCAACATCTTCGGGACCTTTGTATTGGCGTCTGCCTTGCACCAGGATCCGCGCTTCTATGTGAAAAAGAATTTGTCGTTCAAGCAATCTGTGGAGTATTCCGCCGTCAGGGTGTTCATCACTCGCAGCGACTCCGGAGAGAGGGTAGTCAACTATTCCGGTCTGATAGGCCCATTGATGGGTGAAGGGCTCGCCAATGTCTACTACCCCGACGAAAATCGCACGGTCGGCAGCACCTTTACCCGCTACGCGTCCGATCTGGGGTGGAGGTTTGCCGGGAATCTACTGCGCCAGTACTGGCCGAGCATTAATAGAAAGCTGAGCCTCGCACCGGAGACTACGTCGACGAATCCCTGACTTGGCTCAGGAATAGAAGATGATCCGCACTGCGCAGCCGACGATGAGGACGATGAGCCCCGCTCTGACCCAGGGCGCAGCCCATTCTGGCAGCGCTTCGAAGGGATTGTGAGACCAGTAGCCTCTCAGCCCAAACTTCCTGATGGCTAAATAGAGGACGGGGCCGATGAGCATCAGCGTCGCAGTGCCCATAAGAATCAGAGCGATCGATGCTGGTCTCATATAGGACGCCTCAGAGTTCACCTGAAGTATACCCGGTCGTTCTCCGGAGCCAACTCGCAAGAACGGCGCGCTCAAGCCAGCAGGAGGATTGAGTGGCCGCGACCTGGTCGAGAAATTCCGGACAGAAATTCCGCGTACAAATTCTGCAAACATGGATCACGCTTTTCCGGCAGTGGAACCTCTTAGTTCAGACGCGGCATGATATTGCCGATTGCGTTGTCCGGGTCAAGGCTCGGCTGGACCGCGCGCGGCCGGAAGCCTTCATCGTCTCCAGTCGTCCCGTGGAAATTGCCTCCGTGCGAAGCGGGTGACGACGGCGCTCGTGTCCTGACAGATGGCTTGAAGTTCATCCCCGCTCTTATCGATCACGAAGGAGAAGTGAGCAGTAAATCCATCGCTAGTCTCCATGAAAGTGCCCGTGCAATCGTCATTCACCGTGTATGTGCCGGTTGCGGTCCCGAGGCCTACGGCGCCGTTCTGGCTCGCATTGAAAGTGAAGGTAACACTGCCTTTCCCGTCGAAAGTTTGTGTACCAACCTCGGCATACGGACCCCCATAGGGCGCGGCAGCAACAATGAATCCGGTGGATGTATAAGCGAAGACGCCCTTCAGGGTGGCCTCAGAGCATCCTCTGTCGTCAGCTTTCGCCCGGGGCGCAATACCTAGGGCGAACGCGGTGACTGCGGCGATGGTGAGAGTCTTTGCGATGGTGCTGGGTTTCATGATGATCTCCTTTGCGTTCACAAAATTGCTTAGCAAATCCAGTTGAAGGTCGGGGCTTCCCCTTCATCCAGCGGAATAGTGCGCAATGCACGTGTGAAATGTCCCAAAGCCGGGGCTAAAATCTTCCAAATTGTTCTCAAAGGCTCGTATGGGCAATGAAACGGAACAGTTATACGAGTTCGGCCCCTACCGTCTTGACCCCGGCAGAAAGTTGCTCCTGCGCAACGGAGAGCTGGTGGCGCTCACTTCCAAAGCTCTTGAGATCCTTCTGGTGCTGGTTGAGCGCAGCGAACACGTAGTTACAAAAGACGAACTGATGAAAGAGGTGTGGCCAAACAGCTTCGTCGAAGAGGCGAACCTTACCCAGCACATTTCCATGGTGCGCAAAGCCCTCGGCGAGACTCCGCAGGACCATCGCTATATCGTGACTTTTGCTGGTCAGGGGTACCGATTCGCAGGAGGAGTGCGTGTTGTCTCCCGGAACGGGACCGATCGGGTGCTGGAAAGCGGTCCCTCACCACGGGTGGGGATCGGGCAAATGGATCAGCTCCCCGGACGATCAACCCCTGAGCCACTGGTGGCGGGTGATGGGCGGGGAACAGAGCGCGACAACGATATTCATCTCGCGCCGGCGAGAAGCCGCACTTTCTGGTGGGTTGCGGTCTTGGTGGTGTTCACGCTATCCATTGCTGGCGGCACATTCTGGTTTGTCTCGCACCGCCCAACAGCTCTCACGGCAAAAGACACGGTCGTACTTGCCGATTTTGCGAACTCGACCGGCGATCCAGTATTTGACGGCACGCTGCGGCAAGGGCTTTCCATACAACTGGAGCAGTCGCCTTTCCTGAGCATTACTTCCGACCAACGAATCCAACAGATGCTGAAGATGATGGGCCAGCCTGCCGATGCGAAGCTTACGCCGGCGATCGCCAGGGAACTCTGCCAGAGAACAGGCAGCGCGGCCGTGCTTGACGGCTCAATTGCCCAAATCGGCACGGGGTATCTGCTGACCCTGAGGGCGGTCAACTGCTCAAGCGGCGAATCGCTGGCGAGTACGGAAGCTCAGGCCAGTGACAAGAACCATGTGCTCGATGCTTTGGGAAAGACAGCTTCGGACATGCGGAACAAACTGGGCGAGTCGCTGAGCACCGTGCAGAGATTTGATACTCCTCTTGAACAAGCGACTACGCCGTCGCTTGAAGCCCTTAAGGCTTACAGCCTGTGCCGGAAGGCGTCGGCTGGGAGCGAGTACGCTGCCGCCGTCCCGTTCCTCCAGCGAGCCATCCGCCTTGATCCAAATTTCGCTATAGCCTATGCGAGGCTCGGGAATTCCTATGCGATGTTAGGCGAGCCGAACCTGGCGGCGGAGAACACTCGGAAGGCCTACGAACTGCGCGAACGCGTGAGCGAGTTGGAGAATTTCTACATCGAGTCTCATTATTATCAGACCACTGGAGAGTTGGAAAAGGCGCGCCAGGTCTACGAACTTTGGGCACAGAGCTATCCGCGAGATTGGGGACGGGCAGCCGCCGAGACTGCTATCTCCGCAATGTCGGGGCAATATGAACAGGGCCTTGCCGAATCCCGCGAGGAAGTCCGCCTCAACTCCAACGGCGATGGTTATTTTGACCTCCTCTATTTCTATCTGCGTCTGAATCGTCTGGAAGAGGCCCAGTCCACGGTGGAAGAGGCGCAAGCGAAAAAGTTCGATTCCCCTTTCCTACGCGCCCTTCTGTACGAGCTTCGCTTCTTGCAGAATGATGCGGCGGGAACGTCTCAGCAGGTTGTCTGGGCTGCGGGCAGGTCGGGAGCAGAAGATGCATTGCTCGGCCTGGAGGCCGAAACCGCCGCCTATTCCGGGAGGCTGCGGCAGGCCCGGGATCTTTCCCGTCAGGCGGTGGTTGCAGCCAAACGGGCCGAAGAGCCAGAGGTAGCAGCGAGATACGAAGCTGATGCCGCACTTTGGGAAGCTCTGTTTGGAAATCCAGCCGAAGCCCGTGAGCGAGCCGGGGATGCGCTCGAGCTTTCAGACAGCTGGTTTGCCCAGTCTCTGGCGGCTCTGGCGCTGGCCATCGCAGGCGATGCGGCACGAGCCGAGACGCTCGCCAATGATTTAGACAACCGCTTTCCAGAACATACGATTGTTCAGTCCTATTACCTGCCAACCCTTCGCGCCCAACTGGCGCTGGCCCGCGACGATCCCTCAAGGGCCATTGAAGTCCTTCAGGCTGCTGCGCCCTACGAACTGAGTTCATCGGGCGCGCTCTATCCCGTGTATGTGCGTGGGGAAGCGTATCTTGCTGCACACCAAGGTGCAGATGCGGCAGCCCAATTCCAGAAGATTCTGGATCACCGTGGAATCGTCGTGAACTATCCCATTGGCGCGCTTGCAATTGGGCCGCGCCTACGCTGTGTCCGGGGACAGCGCGAAGGCGAAGACTGCATATCAGGATTTCCTTACGCTCTGGAAGGATGCCGACCCCGACATTCCCATCCTGAAGCAGGCCAAGGCCGAATATGTGAAGTTGAACTAAGGCATTCGTCCGGTTCATCAGGCCGCGCTTCGTGGTGAAACTCCGCCCACAAATTCTGCACACAATTTCCGGACCCATGGATCAGGCTTCTCCGGCAGTGGAACTTCTTGGTTCAGAGGCCCAGAGTGGACCACGCCGGCCATGAATGACTGCGAGCCAGAATGGGAACAAATTGTTACTTTGCAAGGTCTTGCATGCTCAATTTCTTTTGGCCGGAAGCCCGCGCCGGGAATACGCTCTTAAGAGCGCACCTCTGTGCCCCAGGAGAATTCAATGAAAAACCTCGCTCGTGCCGTTATCCTCGCTTCCCTTATTTCGATGTCCGCATCGGCCTTTGCTGGCGTTTCCGGCACAAACCCACGTCCGCCCGCGGGATCGATGCGCATGAGCGACGTAGTCAGCGTTGTACTGACCGCCCTCGGATACTGAGAGCGTGGATAATAGCCGCAGGGCGGCATGAATCTATCGACTCTCGACAACGCACTGTGGGCGGCGGGCTTTGCTGCTAACGTCGCCCTAGTCCTTGTTCTCGCGGGGAAGAAACGCTGGCGGGAGTTCCCGGTCTTCACCACCTGGATGACCTTCGATGTGCTGCTGACCATCGCGCTCTTCGGGATCTACCGGCTAGGTTCATCGCATCTGTACAAGGATGTCTACTGGCTTTCTGCCATCGTCGACTTCCTACTGCAGATCGGCGTGGTACTCGAAATGGCGCGTATCGTCCTTCGCCCTACGGGCAGCTGGCTACGCGATGCGCGCACACGGTTCGTGATCTTCGGATCGCTGGGCGCCCTGGTGGCCGCAGCCGTCGCCTTTCTGATCCACCCAGCCGCTCCAACACCCCTCGATGCCTGGGAGCTGCGCGGAAACCTGTTTGCCAGCATCATCGTTTGCGAGCTGTTCCTGGCTATGATGATGTCGGCCAATCGGCTCGGCCTGCGATGGGGAAACCACGTGATGGGCCTGGGCCGGGGATTGACGGCCTGGGCGATGGTTACTTTCTCGGTGGATGCACTGCATGGTCTGCTCGACAGCGAGCGGATTCTGAGCACGCTGGATCACGTACAGAGCATCGTGTGGATCGGTGCTGTTGTTTACTGGTCGGTCATCTTCTGGCTTCCGGAGCCTGAGCGGTTGCCCCTGTCGCCGGAAATGCGGAAATATCTCATTGATCTCCACCATCGCGTCCAGTACGATCTTGAGAAGGTTCGGTCCTCGCCCAACCCCTGAGTGAAGCCAATGCTCGCTGTTCTCTTACTGTGCGCGGTTGCTCTGGTTCTGCTCGGCGGACTGTCCTATCAACATCTCGTCACCAACAAACTGCATCGTTGCGACTGGAACGATCTGCTCACGCGTCTTCAGGCCGTGCCCCGCGCGCCTGTTTCCGAAGTCGCTACCGATTACCTGAATCCCCAGCCCAACCAACTCATCCTGGAGCCGATGGATGTATGGGCGGCAGTGGGCGGAATCGAAGGCGTGCGCCGGATGCGCCACAATGCGGATGTACTCATCGCGCTGGCAGCCTACGCGGAGCGCTGGAATTTTGAAGAGGGCGTAATTGTCGCCGAGCGGATGCGGCGGGATGCTCTGCAGCTACGACGTGCCACGCGTCAGGTGAGGCTGCGAATGTCGCTGCACTCCGGCCGCATACACCTCCCCTTCTATCTGCACGAGGCAGCGGTGGCCTACCACCTGATGACTGAGCGGCTGCTGGCTCTTTATAAGAGCAGCCATGCCGGCCTCTATCCTCAGCTCGCCGAAGCTTTGAACTAAGGCGCTCGGACGCGGTCCGAGTCGAAGATTCCCTGATTTCGCGAGCCTCGCGAGTTCACAGGAACGGGAGTCGGCCTACCCTGAACATAATCGAAAGATCGGGAGTTGACGACGAAGGTTACTGCCTCCAACCCTTCCCGCAAAGGATGCGGGAAGGATGGTGCAGCCTCATCGAGGTGATTTCAGTCGGGGTGATTTCAGGTGGATGGTCGACTACTGGCGCTGCGGGAAAATCCCGTTCAGGCAAATGATGTAATTGAGACCGGTCTGCAGTGCGCCGGCATTCAGAGTGGGGAGCTTGAAGTTGCTCATTCCATCGCCGCCGTAGGTTGTTCCCAGCAGCGCAAACAGCGCCTGATTTTGATTGATGGGCAGAGTTTGACCGTTGCAAAACGCCCAACCCACGGGCGCGAAATTGAAGCCTACAAGCACGATCGTTCCGATGTATGCCTGGTCCATTGATCTTTCTCCTGTGTGTGGTTTATGCGAGGACTGCGGCTGCTTACGACCGGATAAGTGATCACCCTGTCCGGTACTCCCGTCTATGCACGCTGCATAAAAATGCAGGGCGGAGCCGGGCTGACGCATCTCGCGATCTGATGCCGGCCATGGATTCTTTGGCCCTTTCTTTCTGTGCGTCGCGCTTTTCTGGATAGAGCGCACGAATGTGCGCTAAAGGAGACGCCATGAATCTCGAATTGAATCAGGAGCCGCGGGGATTCTTTGTACGCGACAAAGAGGGGCACTTCTACTTCCTGCCGACCGATGAGGCAAAGCAATTTGCCGTGCACAGCGATGACGCATCCATGGTGCGCAAGCTCTGGGACTCAGAGGATTGCAGGGAAGGACCGCGTGAAGGCGCGACGGCTCGATATGTGAACGTGTCATGCGCGTATCTGAAGAACTACCTGGATACCAGGTTCATTGATAACCATTGGCGACAGGTGAGCCTGATCTGGGCAGAACAGTGCCTCTGATCTCCCACCTCTGATCTTCTGCTACATGTGCCGGGTGGCCTACTCACGCCTGATTTCGGCTCGAGTGGCCATTCCAGCGTCAGAAGATAACTTCCATCCGCGCGCCGAGGAGAGTTGTTGTGTAGGCCTTGGTCGCGTAGGTGGGATGAATCGAGACTTCGAGGTCCGGGCCGATCTTCACGCTCTGAGTGAGACGAAGGCGATAAAACGTCTCAAATACGCTTTCGTGACGCTTGCCGGGAACGTTCGGCTGGCTGTAATTGAATGCAGCACCGAACATGTCTCCGGTTCGTCCGAAGGGGCGAACGCGAGCCAGACCGAGCCCGTAGATATCTTTGATGGCCGTCCCCTTGCTGGTACCGAAGGCGAATCTTCCGAATGGCGTCCAGCCATTGGACAATTCATGATCGAATTCAAAGCCGCCGCCATATCCACTGCCGTTGTTCTTCGTATCGTCTCGCCAGAAGCCGCCACGGTAAAGCCGGTATTCTTCACCAAGCGTACCGGAGGACCAGCCCAGCTCAACGCCTTCCGCGTATTTTCGATCGGCGAGCGTTTCGATATTTCTCTGCTGTGCGCCCTCCGTGTCCACGGCGACAGCGTGTACAAAAAAATGCCGAGTGGCCTGGAATTCAACCGCCGCGCCACCGGCGTATGTCCCATCCGAGGCGACAGCATCGTTGCCATCGTTTGCGCCATTCAAGAATTGCGAGCGCTCGTCATTATTGAACATGCTGAGAGTTACATATTCGTTGGGATGGATCTTGCCCACATAAAACGAAAGCCGGTGGTAGAGGAAATCCTGCCGCCAGTAAAGGATGTTCAGAGTGATCGGTTCCTGCGGGCCACCGCCCTGCAGGCAATTCAGGTAGAGTCCTGAGCCGAGGCTGTCGCTCAGGTTGAACTTCTGACTTATACCGATGTTGGCTCCGGAACGAACCAGCAGACTGATGGATCCCGCAGTGCTGCCATGCTCATAGGCGGCCCAGGCGCCGGTGAAGTCGAGGCGTCCGCTGAACTGATTGTGGCGGACGCTGTCCGGTGTGATTGTCGCGTACTGATTGAGAAAGGTATAGGTCACACCAAACTTCAGTCGCAGCGATTGGGCACTCTTGTCGGCGAGTCTGTCGACGGGGCGCGTGATCGGAGCCAGCGGATCGGGTTGGATGAGCGGGTCGGCGGGTATCTTGGACAACGCGAGCGCGTCTACGTCGAGCTCCTGCTTGAGTTCGTCAGAGTGTTTCTTCGCGGGAGTCGGCTTGTTTTGATCTGACTGGATGGCCGGCAGAGCAGGGGAACCATCCTGATTGCTCTGCCCGAGGGCTGGCAGGCCCGGTGCCAGCAATAACAATAGCAAAAGCAAAAGGGCCTTCAACCTTGCTTCCCCTTATTCCCGGCGCAACGAAGTGGATCTTCGAGGCAGCGCCTGATTGCGAAGTACGACCTACTTTGCGCTCTTTTTCGATGCACCGAACGACGTCGACGGGACCCATAAATTTGCGGCCATGTTCCGTGACGCTATTTGGTCGCGATGAATCCATTGGCGCGAAGCCAGCCGTAAAAGAGGTCGGGCCAGGTGCTGACGTTTCCAGTGTTGGTTTTGCGTATGCCGAAACCGTGTCCTACTCCGGCGAAGATGTGCAGCTCGGCGGGCACGCCGGCGCTCTTCATCTGAAGGTAAAGCTGCGGCAGGCCTTCGGAGATGTCCTGGCGATCATTGGCGCCGCAGGCGAGAAAGGCCGGTGGCGTCTGTTTCGAGAAATGCAGGTCGTGAGGAATGGCCGGATAGAGCAGGCCCTGAAAGGCAGGTCTTGAGCTCTGGCGCTCGATAGGGTCAGCATGGGGATCGGCCGCCGCCTGATTGCCCGTGTCAGTTTCCGGACCAGTTCCCGCGACTGGGCGATCGCTGGCCAGTGTGGCCAGTTCTCCTCCGGCGGAAAAGCCGATGACGCCGATGCGGTCAGGGTTGACGCTCCACTCAGATGCGCGGCTGCGTATGAGACGGAGAGCGCGCTGAACATCCTGTAATTCGGTGCCCTCGATGGTGTAAGTGGAGCCGGGCTCGCGCGCAAGCCGATATTTGAGCACAAAGGCAGCGACTCCGTGGGTACACAGCCACTCGGCGACGGTGTAGCCTTCATGATCCATCCAGATCTCGCGGTGCCCGCCGCCGGGGATCACGAGGACCGCTGTTCCGGTGGCCGTAGCTGGCGGCGGAAGGTACACGGTGATGGAGGGTCGGTGAACACTGGAGACGACGTGATCTCCCTCGGGAGTGATTCTCACCGCTTCGGGCGGAGCGTTGACGGGAGAACTAGAAGAGTCATTGGGAGCGCCATCGGGCCACAGAACTATAACCGGATGCTGGGCTGCGGCCAATGCGCACGATGTGAGCAGAACAATTGCCAGGCATGCGATTTTGCGATGCATCCGCCACCTCGAAGTTTTCGTGGATTCATCAGAACACAGGCCTGGGCGCACTCCGAACTTGTTCGCGCAGCGATGGAGCGGGTGGCTGTGGGAGCCTTGCTTTCGGTAGAGAAGCGGCGGCGTGCAGCCTATCGGCCGGAATGGTCGTGCGATTCTGCGCCGGCGAGCGCCGATGACGGTTCCGGCGGGTGCTGGGCGAAGTGGTCGAGTACTCCCTGCATTTCGAGCAGAAGCGCGTCGGCCATGGCTCGCGTGAAGCCGTGGCGGATGAGGATGCGCTCGATGACGAGATCTTCGCGGTTGGGTGGCATGGAGTAGGCAGGAACAAGCCAGCCTCGCTCACGCAATCGATCGGCGAAGTCGTAGAGGGTGAAGCCTGCCGACGCGGGATCTTTCAGTTCCCAGCAGAGGCCGGGGATTCCGCCGTGGCCGTCGTAGATGATCTTGAACGGCCCAAACTCAGCGATCTTTTCGGCGAGATAGCGGCCCAGGGCATAGCACTCGTTCTGGATTTCGCGGTACCCCTCTTTGCCGAGGCGCAGGAAGTTGTAGTACTGGCATACGATTTCGCCGCCAGGCCGCGAGAAGTTGAGCGCGAAGGTGGGCATGTTGCCACCGAGGTAGTTCACATCGAAAATCAGTTCTTCGGGAAGGTCGTGCTTCTCGCGCCAGAGGGCCCAGCCGACGCCAAGCGGGGCGAGTCCAAATTTATGGCCGGAAGCGTTGATGGATTTTACGCGGGGCAGGCGAAAGTCCCAGAGAAGGTCCGGCTGGGTGAAGGGCGCGAGGAAGGCGCCGCTGGCTCCGTCGACGTGGATGGGGATGTCGAGGCGGGTCTCGGCCTGCAGCTTGTCGAGCGCCAGGCTGATCTCATGGACCGGCTCGAACTGGAGGGTGAAAGTGACACCGAGGGTAACGATGGCACCGATGGTGTTTTCATCGCAACGCTTGAGGACCTCTTCGGGAGTGAGCAGGAGGCGGCCGGCTTCCATGGGGACTTCGCGGATTTCAACGTCGAAGTAGCGGCAGAACTTGTGCCAGCAGACCTGAACCGGTCCCATGACGAGGTTCGGAGTATCGGTTGATTTGCCCTGGGCGCGCCGGCGTTTGCGCCAGTTCCATTTGAGGGCCAGCCCGCCGAGCATGGCTGCTTCGCTCGAGCCAGTAGTGGAGCAGCCGATGGTGCTGGCGGCTTCCGGCGAGTTCCAAAGATCGGCGAGCATGTGGACGCAACGCTCTTCAATGGCTGCGGTCTGCGGGTATTCATCCTTGTCAATCATGTTCTTGTCGGCGGACTCGTCCATGATTTGCTTGACTTCGGGCTCGATCCAGGTGGTGCAGAAAGTGGCGAGATTTTGCTGGGAGTTGCCGTCGAGGATGAGTTGATCGTGGATGGTCTGATAGACGGCTTGCGGGTCCTGCTTTGCTTCGGGGAACTCGTAGGTCTCCGTCCTCTCGTTCAGGATGTCTGACTCGATAGGGCTGGTGGGGGCGGCTTTGAGTTCTTCGGTGTTGTGCAGGGCCATTGGGTTTCTCCTGTTTGTCTGCGTTCGAAGTCTATTTGCTGACGGCTAAGGTGGGGAAGAAAAGATGGTGAATCGGCTTGTTCATGCTGCTGCAGGCTCAATTGAATTCAAGAGAGACGCAGCCATGCCGAATTTCCAGGCTTGCAAATATTCCCCAACCTGCGGGCACTCACCAACATCTCAAACGCGGAGGTTATTGTTCCCATGCGAGCTGATATTGTTCCTGGCGCAATTTTTCCCGACTACGGACTTACCGACCACACGGGGACGCGCCGCAAGCTCTCCGAGTTACAGGGTCAGCATCCGATGATTCTCGTGCTCAGCCGAGGGGGCTTCTGCCCCAAGGATCGCCGTCAGGCCGAGGGGCTGGTCCAGCTCCATCGCGAACTTGAGGTTTCCTACTGCCGGCTGGTGACGATCAGCACGGACAACATCACGCTCACCAATGAATACCGCACCGGCGTGGGCGCGCATTGGCCGTTCCTGTCCGATGCCGGGCGCGTGGTGCAAAAGGATCTGGATATTGCAGAATACACCGACGCGAAGAACAATCCGATGATTCCCCATGTCATCGTGCTCGAGCCGGGACTGGTGGTCTACAAAATCTACAACGGGTACTGGTTTCTAGGACGCCCCACGGTGGAAGAGCTTCGCCAGGACCTGCGCGCTGTGACGAAGAAGTGCCGCCCGGACTGGGACATCACGACTCCGGAGCTCAAAGCCGCATGGAAGGAGGACCGGAAAGACCTTTTCTATCCGTACGGCAAGACCTACGCGCAGACGCTCGGCGAGCAGGATTAAAAACGTCACGGCCCGCTGCTGGTCAGCAAAGCAGCATCGCGAGCTCGCATGCCCTTTACCGTTCGCATGACCTTTACTTGGACCAGGGCGGTACAACGCCAGTCATGCGCGCGTAGGCGACCAGCTGTCCCATGTGCTCGTTGTCGTGGACGAGAATGCGCAGGTAGATACCGTCCACGGTCGCATCGCGATCCTCGATGTGCACCTTACGCGCGAGGTCTTTCGGGGTCTCGGCGAGATGCGCTTTCTCGACGGCTTCGAGCGAGCGCTTCAGCCACTGGATGACCCCGGGCTTTGAGGTGACGATCTTCTCCAGGTCATCTTTGAAGTCTGGAGACAGCTTCGGTCCGGTGACGCTCAGCAGCCAGAAATTTGCGACGACTATGTGCATGTAGACTTCGCTGGTGGAGCGCACTCCCGGCGCAGGCCGCCACGCGAATTTGTCGGGCGGGGTGGCTTCGGCCAGCGCGATCAACTGCTGGGAGACGTGCTTCCACTCGCCGTCGTAACCCTGCCAGATTCCCTCGGGCATCGCCTGAGCAAACGATAGCCGCGCGCTGAGGCAGGCAAGTAACAATACAGTTGCCAGACGTATTTTCACAATCATCTCCTCCCGCGGTAGATTCCCGATCAAGAGTATGCCGGGAGTCGAGATTTGTGGTGAAAAATCCTGCCGCCCATGAGCGTGGAACCGCTCTCGCGGGCTGAGTATCGCTCGCGGCATGAGGGCTATAATCGCTTGGCAACGAACCAGTCAGCTTGCTGAGCGTCCAAGACTGCTCTCCTGACAAGGTCCGCACAGCGACTGCGCCCCGAGTGTTCAAGACAATGCTCAAGGAGGTATAGCCATCCGTGTTTCCTCGAGGCCTGACGATTGTATTTCTTAAGGATTTCGCTATCGGCCTTTGGCTTATGTTTCCCCTGGTATTCAGCTTGCTGGGGGCAATCATGGTGCTGGGCTATACGGTGGGACGGAGGCATGGCTGGTCCTTCCTAGACTCCGTTTATTGGTCCTTCATGACCGCGACAACGGTGGGTTACGGCGATCTCCGGCCGACCGACAGGAGGTCGAAGGTTGTCGCCATCGTGATCGCCTTCCTGGGATTGATTCTGACCGGGATCGTTATCGCGGTCGCGGTGCAGGCGACGACTCGCGCTCTGACGGAAATCCGGCATTAAGGCGACGGCGCCCATATAACTGCGAAGCACCGGGCCGCATCCCAACCATAACGCTTGGACGAAGGCGAGCAGCCTGTGGCAGAAATATCAACGACCTTAGAGGCGCCCTCTTTCGCGGGGCGGCACCGCGGACGGCTCCTGTGGGGGCTTGGACTGGGCGTTCCGGTGCTCGTGCTGCTGGCGGCTGGTATCTACGCGGTGGACCAATACTGGCCGTATCGCTATCGCAATGTGAAGCCTCTTCTGGAGCAGGTGCTGGCCAGCAAGGTTACGGTCGCCGCTTATCACCGCACGTACTTTCCGCATCCCGGCTTTGTGGCCACAGCACTTACACTGCGCCGCAACTCTGCCCCCGATCTGCCGCCGCTAGGCTCGACGGAGGACCTGATCGTTCAGGGAAGCTGGCTGGACCTGCTACTCTTTCGCCGACGGGTGCGGCTGGTCGATATCAAGGGGCTACACGTGGTGATTCCTCCGGTGGGCAGCCGAGCAAACCAGGAGGACTTTCAGCCGGGCAGCAGCGGCGATTTCGCCGGTCCGGAGACCGCGGTGGAAACGCTTGTCATTCATGGCGCTGTGCTCGACATCATGCGCACCAATGGAGGACGCTACAGCTATCCCATCCGGAAGCTGATCATGCGCAATTTGCAGCAGGGGCATGCTGTCTCCTATTCGGTCGACATGCAGAACGCGCATCCTGCCGGGCGGATCCAGGCGAGGGGAAGCTTCGGGCCGCTTAACCCAAAGAACCTGGGAGGAACGCCGGTCTCGGGCAAGTTCACGTTTAACGGCGTGGAACTGGACCAGATTGGAGAGTTGCACGGAACGCTCTCGTCTGAGGGCCACTTCTCTGGCGCGTTGGCAGCGATTGAACTCTACGCCACGGCTTCGACCGGCGACCTTGCGGAAGGAACGGGCCAGCCTACACCCATGAACGGGCTGGTGCAGTGCACGGTGAATGCTCTCAACGGCAACCTGGTTCTCCACCGGGTGGAGGTGAAGACCGGCGAGACCACGGTCGAGGCGGCGGGCACCGTGGCTGGATCCGATAACACGCCGAAGACCACGGACCTCGACCTGACTGTAAGCAAGGGGCGCGTGCAGGACCTGCTGCGGCCATTTCTGAAAAATCGGCCGCCGATCACCGGCCCGGTCGCGCTCAAGGCTCATGCACACCTTGCACCCCAGCATGATGAGATGGGGTTTCTCAAGCGGCTCAGCGTGGATGGCGGCTTCGTTCTGCCAAGCGAGCGGCTGACCAACCGCGACACCGAACGGACACTGACGGAGTTCAGCCAGCGCGCGCAGGGATTGAAGCCGCCGGGGACAGATCAGAAGAATGGAGAGGCGGGCGAAGCAGAGGTAGATCCGGCGGCAGACGTGGTGTCGTCGCTCGAAGGGCAGTTGACGATTCGTGACGGCGTGGTCTCGACCAGACATCTGAGGTTCGAGATTCCGGGAGCCTCGGCGGATCTGAACGGCACCTACAATCTGCGCAATGGGACAGTGAATCTGGTGGGCAACCTGAAGATGGAGTCCGATATTTCGCACGCGACGACGGGCTTCAAATCACTGCTGCTCAAGCCGCTGGCGCCATTCTTCAAGAAGCGCCACGCCGGTGCGGTAGTTCCGATCGCGGTGACCGGGGGTCCGGACGATTACAAGGTGAGCCAGGACCTGCTGCACGACAAATAATGCGGGTGCTTCGGGCCTAGCGTGAGAGTTGCGGATAGAGCAAACGGGGCTGGCCCATCCAGAAAAGATTGCTTCTGCGCGTGAGCGGTCCCGGAGTGCGTCCACGCAGCCGCGCTTCGGCTTCGTGGTACGGGCCGACAAATCGGAGCAATCGGGGAATGCGCGGATAGAGCACGGCCAGGCGGCGGGCCGAGCGCTGCACAGCTTTTTCTTCTTCTGCGCCGAAGGGAAGCTCGAAGCCTTGGCGAAGACGTGGTGGCATCCAGTATGCAGTGAGAGCGCGATACCAGCGCGGCGGGAGAATCCAGGTGCCGACTCCTGACATCACGCTGCGGCCGAGCCGGCGCGCGTTGTCATCGACGCCGAGGAGCGGCGATCCCATCATTTCGGCGGCGTATCGCGTGAACGCGCACCAGTCGGCGGGCAGCGCGTCTGAAGGTATGCCAAAGAGAGCGGCGGTGCGCTTGCTCTCGGCGTAATACTGCTCGCGCTGGGCGGGAGTAAGCGGCGGGAGAACGAATTCGTAGGCCAGAACGGCGCTTTCGACCAGCGTGGCGAAGACCCAGCAGAGTGCGCCGGTCTCATTCGCCTCGTAGTGCTCGCCGCGCGGGTGTGCGCCGACGGCGCTGGGCAGCTCGCCGCGAATGCCTGTGTGCAGACGGTACACCTGCTCGGACGCAGCGATCGCTTGGGCGCGCGTGCCGAAGAGCATGGTGTAGATGACGCGGAAGGTGGAGTGAAAGCGGCCGATGGCGTCGTTCATAAGGTTGGAATGATGCGCGAGCGAGGCCGCGACCCAGGGATGAGCAAGCTGCAGCAGGGCCGCGCGTCCGGCGCCGAGGAAGATGGCCGACTCGCGGTTGATTCGCCAGGTCAGCGAATCGGGCCCGAAGAAGCCGAGACGCGGATCGCCGGGAAGCGCATCGAGCTCGGCGCGCAGCTTCTCGATGTGCGCGGGCGAGACGTACTGCGGCGAGGCCATATCTGCCAATTAGACGCGAGAGGCTAGCAGTGAGCAACGAGAGCACGCAACCGGCGTCTCTGTTCTTCGGAAAACCACCGAATATTCATATGCCTGTGCTGAAAGACGTGGCTGCGCAGGAAGAACCTGATCGCGGGAAATTAAGGCATTCTCCGATCGCGATGGCTATCGGGGAGGACGCCATTTCCCGGAAATCGAGGATCTTTATGGCACACGAAGCACATCGCAAGGCAGCCGAACATCACGAGCACGCAGCCAAGGCCCATCACACCGCGGCCGATCACCATGAACAGGGCAATCACGAGGAAGCCCAGAAGCACTCCCACCTCGCTCATGAGCACTCGGCGAAGGCTCATGAACATTCGCAGGCGGCTCACGAGGAGTCGAGCCACCTCGTAGCCCAGTAAGTACGGCCCTGGAGACGCGGGCCGCGCCAGCGGTCCGTGTCTCCTCCAGAAATGTCAGTGTGCGTGAATCACCTGCAGGCGGAAAGAGTAGCCCAGCCCGATTGAGTAGTCCGGGGTTGCGGCGGAAAGTCCGAAGCTGGCGTGAAAATCCAACTGCTGGTGCGGCGACACTTTGTACGACGTACCGAAGTTGATGATGTTCTGCGGGCCACCACGCTGCGGAAAGGCGCCGGAGTATTCGGCCCACGCATCCCACGGCGCGCTGAGCTGGCGGTCGAAGTACATGCTGGCCTGGCCAGTAAGATTGCGCCGCCCGTCCTGGGTCGGCCACATCACGGAGAACATTCCGGCGACGGTCCAGTTTTTGCTCAGCCCGCGCGACCACGGCAGCTGCACGGTCGGATCGTAGCCGTGGCTTGAGATCAGGCCGGCTCCGGTGGGAAAGCTGACGGAGGGGATGAGTGAGATCTCGAACTTGCCGGGCGTCGGTCCAAGCTGCTGTTTGAAGCCGAGGCTCAGGTCGTCGAATCCGTTGGTAAATCCCGAGCCAGTGTCGAAGTTGTAGAGGTAGTCGGGAACGCTGAAGCGAAGCTCGGTCTTGCGCGCGATTCCGAAGCGGACTGCGGTTTCGGGGAAGTCGGTGGTCTGCTTGCCCCCATTGCCGGTGACGGCAAAGCCGTTCTCGAACTGCAGGCTTCCGCAAGGAACGACGATGCTGGACGCCGTGACCTGGGGCCGGTCGGTAGAGATGGTACTTTGCGCGCCGGAGCCACACTTCTGGGCTTTTGCCTGAGCCGCGAGTGTAGCCAACAGGAAGGAAAAAACCAGCGCCGATGCGGACCGCGGCATGCGAAGGATCATAACCGGAGATCCTCACGACACAGGGTCAATTTCGATTCGTTGACGCAAGGGCCCGCACCTCGCTCTTCTCGGCAATGCGACAATAACCCATCCTCGGGTGGGCGACGCGAACCAAGCTTTGCCTGCTGTCGCAGCAACCGTTTTAGAGGGGCGGCATTCCAAGGGGGCGGGAGACATAAACTGTCGAACTCGGCATTGACTTCCGTTCTCGTCGTACTCCTGCTGCTTGTGGGGCTCGCGCAGTTGTTGGGCTACCTGTTTGTGCAGCTGCGCCAGCCAAAGGTCATCGGCGAGATCCTGGCCGGAGTTGTGTTAGGTCCAGCCGTGCTCGGCCGGCTGCCATTCGTTTCTCATCTGGTCGACAACGCTAGGCACCAGGGAAATATTCTCGATTTCATTTACTGGCTCGGCCTGTTGCTGCTGATGTTTCTTTCGGGAGCGGAAACTCAGAATCTCTTTACCCGTGAGGAGCGCCGGCAAGTCGCGTGGCTTACCGTCGTGGGGACAGGGGTGCCGTTCCTGCTCGGCCTCATCTTCGGCCGATGGTTAATCTCCCCGGCACTGGCCGGTCCAAACGGCAATCGCGTCTCGCTGATCATCATTCTCGCCGTCGGTGTCGCCGTGACTTCCGTCCCGGTTGTTTCGAAGATATTTACCGATCTGAAAATACTCCATACACGCTTCGCCAGATTGATTCTCGGTGTTGCAGTGCTCGAGGACATCGTTCTGTGGCTCGCGCTGGCTGTGGCTATAACGCTGGCCGGAAAGGGAGTCCTCGATCCGCGCGCGATGTCGTATCACCTCATCGCAACAGGCGCCTTCTTTCTGCTGGGGCTGACCATCGTTCCGCGGTTTGTAAAACGAATCAATGCCTCGCGATTCAATG
>Ga0207050_1037_pt1 | contig 24801 bp, 14 predicted proteins | sample Alteio_BWMinCont_64_FD_153291 | JGI IMG/M metagenome (GOLD analysis project Ga0207050, IMG submission 153291) | Enriched cells from forest soil in Barre Woods Harvard Forest LTER site, Petersham, Massachusetts, United States -... | ecosystem: Environmental > Terrestrial > Soil > Temperate forest >...
GCGACCCGTTGCGCCAAATCCTGGGAAAGCAAATAGTGCTCGCACCGCTCGTAAAAGCGAGGATCGTCGCGGCGAAACCACTGCAGGGTTTCCGGCAGGCTCGATGCCCAGCGGCGATTGACCCGGCAATAGACTGCAACTGCTTCCCGGAATACACTGTCCGCAAGAAGCTTGGCCAGCTCCGTCGACAGGTGCGATAACTCACCTCGAGAAGACGTTTTTTTCGATTGCTCCAAGCCTTTCGTCAAACGCCCCACCCGGCGCGTTTGTTGAGCAGGAGAGATCGGAGGCGGCCCATTCTGCCAAATCACCCGCGCGTCTCTCGCCAGATGGCTAACCACGTCGTCTCTCTCCGCGAGGATATGACCGGCCATGAAGGCATTGAGAATCACATTGTTGTTGTCCGGTCGTGGCTTGGCGAAAGCACGCCTGATCAAATCTGGAGGGCTGATATACAAGTCAACCTTTCTTTCCAAAAACCGGCTCTGCTTTCTCTCCAGTTCGTCGGCACGCTTGACACAAATCAGATCAATGTCACTTGCGGCGTCGTCCGACCCCTTCGCGCAGGAACCGTGCAGTAGCAGTCCATGCAGGACGCTGGGATCGTCAAAATGATCAATGAGATGTTGTAGGTCGGATTGGGACAACATGATTGGTAAATTAGCGCCTTCTTCCTTACTTATTATTCTTATTTTTTCGCGCGACCCGAAATTCATTATCTCCAGGATCCAAGTCAATCCGATAGTTCTGTAACACTTTTGGTGAGACGCATTCCTTTTCGTTTCAAATCGCGCGCCGCTGCCACTAAATCAGGCCAGGCGAAAAAAAGATGCCCAGCTATTTGTACTAATTCCCTCGTCCTTTCCCGGGCTAGTTCCGGTGGCAGTCCGTGGAATTCCTCAGGAACAGAACCATTGCGAGCGGTCAAGGAGGCAAAAATATGCTCCTGATACTTTTCGATTTCCGCTTGGAGATAAGGGGAGCAATTGGTCACTCTCCGGCTGCTCAGTTGGAGCATGCGGACCGTTCTGGCGTGGCTTCGGCTTACCGCCGTGAATACGGAATCCCAGAATTCCTGCCCAGGGAAAGCGCTGATTTCTAATAGACTGCGGCCGATCGAACGCAGCGTTGTTTGCATTGTTCGGTTTTGAGCCGGAGCGGTGTAGGCTACAAGACTTAGAATCAGGTTTGCCATGCGGAACGGCGGCAAGCGCTGGTACTGCCTGCCGGGCAGCGCGTCATGAAGCAGGGCAACCGGAACATGGCCCTGGAAGGAGGTTGGCAGCAGCAGATTGAGAGATCCGAATACGCCGTCCTCATTCCTGCCAATCGGAAAAAAGGGCGGCAGCAGCTCGCCGTTGGCTAGACCAAGTCCCGCCGCTTGACATTGCACGCTATGGGTGATGGTTTGAGAACGGGCCACCCACAAGACCTCCCGGCTGGCAAGAGCCCGCTGGAACGCAGCCTCGTTCTCATTAAGTTCTGCGAGCACTCGTTTTGATGACAGGATGACATTCTGGGCACATCCAGCGCCGGAATCACCAGCCATCCCGGTCATGGTGAACACTACCTTCGCATCGCCATGTTGCAAACCCGCTAAGAGATGCTTGCACGCCGTCGCGATGTCTACTCGGTTCGCCGGTGTCTGCGAGATAATATTTACAAGGCGCTTACCGAGCATGCGCTCATGTTCACCCAGCAAATCACAGGGTTCACACTTTGCTGATGCCGAAACCTCTTCCCGCGTGTTATAAAACCACGCTTCCCGCGGTATCTCATGACCACCGAACTTTACCATTCCGTCGCGTTGAGGGTGCGGGACTATCTTGCAGATGGTGTCGTCGTCTGCCATCAAGACCAACTCACCCACCGTGTCCAGCAACACGCAGTTTCGATTTGCGCCGGTCGTGCAGCTCTCGGCTCCGAACGTCCCTAACATTGCAAAGCGGGCGATAGCGGGATCGATCCCCTGGCGAGCAAGCTCCCCGATGTACGACAATTTCTCCTTGCTGCCGCCGTACTGAACGGGCCGGCCGCCTTCCGTGTGTCTCAGGCATTGCAAAGATTGCCGTCTCGACGCCTCCGATCTTGAATCATCCATGACAATGATTTCAACTTGTCTTCCATAACTTCTGTAATTCTCGCTATAGGAGGCTAGGGAACGTTGCAGTTGGGCAGTCCGATCAGCAGTGAGGAAAGCCAATGAAGTGATGGAGCGCTCGCGGACTTCGGCGATGGATGAAGATGAAATGGATGTGATTAAACTGCTCTCTTCGACCAATAGACCTTTGTCCAGCAGCTCGTCAAGGGCTTCCTTAACCAGTGACCAGCCTGAAGCCGGCACATTCATCAAACCACTAATCCGGCTGAGATGTGCCTCGAGGGCGCGGCTGCCCTTGCATCTTTGAAGAACTTCTTGGGCAATGGAAGACAGGAGGAAGCGTTTTTCAGTGCCAGGAACGTAAATAAGGAACCGGTCCGCGCCCAAGCCAAGGCTTTCATAGAAAGTCGCGCGATATCGGCGGCTGTTCACGGCATGCTCGCGAAACGAGTTAGCGCCGGCGAGCAGGGGTCTCTTCCGCTGAATCCAAACCTCGCGCCCGGCTCGCGGGAGAGTCCCGATTGTGGTTGTGCCGGGAGCCGAATCACCACAAATATCCGTCAAGGAACACAATCCCGCGCGCTGGATTCATTACGCGGCTCGAGAAATCAATTCCGTAAGCATCCCCAGCGTCATGCACAACGAGCTGATTGAACACCAATTTTGATTTTATCAGTGGGGCCACGTCAAAGCGGCGATCATCGTGTCCGGCTCCCGCCAGCACCTTGACCCAGCTGGCGCGCGGCCATTCGCGAGTCAATGAAAGCAGGTAGTGCCAGCGCGCATGGATGCTGTCGCGCACGAGTTCTCGCTTACATCCGTTGATGTAAACGCGTACCTGGGGGGTGGAGACATGGAAAGTGCCCAGGGTGGCGGTTGCCCACGCGCCGATCCTGTCAATGAGATCATCCAAGATTGCGCGGGTGAAGACCTGTTCGCTGCTCGCAGTCAATAGCTGGCATTGGTTCTCGGAAAACACGTAGGTGAGCGGAGTAATTCCCGCATTTGCCTGGATCGAAGCCGCCAGTTTTTCCTCAAATTCGACGCGCAGCGCATTTGCCTGGTCATAAAAGCCAGCTTCGGCATAAAAAGGCAGCTGCGGCGATCCATTCTGCTGTTGGGTTTCCCTTGTTGGTTCCATAGATGGGGCCATATCTATCAGCATTGATTGTAGATGTTTCGCCTCAGGGTATGTGGAGCTATCGGGAGCAAATGACGCGAATGGACACCTTTGCCCGGACGATTCCGCAACCCGCCGCGGAATTCCCGATTGTATCGAAAAGTAGGTGACGGGCTCCGACATGAGTAAAGTGCGGGCGGGGCTCGCCTTTCCTTCCGATAAGTCCTCAAACCGGCTAGCATAGCTAAGCTAGAAGCCTAAGAAACAGGCCAATCCCAACTCTAATTTCGCGCACCTGCACAATTTCGCGCTCCTGCACTGTTCGCGCTCCTGCACTTGACATGCAAGTCACCGATACAATAGACTCGCGTTCAGCTACTTCCTTAGCTTATTTTAACAAGCAGATTTTAAGCAAAAGCAGACGCACAGCTTGTGGCAATAAGCCCCTCGGCAGAAAAGCTGCGGGGTTTGAAAACATGGGCCATGAGCCTGGTGAAATGAGGTGCAGTTCATGCACGATAAGTCCCTTTCAGTGGCTGCTACCTCGCAAGCAGCGGAGAAATGCGGTAGTGGATCCCCTCAGTCTTCTTTCGGGAGTAACTGTAAAAGCGGGATACTCATTCGCTTTGGCCGGACGCGGAATAGACCCAGGCGAGCCCTGGAATTGATGGGGACGTTCCCATACATCAGGCTGACGGCGCTTTCTCATGGAGCGGTTCCCTTCTGCTCTGGATCTGTTGTTTCCTCCGCGGCGCTTGCGGAAACACCTGGGGAGAATGCATTTGCGTTGAAGCGGCGGGTGGTGCAGTCACTATCGGCGGCAGATGATCCCACCACGGATAGCTGCTGCACGACCACCACCACCACCACCACGACCACCGATAATTGCGGCGGCTGTGGTGACTGCGGCAATTGCGGCGACTGTGCCGGGTGCGTTGCGTGCCTAGAACTATCGTGAGTTGAAGCTGGCGGATGGATCAAACCTATGAATTAATTTATGAACTTATTAATTTCTATTTCTAAAGACGCATTCTTGACCGCAGATCAGTCTGAGTTGACCTTGTAAAGACTCTTACAACCACAAACAGGAGACGACGATGCAATTCGATCGAGAGCAAGCGGCAGGGCTAAGCCGCTCGGGGAGGAGACTGTCTGGCAAGGCTGAACAGCGGGATTTTCGCTGGAGTCTGGCGTTTTGGTTCATGCTTCTGGCAGGGTCGGCCTGGAGTCAGACAACAACAGGTGCAGGCCCGAGCGCGGTCCAGATCCCAATCGCGTCGCAACTGGCGGCGGCCAAACAGGGAGATCCAGTAGCCCAAGTTCAAGTTGGCAAGGTGTATTACAAAAAGGGGAATGCACCGGAAGCGGTGCGGTGGTTTCGGTTGGCGTCGGAGAAAGGGTCAGCGGAAGGGACAGCCTGGCTGGGCGGGTGCTATTTGCTCGGCCAAGGGGTAGGCAAAGATGAGCAACAGGCGCGGACTTTGCTGGACTCGGCGGTTGGCGCGGGGAACGCGGTGGGACTGCGATTCATGGGTGAGCTGCATGAGAAGGAACAGGACTACGTGAAAGCGATGGGTTTTTATTCGCAGGCGGGCGGGCAAGGGGACAGCGCTGCACTGATCCGGCTGGCGCGTTTATACGCGCAAGGCATCGGGGTGCAGGCGGACAAGAAGAAAGCGTCAGGTTTGCTGGCACAGGCGGCGGCCCAGGGCGACGATGGGGCGCAACTGCGGTTGGGACGGATGTATGAACGTGGAGACGCCGGCTCGGGGATCGGCAAAAACCCGGCATTGGCCATTCAGTTCTACGCGCAGGCGGCGACCCAGGCCAACCGCTTGGCCGCCTATCGGCTCGGGCAGAGCTACAGCCAGGGAGTGGGGACGGTACTGGCCGCAGACCAGCAAAAAGGATTTGCATACTACAAGCAATCGGCCCAGCAGGGGTACGCTCCGGCGCAATATCAAGTGGCGCGCATCAGGGAACTGGGAGATGGAGTCGCGGTCAATCTCGTGGCGGCCTACTACTGGTACAGTCTGGCAAAACGCCAAGGCCATGCGCTTGCCGCGGAACGGCTTCTGGCTTTGAGGAGCAAGATGGATAGCGGGCAGATCAAGGAAGCCGAGGACCTGCTGCGCAAGCACGACCAGGCAGAAAGACAACAGAGCAGTGCCCCAAGCCAGTAGCTAGGTTCTGCTTGGTTTCGGGCCGAGCGAGGGCGTGGTTGCGGCATTCATGAAAACGCGGGGAATGTGGTTGCGAATAGAAACGGGAGCCATATTTGTGGGTATTCCAAGGTCCAAAGCAGTGATCAGAACAATGCGGGAAGTGGCTGTTGCCATCGTTGTTTTCTTGGTGATGGCAGCGGCGGCCCAGAGCCAAACGATCACCGGACTATCGCCGGCCTCAGGCGCCGCAGGGACCTCGGTCACCATCAGCGGCCTCAATTTCGGCAGCGCACAGGGAAACAGCTCTATCTTCTTCGGCGCCACACCTGCTACGCCGACAAGTTGGAGTTCGACGCAGATTGTGGCCCCAGTACCAAGCGCGGCCACGACCGGCAATGTGGTGGTGTTGGTAGGTGGGACTGGCAGCAACGGAGTGCCGTTCACGGTCCTGCCCACCATTACAAGTCTTTCCCAGACGAACGCTCCCGTCGGTAGTTCGGTGAGCATCAATGGCAGTGGATTCGGCAACAGCCAGGGAACGAGCACGGTGACGTTCAACGGGACCGTGGCTACGCCCACCAATTGGGCGACCACACAAATTGTGGTGCCGGTACCGACCGGAACGACGGCGGGGAACCTGGTGGTGACGGTGGGTGGAAATAGCAGCAATGCTGTGACTTTTACGGTCACACCCGGGATCAGCGGCTTATCTGTGAGCTCAGGCTCGGTGGGCACCTCGGTGACGATTACGGGGACCAGTTTCGGCAGCCTGCAGGGGACGAGCACAGTGACCTTCAACGGGGCGTTGGCGACGCCGACGAGTTGGAACAACTCGCAGATTGTGGCGCCAGTGCCGGCTGCAGCGACTACGGGAAATGTGGTAGTGACGGAGGGCGGAAATGCCTCCAACGGTGTGAGCTTCTCGGTCAACCCCGTCATTGGCAGCCTATCGCCGACGAGTGGACCTGCGGGCACAACGGTGACCATCACGGGAACAGGGTTCGGAAACACCAGTGGAACCGTGGCCTTCAACGGCGCGGTCGCGACGCCGACGAGTTGGAGTTCGACGCAGATAGTGGTGCCCGCACGTGGTGCCACCGCGCCCGTAACCCAGAATGTCACAGTGAAGTTGGGTGGGAACATCAGCAATGCGGTGGGGTTTACTGTCACGCCGAGCATCAGTAGCGTGTCACCAACAGCAGGTTCGTTTGGAACATCGGTGACGATCTCCGGCAGCGCCTTCGGCACTTCGCAGGGGAGCGGCACCGTGACCTTCAACGGAATATCCGCCACACCCGCCCACTGGGGAGGTGGCTCCGGCAACCAGATCGTCGTTCCGGTACCAAGCGGGGCAACAACAGGCAATCTGGTCGTTACGTCAAGCGGGTATGCCTCCAATCCAATGCCATTCTCCGTCGTGGGGATCAGCAACGTGTCACCGGCTGTAGGTTCTCCGGGCACATCGGTGACGATTACTGGAACGGGATTCGGTGCTTCGCAAGGAAGCAGTTCGTTTTTCTTCAATCTAGGCATACCGGCCAGCCCCACGAGTTGGAGTTCAACACAGATAGTGGTTCCGGTACCGAGCGCGGCCACGACCGGAAACCTGGTGGTTTTAGTGGGAGGGACTGACAGCAACGTGGTGGCGTTCACGGTCCTGCCTTCTATTACGGGGCTCTCGCAGATAAGTGCTCCGGTGGGTCGATCGGTGACCATCAACGGCGGCGGGTTTGGCAACAGTCAAGGAACCAGCGCGATTACGTTCAACGGAATGGCGGGTACGCCGAGCAATTGGGCCGCGACGCAAATCGTGGTACCAGTACCGAGCGGAGCCACGAACGGGAATGTCGTGGTGACGGTGGGAGGCAATGCCAGTAACGGGGTGCCCTTCACTATCGCGCCTGGTATTGCTAGCTTCTCGCCCACATCTGGGCCGGTAGGAACCGCAGTTGCTATCAGCGGAACAAGCTTCGGCGGAAGCCAGGGAACGAGCACGGTGATATTCAACGGGACGGCGGCTCCCGTCCTAAGCTGGAGCAATAGCAGCATAGTGGCGCAAGTACCCGCGGGTGCCACCACAGGCAACGTGACCGTAACGGTTGGCGGCAATACGGGCTCCAATGGGACTAACTTTACAGTGACAGCGTCGCCGGTGGTGCAAAGCAACAGCGGATTCGGAGTAGCTGTAGCAAGCACATCGGTGCCATTCCTGAGTGCAAACACAGCTGGAAATGTCCTGTGGGTGGCAGTGGGTGGTGGAGGTACAATCACAGTGCCAAGCGATGCTCTCGGCAACATCTACACCCTAGCTACGAGTGTGAACGGCGGGTCCGGGAGCGCGGCCATCTACTACGCGGTGTCAGCCCAAACGGGGACCAATACGGTGACGTGCAACCAATCGGGCGGGGCTGATCTCCACTGTCATATTGCTGAGATCACTGGATTGGTTCCTGCTTCCGCTCTGGATCAGACTGGGAGTGTCGTCTCTGCGGAGACATGTCTGGTGTCGACGTCGGCAGCAACGGTCAAACCGGGGGAATGGGTAGGAGCATTTTTCTATGATGGTACGAGCGATCCGGCGTTAACCGGCGGAACCGGATACAGCACTGTGCAACTATCGGCGAACGGCTCGGGAGATGCGGGGTTGTCGGAAAGCGAGATTTCAGGTTCTGCCGGAGTGCTGACTGCGACCTGCGGAGGGAACTCCTCAGTTGCTCTAGCGCAGTTGATCACAACTTTCCAGACACTTGCGGACACGCCCACTCCCACCATCAGTGGTCTGTCAGCGACTTCGGCCCCAGTTGGGATCTCACTCACCATCAGTGGGAGCAATTTTGGCAGCGCCCAACGGAGCAGCACCGTTACATTTTCAAACGGGCTGGCCAACGGGGTTACTGCCACACCAAGCAGTTGGAGCGACACGCAGATTATGGTGCCGGTACCCGGGACGGCGGTGAGTGGGAACCTGATCATCACGGTGGATGGATTGAATAGCAATAGCATCGCCTTGACGGTGCCGCCTGTGATCAGCGACATATCGCCGGTAGCGGCGCCGGCGGGTGCGATAGTAACGATTAATGGCAGCGGCTTTGGCCCGGCGCTGGTGCAGGGATGCTGCACCGTGAGCTTCAACGGGATAGCAGCCATTCCCAGTTTTTGGAGTGCGACGCAGATTGTGGTGCAGGTACCGAATGGGAGCAGTAGCGGGAACGTGATAGTGACGGTAGATGGTGTGGGCAGCAACGAAACGTCTTTCGTTGTGTCGCCGGAGATCAGCGTTTTAGGGCCGACTTCGGGTCCCGTGGGAAACTCGATCACGCTGTTGGGATCAAACTTCGGGGCCAGTCAAGGGACGAGCACGGTGACCTTCAACGGGGTGGTGGCGACGCCGACAAATTGGAACACCACGCAGATTGTGGTGCCGGTGCCGGCCGCAGCGACTACCGGCAATGTGGTAGTAACGGTGGGTGGAAATGCCAGCAACGGAGTCTCGTTCGCAGTAGTTCCGAGTATTGCCGGCATTTCTCCGTCCAGTGCCGCTGTCGGAACTTCGGTGACCATCAATGGCACAGGGTTCGAACCCACTCAGGGGAGTAGCGCGGTAACGTTCAATGGAGTGGCGGCTACACCGGCGAGCTGGAGCGACACTCAAATCGTGGTACCGGTGCCAGCCGCGGCGACCACGGGCTTTGTTGTGGTGACAGTCAATGGAACAGCCAGTATTGGCCTGGCCTTCTCGGTGACTCCCACAATTAGCAATATCTCCCTGACCGGCGGCGTAGCCGGGACCAGCGTCACCATCACAGGAACAGGCTTTGGCGCTGCCCAGGGCATAAATGGGGTGAGCTTCAACGGGGTAACAGCAACGCCAACGAGCTGGAGCGCCACGCAAATTGTCGTACCGGTCCCTGTGGCAGCCACGAGCGGAAATGTCATGGTCACGGTGAACGGCGCCGCCAGCAATGGCGTGGCTTTTACAGTGATTCCCACCATCAGCGTTTCCCCAACGAACGGCCCGGTCGGAACCAGCGTTACAATCGGCTCAACAACATTCGGGTCCGGTCCTAGTGCCACCACGGTCACATTCAATGGTGTGACAGCTACACCAGCCGCTTGGAGTGCCACGGAGATTGTCGTGCAAGTGCCCGCCGGGGCCACCAGCGGAAACGTCGTGGTCACGGTGAACGGCACTGCCAGTATCGGTGTGCCATTTACTGTGCTACCGGCCATCACCGGCCTGTCCCCGATAGCGGCGCCAACCGGCGTTCCTGTCACTATCACCGGCACCACGTTCGGAGCCAGTCAGGGTACGAGTACGTTGACGTTCAACGGAGTGACCGCGACCCCCGCGAGCTGGAGCGCTACACAGATTGTGGCGCCGGTGCCGGCAGCGGCTATCAGCGGCAATGTCGTGGTGACGGTCTCCGGGAACGCCAGCAATGGCGCGACATTCGCGGTAACACCGGCCATCGGCAGCCTGTCACCAACTTCGGGTTTGGTCGGAACCTCAGTCACGATCACGGGGACCACCTTTGGGACGAGCCAGGGGACGAGCACGGTGAGCTTCAGCGGCGCGGCAGCAACAGCCACAAGTTGGAGCAACACGCAGATCGTGGTTATGGTGCCGAGCGGAGCAACTACGGGGAACGTAGTGGTGACGGTGGGTGGCTTGGTGAGCAGCGGGGTGAGCTTTACGGTCATACCGGAGATCAGCAGCTTGTCTCCGACTTCAGGGACCGCGGGCCCGGTGGGGGCCTCTGTGACCATTACCGGTACAGGTTTCGGTTCCAGTCAAAGCAACAGCACGGTTACGTTTAACGGCGCAACAGCCACTCCGTCCCTTTGGAGCAACACGCAGATCGTGGTTACGGTGCCCAGCAACGCAACTACCGGCAACGTGGTGGTAACGGTGGGGGGCGTGGCCAGCAACGGAATGCTGTTTGCAGTTATACCTACGATTAGCAATGTATCGCCTACCTCCGGCGCGGTTGGAACCGCGGTGATCGTTAGCGGCTACGGGTTTGGCTCCGGCCAGGGGACGAGCACGGTCACCTTCAATGGTGCGTCGGCCACGCCTACGAGTTGGAGTGACAACCAGATCGCGGTTACGGTGCTGAGCGGTACAACTTCGGGGAACGTGGTGGTGACGGTGGGCGGCCTGGCCAGCAATGGAGTCAACTTTAATGTGGTCGCACCGCCCAGTATTAAAGGTTTATCGGCGAATTCAGGACCGGCGGGCGCCCAAGTCGCCATTACGGGCACGGGTTTTGGCGCTTCTCAGGGCAACGGCATCGTCACGTTTAATCGTACGCCAGGCAATGTGATCTCTTGGAGTGACACGCAGATCGTGGTCCAGGTCGCTGCTGGAACGGCGACCGGTAATGTCGTGGTTACAGCTGCCGGCGGAGTCCCGAGCCCCGGGGTGCCGTTTGTCGTCAACCAGGCGGCGTTCATCAACAACATCAACCCAAATTCCGGCCCGGTCGGCGCCCAAGTTACCATGAGCGGCGTTTTTGGCGATGCGCAAGGCACAGTCACTTTCACCACTTCCAACGGCACGGTAAACGCGCAAGTGACATCCTGGAATGCCGCCACGATCGTCGTCACCGTTCCCGCGGCGGCTATCAGCGGCAATGTGGTCGCAGTCAATGCGGGAGGGGCGAGCAACGGTGTGCCATTCACGGTCGTGCCAACCACTACCGGAATTCAGCCGCCTGCGGCGATCGTTGGTGCTGCGATCACCATCACTGGGACTGGCTTTGGAGACGCAAAGGGAACGAGCACGGTTGCCTTTGGCGATACGCTATCCGGGCCGGTGACTAATTGGAGCAATAGCAGCATTATGGTCTCAGTACCCAATGTGCCGGTAGGTGTAACCAACGTTGTGGTGAGGGTAGGGGGACAGGCTAGTAATCCGCAACAGGTTACGGTTGTGCCCACTGTTACGGGTTTGTCCCTCCAATTGGGGCCTCCGGGAATGGGGTTTGTGGTCAGCGGATTCGACTTTGGCGACGATTCGCTTGGCAGCACGGTCACGATCGGGGCAGTCCAGCTCACTCCCACTCAATGGGCCGACCAGAGCATTACCGTACAAATACCTCAAAATGCGCCATCAGTTGGCGGCATTGTGGTCGTGACAGTTGGGGGTCAGGCCAGCCAGGTAGCACAAGGTGCGAATGCCAATTTCAACATTCTCCCGCTGTTTGGCTGCGGGCTAGCTCAATGAACCTAGCGATTTATTGCGGAAATCGCTGCAATGAACAAGGAAGCTCGGTGTGTTTGAGAACGGCAAATTTTCGGGCTGATTTAGAGGAGCGGAGGAACCAAGGTCGTGGCTAGACGAATATTGATCGTCGCGTTGTTGTTGACGATGCTGGTGGCAGTCTTGGGCGCCGGAACCAAGTCCGTGCGCAGGGCGGCCAGGCAACAGTCTGTCGCCGTGCCGCAGAGCAGCCAGGCGCAGGTTTACGGAGGCTTTTGGCAGCAGGGCCCGGGGTATTCCACGACCTTGATACTGCGCAACAAAGACCAGCAGAACCCGTTGGCCGTGACCTTGGTTCTGTATACCAGCAGCGGACAGGTGGACCAGACGGCGCAGTTGCAATTGGCCGCGAGTCAGGAGCAGCAAGTAGCTTTAGGGACGATTGTGGCGGCAGATGGTAACCTGCACGGAGGAGGCTTGGCCCTCGAGTTTGATAGCGCGGCTATCGGAGTAGCGGCCGTTGCGGTGGTTACCAACGCCAGCAACGGAAGCAGCGTGAACCTCCTCCTGGGGGGCGGGTATCCCTTAGACACGGAGAATGCGCTCTACGCGCCGTGGAGTCTGGGCGATGGGAACACGGACGGCAACCTCGAGCTGTTTAACACGAGCGGCCAGCCGATCGTAGTAACGCCGTCAGTAACGGTGCAAGGCCAAGGGGTGGAACAGCCGGCCAGCAGCATCAACCTGGCGCCAAATGCAAGCCAGGCGGTAAGTTTGCGCAGCCTGCTGGCGCAGGTCAATGCGGGAGGCGCGAACGTGGGAGCGATCACGTTGCGTTACAGCGGGCCGGCGCACGCGCTGCAACCGGCTTTGGTGCTGGCCAACAGCTCCGGATTGTGGATGGCGTCGGGATTCCAGGCGCGGCACAGCCAGCCAGGTACGGCGTCGGCGCTTGCGCGATGGGTATTTCCGGAGTTGAAACTACGCTGGTCCGGGGCGGCGACCAGCAATCCGCTGCACGGCTACGCGCTGTTGAGCAACGGGACCAAGACGGCGATGACGGTCGATGTACTGGCTCATTTTGCCGGAGGGAAAGGCACGGGAGTGCAGAAAGCGGATCTGCCGGTACTCCCGCTGGGGCCGCTGGAGACGCGTTTAGTGGATTTGTCGCAGTTTGTGACGAGTGGAACGATCACGGGGGATCCGGCGCATTTGGCTTTGGTGGTGGGGCATTCGGGCGCACCGGGGGACCTGTCGCTGACCGTGTTCAGCGTTACCCCGGCGAACGATCTGGTATTTGCGTCACCAGGAACGCTGCTGTCGCCCGCGGTGGTGGACACCAGCTACTGGAAAGTAGGAGCCACCGCGGAAGCGCCGTCCGGAGTGAGTAACCCGGGCAGCGCGGCGGCACAGACCCAAGTGGTCCTCTATTACGTCACGCCGCAGGGGATGGGATCCTACCAGTTTCCGGTAACCCAATTGGCGGCAAACTCGGAGCAGAAACTGACGCTGGGACGCGTCAGTCGGACTCTGGATGTGCACGGTCTTACCGTGCCGGCGGGGACCTCGTATGGGTTGGCAACGCTGGTGGCGCCGCCCGCCGGCGCCAGCTCTGCGGCGCTGGTGGTCGCCACGCAGCAATGCGAGCGACAGTGTGCGACTGTCGCCACAGCCACGATTGCACCCGTTGCTAAGTCCAGTCCAAGCACAGCGGCTTCGAACGGACCGACGCCGGACTTCGGCAGTGGCGGAGGTGACGGCACTCCCCTCTTCACCCAACACTGCTTTCCGCCAAGCATCACCGGTATCAATCCCAGCCACGGAGCGGCTGGAACCCTGGTATCGGTCACCATCAGCGGTACGTATTGCCCCGAGCAACCGCAGGTCAACATTGACGGAAACTCGATTAGCGTCATCAACGTGGCTCGCGGGGACGGCGCGATCACGGCACAATTTGACATCGCCTATGACCCATCGGCGGTCACCTCGTACAATGTGACGGTCAGTGGTCCGCATGGAACAAGCGATCCAGTTACTTTCACGGTGGATACACCGCAGCCGCTGACCATCGAATCGGTCGATCCCACTCCGGAGCGGCTGGGACGCAGGTGTCAGGAATCATCATTGATGTTCCGGCGCCTTCCGGTCAGCCGGGGTTCCAGGAGGGAGACCAGGTAAACGTCACTGGCGGCATTACCGCGCAGGTGAACAATATTGATCCCGACGGCGCACAGTTCAAGGCTACTTTCACCCTGCCTGCGTGCGCTCTCGGCCAGCAAACCGTGACGTTGACGGATATCTTTGGGCAGACCAGCAGCAACTCGGCGACCTTTACTGTCAATGGCCCTGCCGCGGCGCCGCAGATTACCTCGATCAGTCCTCCTACATGGCGGGCCGGGAGTAACGGTCTATTCGTACCGATCAAAGGGACTGGTTTCGGGTGCACGCCTACCGTGACTACCAGCGATCCATCCAACGTCACGTTTAGTTCCACCACTGTCCCTGGTCCCACCGGCACAATAACGGAGATTGATCTCCTAGTGAATGTCAACGTCAACGCGCCCACGGAACCACTGAATGTGTTCGTTACCAACAACGACGGCGGTGCCGCTGCTTCCGCCAATGTCGCCCGCCAGGGCAGCGTGGCCAACAAATCCAGCAAATCTCTATCCGGCAAGACCAACAGTGTGGCCAAGAATGCTTCGCCGGCCTTCGCCGGCGGCGGTGGTCCGCCCGCGACAGTACAGATTGTAGCCGAGCCGGATTTCACGCCCCAGATCATGTTCCTGGGCAACAACATTGCAAATAACGCCGTTCCCCAAACTGTCTATGTTGGGCAGCAGATCATACTTACCGCGCAAATCCCCCTCGCGAATCAGGGTGAGTCTATCTTCAGCGAGACTTGGTCCACGCCGGATGATCCGAATAATGGGCAAGGAGGTAGCTTTCCGCAGGGAACCGCCATCGCTAGCTACAACGATCATACAGCAGCGCAGCCCCCCCAACCGTCAGCCGCAGGTGGATACGTCGACCAATTGCAAGCCACTTTCTGTTCGCCTTCAACTCTTCTTGACCCAACAACTTGCGCATACAATACCTTCTATTGGATTGATCAGGCGGACAACCGAACCTTCACGTTCACGTATAAGCTCCTCAACGGCGAACAGGCTTCTGCTACGGTGACCTTTAACGTAAAGGGACCGACACAGCCAGCCGCAGCCGCAGTTACTGGCGTCACCCAGATTGCGGTGAGGTTGGTGCGAGACCAGAATGGTGTCGTGATTGAGCGTATTCCATTGTTGATGTTCGGCGACGACACACCAGCGAACATCGGTATCCTCTTTACTACTCCGGCGCTGCCCAACAACGCCGCTAACGAACCCGTGGGCCACTATATGTTCATACAGTTGATCAACAGCGACGTCGTTACCCTAATCAATGGCGCGGGTCCCCATACTTGCACGCATAAGAACTTTGCGGGAAATCCAAAACCGGAACTCGACACCACTTATCCTTACGCTTTGCCTGCTAACAGTGATCATACCAGCGACAATCCTAACGTGACGCTTAAACCGAATTTTGGCTATGTCAACCGTGCTTTTGCTGCTAAGATGTATCTCATGTGGGATCCAGCGCTGAACGCAAATGGGACCAGCGGCTGTGCAATCGCTACAACTGTTCAAAATCCTGACCATACCTTCACATCGACGCCAAGTCAATGTGCAGGATCAATTCCGATCCCAGTTGGATCGTGGGACTGGAGCGTTACATGTGAGGGAATCAACACGTTGTCGAATGCTACCGGGCAACAAAACACGACATGGACGCGGGGTTGCGGCAACAATACGCAGGCTCCCCCATTTCAAAGCGGCCTTTCCATTCCAGGGTGGAGTGTCGCCTTAGCCAAGGGAGATGTCCAATGCGTACCGTAAGCGCAATTAGCGCATCGTATTTTGTTGCTGAAACCGTAAGAAAGCAGAATACGCTCGTCGTATCTCGATTTATACAGGCAGCTATCGTTGTCTTTGCTCTCTGTGCCGTGACGATACCTGCATTTGGACAGGCAACATTTTCATTAACTATTAGCACGCCGCATGATGTAGTAAAGGCTGGTTCAGAAGTCAGGGTCAAGATCACTTTGACAAACACATCGAATCACGATATTGGCGTAGGCGTTGAGCGTCAGGTATCCTCCTACGGCGAGAAGCATTATGAAGTCGAAGTTCAAAATGAAAAAGGAGTCCGCGCTCCCCTGACCAGGCATGGTCATATTATGAGAGGTGAAGTTCCAGATCCACCGGGTGATTTAGCGGAACAACTAGAACTAGGGAGCGACCTTATCCTTGATGTTAAGCCCGGCGACGTTGCATATGACGTGATAATAGCCAACAAGATGTACGATTTAAGTCAACCCGGGAAGTATTCCATTCAGGTGCACCGATTCGACCCGGAGAGTCAAACTGAGGTTCTTTCTAACACCATCACTGTAACCGTGACTCCTGCTACTTCGTAGTATAACCTATCGCCACTCATGAAAATGGTCTGGGAAACCAACCGACCTTGACTCCGACCATCTCTTCTGCTGGCCTGCTCGCGACGTATCCTTTCACCGCATTAGGCAAACTACGCCAATCATTCTGGTGTGGACATCACTGCCGCGATGGAACGAACCGCTTCCCGATCTCGATGGGTCGAAGATTGAGCTATGTCATTTGGAATGCTCGTGGTCACTACCAGAATATGCCGATAGGTGCTCTTTGCCCCGAACACCTGCCGGGGTTCATAATGCATGACACCTGCCTATGAGCCCAACCGCGCCCAAGCCTGAGCCGCCGCAATCCTGGCGGGAGCGGTTTGCTGCTCTTCGCAATCTTCCCCCGCTGATGAAAATGGTCTGGGAAACCAACCGGGCCTTGACTCTCTGTACTCTTTTGCTTCGCGGTCTGCTTGCTTTCACCCCTGTTGCCAATCTGCTGGTCTTCAAACGGATCATCAACACGGTGGTGCAGGCGGCCCGCCACCAGCCGTACGACGAGAAACGGATTTGGATGCTGCTGGGATTGAGTTTGGGAATCTCCCTGCTCTCGGGAGGGGCATCGCGCCTGATTGGCCTGACCGATAGCTTGCTGGCTGACCGGTTCACGAATTTCATAAACTTGAAGATCATGAGGCACGCCGCTTCGCTGGACCTCGCCTCTTTTGAAGATCCGGTGTTCTACGACAAAATGGACCGGGCGCGGCGGCAAACTTCATCCCGCTTAGGAATGCTTACGGCCGCGGCGGCCATAGGCAGGCAGTCTCTGACTTTGCTGTCCATGGTTTGGGTGGTGGCCCTGTTTTCACCCTGGCTCCTGTTGCTCCTGTTCCTGGCGACCGCGCCGGTCCTACTGAATGAGACCAAGTTTGCCATCCTCAATTACTCCATGCTCTTTCGTCGGACGCCGGAGAGACGCCAACTCGACTATATTCGTCTTCTCGGATCCAGCAGCCAGAGCGCGAAAGAGGTCAAGATCTTCGGCATGGGTGACCATCTGGTGGAACGTCTTGGCTCGTTGTTTGAACGTCTTTATGCTGAAAACAAGCAACTTGCCCTTCGCCGGACGATGCACGGCGCGGTAATCGCTGTGGCTTCCACCGGAAGCTATTTTGCGGCTTATGCGTTCATTTTGTTTCGCGCACTGTCTGGCGTGATCACGGTGGGCGATCTCGGACTGGGCGCGGGCGCGTTCTTCCGTGCCGGCGATCTGATGGAAGATTTGATGGGCCGCCTAGCGGATGCTTCCGAACAAGCTCTCTATGTCAAGGACCTGTTCGACTATTTTGAGACTGAGCCGGCCATCGTTTCGCGTCCCAATGCTCTCCGGGCGCCACAGCCCATCTGCTCGGGATTCGAGTTCCAAAACGTTTCGTTTGCCTACCCAAATTCTCAGGCCACCGTGCTCAAGAACGTGAGCTTCCAACTTAATCCGGGGCAACGGATCGCGCTGGTGGGAGAAAACGGCGCGGGGAAGACAACTTTGGTCAAGCTGCTGGCCCGTTTGTACGATCCCACCGAGGGCCGGATTTTGCTGGATGGAGAAGACCTTCGCGACTACAACGTGGAAGAGTTGCGGCGGCAATTTGGCGTAATATTTCAGGACTTCATGAAGTATGACATGCCGGTATCCGACAACATCGGGTTCGGAAGAATCGAAGACCTTGGCAGCCGGCCACGTATTGAAGAGGCAGCGGAAAAGAGCCTGGCAGCGGAAATGATCGAAAAATTCCCCGAGAGATACGGGCAGATGCTGGGACCCCGGTTTGAAGGCGGTCTTGATCTCTCCGCGGGGCAGTGGCAGAAGATTGCACTGGCACGCGCTTACATGCGTGATGGGCAGATTCTAATTCTCGACGAACCGACAGCCAGCCTGGATGCCCGCGCGGAATTTGAGGTTTATAGGCGCTTTGTGGACTTGACGGGGGGGAAAATGGTGGTTTTGATCTCCCATCGGTTTTCCACGGTGCGAATGGCCGACCGTATCCTGGTGCTGGCCCAAGGCGAAATCGCGGAACAAGGCTCCCATCAGGAACTGGTCTCCCAAGGCGGCAAGTATGCTGAACTATTTCAATTTCAAGCTGCTGGCTATCGCTGATTCCGAGCAGGAAGGGCGCCTTTAATTTGCGAGTGCCAGAGCAGCAATCAAAAGGGCTCATTGTATGGTTCACCGGTCTGAGCGGCTCCGGCAAGACTACGATTTGCAATGCGGCGTTTACGGAGCTAATGGCGCGCGGCATTCGGACCGAGATGTTGGATGGAGACGCCGTGCGCAAGCAACTCAGCCGGGATCTCGGGTTCAGTAAACGGGATAGAGATGAAAATATTCGCCGGATAGGATTTGTGGCGGAGATCCTGAGCCGTCATGGTGTAGTCGTATTGGTCGCGGCGATTTCTCCCTACCGCGCCGTTCGCGATGAGCTGCGTCAGAGCATCGGGAACTTTTTAGAAGTGTACATGGATGCTCCTCTCAGCGTGTGTGAGGAAAGGGACCCCAAAGGTTTGTACAAGAGAGCCCGTGCCGGTGAGATAGCGGGATTTACGGGGATCGACGACCCTTACGAGGAACCATTAGCGCCTGAAGTGGCATGCAATACGGCACAAGAAACTATCATAGAATCCACTGGGAAGGTGGTTGCGGCGGTCGTAGGCTTTCTTTCCCAAACCAATGATGCTGGAACACCGTGACAGCAGGCGGCGTGCGGTGTCCGATGTTGAATCCGGTAGGTAAGACAGTACGTGGCGGGCAATGCCCGCTAGAATCGACATTCCAAAACGAAGCGCAAGACCGCTCGTTCCGTGAATGACCCAGACTATGGAGATATCTCTGCGGCCATACCGCCCTGAAGACCAGGAGATACTCTCCGCTATCTATGCCAGCACGCGGCGGGAAGAAGTGGCGGCCTGGGGCTGGAACGCGGCGCAGCAAGACGCCTTCCTGCGAATGCAATGCGCCGCGCAGCAAGGCGGATATGAAGCGGCCTATCCCAATGCTGACCATCAGATCATCTGTTTAGGCATCCTGCCGGTGGGCCGCATTTTGGTCGAGCGGGGTCCCGGAAGGCTCCAGCTGGTTGACATTGCGCTCCTGGCCGAACACCGGGGACAAGGCATTGGCGCCATGCTGTTGCGCCGGCTAGCACAAGAGGCCGACAGGAGCGGCGTGCCCGTCCAGTTGCAAGTACATCAGGCCAATGTTCGCGCCCGGCAGCTCTATGAGCGTTTGGGATTTGTCGCAACTGGAGAAGATCAGGTGTATTGTCAAATGGAACGGAAGCCGATTTGAATCAGGCGGGAGAGACAATGACAGATACGCCAGATCCAACAGATACTACTATAGATACTCTGGATCGACTCAACCCCAAACTCCTTACAGAACACCTGCATACGAAGTTCAAGGTCCACCTGGAAACACCTGAAGATCTGGAACTGGAACTTACGGAAGTCGTGGAGCACAATCCATCTCCGCGGGTCGAGTGTTTTTCGGTTTTTTTTCGTGGTCCGCGGTCCCCTCAATTGCAACAGGCAACCCAGACACTCGAACACCGCGCATTGGGAACGATAGGGCTTTTCCTGACCCCAGTGGCCATGGACCAGACCGGCCTGACCTACGAGGCGGTCTTTAATCGTTTCCGCAAAATCGTTTCCGCAACGATCGCTTCCGCAAGCCGAATTCAGAATGACGATTGATTGATCATGACATTGATCATGACAATGACGATCACGACAACTAAGACGAGGATGAAGAAAAACGCAAAGATCACGCTTCGGCCCACCGTGGACGCCGACGAAGAATTGCTCTTGCGGCTCTATGCCAGTACCAGGGCGACCGAACTTGCGCAGGTGTCCTGGAGCCAGGAGCAAAAAGACGCGTTTGTCAGAATGCAGTTTGCCGCGCAGCAGCAGCACTATCGCGTCGCGTATCCGTCGGCGGAACATGAAATCATCTGCCTGAGCGGGAACCCGGTTGGCCGCTTGTATCTGGCGTCACAACAGGACGCCTTCCACATATTGGATATCACTGTGCTGCCCGAAGAGCGCAATGCCGGCGTCGGGTCCTGCGTGCTGCAAAGAATTCAAGATGAAGCGAGACAGGCGGGAAGGCCTGTCACCATCTACGTGGAGAGTGTGAATCCGTCATTGCGCTTATTTGAGCGCCTCGGCTTCCAGGCGGTCCGGACGGAAGGCCTCCACTGTCTTCTCCAGTCCAGCTGACGAGGTCACTATCTAAGATTGGCTCCTGCCAAAGTCACCGAAATTGAATAGGTAGCAGCAGTCCGGCTCTTAATTATCCGATTAGAAGTTGCCCGATTGCCCGATCAATCTCCCGTGCTCACTGGTTCATAGCAGCCGGTTGATCACCGCGGTATATGTCTGGTTGCTGTCGGGGACGATGAATAGATAAAACTGGCCTATTTTTTCATGCTCGAATAAATAAGTGCCTTGCGTCAAAGGCTTTGCCGTCGTTCCGTAAAATTGCAAGAGATAATTTTCGGTTTGCGGCGCCGCGGATGGAGGCTTGGGCGGGTGCACGGACATGCTCGCAGAATTATTACTGTGAGCGACTGCGGGGGGCTCAGCCACCGAAAGCAGTTTAAGCCAGACTTTGTTTTTTGCGGACTGTTGAACGGAAAACTCGCTGCCAACAGAGTTGCGAAAAAACTGCTGGTTCCACTGAGGAAGGCTCAAGGGGACGCTGGGCTGCCCCTTTGTCCCGGTGGTTATGGGACCTTTTGCCGGCTGGTCGACGCTCGCCCCAAAAAGCTTCAGTGGCAGGACCGCTCCTGCCGCCAATATACCGCCTCGCTGCAGAAACTGCCGCCTGGAAACTGACATGATTCCTCTTCTTCTTGCTTGAAATGTCTCGCTTGAAATTCTGACTTTCAGGGGGGAAATTAAAGATAACCTAATCTACCGTGACTTTCAAGGAGAATTGTCCAAGAAATAAGCGATCAGTGAACTAAAGTAACTAAAACCAAAATCTTTTGGGAAAATCACACCGGTTTACGCTTGACAAACCACCTGAACGGGAATGAAAGTAGCTAGTAGGTTCCCAACAAATGGCCTAAGTTCCCAATAGGTCCATTTCCCCCTTTTTTTGTCCCCCCAAAGGGAAACCTGAGTCGGCTGTCGTTTCCCATTTCTAAGTCTTAAGTCTTTAAGTCATGAGGAGTCGTATTTTGAAATCAAGTAGCCGGCAATCCTGCGCCCGCGCAGGTGGGGTGCGTCCTTTAGCGTTTGTTATCTTCACCGCTCTGTTCATCGCGGCCAGTTCATTTTCAGCTCGAGCGGCGGGTTCCGCACTCAAGACCGGCGCTCCCAGGCTGAGGACAGCCAGCCCCATTGGGGCAGCCGCGCCCGCGCCGGTGCAACAGTCTGTTGCTGCCCATCCAAAGATCTGGCTGGCCGAGCCACAGTCGTTGTCCACGCACTATGTCGGCGCAAATAGGGGCGCGCAATCCGCGGGGGGCATTGTTGCGGGCGCGAGCAATCTCGGACCGGTCACTCCATTTGCCCCAGAGCAGTTGCTCGCTTCCGGGCAGGCTAGTCCTCTTGCGTTGGCGTCCGGCGATTTCAATGAGGACGGCTATGAAGATCTGGCCGTGGGCTACGCCGCGTCCGGCGGTGGGATCATCGCCATTCATCTGGGTAACATCGATGCCTTCGCCCCCCAGAGCGACGAATCTTTTCAGGCGATAGGCCGCGGCGAATTTCCTTCGCCCTTCCTGCCGGACGCGCATGTCTTTGCCGTGCCGGTCAGACCGGATTTCATCGCCCTAGGGAAATTCACCGCCAGCGGCCACCTGGACTTGGTCATCGCGGCGCGGGGCGCAAACGCGCTCTACCTATTGCCGGGCGACGGGAAGGGGAATTTTGGCGCGCCGGAAATGGTAAACCTGCCGGGCGGATTGACCGCTTTGGCCGCGGGCAAGTTCGGGAATTCGGGAGCGTTCACCAACCTGTTGGCTGGTTTCTCGGTTTCCGCCCGGCAAAGCGATCTCGCGGTTTTTGCCGGATCGGCGCAGGGGCTTACGCCAGTGAAGGTTTTGGCGCTGGACGCGCCGGCCTCCAATATTCTGTTTGGCGATTTTGGCGGCGGCGCGGATGCCATTTTTCTGTCCGGTGGACAGCCGGTCATTCTGCGTTCGTCGCTCATGCAACTCGTGACCGTGAACGTGCCGGTCTCCGCGACCGCCATGGCCCTGGGTTCTTTTATCTATGACCGCAATGGCGGTGGGCAGATCGCCTTGTTGGGTTCTGACGGGAGCATACAGATCGCTGTTCGCGATGAGTTTGATCCGCGCGCCTACACGGCCCCGGAAGTCATGGCGATTCGTAAAGCCGGACTCAAGCATCAGCGCCCGCCCCTCGTTCCGGCGGCGTCATTTCCCAATGGCTGGAAGATCGTGGAAAACATTCCTGGTGTTGCTTCCGTGGGGGCCGGCCAGGCGCCGGTGCTCTTCCGCACCCGGGTCTCCTCCAATGGGGCGGACGATCTGATGGTGATGAACGCTTTTGCTGGTCAATTGGCATTGATCTCGCATCCTGACTTGCCGGCGGGGACGCAGACGTTTCTTCCCGGAAAGTTATCATTCCGGGCTTATTCCGGCACGCCCGTGACGGCCTTGCCGATGCGCATCAACGTGGATGGCCGGCCCGGAGTGATAGCGTTGCATCAAGGCCAAGTCGTACCCACGGTGGTAATGCCCATCCCGGATCCAACTTTTTTCCCGAACCGTTTCGATGACATAACTCCTCGGGGTACGGGGGTGACCTGTCTGAATACAACGGCGGTTGATGCCTCCAATGATTGCACTTTGCGGGAAGCTGTGATCAAGGCGAATTTCACCGGCGGTACGGACACGATCATGCTGGCGGCTGGAACCTATACCCTGACTCAGCCGCGCGCGGCCACTCCGAACTACGATGCTCTGACAGGCACGTTAAACATTACCGACTCGGTCAATATCGTCGGCGCCGGCCAGAATTCCACTATCATCACTTGGGGAACCCCCGCCAGCGGCACCATCGACATGGCCATGGCGGTCAATGAGGATATCCCGAGCGCCACCGTTCCTTCCTTTACCACTGCCTCGGCCAGCATCTCCAATCTGACGATTCAAAATGCGGTGAACAACGGGAGCGATAACGTCAACGGGGACGGCGACGGTGGGTGCATGGAATACGATACTGGCACAAACGGGACAGCCACCCTTACGCTGACCAACGTGACGCTGCAGAACTGCAGCACGACGGGAGGGGGTGGAGGCGGGCTGGTCATCTTTAACTCCGTTACGCCTGCTGGTGGAGCGGGCGCTACCATCAGCGGCAGCATCATCCAAGGCAACTCGGTTGTCGAAGTCGGGGCAGCCGCGGACGGGGGCGGAATTGCCATTGCCCAGGATGCCCATATGGTGATGACCAACAGCCAGGTCAAAAACAACAAGGCGGTAGAAGTGGCAAGCGGCCAGATGGGAACTGGTGGTGGAATTATCGCTTTTACGCCCCAAAACGTATCAGCGGCCACAGCCGAGACCCTCATCCATTCAAGCACCATCTCGGGAAACGAATCTGCAGGATTTGGCGGCGGCATCTGGAGCGGCACTGATTTGGTGATTGACACTAGCACGGTCCTCAGTGGCAATACGGCGGGTACGACCGGAAGCAGCCCGATCGCGGGCCAGGAAGGCGGAGGACTCTATTCGAATACTCCGACTGCTGGTAATTGTCCCTTGTCATCGACCTGCACGGCTACGCTTACCAAAGTGACCATCACGGGCAACACGGCCACAGGCAATGGCGGAGGCGTCTCGAATGGCGACGCCAGCGGCGCAGGCGCTTTGACCATGAACTTCAGCCGCTTGGCCGGCAACGTGAGCAGCGGAGGCGCCGGAAGCAACCTCAGCAATACTGACGCCACTGCCACAGTGACCGACAACTGGTGGGGCACAAACGATCCAAGTACTACGATTAGTACTACCGCTGGCACTACAACCTTTGATCCCTTCATCGTGCTGACCCATACGGCCAGCCAGCAGACAATTCAGATTAATGGAAGCTCAATCCTGACTGGCAACATGAGCTTGGACAACCACGGCAACGGCGCTACATTGAGCGCAAACCTGAATGAGATTGTCGGTTTGCCCATCACCTTCAATGGCCCCATTCTGGGAACCATCCCGCAGACGCAGCCGGAAACGCTGAACGCCAGTGCTCAGGCCACAGCCACTTTCAATGCGGGCAATACTGCGGGGCTCGGCACGGCGAATGCGACAGTGGACCAGGCGGTCGTGGCGGCCAACTCGAATCTGATTGCCAGCGCCACGGAAGCAGGGACCACGGCGACCATCACCACGGTGGGAGCGCATGGCTTCAAGGCGGGCGAGTTCGTCAAGATTGCTGGAGTAGGGGTTGCCGGTTACAACACTCCTGTCGGGCAATTCTCCACCATCATCGCCGTACCCAGTGCGACCACGTTTACCTACACCACGGCCTCAGCGAGTCTGACGAGTTCGATCGGCAGCGGCACGGCAAACGCCGGCATTCAAATTTTGGAGCCGCCTTCGATTACCAAGAGCTTCAATCCAACCACCATCCAGACCACCGCCGGCACAGGAACGACCGTTAGCACTCTTACCTTCAACATTACCAATGGAAATGATGTTCCGATTGACGCCA
>Ga0207050_1038_pt1 | contig 24407 bp, 17 predicted proteins | sample Alteio_BWMinCont_64_FD_153291 | JGI IMG/M metagenome (GOLD analysis project Ga0207050, IMG submission 153291) | Enriched cells from forest soil in Barre Woods Harvard Forest LTER site, Petersham, Massachusetts, United States -... | ecosystem: Environmental > Terrestrial > Soil > Temperate forest >...
CTACGAGGTCCATGGGCGCTTGGTGCTGGACTCTCTGAACCAGTTCTGGAAGACGCAATGGATCGGCATCGGTGGATCGTATTTCTGGGGCGGCAACTTCAGTGGCTGGTCGGTCGGGGCGGACGTCGCATTCCGGTTCTGAACGAGAACTCGGCCTGCTGCTGGAAATGATGGCGTCGAATCGAATTCCCGTGCTCACGCCGCAGGGGCGCCTCATGCTCGCTCCGACGGATGAAGTGCGCATTACATGGCGGTGCGCGCGCGAGGCTCGCGCGTTGGCCCTTTCTTCCGGTGCATCCGGGATTGGTGTTGCTCAAGACCGACCCACTCATGGATCCCGTGCGCAACGAGCCCCGCTTCCAGGCGATCGAGCGGCAACTAAAGTTTCCGAGCTGAGGGGGCGCGCACCCTTGACTTTCCCGTACGCTCGGCCCCTACATCTTCAGTAGTGTGCGTTGGCTTCGTTGCGGGCGTCGCAAACGTTGGGTACCGCGTATTCCGAGGGCGGATTGCGATACCACACCACATCGAACTGATCAGGCTTCGTCAGCCACTGCGCATCTTCGATGATAAAGTGCCCGTGCAGTTCCTGACCGTCGGGCGAGAGCTTGAATCTCTCGATGACATGCGTGGTTTGGTTGTTGGGGATGACCGTCACTGCGCCGTGGCCCGGGTGGCTGGAAAACCCCACGGAGTCCACGACGAACTCGTCGCCCTCCCAAGCACCGATGGAATGGCCATTCACCGTCGTTTTGAGGTGTGCCCTGTCCGGATGGGGCCGCCCGTCTGTGTAGATATGCCATGGCACCGAGTGATTCTCATACACTACTGTGGTTTCGCGCGCGTCTTGAACGATGTCGAGCGGTGCGGATTGGTACAGATCCCAGGGCTGCCCGAGAGGCAGGCAGTAGATGTTTACAGGGTCGACCCCATTAGGGTCGTTCAATTTGTTGGGTTTCTTGAGCTCAGCTTCTCCGGCGGCGGTGAAGGAGGGGGTAGTGCGGTTCTGGATACTGCCGTCGCGCGGCTCCCAAAAGCCGCTCAGGTTGGGGTGTTCCGCCGCCATGACGACACTGTGTAGGCCGACCACGGTTATCCACGGCGCGATCGCCGTAATCGCAGCTGATAAAATGAACGAAGACCAGCGTGTAACGATAGGGCCGGCGAAACGTGGCCGGGTCGGTCCAGATCGTGGACACCTTGAGCATATCGCCGACTACTTTGAACGTCTCGGAGACCCTGGCCGACTCAGTTCGGGGCGCGTTGGCAGGACCGACGCCGGCGGAGAGCCCGATAGTCTCGACGATGAGTTCGTCGTCTCCCTGCCAGCGTCCGCTCGAGTATCCGACGGGTGTGTTGTCGAATATTGTCATATCCGGGCGCGGCTGACCCGCCGTATAGATGTGGCGAGGAAGCGCGAGGTGTTCAACGCTCGTCGCTTAGGTCGATCTACGACCCTATCCCCGTCTCGTCGACGTCACCGATCGTGCGGCGCAGCTGAAGGCTTTCGCCGATGCAGCACCGATGAGCTGACCCGTTCGGTAATTTTCAGATCATTTGGCAATAATAGTCCCTTCAACACCGGTCACATGCGGACTCGGCTGTCAGTTCCCCTAAATAATTCCGGGTCCCGGACTTCGGAGTGATCCGCCGGAGCTCCCCACCCCCAGCGCCAGGGACGTCCGCAGCAGTTCAACAGAGCGCCACAAAAATGTGGGACTAAGGAATAATGGGGTCAACACGGCGTGCGTAAATGACACCTAATTCGCCACCTCGCTTGACGGTTCGCGAATTACGCCGCATGAGTCCGAAATACGGCCCATGCTCCTTCTCGACTCGATGCCGCACGCTTGATCTCTCGTCGGTGGGCGAGAGCGGACGCGCCGGTTCGCTCTACCACCATCAGTTGGACGTGAGCGAGTATCTCCAGGAATAGAACCGCGTGCTTAAGGATCGCTTGGGTGGGCCGCGCCTTCGTTTCATTGATGACGAACGCCGTCGACTTGCACGAAAAGCGCAAGCACTCGGGCGTAAGGTGTTGAACGAGCTTGAAACTCCGGTCACAGATGAACTGACGCCCAGGCGACTATGGTATCGGGCTAGAAGGGCCTGCGACAGGTCAGCCCTTGGAAACGAGCGAAGTCGCCATCGGTGGTTATCCATTCGCAGCCGGATTCGATGGCGAGCGCGGCTAGCCAGGCATCTTGCACCAGATTGCCGCTTGCCTTGCAAGCAATACACAGCGTCTGAAAGATTGACCAATGACGTTCTTGGGGAAGGATCACCGTTGCGTTTGGGGATTCTAAGAGCACGCTGCAGAACTCCAGTGCTTCTTTTAGATCGCTGGGTTGCTTATAGATTTTTGGATGAGTGCATATGCGGACAACACTGGACAGCACCTGAGGCGCGATTCCGTACGCGGCGACACCGTTGACGGTCTCACCAAGCCAGTCTTTGTATTGTGAATGCTCGGCGGAGTCCGAGCGGAACGCGTAAATCAACACGTTCACGTCGGGCAGAATCACACGAGGTCTTCCATGCGGTCGAGCAGCTCCGCATTGCTATCGAGATTTACGCCAGGTCGGATGCCGCCCGCGGCGCTGGAAACCGGAAGGACGATAACTGTTTTTTTGGATTTTTTGAGTGGACGGCGAAGCGCGAGGCCTAGCCCTTGTTCGATCAACGCGGTGAGCGTTATTCCTCGCCGAGCTGCTTCCTGACGAGCGCGCTCGAGCAAAGGTCCATTGAGCCTGACTGTCGTTCTCATATGTCAGAGCATACGAAAGGTATGTCAGTATGTCAATCATAGGTCGCGCAACGCAAAAGACTTTGAGAACTGCGGCGTTGACGTCATTAATCCGTGGAAAGAATAGAGAGAGTACAGGGATGTCCACTCGATACCAGCACGCCTTGTCCGTGAAAACACTGTAAGGATGGCGACCACCCTTGCTGTTTGTCTTGGGTACCTGATCTGCATCAGGACAGGCATTACGCCGCCGGTAACTTCAATATCGGCTCAAGCGACATTGCGAGCGTGTCCCTTCCAAAATGGCGCGCGCAACTCGGCCTTGAGGATTTTCCCCGCGGGTGAGAGCGGCAACGCAGACCGGAACTCCACGCTGCGCGGGCATTTGTAGTCCGCGATCAGGGTGCGGCAATGCTGCGCTATGGTTTCGGCAGTCATGTCGTTGCCCGGGCGCGGCATGACTACCGCATGCACGCGCTCGCCCCATTGAGGATCGGGCACGCCGATCACGGCGCACTGCGCGACCCCCGGGTGCAGTGCAATTGCGTTTTCGACCTCCGCCGAGTAGACATTCTCCCCACCCGACACAATCATGTCCTTGACGCGATCAACCACGTAAAGTATTCCCTGTGCGTCCAGGCGCCCGCAATCGCCCGTGTGCATCCAACCGCCGCGGAGTGCGTCGGCGGTCAGTTCGGGCTGGTTCCAGTACCCGATCATGACCCCCGCGCCGCGGACGAGAATCTCACCAATCTCGCCGGCAGGCACGGGCCCTCCGTCCGCATCGGCGATCATCAACTCGGCGGTCGGGATCGCCTGACCGGCACCCCGATGGCGGCCGGCCTCGCGATGTCCGCCCCGGTGATACTCGGGGGTGAGCACAGTGGCGGTGCACGACAATTCCGTCATGCCGTAGGCCTGGAAGAAATCGATATGCGGCGCGGCCGTCATGATCCTGTCCAACGTCACCTCAGGCATGGGCGAGGCGCCGTACATGATTACCCCGAGAGCGGAGAGATTCGCCGCGTCAAACCCCGGCGCGTCGAGCAGCATCTGGATCATCGTCGGAACGAGGAGCGCCTCCGTCACGCTTTCGCCCGCGATTGTCTCGAGCACACGCGCCGCATCGAAGACACGCACCATCACTGCGGTACCGCCAGCGAGCATCGTCATCGTGAGCGCGGCGGCGGCCGCCATATGGAACAGCGGAGCCACGATCAGCATGCGGCAACCGACTCGGCAGATGCCGAGATCGCGCATCATCATGCAGTTGCTGATGATGCCCGCATGGCTAACCATCACGCCTTTGGAGCGCCCGGTCGTGCCGCCGGTGTAGAAGATCCCAAAGAGATCATTGCCCGCGCGGCCGGAGTCGTCGATCGGTTCGTGCGCTAGAAGGAAGGATAACGTGAGCCAGCCTTCGCGCGACACATCGTCGAGCGCGACCCACTTTGGGCCGGCCTTGCGGCTCGCGAAGAGATCCGCATTCGAATCGAGGAGCCCGGCACTCACTAATATCACGGCCGGTTGGCAGTCATCGATTGCAAACGCGTTCTCGGCCACGCTCCATCGTGCGTTAAGCGGTGTCAAGACGCCACCCGCCCAAGGAACGGCCAGGTACAGGATCATATACAGATCGCTGTTTGCCGAGAGAATCGCAACCCGGTCACCATCATGGACGCCCAGGGCACGCAGGCCGGCCGCGATTCGCGCGGCACGATCGCACAGATCGTCCCACGACAGCGAACGACCTTCGTAGCGCAGCGCCTGGCGGTCTGGGCAACTCGTCGCCACTGAGCGGATGGCGCTGACATAACCAAGATTCTCGCCCATCGTCAGTCTCCAATCGCATTCGCACTCGTCCACCGACGCATGCCGAAGTCTGTCAGGCGATGCCACCTACCCCAACGCAGTGAGAAACCACGAAAGCGGCTTTCCCGCCATCACCGACCAAGATGTTGCTCAAAGAAATGCACTATCACGGAATAAGCGGCATTCGATTCGGGTAACTCGGGGAATATGAAGAACGCGTGCCACATCCCGTCGTAGACGTGTAATTCTGATTCCACATGGGCCTGCGTCAACAACTCATGGCTACGCACCACGGAGCTCATGGCAAAATCCCGAGTACCCGTGATCAATAGGGTTGGAGGGAAGTGGGCGAGGACTGTGTTCGAGACGCCCGGAAATGCCATCGGATCATCCGGATCTACGTCCTTGAAATACGGCAAATCAAATGCAGAGAGAGGCTTCTCGGTAAATGGTTGTCCGCCGAGAATGGGTGCGATAAACGTGGAGTCACCCTTGACATCGACTACTGACCCGCAGAAAGTGCCGATCGCCCCGGGGTTCGGCAAGCCTTTCGCGCGAAACGCGGCGACGGATTCGGCGGTCAAGATGCCACCCGCTGAACAGCCGTAGATGCCGATGTTGCCCGGCTTGTAAGCCTTCAGTAACGCGCCGTACACCGCGGCTACGTCCTCGCTAGAGGCAGGAAAATGATATTCCGGAGCCTCGCGATAGTCGATCGTGATGACCTTGATTTTGCCTATGACCGCGATCGGTATCGATTCGACCAATCCGCCGCTGTGCGCGCCCCACATGAAAGCGCCGCCATGCAGATTGATCAGGACCCGGGTTTGGTTTTCCGGGGATATTCCTTGCATCGGTGTTATGACGTCCGTGACGACACCGCCGATCATTGCAGACTTGACCACGACGGCGTAGCGCTTTCTCATGCGATCAACGAGGTTCGAGTTGAACTCGTCGTAGAAGCGCCTCGTGGCTTCGATGGAGCTGCCTGGAGGCGGCGTCGACGGATGCATCACAGATTCAACGAATTGCTTTCGCGCCTCATCGGAAGCGAAGGTGGAAAATGGAATGCTGACCGGCGGAAGTGAAACCGCACCAGACGGATCGACCGCCGCAGTCGCCGCGGCAAGCGTCGAAAAATAAATAAGTAGCGTGGCCAAGCCAATGCCATCTGAACGCCAACGTGAGGCGGAATTGAGTCTTATCGATCTTCTTGTCATCTATTGGCGACCTACAGCCGCGGGCGCCTTGCAGCGGAAGCTGCTCGGGGCCGCGAAATCGCCGTGGGTGGAAACTGCAATCTTGGGATAGGCGCAAATCAGTTCCGCGTTGTCGGGAGTCGCCGGCTGCGGATTCAATTCGATCGTGTTTGGCGTGTGGGTCGCGATGATGGAATCCGGTGCAATCCCAGCCTCGACCCACTGTTCGAGCGCCGCGGTCATCTCGGTGTGCGGATCCGCTGGTTGAGCGGGTGCGACGAATTGACTGAAGTCATTGGGGCCGGGTCCCCCCAAGCAATGCTGGACGCCGGGCACCATAAATAGGCGCATAGTCCTATCGGCTTTCTTAACTCCGATCGTCGCGCGCACTTTCTTGAAATAATCGATCGTGTGCTGCGGCGGCAACCCCGGATCCGCCCAGCCGTGCCACAGAATCAATTTTCCGCCGCGGGCGCCGAACGCCGTGAGGTCGGGATCTGTGGCGTCGAGGATCGGACCCAGTTCGGCTTTTAATGCCGCGTAGTCGTGATCAAAATCGAAATGCTCGACGTCGGTTTTGAGCGCTGTCACGAAGTATTTGAGCATCTCTCTCGGATATCGCTCTTGATGACTATCCCCGCCCACTGGGGCCAGCATCCAGCCGTCCCAGCCATTTCCCGGCGGCACGCCGACCTCGGCTCCGGAAGCAGAGAAACCGGGATAAATGGACGTGCCCTTCGAATCACGGGGTCCGGAATAGATTTTCTTCAGGGCGCTCACCTGCGGGGCGGTCAGGCAAAAATCCGAGTCGGCTGACTTGCACAGCAGGACGGTAGGATCAAATTTGCACGAAGGCGGGTCGTGGACGAAGCCGCGAGTCACGCTACACGCTTCGCGCACAGCCCTCTGTATGGACGGAACCTTGGATATCGGTATCGCGGCACCGGCTTCGTGCAGGGCTTTGCTGTTCCAAACGAAATCCGCGGCCACGCCGGTCCAGTCGTACGCGGGCGCTCCCGCCAGGATGCCATCGTAATCTTCGGGGTAGCGTTCGGCTTCCATGAGCCCCTCGCGGCCGCCGTTCGAGCAGGACGCAAAGTAACTGTGCTCGGCGCGCTTACCGTAGTAGGCCAAAACGAGCGCCTGCGCGCCTTTTGTCGCCAAATGGACGGCACGGTATCCATAGTCTTTGAGGCGCTCCGGATGTCCTTGCGCCCAGCTGCCGTCCTCGGCGGCGCTCGCCGAACTGACCGAGTGTCCTGTGTCCGTCGAGACGCCTGCCGCACCATGCTGTACGGCCTCGACGGGCCCGGGAGAATATGAAATGGCCCCGCCGAAGCCGCCATTGCCGGACCCGTACAAGCGCCCGTTCCAACCCGACATCGGCATCCAAACTTCAAATCGAATGTCAGAGCCGGGTTCAGGCGAGATTCGCCCCTCCACGCGGCAGTGAGCGGGTACCTGCGCTGCGATTGGCATGAAGGCCGACTGGAAGGGTCCCGCCGGAACTGCTTGTGCGACCATAATCGTAGTATCGGGCAGTTGCTCCCCTTTGAGCGCTTCGCAGCGAGTCGCCAAGTCGGCGGTTGGCTCGGACACGGATCCAGCTGACGACGCACGCTCGACTGTCACACTGCTTTCTTTGAAACCCAAACGCACCACGAGGAAATTCGCCATGAGCTTGAATGCGTCGTCTGTTTCCGGCGCGTCGATGTAGGTCCAAAACGCGTGCGGCAACCCGTCGAAAACGATAGTGGTCGCGGATACCCCCTGAAGCTCCAGCGCCCTGCATAAATTGGCCGTCGCACTCATCAAGAAGTCTCGGCCGCTCGTGATACATAAGGTCGGCGGAAATCCTTTGAGGTTCCCGTAAAGAGGAGAAATGGCGGGATCTTTCAAGCTTGTCGTGCCCGCATAGGCCGCCATCACGGCCGCCAGATTCAGGCTTCCCATCTTGAACGGGAATAACTGCGCCGAGTCGCCCGATCGCGCGAGATCCGCATCGCCCGAGAAGACTCCGAGAGCCGCCGGAACGGGAAGCCGCTCGGCCAGGAGGCGCGCAATGAGCTCGGGGCCGAGCACGGCGCCCGCCGAGGTGCCGTACACAGCAATGTCTCTCGGTGCATGCGATTTGAGCAGCACGCGGTAGACCGCGAGAGCGTCATTCACGGCAGCGGGAAAGGGATTTTCGGGCGACAGTCGATAACGCACCGCGATCACCGGAATGCCGGTGATCGCCGCAATCGGAACGTTTTCGGTCAAGGAGCCTGAGTCGAGTTGAAAGCCGCCCCCGTGAAGATCCAACAGCACTTTTTTTCCTTCGGTCGAACCATGACTGGGAGAGATGATTCGTACCGGCACTCCGCCCAACGTTTCGTCGGCGACGGTCACGGGATACCGCAGTTTTTGCTTTGCGGACCACGCGAGCTGAAACTGATCGGCAAACGCTCGCATCTGCACAATCGTGAGCGGAGGCCCGTCTGGTGCCGGTGGCACGGCGGATAGCTGCGCACGCGCTTGCTCACTGATGGATTGCGGTAGCGGCGGGAGCGTCGGCGCCTGCGCCGACGCGGATTGCGGCCAAGAAAGAGCGGCCCACGCGGCCCCGCAACTGAACGCCAAACAGAAGTTCTTCAAGGCCCTACGGTGTCGCTGCATCGCCATCGCCATCGCTATGGTCCGAAGGAGTATTTGACTTGCAACCCATACATCCGCGGCGGGCCATAAGTCCTTGTAACGAATCCAAAGGAATTGTAGGCATCAAACTGCCCGATCGGATAGGTTTTGTTGGTGAGATTCGTGACGAATGCGGAAAGGTCGACCGAACTCTGAAAGACGCCTCGCCAGTCGAGTCGTGCGTTCGCGAGCGAATAGCCCGGCATGTAGGGGAAGACCGTTTGATTGGTCTGTGCGATGGACTGCGGACTCTGATAGGTATAGATCCCCATGATGCCGAGATCGCCCACCGAGGCGGCGAATGGCAATCGGTAGCGTGCGCTAAAGGATCCTTTATTCTTCGACACGTACGGGAACGGTGCCCCTTGCAACACCAGCGCGGCCTGTGCAGTGGTTACCCCTGTATACTTTGTCTCGGTGTACGCGTAAAGAGTGGACAATTCGACGCTGGGAATGGGCAACAGTGTACCTTCCCATTCAACCCCCTCGATCAGGCCTTTGGCGGCGTTATTGGTCAGGTTCACGAGAATTCCATTTGAATCGACGGGAGTCGTTCTTTGGATGTTGGTGTAGTCGCCTCGAAATATATCGATGTTGGTCCGAGCCGCCATATCGCTCACATGAAAGTCTGCCTTCAGACCCACTTCAACGTCCTTCAATTTCTCGGGCTGAAAAATCCCAAAAGGCGAAGTTGCGGGTAGCTCGCTGTTGACTCCGCCCGCCTTGAATGCGCTGCGCGCGGTGAGATAGGTCAGGACACCTGGCGCTACCTTGTAGTCCACGCCGAAGGTGTAGCTGCCGTAGTTCCAGCGACCCGCACCGGTGACGAACGGCGGCGCGAGAATCAAACTGCCTTGGTATAATTCGTCGTGCGTATAACGATAGCCGGCCGTCACGCTAAGACCTTCAACTGCGGGAGCAAGCTTTCCCAAGTCATAGGTAAATTGCGCGAAGGCGGCGCGACTCTTCGTGCCCTGGTACTGTTCTACAAACAGCGGCTTTCCCAAGAATACACTGGCTGGAAAATAGTCGAACTCCCCGATGCTGAGTTCTTTGGGCCACTGCCTGTCCAAAAAGCCGCCGACCACGTATTGAAGACCGTCGCCGAGCGCTCGACCTTGTAGTTGCAGCTCCTCCGTCGTGTAGGTCTCGGCCTCGGTCTGCGTGCCCGGGCTGGTCTGACCGGCAATGGGAGCAGGCGTCGCGTCGTAGTCGTATCCGTAGGAGAATTCCGCTTTCGAATAGCTGATGATGTTCTTGATTTTGAATGAATCGGAAACTGTATAGCTCGTCGTATTAATGAGTTGGTCATAATTGGAAGTGTCGTACTCATCAATGTTGTAGGCAACCTCGCGGGGGCCGCGGGCCAGTTGCTGGCTAAGATCGGTGAGTACGTTCGGGAAGAAGGCGGTGACCGGTGGCGTCCCCGCAATGGGATTAAACGCAATCAACGAAGTTCCGGGTCCGTTGTCGCTCGAGTGGTAATAGCGATAAATCGTATAGTTTTCCAATGCATCGACCGGGCGCAGAAGTGATTCTGCCCGGAAGCTTTCATAGCCCAGATTGTCGTACTCTTTGCCGGGATAGTTGGGCCCAACGTCCCTGGTGTAACCGTCGCGGCGTGCGAACGCACCTGATACCCGTAACATGACCTTATCTTCAATAATCGGCAGATTGAGCGCACCCTCAAACTCATGGTCGTTGTAGTTGCCCGCCTGGGCTTGCACATAACCGCCGAACTTATCCGTCGGTCGCTGAGGCTCGAATAGCACGTTGCCGCCGGTCGCGTTTTTGCCGAACAAGGTGCCTTGCGGGCCCTTCAATACTTGGACGCTCGCGAGGTCGTAAAAAGTTCCTGGGCGACCTTCAACGGTCAGCAGACCGTTGGGAACCTCTGAAAAATAGCCGATGGTTCCGGGGGTAGCGCCAAATGCCGGACCCTGGCCTCGTATTGCAAAGCCACCTGTTTCCGGGGGCTGTCCGCTGCTAATCGAGACCATCGACGGAGTGGTATTGGCCAAGGAGAGTTGATCGGTAATGTTATGCGTCTTCACATCCTGCGCCGTGTAGGCAGTAATGGATTCCGGCACCGATTGGGCGGGCTCTGCGTGACGCCGCGCCGTTACCACAATTTCCTCTAGATCACGTTTCGGTGCATCAACTCTCGCATCGGCAGCCCCGCTCGCCGCCACCGTTTGCGCTCCGACCCGCCATGCTCCGAATGTCCCAATGCATAGGACAACCGCGAATAGCCAAATCTTATGGTTCATGTAATTACCCCTCTCGCGTCGCGAAGTTCTTGAGTCGGTGATCGATCACCCAGGCGATCGAATGGAAAACATCGCGCCCGGAATTTCACTCGCCCCCCAAATGATTCAGATGCTGCGCCGGCATCGCGAGTCATCGCCCGTTCTGGCTCGACTCTGGTCGTACCCTTATAGAACCGGGCGGCTGCTCACTTCAAATTCATTGTGAGGGCGAGATATTCCTTGCAGTCATAGCAGAGAGGGCATCACCGTACGACGTGGACTCATCCATCTAGCGAAGCTAGAGGTCTTTGCGAGGAAGGCGTTCCTGTATCACCCGCAAGAAGGCTTTCACGGGCGGCGTGGGTTCCCATCGAGAACGGATCGCGCAACAAAGCTTGGCGGGGGTAAACAGGCTCGGCCCCGGAATTCGCGCATAGCTCGCGGCGAATCCGTGCGAAGCGGCATATCGGCTCGTCGTTACGCCAACGGCATCGGAAGTTAAGACCAGAAGTTTGACGATGGAAAAATTGTCGATCATATGGACATGTCTTTGCCACGGAATCCCTTCATTCTCGTAGAGTTCACGGATCAGCGCGTCATAGGGTCGCGAATCAGACGGCGCGATGAAGTCGTATTTCGCGAAGTCGGAATTTGATACCGGATTGCATTCAAGAATGGGATGGCCTTTACGTACGAATGGCTGCGTGAGCAGGTGAGCAATGGGTGTACGTTTGAAGTCACTCCATTCGACGAAAGCATCTTCAAAGCCGATGGCGACATCCACTCCGCCGTTGCGCAACAGCTGGACCACACGTTCGAAACTTGAGCCCGCCAGGTCAAATATGATTTTCGGATGACGGCGCAGTAACGCTGCCAACGGATCGGCCAGCAGCCATTCGAGCGAGGCCGGGCATACGCCGATCCGCAATACTTTGGCGAAGGGGTCTTTTTCGCCATCGCCTTTTAGAAGTATCCGAGTATCCTCGAGCAGCCGGCTGGCGCGCTCGACAAATTCCCGCCCCTGCTCAGTCAATAGGGCACCGCGCGCGACTCGGTGAAACAGCGAGTAGCCAAGCTCGCGCTCCAGGTCCGCAATGCTCTTGGTCAGCCCGGATTGTGTAATTCCGACGGTCTGCGCGGCTTTAGTGAAGGAACCCGCTCGCGCGACCGCAACAACGTTATGTAGGCGACGATCAGGCACTGAGCCATTACTACCAGTAATACCTCAGCACTTCAATGCATTTGCTTCCGAGTAGACCCCTGTGGTCTCTTTGGCATAGTAAAGGGGCTGGGGGAAACTCATGAGGCGCGAGGTGTTCATCGCCGGGGTCGGCATGATCCCGTTCGTCAAACCGGGGAGCAACGAGCCCTATCCGAAGATGGCGGCCGACGCGACGCATGCTGCGCTGCTCGACGCCCGCATCGGCTTCGAATCGGTTGAGCAGGCCTACGTGGGCTATGTCTACGGCGACTCCACCGCCGGCCAACGAGCCCTTTATGAAGTTGGCATGACCGGCATCCCGATCATCAATGTGAACAATAATTGTGCAACCGGGTCGACCGCGCTGTTCCTGGCCCGTCAGACCGTCGAGTGCGGCGCGGCCCATTGCGTGCTGGCGCTGGGCTTTGAGCACATGAGCCCCGGTGCGCTCGGGGCCTTGTTCAAGGATCGCCCCAGTCCCTTCGATCGCTTTGAGGAAGCAACGGCGGAATTGGTGGGTCACGACGAGATTCCGCTGGCCCTGCGCTACTTCGGCGGCGCGGGACTCGCCCATATGCAGCAGTACGGCACTCAGCTTTCAACCTTCGCCAAGATTCGCGCCAAGGCGAGCCGGCACGCCGCGCACAATCCCATGGCGCTGTTCCGCAAAGTGGTCACAGAGGAGGAAGTACTCGCCTCTCCGACGATGTGGCCCGGGGTGATGACGCGACTGATGGCCTGCCCACCGACCTGCGGCGCGGCAGCAGCAATCGTCTGTTCGGCAGAGTTCGCGCAGCGTCATGGGCTCGAGCATCGCGTGCGCATCAAGGCGCAGACCATGACCACTGATCGCGCCTTGACCTTCGAGGCGCGCGACATGCGCGAGGTGGTCGGCTTCGGCATGGCTCAGGATGCCGCGCGCCAGGTTTACGAAGCGGCCGGCATCGGTCCGCAAGATATCGATGTGGTCGAGTTGCACGACTGCTTTGCTCATAACGAGCTGATCAGTTATGAGGCGTTGGGACTTTGTCCCGTCGGTGGCGCAGAGAAATTTGTGTGTGACGGCGACAACACCTTTGGCGGCAAGGTCGTGACCAATCCATCCGGCGGATTGTTGAGCAAAGGCCATCCACTGGGGGCCACCGGCTTGGCGCAATGCACAGAACTGGTCCAACAGTTGCGCGGCACCGCCGACAAACGTCAGGTCGAAGGCGCGCGATTGGCATTGCAACACAACTTAGGACTCGGCGGAGCCTGCGTCGTGACGCTGTACGAGCGCGTCTAAAAAGGAAGTTTGATGATCGATAAGAAATGGATAGGCCATGAACTCCCCCTCTCTGTCATACATATCGAGCGTAGTCGCTTGAGATTCTTTGCCAAAGCAACCGGCGATACCCGGCCCATGTACACCGATGCGGCGGCGGCACGCGACGCAGGTTTTCCCGATTTGCCCGCGCCGCCGACTTTTCTGTTTGCCGCGGAACTCGACTCGGGCGCCAGTGATCAGCTGCTCGCCGACCTCAATATTCCCATCGCCAAGCTGCTGCACGGCGAACAAGGCTTTACCTACCACCGTCCCGTATGCGCCGGAGATACCGTGACTGTGCGCTCAACCATCAGTGATATCTACGAGAAGAAAAATGGCGCGCTCGAGTTTGTGGTCAAGACATCGCGTGCTCACAATCAGCACGATGAGCTTGTGGCCGAGCTTCGATCGGTATTGGTGTGCCGTCACTGACGTAATACATGAACCCGCCGTCATTTAATAGCGTGCAGATCGGAGACGACTTGCCCGCGATGCAATTACCGCCGGTGAATCGCGCGATGCTGGCGTTGTTTGCCGGCGCCTCGGGCGATCACAACCCCATTCACATCGACATCGACGCCGCGCGACGCGCGGGTCTTACGGATGTGTTCGCGCAAGGTATGTTAGGCATGGCATGGGTCGCGCGCTTGATCACCGAGTGGGCCCCGCAGAGCACGCTGCGCCGCTTCGACGTACGCTTCCTTGGCATCACTCATCTGGGGCATGCGATGCGCTGTGCCGGGCGCGTGGTTGAAAAGCTTGAATACGCAGGCGAACGCTGCGTGCGAATCGAGGTGCAAAGTGCCAATCAATTCGGCCAAACAAAAATTGTCGGCGAAGCGCTGGTCGCATTGCCCTAACTTTACCAGTACACGATGACACGCAAACTAGAAGGCAAAGTGGCTCTCATCACGGGGTCGGGGCGCGGCATCGGCCGTTCAATTGCCCTCAAACTGGCCGCCGAGGGGGCGCGCATCGTGGTCAATGATTTGGACGCCGAACCAGCGCATGACACGGTGCAGCAGATACGCGATGGGGGCGGTCTCGCAATGCCGTGCATAGGCAACGTCACAGCGCCTGATTTCGCGGAGCGTTTCATCGGCACGGCGGTCAGTGAATACAAGGGCCTTGACATCATCGTCAACAACGCGGGCTACACCTGGGACAGCGTAATTCAGAAGATGACTGACGAGCAGTGGTACGCGATGATCGATTGCCACCTGACAGCCCCGTTTCGCATCCTGCGCGCCGCGCAGCCCGTAATCCGTGGGTTCAGTAGGGCCGAGAATGAGGCGGGTCATCGTGTCATTCGCAAGGTGGTTAACATCTCATCAGTAGCCGGTCTGTTCGGCAACGCGGGACAAAGCAACTACTCCGCAGCAAAGGCCGGGATCGTCGGCCTGACGCAGACGCTGGCCAAGGAGTGGGGGCGCATGAACGTGACCGTTAACTGCGTGGCCTACGGCTTCATCAAGACCCGCTTGACCTCCGCGGCGGCAGGGGAGTCGACCGCGAATATCGATGGCCGCGACATTAAAGTCGGCTTGAACCCGGAATTACTGACGATGATGGAACGCAGCATTCCTCTCGGCCGAGGCGGGACGACCGAAGAGGCCGCCGGGGCGGTATATCTACTTTGCATCCCGGAATCGGACTATGTGAGTGGTCAAACGCTGATGTGCAGCGGTGGTTTGACCGGAATCTAAACCGTGTTGCCTCAGCTATACCGTCATCGGTGGATGTATGAGGAAATCGAGACTTTTCGCGAACAGGTCAGGCTGGGCGCTGATGGTCGTGCGGGTAATGAGGGAGAGATCTGTCTTAGCGTTTGTTTGTCGAGCGCAAAAGAAACTACCCAAAGACAAGCGATGGATGGAGCGCTGCGAGCTCCCCACCCCGAGTTCCACGGACGTCCGCTGCCATGCGCTAGAGCGCCAGAATAAATGTTCGGCTATAACGAATAATGGGGAACAGCCGCCGAAAGCGAGCCTCGCACGGGCATGCGTGATGACATCTAATTCGCCATCTAGCTCGGTTGGTGAGCATCGCTGGACTTTAAAGAACAAAGCAAAAATTCCATCCTCCACCCCCCCACCGATGTTCCCTGCTGTCCGCGAGGCCGAGGACGACCCGCGCCGCGCTTGCAACTCTTGGCTCTCAATGCGCCAAACAACGCTATGAGCACTTTTCGCACGAATGTCGACACAGGGCCCAAATACGGGGCGGAACGCGCCAATTCATGGCGCAAACGGTCAAACTGTGACATGGGGTGTTGGCGCGCTCGGGTGACAATCGCTAATGTCCACTTACCTTAGAGTCCGCTTGCCCATGCAAAACCAAGAATCAACCTCCCGGGGCTCGCTCGAAGCCGCACTCCACGCCAGCGAAGCGCGCTTCTCCAGTGCCTTCGACTTTTCCGCTATCGGTATGGCGCTCGTCTCTCCCGCCGGCCACTTGCTACGCGTCAATCAGTCGCTCTGCGAGTTTCTCGGCTACTCTGCCGAGGAATTGCTCGCCAAGACGTTTCATGAGATCACTCATCCGGATGACCTCGAATTAGATTTGACCAATGTGGGAAAGATGCTCGCGGGCGACATTCGCACCTACAAAATGGAAAAGCGCTACTTCAGCAAAGGCGGCCAAATGGTTTGGGCGCTTTTGAACGTTTCTTTGGTGCGCACGCCCGAAGGGGCTCCCCTGCATTTCATTTCACAGATCGAGGACATCACCGTTCGCAAACGGGCCGAGATCGCGACCCAGGAAGCGGAAGCGAAATTTCGCGCGGTGTTCAATTACAACCCGATCATGAGCGTCCTGATGACGCATCCGGACCGCAGGATTGTGGAGGTCAACGACGCCTGTCTTGCGGGCTTTAGATTCACCCGCGGACAGATCGTCGGGCGCCAAACATCGGAACTCGGTGTCTGGGAGACACCCGAGGAATACGATCGTTTTCGCGAGTTCTTGACATTGCCCGACTTGTCACAAGGCTTCGAGACGGCCTTCCGGCGCCGCGACGGGTCGATGTTCAAAGCCAGAATCAACAGCAATACATTCGCGCTGGGCGGCCACACCTACCTGCTGCATCTGATCGAGGATTTTACCGAGCGCCAACGGATCAAGGCAGAATTGTTGCAGGCCAAGGAAGCGGCGGAAAGCGCCAACCGCGCCAAGAGCGATTTCTTGGCGACGATGAGCCACGAAATCCGCACGCCGCTGAATGGCGTCTTCGGCTTTGTGAATCTTCTGCTGGATACGCCGCTCAACGCCGAGCAGAGGGAATCGGTGAATATCATCAAGCGATCGGGAGACGCGTTGCTGCATATTCTCAACGATATTCTGGACTTTTCGAAAATCGAGGCCGGCAAACTGGTGCTGGAGAACGCACGCTACGACCTGCGCAGAGTGTGCGAAGACGTCGTGGCGTTGCTGAATCCGAAGGCGGCCGAAAAAGACCTCAGTCTGACTCTGGCATACGCCTCCGGCATACCTAGCCAGTTGGTGGGAGATTCTCTGCGGGTGCGCCAGATCCTGTTGAACCTGACAGGCAACGCTCTGAAGTTTACCGGCCGCGGCGGCGTGCACATTGAAGCGCGGCTGGTGCACACCGGAGAGATCAAGATCAGCGTCACTGATTCTGGTAACGGCATTGCAACGGAAGCTCAGGAGAAATTGTTCGAGCGCTTCACACAAGCGGACTCCTCCACGACACGCCGATATGGCGGAACAGGTCTGGGATTGGCTATTTGCAAACGCCTTGCCGAACTCATGGGCAGCAAGATCGGCGTTACAAGCGAAATCGGAGTCGGCTCCACATTTTGGTTCAGCCTATCTGCACAATCCATCCCGATTAGCGTAGTGGAGGCCAATACTGCCCCGGCAAATTTGCCGCCGGTCCGAACCACCCAATCCGTCCATGTCTTGGTTGCTGACGACAACGCCACCAATCGGATGCTGGCCAAGCGGGTTTTGGAACGCCTTGGTTGCTGCGTCGATACGGCAAATGATGGGACCGAGGCTGTCACGCTGGCGCGAAACACGCCATTTGACCTGATCTTCATGGATTGCCACATGCCGCACATGGATGGTTTCGAGGCAACGCGAATAATGCGGCAAACTCAGACCGGTTCGAGACGCATCCCGATTATCGCGTTGACCGCGAGCGTGACTGCTCGGGACCGGGAGGAATGCCTGATTGCCGGCATGGACGACTTTCTGGGCAAACCTCTGGAAATCGAGCAACTTCACGCCATGGTCGATAAGTGGCGCGCGTTGCTATTCGACTCGAGCCAACTTTCGAACCACTTGGCGGGAATAGTGGGATTCGACGCTAGGTGCGCTTCGGCACGATGAGGGTCCGCCCGTAGGAATCCAACTCGCGCCTTGTTGCCCTGGACGATCGCGGCGTCATGTTCCGCTGGAAGGACTACCGCGAACACGGGCGCACTCGCTTCAAAACCATGACATTGCCCACCGCAGAGTTCATGCGCCGCTTCCTGCTGCACGTGCTGCCCTCCGGCTTTCACCGCATCCGCCACTACGGCTTGCTCGCCAACGCCTCCCGCTGACCTCGGCGACGGCAGCGCCGATCACGGTTCCCAGGCCCACCTTCGTCGGCACGACAATCGCCTCTTGAACGCACGGCTCTAAAATTCTGCGCCGGGACGATGGTCGAAATGGCATGCCTGATCATGTCCTTAGCCTTCCCTAAAAAGATGCTAGCACGTGATCTCATACGCAAAGACTTCGTGCGATCCAGACCGATACGTGCATTGACCTTGGACATTCATAGTGGTGCTCGACGCGCGCCGTCGATCCGCCTATGCTGATCAAATGCCTTGGCAGCATCTCCGTATCTCGCGGTTTGGCGGTCCCGAAGTCCTGCAAATGACAGAGGAGCCTACGATCCCCGAGCCCGGACCCGGGGAAGTTCGCATCAAGGTGCTCGCCGCCGGCACCGGCTTTACCGATACGATGATTCGACGCGGCCGTTATCCGGACTTTAAAGGACCGCTGCCTTTCACTCCTGGCTACGAAATCGTTGGCGTCGTCGAAAAGATGGGTGCCGGCGTCACTTCACCGGTCGAGGGCCAGATTGTCGCTGATTTGTGTGTGGTCGGCGGCTATGCTCAATATGCAATCCGCCCGGCGCACTTCCTCGTGCCTGTCCCCGATGGCGTCGATCCCGCCGAAGCGGTGTGCATCCCTCTTGCCTACTTGACCGCTTTTCAAATGCTGACCCGCTACCGTAACGTGCCGCCGAGTGCCACGATCCTGGTCATTGGCGCCTCAGGCACGGTCGGCACGGCGCTACTCGATCTTGCGCGTCATTTTAGGCTGAAGGCGATCGGTACCTGTTCGGCCGCGAACCTACCGGTAATCGAGCGCTTCGGAGCAGTGGCGATCGATTATCGTGCGGGTGACTTCGCCACTTCCGTGGTTCGAATGACCGCAGCTGGCTCAGGCGTTGATATCGCCTTCGATGCAATCGGCGGTGCGCATTTCGGTCGCTCGTTCGCATGCCTCGCGCCCGGAGGCTTGCTCGTCGGGTATGGGTCGCAAACCATGGCGGTCGGTCGCGAAAGCCTGGTTGCTGCGGGGCTCGGCTTGGCCCGACTCAGGCTGTGGAGCGCATTCAGCTTCCTTCTCGGCGGCCGTCGCGCCGTCTTCTACAGCATAACGACTCGCCGATCGGCTCACGCAGACGAATTCAAGGCCGACATGGCAAAGTTGTTCCAGCTGTTGCGCGCCGGTGTCCTTCATCCGGTCGTGATCGACCGACTGTCGCTCGCGGCTGCGAGCGAGGTCCACGCCCGCATCGACGGGGGCGGACTTGGCGGCAAGATTGTGCTGCTGCCCTGGTCGGCATAGTGCGCCCATTCAGTGTGCCAAAACTTACAATAGCCTACATCAGGCAGTATCGAGCAACACCCGGTGTACCTTAGGCTGAGCCTCGCGGTGATCGCCGAAATAAAGATCGATCCTCTGGTGGCCACTACATTTTCACAATTTGAAGCAAGGCGAGCCATTGGGCTGTCGGCGAATGGAGGATTGGAAGGGGAGAATGTACTCAAGAGCGCTTAACCTGATATGGCTAAGCACGCCGAGTTTTGTTGTTACGACCACTGCCAACTGTTAATGGGGGTTAACAGATGGACCCGAGGAACGATGCTCGACAAATCGGCGTAGTCCTCAACGCCATGGGCACCGCCGCCAAGTATGGCCACGCCGTCGATGCAAGGCGTACCGGTTTCCGCCGCGAAGGCGACGTCGGCGGACGAGCCAACGGGAACACCAGCCAATTGGAGGCGCAACGTGAAAGACTTTGAGGACTGCGGCGTTGACGTCATTAATCCATGGAATGATTAGAGAGAGTACGGGGAAGTCCACTCGATACCAGCACGCAATTGCTGGAGACCGCGAGTCCCGCCCGTGCATCGAGCGTTTGGCCAACTACTAAGCAGCTAGATTCCCTGGGGAGTCAGACCAGCGGCCGAGTGAGAGGTCAGCGGTTCATTTCGCGCTAGTTCAAACCCCGAAAGAATTGGCGAGCAAGCCACGAAAGTGGTGGACCGTACATACAACGTGAATTAAAGCGCGGATAGTGTGGCGCGCACGAGACCCCTTGTGGAGCGTCCGATTCAAGACAGTGGATGTCCCATCAAGTGAACAAACCGGTCAAAGTCCTGAGCCATCAGGACGTCAAAAATTGCCTGCTGTCGGCCCCGGAGCCACTTCGAGGCCCCCGGGTCGAAGCTGCGCCACGGGAGATACGCTGCGCATTCGCTGTCTTCTTCCTTCGCAGGGCGGTCTCCCGAGCCCTGGAAGCTGGGTCGGGTGGGGCAGAACTTGTTCCAACACGGGCACGCCGAGTCGAATGACACCGCTTACCCGCGTGAGATCCTCGCACCTGAAGGCGCAGCGCTTTTGTGAAAAGTCAGCGGGCGACCTTGAGCACTCGTGCGCGTAAATAGCGGCATGCGGCGCTGCGCTCTTGCCGTCTCCCTCCTCGTCTTAGGCTTGGGCACCCTGGGACACTCACGCCCGAGCGGTGCGGATGAGGCCGACGTTCGGCGCGAAACGCAGTTGAAATCGGGTTACCTGCTCAATTTCGTGAAATTTGTCGAATGGCCCCCGACGACACCCGATGCGCCGCTGACCCTGTGCTTTTTGGGTGGTGCGGGAATGCGCGAGACCCTGGAGAGCGGAATCGAGAACAAACGCGTGGGCTCCCGGCCCTTAGCCTTGCGCCAGATCCAAGACCCCGGCAAAACGCAGGGCTGCAACGTGCTCTATGTGGAGGAGAAGTGGGCGTTAACCCTGGCCACGCGCGAGCCGCCACCGCCGATGCTGACCGTGAGTGATGCCAAGGGGTTCGCTCGCAACGGCGGAATCATTGAGCTCTTCACCAATGAGAACCACCTCAAGTTCATCATCAACGTTGATAACGCACGCCGCGCCGGCCTTCTCATCAGCTCAAGATTGCTGCAGCTGGCGGCCACCGTCGAACGGGAAAGTCTTTAGAAAATGAAGAGACTCAAACACTGGCTCGGAGTCTTGCCCGTTCGCACCAAGCTCATGCTGCTCGCAAGCTCCGCTAGCGGCATGGCGCTCATCCTGGCGGGCATCGTGCTTACCCTCACCGACTACCAATCAAACCGGCGCGCGCTGGTGCAGCGCCTCCAAGTCCAGGCCGAGATCGGCGCGCGCAACAGCTCGGCGGCGGTCGCTTTTGATGACGCGAAGGCCGCCACCCAAATGCTCGAAGCCTTGAGCGCTGACCGGGCGATCCTCGCCGCGGAAATTCTGCGTAAAGACGGGACACTTCTGGCGAAGTACGGGCAGGCCATGAGCGATGCGGCTCAGAACTATCCCCGCGGCAGCGCCGGGCACACGGAACCTGAGGGTGTCATTAAGGTGAGCGCCACGGTGAGCTTGGGGGAGGTCATCGGGACTTTAAATCTGGTGGCGACCTCTGCGGAACTACGGGTGGCGCTGCTCGAGCACAGTGCGATCTTAGGGGCGGTCATTTTGGGCGCGCTCGCGCTGGCGCTCTTGGTCGCAGCGCGCCTGCAGCGCTACATTTCCGATCCGATCCAGGCCTTAAGCCGGGCAGCCGAGCGGGTGAGCAGGGAGAAGGACTATGGGCTGCGCGTGCCGGCGCACGGCACCGATGAAATCGGCCGCCTCATCGGCGCTTTTAACAACATGCTCGAGCAGATCGAGGAGCGCGATGGGCAGCTGCGCCGCTCACAAGATGAGCTGGAGAAGCGCGTCGATGAGCGCACCAGAATGGCGGCGGTGGCGGCGGACGCGAATCGCGCCAAGAGCGAGTTTCTCGCCAATATGAGCCACGAGATTCGCACCCCCATGAATGGCGTCATCGGAATGACCGAGCTGCTGCTCGACACGAGCTTGGATGCCCTGCAGCGCGACTATGCCGAGACCATCCGCGACAGCGGTGCAGCGCTCTTAACCGTCATCAATGACATTTTGGACTTCTCCAAAGTCGAAGCGGGCAAGCTCGAACTCGAAGAACTCGATGTGGATTTGCGCGATACGTTTGAGGATGTGGCGCGCTTACTCTCGATTCAGGCGCATGCGAAGGGCCTGGAAATGACCGCCCAAATCGATCCGCGGCTCCCAGACTTCGTCAAAGGCGATGCCGGGCGCATCCGCCAGATTCTCTTGAACCTCGCCGGTAATGCGATTAAGTTTACCTCCCATGGCGAGGTCTCGCTCGAGATCAAAGTGCTCGAGAGCGCGACCCCAGGGACGCGGGTGCGGTGCGAAGTGCGCGACACCGGCATCGGCATTCCCGCCGATCGTGTGCAGTCCTTGTTTGCCCCCTTTATGCAAGTCGACACCTCGACCACACGGCGCTTCGGCGGCACGGGCCTCGGGCTCTCTATCGTGCGCCGCCTGGTTGAGCTGATGGGCGGTGAAACCGGGGTGGATAGCATCGAAGGCGAGGGTTCGACCTTCTGGTTCACCGCGCATTTCGCACCCGTCGTCCCCGTCAAAAAGCGAGAGAACTCTCAGTATGCCGCGCCCATCTCGATCAAAGGCCAACGCGTGCTGGTGGTCGATGACAACGCGACCAACCGCAAAGTGCTCATGAGCCAGCTGCTCATCTGTGGGGCTGAGCCCATGTCGGCGGTCTCCGCGGATGAGGCGCTTGCCCTTATGCGCCAGGCCCATGCCGTGGGCCGCGCGTTCTCGGCGGCGCTCTTAGATCATCTGATGCCGAATTGCGACGGGGCGCAGCTCGGGCGGATTATTGCCAAGGATAAGACCCTCAACTCCACGCGCTTGATTCTGCTCACCTCATCCGGGGGCGATGGGGCGCTCTTTGCGGACATCGGCTTTGCGGCGTATTTGTTCAAGCCCGTGGCGCAGCGCGACTTGGCGCAGTGTCTAATGCTGGTCCTCGCCACCACCGCAGACTCCTGGCACCTGCGCAGCCAGCCGATTATCACGCCGCACGCGTTGCGCACGCAGCGCGCCCAGACCCGCAATCGCATCCTGCTGGCGGAGGATAACATCGTGAATCAGAAGGTGGTGGTGCGGTTCTTGGAGAAACTCGACTACCAGGTCGAGATCGTCGCCGATGGCGAAGCGGCCCTCTCGGCTTGGATGAGCGGCCATTTCGATCTTATTTTGATGGATTGCCAAATGCCGAAGCTCGATGGGTATGAGACTACCCGCGAGATCCGCAGGCTCGAGGATGGTAAGCGGCATATTCCGATCGTTGCGCTCACCGCGCATGCCATGAAAGGCGCGGAGGAGAAGTGTCGCGCGGCCGGCATGGACGGCTACCTCACCAAGCCCATCGATCGGGTCAAGCTTGAGGCATGCATCGGGGATCTCATCCCCAATACCTCCACGACCGGATTGATGCTCGCGCTGAAAGAAATGGCGAGCGACGCCACCTGAGCCCGAGGGCCGAAGGGCGCCCAGCGGCGACACCGGCACCCGCAGCCTCGGCGGCGGGCGAGGGCGATCTGCCGGGAGCTGGCCGGCCATCCTGTTGGTGGAAGATGAGCTAACCACTACCTGCCGCGTCATTTGCCTCGCGCCAAGTCCGGCCACCCGCGCCGAACCTCGATGCCGATGGTGCGCGGAGTTCCTATCAGCCAGCGCGGCCGACCCGGCAGCTCACCTACTTCTGGATTCACATCACCCAAATTGGCGCGCACATCGAAGAGGTTCCGGGCAAAGATCCCCACTTCCCAAGGGCCTTGGCGAACCCCGAAGCGCAGGTTCTCCAGGGTGTATTGGCTCAACGTCCTGCCCGTCGGGGGCACGACATTCACGAAGCTGGTGCGCTCGCCGACGAAGGTCGTTTGGCTCCGCAGGAAGAGTGAGCTCGCGCCGAGCGGCACTGAATACTGCGCGGTGATGGAGCCCGTCCACTTGGGGACCTGATTGATCGGTTGACCGACCACGGTCAGTGCGCCTGGAGCCACTTGCGTGATTCTCGCATCCTCATACCCGGTGGCAAAATTCAACGTAAGATTATCCATCGGCACCGCGTCGACTTCGAGTTCTCCGCCGGTGCTGACGGCGGCGCCCGCGTTGGCGACCAGAATGTACGTACACGACGGGTCGATGGCCCCGAGCGAGGTGGTCTGCTGGATCCCTTTCCAATCGATTCGGTAGGCGGCGATGCGCGATTGGACCCGGCCATTGAGCCACGCGTTTTTGCTGCCGAGTTCATAACTCCACAACGAGTCGCTGTTGAAGGGCGCCCCATTTTCAACGCCCGCCTTCGCGAGCGCGGCATCACAGAACGGTGGTACCATGGCATTCGAGCCCCCGATGCGAAAGCCCTTGGCAGCGGAGACATACACCATCTGATCGGGTGAAAATTGATACTTCGCGGTGTAGCGCGGCGAAGTGTTGTACTCGGCGTGATGCCCAGTTGTTACGACCGCTTGGCCGGGCGGCGCCAATTCATAGCCGCCTTGAGCGAAGGTAAAGTCGTGCGCAAGATAGGCGCGCCTCACGCCCGCGGTCAATTGCAACGCCGGCGTCGCCTGGTAGCTCAACGTGGCAAACTCGGCTCGCTGCCGGTTGGCGTTGGGCGCATTTTCGAAGAACAGCATATCCGTGCCGATCACCCCGCCCGAGGCCGCGTTCAACCCCGGTACCGGAAACGAGTTTGAGACGCGTACGCGGGAGAGTTCCATAAACGCGCCGACCAAGAATTGCACCG
>Ga0207050_1041_pt1 | contig 23751 bp, 24 predicted proteins | sample Alteio_BWMinCont_64_FD_153291 | JGI IMG/M metagenome (GOLD analysis project Ga0207050, IMG submission 153291) | Enriched cells from forest soil in Barre Woods Harvard Forest LTER site, Petersham, Massachusetts, United States -... | ecosystem: Environmental > Terrestrial > Soil > Temperate forest >...
CCGCGGCACAGGTCCCGGCGGGAAGCGATGGACTGCTGTGGACGCCGTACCTGCTGGGCGAGCGAACTCCGCATCTCGACTCCACGGCGCGGGCGGCGTTCGTGGGGCTAACGGCGGGGCATACGCGAGCTCACCTAGTACGAGCCGTGCTGGAGGGCGTGGCGTACTCGCTCAAGGACACCTTTACTCTGTTCGGCGAGCTGGGAATACCGGTGAAGGGTGTCAGGCTGGGCGGCGGTGGCGCTCGTGGTCCGTTGTGGCGGGAGATCCAGGCAGCGGTCTATGGCCACACGGCCGACGTGTTGGTGGCCGAGGAAGGCGGAGCGTTCGGGGCGGCGCTGCTGGCCGGCGTTGGCGCGGGTGTCTGGCCCGATCTCGAGGCCGCTTGCGGTGCGGCGATCGAGGTTGCACGGCAGATTGAGCCTGACGCGAAGACAGTGGAGCGGTATTCTGTGGGGTATCAGGCGTACCGGAAGGTTTATCCCGCGCTGAAGGGCATTCAGGGCTAGCTTCCGCGGGTCTGTCCTCGCTCTTTCGGGGTGGCGATTGTGCTTCTCGAAATCGGCAAAGCGCTTTCTTTCTTCATGAGCATCCTCTCGCTGTGTGCCTTGATGGCGAGTGCGTTCTTCGTTCCGGGCACCCGGTGGGAAGAGCGGCTGTTTGGTTCTCTGCTGCGGATCGCGCTGGCCGGATGCATATGCTTCGCCAGCGGGCTGATCTTTCAATGGGCGGGGCGATCCGTAGAGCATGTCGACGCTCCGGTGATGCGGACTCTTCCGGTCAAGCTCTATTTCTGGGCACTGACGGGAATGGCGGTTCTGTTCGTCCTTTCCTGGTACCTCGAGGAGTATTACGTTCCGCTGCTGTGGCGAAACCAGCCGCACTGATTTGCAGTTTCAGGCTTCCAGTTCCGAGAACCCCTGCCTACCACTCCGCCATCTCTTCGGTCCTGCTCGTAACCGTTTGATTCGATGGACTTTGGCGGCTTAACCGACGCAAAGATTTGAAATCATTGGGCTTATTGTAAAGAGTTGATTCTGTTGCAGTTACAGCGACGGTGCCAGCTCGGCTGTGTCAAAGACAAGGCCCGGCTGCACCTTGAGGGGAGCGGCCGGGCCTCAAGTCTCTACTTCTATTGTAACGATTCGGCGGAAATTGTCGGCCAACTAACGGGGTCTCCTTGAGTACGCCATTGCTGACGGCTACGGTTCACGGTCGTGGGTCCATCTAAATCCTGGCCGTCGATCAGTTTGGACCTCAGTGGATGAGGGTAAACACGAGCGCGTTTTTGGGGACTAATTCTTTGGAACTCGCTGTGGGGTGAATTCATCAGCATCCCTAAGGAGGTCATTGGGATGGCAACAACGTGTGAAGAAAAGTCTCGAGCAGTGCCAAGGTCATTCGGAGTGGAGTGTAGTGATCGGATCGAGGCGCATGGCGCGCAGCGCAGGGACGTAACTGGCGGCGATGGCGACGGCGGTGAGCACGGCGGTTACGCCGGCAAAGATGGAGAGATCGTAGGGCGAGACACCGTAAAGCAGGCCGGCCATGAGATGAGAAACAATGCGTAGAAAACGGTATCCCCACTTCGGAGTTCTCGACACATGAAGAAGACGCTGTTCCTTGCCCTGGCCTTCGCCGTCCTGTTTGCAGTGTCTTCCACCAAAGCGCACGCCCAGACCGCTGTCGCGGCAGAACAGACCACACCCGCCCCCGACCCGCTCTTCAAAACCGTCCAGTCGCTCGATACGCAGCTCTTTGACGCCTACAATCACTGCGACCTGGCGACACTCGGCTCACTCGTTTCCGAGGATCTCGAGTTCTACCACGACAAGACCGGCCTGGCCGTTGGCCGTCAGGTGTTCCTGGACGCGATTAAGAACAACATCTGCGGCAAAGTAACCCGCGAGCTTGTTCCCGGAACCCTCGAGGTCTATCCCATCGCCGATTACGGAGCCGTCGAGATCGGTGTGCACACCTTTCACCACCCCGGAGACCCCGGCAATATAGGAGAAGCCAAGTTCATCACGCTCTGGCATCAGAAAGACGACAAATGGCTGGTCACTCGCGTCATCAGCTTCGACCACCATCCCCTGGCGACAAAATAGCGGTGGCCACCCAGTTTGGACCTGTAGCCAGAATCGGTAAGCGATGGACATCAAGACAGACTGAGTATGCGCAGCCGGACGGTTGCGACCTTAATGACAATCCGTATCTTGCCCGTATCTTGCGTAGATGAGGCCGGCATGATTCCTTTTCGAGATATCTTCGAAAGTCACTTGACTGTCACCAGCCTGGAACGCTCCATGAATTTCTATGGCCAGTCTCTGGAGTTGGAACTCGCGACGGTCCTTTGGGAGCGGCGGGTTGCCTTCTACTGGATCGGTGGCCGCGGGAACTCAATGCTGGGCTTATGGGAGGTAGGCACCGGTCCTCAGAGGATGAGTCTTCACCTCGCTTTTCGGGTTGATCTTGAGCATCTCTTAGCCGCGGCCGTGCCGCCTTCGTGCCGCCAACATTGTTCCTCTCGACTTTGAAGGGAGACCAACCGATGAACCGGTGGTGTTTGCCTGGATGCCCGCTGCATCGCTCTTTTTTCGCGACCCGGATGGCAACCAACTCGAGCTGTTGTCAATGCTGCCTGATGATCCCAAGCCTGAATTGGGAGTCATCAGTTGGAGCCACTGGAACCGCGGAACCAGATGAATCGGTACGGGCAGCTTGAGCAAATTTCGACAAACTGCTCCATCTCGAAGGCGAGGCACGCCTGAATGAAAGCGTCCAATTTCGAGTACCGCCACCAGACGCTGACTCACCAGTTCATCGTCCTCGCCGCCTTTCTCACTTACCTAATCGATCCCGATGACATCGTCTGGCGCCTCGTCCGCGACACCTCCACGCCCCATCTGTGGGAGCGGGTGCTCTTCATCCTCGCGACCATCCTCATCGCCGCCGGAGCCGCTCTCTCAACCTGGGCCCGCACCGTTAGCGTCGTACCGGTAGCGTTGCGGTTTCGCCCCTGCTATCTGGGTGAACTCGTGTACGCAGTCGGTCTCGGCTCGCTCCTGACCCTGCCCGGCTTCGTCATCCTTATCGCCGGCGAATCGCTCGGCATCTTTCGTCTGACCCGCCGCGAACAAGATCAGTCCCATCCGCCGCCAGTGATCGGATGGGGAAAAGCCTTCCGCAAGGAAGCGGTCAAATGGGCGATTTTCCTCAGCATGATTGCCTTCGTCATCACCCTGAAGGACCGGGTCGCCGATGTGCTGGTCGCCTCGAGCTTCCTCATCGGCCTGCTCCTGAACCTGCCCGTCTTTGGGTAAACTCTGACCTTGAGTGTGAGCTGGACCGTCTAAGAGGTGCGGTAATGCCTTCTCCACCAGACCTGCGAGACGCGACTCTCAATGCGTGGAAGACCAACAATCGGGTCACCATTTTTCTCGTCGAGCATTTGCCTGCCGAACTCTGGGACGCCACCGTACCCGGAGCGCCGCGCCGCACCATCCGGATGATTGCCGGACATATTCACAACGCCCGCTGTATGTGGATCAAGACCCTCGGCAAAGAACATGGCATCGCCGTGCCACGTAGCGTCGACCGGTTCAAAGTGACGCCGAACGACCTCATTCCGGCATTGCAGCTGAGTGGCGAGGGCATCTTCAGCTTGCTCGAACTCGGCTGCGACCACGGAGGCACGATTCCCGATTCGAAGTCTTACGTCTGGCGCAACCTCCCGCTCGACGTTGGCCACGTTCTGGGCTATTTCATCGCCCACGAAGGCCATCACCGCGGACAGATTGTCATGCTCGCTCGCCAGCTTGGGCATCGCCTGCCGTCCGATGTCACCAACGGACTTTGGCACTGGGTCAAACGTGCCCAGGAGGCCCAGAAATAGTTGGCCGACTATTTCCGTAAATCCGCGCGACAATAGAAATAGGGATCAAGAAGCCGGCTCATCGCAGCCCGGCTTCTCCTTTGCAGCCTTGTAACTCACACAGAATCAATGACAGATAGATAAGAGCCTTGTTTTCAATGACTCGTCATAACTCCCATGTTTTCTATGACTAACCCGCAAGTCCAATGAATTCTATGATCTGCCGACAATCCGCCCAGAAAGAAAGTTCTTTGTAATCTATGAATTACAAAACGCAGCCCCAAAAGACGGGGAGGGGGTGGGTATCATGAATCCATGCGCGTCTATCCCAAATTCCTGATCTCGGCTCACTCGCCCGCTCAGTTCCCGGAGCCGTCCGTCCCGGAGATCGCCTTCCTCGGCCGCTCTAACGTCGGCAAGTCAAGCCTCCTGAACGCGCTCCTCGACTCGAAGCAGGCCAAGGTATCCTCCACCCCTGGACGCACCCGCGCCATCAACTTCTTCTCCATCGCCGACACCCCCCAGCGTCAGCAGCCCCAGATGTACTTCGCCGACCTGCCCGGGTATGGCTACGCCAAAATCTCGAAATCCATCTCCGCCGAATGGCCCAAATTCATCGAGCCCTACCTCGCCGAACGCCCCACGCTCGCCCTCTGCCTCTGCCTGGTCGACAGCAACATCCCGCCGCAACCCTCCGACGCCCAGCTAATCCACTTCCTCAAGACCATCCAGCGCGACTTCCTGGTCGTCGCCACCAAGGCCGACAAGCTCTCCGGAAACGGCCGCGCCAAGGCCCATTCCGCCCTGACCAAAGGACTCGAGACCGGCAACCTGCTCCTCTGCTCCGCCAGGACCGGGGCCGGCCTCAAAGACCTCTGGTCCGCCATCCAGACTGTGGCCAATCCGGCCTAAGACAACTGCCTGCCTTACCAGGTCGAGTACGCCTGCCCGTCCGTGCCAACTTCCTGCGACCCACTGTGCACGTCGTTGATGCCCGGCTCGGTCTGGTCGATGCTCTCGAGGGTATCGTCCGTTGCCGTCACCCACGTTTCGCTCGAATGCGTCATCGGGTCCTTGGGAATCTCCCGGAGATAGCCCGACTGGACTAGGTCGTCCATGGACTGGGGGGCCTTCTGCTTATCCATCGTGTAGGAGTCGATGGCATTACGCATGACGTGCAGGTCTTCCTTCAGAACCGCTTCCTTGGCGTTCTTCACCGAGGCCACGTAGCTGGGAATGGCGATGGCCGCAAGCACGCCAATGATCAGCATCACGACCATCAGCTCCACCAGGGTAAAGCCGCTCTCGGGCGTCGAGTTGTGCTTCAGCAGTCGCACTTCTACCAGTCCTTATACTTCGTTCCATCGAGCGCTGTGCCATCCGACTTCGAGTACACGTCGAAGACGCTCTGCCCGCCAAAGGAATCGCTCGTCGGGTCGTCCTGCATCGACCGCATTCCCCACTCCGCCTTGCCGGTCATCGGATCTACGGGAATGCGCCTCAGGAACCTGACCTTCTTTCCCTGGACATCCACGCCGTCTACCAGCGTCTGCAGATCCGGAGGGTAACCCTGGGAATCAACCTTGGTGATAAATGCGTTCTTATCGGCGGCGTCCTTGTAGTGGTCGATCGAGTCGCGCATCTGCCACAAGTCATAACGCAGTTCACGCTCCCTCTCGCGCTTTACCTGGAACCGCGCGATCGGCACCGCCGCCCCCGCCACCAGAGCGAGAATGGCCACCGTTACAATCAGCTCCACGAGGGTCAGGCCCGTCTCGCGTCCGTTGCCCGGCGATCTCAGATTCCGCCGCATATTAACATCCACTGCTGCGCCTGCTGTCTTCAGGGCTTTACTTGGACAATCGCCCGCGATCCGGTCGCCGGTAACGATTGCTGACTACTGTTGCGCGCCATTGGCCGGGTAATCACCACTGCGGCGTCGCCCGGCGACTTGGCCTGGAACGTCAACACGCACACCGTTCCGGTTCCGGTTACGCCATGTGTACCCGGCGGACGCGAAGCCGAGATCGCCACATTGCCACTGCCGTCATCGCGATGCACGAGGGCCACGGCCTGTCCATCCTGCCCGAGGAAGTTCACGCCTTTACCCGGCATGTCTCCTAGGTCTACGTTGATCAGGCTCAGCTTTGTCTGGTCGTACTGCACCTGCATTGGCACTGAGAAGACGTCCATTCCGCCGGAGAGATTCACCGCGACCTGGAAGGTCGAGCCCACCTTCTGCTGGCTGATCTCCGGAGCCAGTTGCAGCTTCACCTGGCCGCTGGCCTCCTGTTGCATGTTATTCACCGCGGTCGCCGCCGCCGCCGCGCTTTGGCTGGCCTGCTGCTGCATGTTATTCACCGCGGTCGCCGCCGCCGCTGCGGCGGTCTGCGGTGTTGCCTCGGTGCCTATGGGCGGAGGTACGGTGAAAGTCCCGGGCTTGGGAGCCGTCGGGCGAGAGGTGTCTTGGCTGATGTGCCGCAGCTCGATCGTGTTGCCTGTGCCGGTGTCAAGCTCGCGAAGGTTCAGAGGGTTGAGCATCTCCGCTCGTACCACATGCGGAATCAGCAGGAAGACAATCTCGTCGTCCTGTTGTGTCTTGTCATTGCTGCTGAAGATGTACTTCAGGATCGGCACCGACGCGAGGCCAGGCGTTCCGCTCAGCGAATTCGAAACCTGCCGCTGCAGAATGCCGCCCAGAATATTCGCCTCCCCTTCCTTCAGGCGAATCGTCTGGTCAACGGTGCGCTGGGTGATGATTGGCTCGTTGATGCCGCCCAGGTTCGAAAAGCCATTCTGCGATGACACCTCAATCTTGAGTTTCAGGGTCACGTCGCGGTCGTAGTGAACCGTCGGCTTCACCGTTATGTTCACGCCGATGTCGAGATACTGGAACTGCGTGTTGACAAGCGAACTGACGATCGCTGTCGCGGCGCCAGTTTGGTACGAGCCGGTAGCCACGGGCAGCTTCTCACCGATTTTCAGCGTCGCTTCTTGACCATCCGAAGCTCGGATACGCGGATTTTGCAGAATTCGCGTAGAGCTGTCTGTCAGCAGCAGGTTCGCCGTAGCTTGGCCGATGGTGACCGCGAAGTTCGTCCCATTCAGATGGGCCAGGCTGTTCAACGTCAATCCATTGCTGTTGTTGGTCGTAGTGCTTGAACCAGTTGTAGTAGAAGACGAAGATGATGATGAAGAAGTGTTTGTGTTGTTGAAGTTTGACGCCTGAAAATTGACCGTAGCTGTCTGCGGCAGCTGAACGCCGATGGTGCGTTCGTAGTTGCGGCTCACCTCGAGAACCGCAACGTCGACCACCACCTCCGGTTTGGCCTTGTCGAGGTCGGAAATCAGCTTCTGCGCCAGCAGCAATTCATCCGGTGTGCCGCGCATGATGATTGCGTTCTGGCTGGCCACGCCATAGATCTTTGCCGTCTGGAACATATTACGCAGCGCCGTCTGCAGATCGGTGAAGTCGTTCTGCTGCGCCACGTTTGTCAGGTAAAAGGTCTGGACCGCCTCTTCTTCAAGCTCGGTGCGCTTGGCGCGCGTGTTCTGCGCCACAAAGATCGTATTCGCCGTGATTGGCCGCCAGAATGTCCCGGAAATGGTCCCGATAATTCGCAGTGCGTCGTACAGGTCGACGTTGGTTAGATCTACCTGAATGCGCTTTGAGGTGTAGTCCGGATCAAATAGGACATTGACGCCCGCCAACCTTCCCACCGTCTGGTAAATAACCTTGCTGTCTTCGACCGAGTGCAGCGTCAGCGGCTCGTTTGAGAGCGGTTTCAGCTCAATCGGAGAACCGATCCCACTCAGCTGGCTTTCCTCAGGCGAGACCGAGGTCTCCTGATTCGGCTGGGCGCCGGCCTTGTCCCGCATCGCCTTGATTTCCTGCTGCGCCAGCTCATTGCTGGGGTCGATCTCCAGCGCCCGCATGAATTCGGTCAGCGCTCCGGAGGCGTCGCCCTGGTCGCGAAGCGTCTCGCCCTGCTTGACATGAATGCTGGCCGCTGAGAACCGCGTGCGCTCATAGCTGGTCTTGTACCGCAGGTCCTTGGGGTTTTTCTGGAACGCTCTGGCATAGAGCTGATAAGCCAGTTCAACGTTGCCTGCGGTTTCGGCTGCCTGTCCCTGCTTGTACAGCTTCGAGGCTGACTCCTTGGCCAACTTGTCTTCTGACTCGGCGTGTACGCGGGAAGTGAAGACGCCCAGTGCAAGGCCCATGGACACGGCCAGAACGGCAAGCGTCCCCCACCTGAAAATACGATGATTCATCAAACTCCAGCAGCTTGCTTCCGATGTTGCGTTGCAGTCTCTGGCGACTCGCGTCCACCATAAAGGCGCGAAATCCAACCTCTGTTTTCTCATCGCCGAGCGCTGGTCGAGTATAGCATCGCGCCCCGCGCCATTTGGCCGCGCGGAAGCCTTCACCTTGCGTGCTAGCATGGAAATTCAGACTCCTGTCCATGTCCCGGCAATCCACACATTCTGTCGCTCAGGCCCCCGCCAAAAAGAAGCCCCGCGATCCGCTCGCCGCCGGAGAGCGCGATGCCGCCGTCAACCGCGCCGCCAGTCACAATTACTTCCTCCTCGACCGCTTCGAATGCGGTGTTGCCCTGCGTGGCACTGAAGTGAAATCCATCCGCGAAGGTAAGGCTAACCTGAAGGACGCCTACGGAATCATTAAAGATGGCGAGGCCTTCCTGCTGAATGCCCATATTGGGCCATATTCCCACGGCAATATCGGCAACCACGATTCGCTCCGGACGCGAAAACTCCTTCTGCACCACGAGGAAATCCGCAAACTAATCGGACAGACGCAACTCAAGGGTCATACGCTCATACCCACGCGACTCTATTTTCGTAATGGCCGCGTCAAGTGTGAACTGGCCGTCGCCAAAGGCAAGCAGGACTGGGACAAGCGTGAAACCGAACGCCGCCGCGAAGCCGATCGCGAAGCCCGAGCCGCCATCGCCCACAGCAAAGGGAAGTACGCGAAGTAGGCCTGACCGCCCAAAATTCAAGAGATACTAGAAGCAAGAATGAAAACTGAACTCCGCTTCACCCCCGCCGCTTCCGCTCCGTCCGAACTCCTCGCCGTCTTCGCCGCCGACACCTCTGCAAGTAAAGATAAGGATGCGAAGCCGGAAGTCACCCTCCTGACTTCTGATCAAGCCGTCAGAAAAGCCGCGAACTTCGTCCTCGGCACCGGAGAATTCAAGGCCGAAGCCAACGAGACTCTGCTTCTGCATGCCCCCGAAGGCCTCGCCGCCACGCGCCTGCTCATCGTGGGACTGGGCAAGGGAGCCAAGGCCGATCCGCACGCCATCCGCAGGGCCGCGGGAACCGCCGTCCGCTTCGCCAAGCCGCGCGGGATCCGATCATTGGCTATTGTCGTCCCCGAAGGCAACTTCGACCCGGCCCAATCCACGCGCGCCATCGCCGAGGGTGCTATCCTCGCCGACTTCGACTCGGACACATACCGTACCGAACGCAAGGACCGCAGCGTCGAATCTCTGTCCATCATCGTTCCCGCAAGCATCGACAAGGCCGCCGCCGAAACGGGCCATCGTGAAGCCGTCATCATCGCCGAGTCCCAGAACTTCGCCCGGACCCTTATCAACGAGCCCGGCAACCGCATGACCCCTACCATCCTCGGCCAGCGCGCCGCCGAGATGGCCGCCGAAAACGGGCTCAAGTGCGAGGTCTACAGCACGGACAGGCTCCGCGAGCTCAAGATGGGAGCCTTCCTCAGCGTCGCCCAGGGCTCCGACGAACCGCCCGCGCTCATCGTCATCCAATATGAGCCCGAGTCGGCCAAACCCGACACGCCAGTCATGGGCCTCGTCGGTAAGGGCATTACCTTCGACACTGGGGGCATCTCCATCAAGCCCGCCGACAACATGGAGAAGATGAAGTACGACATGGCCGGCGGAGCCGCGATGATCGGAGCCATGCGCGCCATCGCCCAGCTCAAGCCCGCCGTCAAGGTCATCGCCATTGTCTGCGCTGCCGAAAACATGCCCTCCGGCAAGGCAGTCAAGCCCGGAGACATCACCTTCGCCATGTCCGGCAAATCCATTGAGGTCCTCAACACCGACGCCGAAGGCCGCATGGTGCTCGCTGACGGCCTCCACTATGCCCGCGAGCTAGGCGCCACCCGCCTCATCGACGCTGCAACACTTACCGGAGCCGTCGCCATCGCCCTAGGTCAGATCAACGCCGGCGTCTTCGCCAACGACGAGGATGCCTACCAGCACTTCACCAATGCCCTCGCTATTTCCGGCGAGAAATTCTGGCGACTCCCCGTCGAAGACGAGTACCGCGATCAGATCCGCTCCTCCATTGCCGACATCCAGAACACCGGCCTCACCCGCTACGGCGGAGCAACCAACGCCGCCATGTTCCTCAAGGAGTTCGTCGGCGATACCCCATGGCTTCACCTCGACATCGCCGGCCTCGCCTGGCAGGACGCCGAGAAGCCCTGGCTCGCCAAAGGCCCCACCGGTGTCGCCCTGCGCAGCATCGTTGAGTGGGTTCGCAGCTACGCCTGACCGGAGTTGACTACCCGCTCCGGTCTCGCGTCCCGGGATGGCTTACAATCTAGCCGTCAGGGGAGTTTTCAATGCCTCTCATCCGAGCCTGCAAAAACTGCGGTACCAAAAATCGCATACCCTCCTCGCATCTTGCCGACACTGGCCGCTGCGGTTCATGCAAGACCGACCTGCCGCCCATCGACGAATCCATCCAGGCCGATACGACCCTCTTCGACGACATCATCCAGAACGCCCGCGTCCCTGTACTCGTCGATTTCTGGGCAGACTGGTGCGGACCCTGCCACATGGCCGCTCCCGCGGTCGCCCGCACCGCTGCAGAAATGGCCGGACGCGCCATCGTCCTCAAGGTCGACACGGAGAAGTACCCTGAGCTCTCCGCTCGCTACAACATCCGCGGCATCCCCAACTTCATCGTCTTCGCCGGCGGTAAGCTCGTAAATCAGCAAGCGGGAGTCGTCGGCCACGAGCAGATGGAAGCGTGGCTGGTGTCCGCAGGCTCTGTGCACGCATAGTCTTGCCGCCATATGCGCGAAGACATACTTCGTCAGTATTTCGCGGGCCATATCCCAGTGAGTTCTCTCGCTGAAGACCTGCGTGGTTCTGTCGCCCACCTCGATCACATCCGGTCAACCATTGCCATCGAGGATATGCAACAGGATTTCGTCGTTCGCCGGAACCATATTCTCATGCTCTGCGACGCATTCTTTGCCTCAACACTCGATGCTGAAGGCCTGAATACCATCGCGTTCGCACTATTGGCGTCCGACCGTTTTGAATTGGATGGCGATGACGAGCCACTCCTTGAAGTGGTCCATGATTGGTCGACCCCTGAAATCAATTTCCCCTTGAATGAGGGCACCGTCAGCATGCACCGGCGTTGGCTTACTGGCAATGAATCGCCACCAAACCGACGTACCCCAGCGTCATCTTCGGCAGCCGGTGGGGTCGTCTCTGTCCGCACCAAGATTGAGCCCCCTCGGCCACTGTTGCCGATCAGAATCGGCACTGAATAGGCTCTTCCGATAAAATTCCCATGTAAGCCCCCGCCAGAATTCCTCTCCCAGGAGCTCCTCATGCAAAGTCGCATCGTCGGCACCACCATGCCGGTTCTCGAATTCGTGCTCGAACCGAACGACGCCATCATCTCCGAAGCCGGCGAGCTCTCCTGGATGTCCGGCAATGTCCAGATGACCACTCACACACAGATGGCGGGCGGCGGGGGTTTCTTCGGAGCTATTCGCCGTGTCGTCGGCGGTGGCAGCCTTTTCATGACCGAGTACCGCCCCTATGGAGGCCCCGGAGAAGTCGCCTTCGCTACTCGCGTCCCCGGCCATATCCTTTCCGTCGAGATTGGCGCCGGTCGTGAACTCACGATTCACCGTCACGGATTCCTTTGCGCCACGCCCCAGATCACCCTTGGCGTCGGTTTCCAGCAGTCGCTGGGCGCCGGCGTCTTCGGCGGAGACGGCTTCGTTCTCCAGCACATTGGCGGTGTCGGCATCGCGTGGATTGAACTCTCCGGCGAAGTCGTCGTCAAGGACCTGCCTCCCGGCGACGTCATCCGCGTTCACCCCGGCCATGTGGGAGCCTTCGAGTCCACTGTCGCCTTCCAGATCACCACCGTACCCGGCATCCGCAACATGATCTTCGGCGGAGACGGCATCTTCCTCGCCCAACTCAGCGGCCCCGGCAAGGTCTGGCTGCAGACGCTGCCCCTCTCTCGGCTCGCCCACGCCCTCGTTCCCTATCTGCCATCCCCCGCCCAGGAAAGAACCGAGGGGGGCATTGTTGGCGGCATCATCGGATCGGTTCTTAGTGGACGTTAGGGCTCAGCGGTCGATAACTTTGCGCCGCTGCTTATGTTCGAAGTAACAAGAAAGGATCACCACATTCTAGTGAAGACGTTTCGCCTGCCTGGTACCCTGCTGCTCGTCCTCTTTGCGCTCCTCGCACCTTCCGCTGGACTCGCCCAATCGCCGCAGCTTTCCGCCACGCTCGACCGCATGTTTAACAAGCATGAGTTCGCCTCTGCGCCCTTCGGACCGGCGCGCTGGCTGCACGACGGAGCGGCGTACACCACCGTCGAGGCCTCGACTGAGGGTCCGAAGGGCAGTCAAGACATAGTCCAGTACGACACCGCATCCGGCAAGCGAACCGTCCTGGTCTCGGCTACAAAGTTAGTTCCCGCACCGGGGGCGAAGCCACTCCGCATCGAGGACTACACCTGGTCAGCCGACAACCGGCTGCTGCTCATCTTCACCAACTCGAAGAAGGTCTGGCGTCTCAACACGCGCGGCGACTACTGGGTACTCGATCTCGCATCGGGCAGGTTGACCAAACTCGGTGGCGACGCTCCAGAATCGTCCCTCATGTTCGCGAAGTTCTCGCCCGACTCGCACAGCGTAGCCTTTGTCCGCGCCAACAACATCTATGTGCAGGACCTCTCCACCTACGCGGTGCGCGCCCTCACCGCCGACGGCTCGGCCACCCTCATCAACGGAACCTCGGACTGGGTCAACGAAGAAGAACTGAAAATCCGCGACGCCTTTCGCTGGAGCCCCGACAGCCAGTCCATCGCCTTCTGGCAATTCGACACCACCGGAGTCGGCGAGTACACGTTGATCAACGACACCGCGCAGGAATACCCCGTCACAACCAGGTATCTGTACCCGCAGCCCGGCACCATCAACTCCGCCGTCCGTGCCGGCGTCGTGTCTGCGCAAGGTGGTCCTGTCCGCTGGATCAACCTTCCCGGCGATCCTCGCCAGCACTACGTCGCCCGACTCGACTGGGTCCCCAACTCCGATGACCTCATCCTCGAATACCTGAACCGCCTGCAGAACACCAACACCGTCTACATTGCCGACGCAAAGACCGGCGAAGCGAAGCCCTTTTTCGAAGACAGCGACAAAGCCTGGGTCGATGTCGTCGACACATTCGATTGGGTCCAGAACAACAAATCCCTCGTCTGGCTCAGCGAGCGCGACGGCTGGCGTCACGCCTATGTCTTCTCGCGCGCGACCGGCCAGCCGCAGCTCATCACCAACTTTGCCGGTGACGTCATGCAGGAAGTCGCCGTCGATGACAAAAATGGCTGGTTCTACTTCGACGCGTCACCCGACAATCCCACCCAGACCTTCCTCTATCGCGCGCGCCTCGACGGCAGCGGATCGCCCGAGCGGGTCACACCTTCCGGACAGTTCGGGTCGCATACCTACGATCTTTCGCCCAACGGCGAGTGGGCCTTCCACATCCACTCAAGCTTCACGCATCCCCCGGTCACCGAACTCGTCCACCTCCCCGATCACAAGGTGGTCCGCGTGCTCCAGACCAACGAAGAGCTCGCAAAGAAGACGAAAGACCTTCTCTCCCTGCCGACTGAATTCTTCAAGGTCCCTGTTTCCGGCGGAGTCACGCTCGACGGATACATGATGCGCCCGCCCGACTTCGATCCCGCGAAGAAATACCCCGTCCTCGTCAATGTCTACGGCGAGCCCGCCGCCACCCTGGTGCGCGACACGTGGGGAGGCAACGGCCGTCTCTTTCACGCGCTCATCGCGCGCGAGGGATACATCGTCGTCAGTTTCGATAACCAGGGCACGCCCGCACCTAAGGGCAGGGAATGGCGTAAGGTCGTCTACGGAAGCGTGGGCGTCCTCTCAGCCGCACAGCAGGCCGACGCCATCCGCGCGCTCGCCAAAGAGCACAGCTACATCGATACCTCGCGCATGGCCATCTGGGGATGGAGCGGTGGCGGATCGAACACCCTCAACCTGATGTTTCGCTCGCCCGGCCTCTATAAAGCCGGCATCGCTGTCGCGCCCGTCGCCGACGAAGCGCACTACGACACCATCTATCAGGAACGCTACATGGGCCTGCCACAGGACAACGTGAAGGGCTACCACGATGGGTCGCCCATTAACTTCGCCCAGAACCTGACCGGACATCTGCTCGTCATCCACGGCTCAGGAGACGACAACGTTCATTTTCAGGGAACGGAGCTGCTTATCAACAGGCTGGTCGAACTGGGCAAGCCCTTTGACTTCATGGACTATCCGAACCGCACTCATTCGATCTCAGAGGGCCCGGGCACGTCCTTCCACATCTACAGTCTGATCGCCCGTTACCTGGAAGAACACGTCCCTCCCGGCGGTGTGCCCAAGTAACATTCCTGAGCCAGACGCAGATCGGGTGCCCCAGGTCCCGCGTTTGGGACCTGGGACTATTTCGGACTTGGGACAGCGATTCAAAACATCCGCCCAGGTTGCGGCATCGGTTGCACCCTGCTCAGCCACGACTCAAAGATCGCTTCCGCCTGATCTTTCGTGTGGTTGGCAATGACGAAGTGATACTTCTCGCCCGATTTAAGAACGACGCCGTCCTTGTGAACCTTCGCGATTACGTCCACCGGAAAATTCAGATCGGGTTGATCCGGACAGCTGAAATGCAGCCGCGCCGCCGTCAGCTCGAGCTGACCGGTGCAGCCGCCGAACACCTTTTTGTGTGTCGCTTCAAATCGGGTGGGCAGAAAACGCGCCGCCGGCGGCATCGGAGTGGCCTTGGGCGCAGCATCTCTGGCCATGATCGAGCTTTCCGGTCGCGTCCCATCCGCCGGAACAATTGGCGACGGCTTGGCCAGGGATCGCGCCGGCATCGGCTGCTGAGGTGTCGTGTCCGGCGAGATCTGTTGATCAGCTTTGGGAATCGCCGGCTTCTTGTCGCTTCCGCTCAGATAAAGTCCACACAAGACGCCGATCACCAGCAAAAAGGCCGCTCCGACATGGAGAGAAGTATTCGAACTCGACGCCGGCCACGAGCCTCCTCGTCCTTTCGCCATATTGATCGGCAGTACCTTACCAACTCCAGGCGGCTGAGTATCTGGCGGATTGGCAGCATTTCCGGAGGTTTTTTTCCCTCTCTTCCGTTTCGTAAACCGATCCAGGTCAAAAATCTTCGCCACAGTAACCTCCCAGGCGACGCAATTAGGGTGGAATCCCGCAGTCGTGCAACGAGTTCCGATGGTGCATTCATCCTAGCCCTGTCCGCGCCAGGGCAGCAATCACGCCGGAATGGTGCATTTAGATGCGGAATTGACGCACCGTGGCGGAGATTTTTCATCGCTCGATCAAGAGATCGAATGATCAGGGATCGAATTCTGAGATGTGCCATTTCCGAATGCCGCACGCTGAACGCTGCCCTACTGCGGCACCTGCCATCCTGCCCCGGCATTCTCCATCATGATCTGCCCGGGTTGCGGACCCGAGATTGCCGCCGCCATTTCCGGAAAGGCCGCCTTCATATCGTCTGTCTTCACCCACACCGGCACATCAATCATTGTGGAGTGATAATTCACCGTACTCTGCAGAAAGCCGCCCTGTTTCACCGGCGGCGTGAATGCATCCACGCTCGTGACTTGGTGATGTCCGTAACAGAAGCGTCCACCCACGCGCTGCCCCAGCGGAGTAAGCGTGTACCGTTCCACCTTGATTGCCGCGCCGCTCTGTTTCACCAGCAGGCCTGCGCCCGTCATCGCATCCAGCCGTTTCGCTTCCGCCTTCGCATCGCTGCCCGGGCTCACCTCATACGGAAATCGCATCATCGTCGGAAAGAGGCACTCGTTGTGTCCTTCAAAATATGTATTCAGCGCCTTCTCGAGCTTCGCGTTCGTCGGCTTCGTATCAGTCGCGCATCCTAGAACAAGAATCACCGCGCAACCCCACAGCATCCACTTCTTTCTCATGCCTTTCACTCTTCCTCTTACGTGATTTCTCAACCACCTAAGAAGCTCAGAAAGCCAAATCCGCCGCCTGAGTCCTCTCGAAGAAAATTTCACTCTTGATGAAACGCTGTTGCGCCCCCGATCACTAACCCCTTATAGACGGCATCACCGTAGAAGTTCGCGAGGGACAAAACCCACGAGCGCGCCTCGGCGCTCTGCGTCCGCATCCTCTGCGGATCCCCTCCCTCGCCCCAGCGAGGGGCTATCACCCGCGTGAGCCCCTCGCCCCGCCCAGCCTAGCTGCAACCATTCGGCGCCATCCGCATCTCCTCAATGAACACGAGGAAAGATGAAGATCACAGGGATCATTCTCATCATTGCCGGTGTAGCCGCCCTCCTCTACGGAGGATTCACTTACACCACCCAAAAGAAAGCCGTCGACCTCGGCCCGCTCCAGGTCGAAAAGACCGAACACCACTCCGTACCGCTCCCGCCGCTCCTCGGAGTCGTCGCCATCATCGGCGGCGGAGCCCTCTTTTACTTCGGCGCCAAAGAAGGCCGGTAGAATCCGCGGATCTCTGAAGTCTTACAGATCCCGATACATCACGAACGCATCCACGTAGCCGAACTGCGGGTGCAGAAACGCCTCTGGAAGGCGCCCCGCAATCTCGAATCCGAAGCTCTGCCACAGCTTCACCGCCCGCTCGTTGGTGCTCACGACGAAATTGAATTGCATCGCCTTGAAGCCGCGACTTCGTGAGTGCTCGATCGAATGCGCGCACATCGCGCGCGCCACTCCGCGGCCCGTGGCTGCCGTAGCGGTTGCATATCCGCAATTGGCCACGTGGCTGCCCCCGCCTCTCCGGTTCGCCCGCAGATAGTACGTACCCCTTACCTCGTCTCCCTCTGTTGCCACAAAGACCTCGTGGCTCGCGGAAAACCAATAGGCAAGCGCATCCTCGCGCGCCATCTCACGCGGCAGCGTATACACATCTGCGGCTCGAATGATGGGCTCGATAATCGACCAGATGGCATCGCGGTCTTCCGATCCGGCTGAACGAATCGTGAACATGTCTCCCATCCTTGCATAGTCATTTCGCGGCGACGAACAGCGCGAACCTGTATGATGTTTCGCGCCAATGTAATCGCTTTCTTTGGAGTGCCAGCCCCATGCCCACATCAATGTTTAGACCCATGCGCACACTCGCCGCTCTCTCCTGTGCCGCCCTGCTCTTCGCCGCCCCCGCCTTCAGCCAGCAGCTCGCCGCCACGCCCCCAATGGGCTGGAACAGCTGGAACCACTTCGCCGAGCATGTGACCGACGCTGACGTTCGCTCCGCCGCCGACATGATCGTGAGCACCGGGATGCGCGATGCCGGCTACATCTACGTCAACCTTGACGATACCTGGCAAGGTACGCGCGACGCCCAGGGCATTTTGCATCCGAACGATCGTTTCCCTGACATGAAGGCTCTCGCCGACTATGTTCACACCAAGGGCCTCAAGTTCGGCATTTACTCGGGGCCAGGAGCGAAAACCTGCGGCGGATACGCCGGAAGCCTCGGCCATGAAGAGCAGGATGCAAAGATGTACGCCTCCTGGGGCGTCGACTTCCTCAAGTACGATCTTTGCTCCTTTCAGCAGAACATGAATGAGGCCAAGGCAGCCCATCCTGACAATCCGCACGCCGCCCGAGATCTCATGATCGCCGCGTATAAGAAAATGGGCGACGCCCTCCAGGCCACCGGCCGCCCAATCCTCTACAGCCTCTGCCAGTACGGTGTCGACCAGCCCTGGAAGTGGGGCCCGAGTGTCGGCGCGCAGATGTGGCGCACCACCGACGACATTGACGACTCCTATGGACGCATGGTCATGATCGGCTTCAGCCAGGCCGGTCTCTCGAAGTACGCCGGCCCCGGCCGCTGGAACGACCCCGACATGCTCGAGGTCGGCAACGGCAAGATGACCACCGACGAATACAAAACTCACATGAGTCTCTGGGTCATCCTCGCCGCGCCGCTCCTTGCTGGCAACGATCTCAGCAAAATGACCGACACCGACAAGAGCATCCTCATGAACAAGGAAGCCGTTGCCATCGACCAGGACCCGCTCGGCAAGCAGGGCGATCGCCTATACCAGAGCGGCGACTTCGACGTCTGGACCAAGCCCCTTAGCAACGGCCGCGTCGCCGTCGGACTCTTCAACCGCAGCTGGGATAACCACGAGGTCTGGGTCGATCTGTCCGAGATCGGCTTCAAGAACGGCGCCAACCTGCGCGACGTCTGGAAGCAGCAGGACCTCGGCCGTCACACCGGCGTCTTCACCGACGTAATTCCCAAGCACGGGGTAACGCTGCTCATCGTCAACAAGTAGGCGGTAGTCATAGGCGGATATGTAGACCGGACGGATCCCGTCCGTCACATTCTGGCGCCCCTCTGCCACGTGATCCTTGACACCGACATCTGTCTGACTGTCATATATCGGCATGAAACATATTGGGTCACGAGCTATCGATCGGGAGTTAAAGAAGGGAAGCGCCGAGCTCTTAATTCTTTCGCTGATCGAGCACCGTGCCCGCCACGGCTACGAAATCAGCAAGCTGATCGAAGAGCGTTCGGGCGGCGTCCTCAAGTTCAACGTCGCCTCGTTCTACCCACTGCTCTACCGGCTTGAAGATCGCGGCCTGATCGCCGGACGCTGGGTCGAAAAGGCCGGTCAGCGCCGCCGCCGCTTTTACCGGCTCACCGCGCAGGGCCGGGAAATGCTCAAGGCCCAGCGCTCCACCTGGTTAAACTTCGTTACCGCCATCCATCGCATCACGGAGGCCGAGAATGCCTGACTGGCCGAAGGAAATCCGGGCGGCGATTGCACCGCTGAACCTCGATCCTGCTCGCGAAGCAGAAGTAGTTGAAGAACTCAGCCAGCACCTGCGTGACCGCTACGACGAGATGCTGGTCAGCGGAGTTGCTGCCGACCTCGCCTATCAAACACTGCTTTCGGAACTGTACGACGGCGCCTTGCTCTCCGGCCTCAAGGCCACCGTTCGGTCCGCGCCGCCACCATTACCGATCGGAAACAACGCAGACGAGTCAATCTTCGCCGGCATCTGGACCGATCTCCGTCACGGCGCGCGGCTGCTGCGCATGAATCCCGGCTTTGCCATCATTGCCATCCTGTCTCTCGCACTCGGCATCGGCGCAAACACCACCATCTTCCAGTTGCTCGACGCGGTGCGCATGCGTACCCTGCCGGTGAAGGCCCCACAGCAGCTGGCCAGAATCAAAATCGTGAATTCTCCCCATTGCTGCCGCGGAGATTTCTACTCGAACAACGCCGACCTCACCGGACCTCTCTGGAACGGCATTCGCGCTCAACTGCAGGGATTTGCAAACATCGCGGCATGGTCTCCCTTCCGTTACAACCTCGGCCGGGGCGGCGAGGCTCACTACGCCGACGCACTCCTCGTCAGCGGAGACTTCTTCAACGTCCTCGGTGTTCAGCCGCTTCTCGGCCGCCTGATTTCGCCCGCCGACGACTACAAAGGTTGCGGAGCGCAGGGAGTCGTCCTGAGCTACCCCTTCTGGCAGCGCGAGTATGGAGGCCGCCCCGAGATCATCGGCAGCAAGCTCACGCTCGATGGTCATCCCTTTCAGATCATGGGTATCGCCCCGCCAAGTTTTTACGGCATTGAGGTAGGCCGAAACTTCGACGTTGCCGCGCCCCTGTGCAGCCAGCCCATTTTCTCAACAAAGGGCGGCCTCATGGACAGCCCCCGTTCGTGGTGGCTCGCGGTAATCGGTCGCCTCAAACCCGGCTGGACCACTGAGCGCGCCTCGGCTCAGCTCGATGCCATCGCACCGGGAATCTTTGCCGCAACGCTTCCTGCCGAATACGACGCCATCGCGAAAAAAGACTACCTGTCATTTCATCTCGGAGCCCTGCCCGCGGCTACCGGTGTCTCTTCGCTGCGTGAAGAGTATGAAGACCCGCTCTGGATTCTCCTCGCACTCTCCGGACTCGTGCTCCTGATTGCCTGCGCCAATCTCGCCAACTTGATGCTCGCCCGTGCCAGCGTTCGCCAGCGCGAGATGGCCCTGCGCCTCACCCTGGGAGCGTCCCGCTCGCGCCTCATCCGCCAGTTGCTCGCCGAAAGCCTCTTGCTTGCTGCGATCGGGACCGCCGTCGGCGCCGTTCTCGCCCAAATACTCAGCCGTGTACTGGTGGCCTTTCTCAGTACGCAACAAACCCGCACCTTTGTCGAGCTGACTCCTGACTGGCGTATGCTCGGCTTCGCTGCAGGCCTCGCAATTTTCACCTGCATCCTCTTCGGACTCACTCCCGCGATTCAGGCTTCGCGCACCGAGCCGGGCATCGCTCTGAAAGCCGCGGGACGCGGCGCGACCGCTGGCAGGGAGCGCTTTATGGTTCGCCGCGCTCTCGTTGTCTCGCAAGTCGCGTTGTCACTCGTGCTCATGACCGGAGGATTTCTCTTCGCCCAGACATTTCGCAATCTGGCAGAAATGAATACCGGCTTTCAACAGGATCACATCCTCACCGTCAACATCGACTATTCGACGCTGAAGCTCTCCCCTGACAGCCAGATGGCCTTCAGGCGCGACCTATTGGACCGTATGCGAGCTATTCCTGGCGTGACCTCCGCCGCTGAAGCCCTTGTGGTACCCATGAACCATGCGGGATGGAACGACAACATCGATATTCCGGACGGCCCGCAGCGCCAGCTCGTAGCTTTCAACAGGATTAGTCCCGGCTACTTCCAGACCATGCAGACGCCTATGCTCGCGGGGCGCGATTTCGCGGCGACGGATACGCCAAAATCGCCGCGCGTGGCTATCGTGAGCGAAGCCTTCGGGTGCCGGTTCTTTGGGCGTGCGAATCCTCTGGGCAAGCTCTTTCACGATGCGGGAGAACCGAGTACCATCTGGCTGATCGTCGGCTTGGTAAAAGACGCAAAGTACTGGAAGATGCGCGAAGACCCCGAACCTACGGTATTTGTCTCTTTCACCCAGGCCAATGGACCCGAGCCGGACTCCACGCTGATGATTCGCTCTGATGAGCCGCTGCTGCCCCTTATCTCCTCAGTCAAGCAGGCAGCGAATGAAGTCAATCCCGCGATGGTCCTCAACTTCACAGTATTCAAGACGCAAATCCGTGAAGGCCTCCTCCGCGAGCAACTCATGGCCATGCTCTCCGGCTTTTTCGGAGCCCTCGCGGTTATCCTTGCCATGGTCGGCCTCTATGGAGTCATCTCCTACATGGTCGTCCAGCGCCGCAATGAGATCGGCGTGCGCATGGCGCTTGGCGCAAGCCGCGGCAATATCCTCGCTATGATCCTGCGCGAAGCCGCCATCCTGCTCGGCATCGGTCTCGCCGTTGGCACCCTCCTGGCCCTCGTCGCTGGAAACGCCGCTGCTTCGCTGCTCTATGGATTGAAGCCCAGAGATCCCTTCACCTTCATCGTCGCGATTCTCGGAATGACCGTGGTCGCATTCATCGCCAGCCTGTTGCCCGCGCGGAGGGCTGCGTCAGTGCATCCCATGGTGGCGCTCCGCGACGAGTAGCTTGCCTTGAAGGACTAAGATGACCTTCGGTCCGGGTTCCTATGCCGAAGCATCCTTCCTCCAGCCATTCCTCTCAAGACCCGCGCCTCACCCGCCTGACAGAGATCGCCCTCGCCCTCCCCGAGACCAGTCGCCAGATTTACGGCTCGCACGCGCAGTTCCTCGTCCGGAAAAAGACTTTCGCCTACTTCCTCGATCTCCATCACGGAGACGGCATCGTCGGTGTCACCTGCAAAGTCATGCCCGGCGAAAACCAGGCACTCGTCAAAGCTCAGCCCCGCCGGTTTTATCTGCCGGCCTACGTTTCATCGCGAGGCTGGGTAGCTCTCCGCCTGGATGTTGGCAAGGTCGATTGGGATGAGGTGCGCGATCTGCTGATCGCCAGCTACGCGCTGATTGCACCAAAACGTCTTGCGGAGAACCTGAAATCAGAAGGTTAAAGGGTACCTTCGCAGGCAGCCTGCCGCGGAGTAACTTCACGGTAAACTTGAAGAGATGAGAATTGGCATAGATTTTGGAACCACCCGCGTAGTCGTGGCCTCCGTGGACCGCGGCAATTATCCTCTCGTGAACTTCGAAGCGGCCGACGGTCAGATGTACGACTGGTTTCCTTCCGTCGTCGCAGCCAGGGGCCGCACCCGTCTCTACGGATGGGACGCCGTAGCCGTCCAGGATGACGACACCTGGACGACAGCTCGGTCGCTGAAGCGCCTCCTGCGCACCGCCGGTCCCCACTCCGAATTGCATTTGGCCGGTCAGTCTCTGCCCGTGCGCCTTCTCCTGTCGGAGATGATGGCCTCGCTGCGCACCCAGCTCCTTGAGCGTTCGAACCTTGGCGCAGACGCCGCAGAGCCGTTCGAGGCCATGATCGGCGTGCCCGCCAATGCCAACAGCAACCAGCGCTTCCTCACCGAGGAAGCCGCTCTCGAGGCCGGCTTTTCTGTTTTGGGAGTCGTCAACGAGCCCTCTGCCGCCGCCATTGAGTTCGCCTACCGTAACAGTGCCGAGCGCAAGAACCGCGCCGGCAGCGGCTTGCTCGTCTACGACCTCGGCGGAGGCACCTTTGACGTATCACTCGTCGTCATGGGCGAGACCGAGCACGCCGTTAAAGCCTCCGACGGAATCCCGAATCTAGGCGGCGACGACTTTGATGAGATCCTCGCTGCGCTGGTCCTCGAGACCGCCGGTCATCCGGCGGACCTCACAGTGCACGAAAGGCGCCGCCTGCTCGACGAGTGCCGTGAGAAGAAGGAATCGCTCAACCCGAACACCCGCAAGGTGACCATCGATCTCGAACGCGTGCGTCTCGGATGGCAGGAAGTCACCATCCCCGTCGACAACTACTACGAGCGTTGCCGCCCGCTGATCGAATCAACCCGTGAGATGGTTGAAAAGCTGCTGGCTGCGCATTCCGATACCCCTCTCGACACCTTGTACGTCACCGGAGGAGGGTCCGAACTCCCGCCCGTCGCCCGCATCTTGCGTGAGACCTTCGGCCGCCGCGTTCGCCGCTCGTCCTACATGCGCTCGGCGAGCGCCATCGGCTTGGCCATCCGCGCCAGCGTTGTCGCCGACAGCCTGCACGATCAGTTCAACCGCAACTTCGGCATCTGGCGTGAAACAGACCACGGCGGGACCATCATCTTCGACCTGATCTTCCCCCGCGGATCCCGTCTGCCCGCGCCCGGCGAGCCTGCTCTGCGCAGCGAGCGCGTCTACCAGCCGGCTCACAACATCGGCCACTTTCGCTACCTTGAATGCTCTCAGCTTGATGATCACGGCCAGCCCGTAGGCGAAATCACCAACTGGGATCAGGTCCGTTTCCCCTTCGATCCGCAGTTGCAGAACCACTCAGATCTGACCGCGCAGCCCATTGCTCCGTTGGGCCGCCATGATCTGAGGGTTCGCGAGGAATACACCTGCGACGCCAGCGGCAATCTCCGCGTTAAAATTTCCGCCGACCCCGCCGGATACGCCCGCGAATTCTCGATTGCCCAGTCCGCCAGAGGTTAGCCAGACTGC
>Ga0207050_1042_pt1 | contig 23645 bp, 21 predicted proteins | sample Alteio_BWMinCont_64_FD_153291 | JGI IMG/M metagenome (GOLD analysis project Ga0207050, IMG submission 153291) | Enriched cells from forest soil in Barre Woods Harvard Forest LTER site, Petersham, Massachusetts, United States -... | ecosystem: Environmental > Terrestrial > Soil > Temperate forest >...
GTCGAGCTTGTATTTCTTTTTTTCAATGAATATTACATTGCAAAAAAATAAAATTATGATGGTTGTATAAAATGGATGCCTGAAAGAATGTGCGCAGCACTCATTTTGAAAGCAGACGTCAATCTTTATACACCTATCGCAATCGAATTTTAGGTGTGAAAAAATGCTTGGGCAGCTTACCGTGTTTACAATGTGAGGGGATTGAGGGCCGTAGTTGTAAATACGTTAAGGATATGTTAGGCAATGATGCTTGAGGTGACACTAAACTATCTGGCTTTTCTGTTGAACTTTTTCGAAACACCCTGGAAAGAGCAGGTTATACAAGAGAGTTAATATTCAGTGACAACTCAAAAAATAGTGAGGCTAAAAAATGCTGCGTTTAAGACATAGATCCGTATCTGAATATAGAAACAGGATATCCAATTAAATCCATTTTTTTATTGATATATTACCGTGAACACTATACAATTGTGAGAAATAATATAAATTGAGAGATATTCTAACTACTTTAAATTTAAACCAGCTTAAAATGAGGAGATCAATATTATGAGCAATGAACTTATTATTGTAGCATTTAAAGGCCAAAATGAACGTGTCAAACAACTTCTTGAAGAAGGTGCGGACGTCAATTACACAGAAGAGTCTCTTTTTAGTGACTGCACCGCATTAGCCTGGGCTGCTCGTAATGGCCATGTAGCAGTCGTTCGAACATTGCTAGAGTTTGGAGCCAATATGGAAGGGAGAAGCCGACATCCTTTATTTCTTGCCGTACTAGGGGGGCACCGAGCAGTGATTGAACTTTTAGTCCAGCGCGGTGCTTCGGTCAATATGAAATGGCAAAGAGATACCCCGGTTATGTATTTGTTAGTGGCCTTTACCATGGCCAAATCAACTCCATCTATTTACGAGGGTATGAATAATGCATCTCAAGCGGAGTTTTTTCAATCAGCAGAATTTTTATGCAAGCAGGGGCTAGATAACGGTTCTTACACGCCATTGATGAGGGCAGCGTTTGTGACTAAATTTCCCCCTTTGGTTGAGCTCTTTTGCCGAGATCCCAAAATTTTAAATAAAAATCAAGATTTTGGTTGGTCAGCTCTTATAGAAGGGGTAAAGGGGGGATCATTAGAAACGGTTCAAATGCTTCTTAATTATTGCCATATGTCCAAGTGAGGGGGTCAAGTCTGGACATTGGACAAAAAAAATGAAATATCCAATCAGGAATCACTCTCTCATTTCAGACGCATCTTGCGTTGGACAATGCGTTGGACAAAACTGTCCCTTTCAAGCCCGTTCTATGGTAAAACTTAATACCTCATCAATACTTGAGTAATTGCCCTTCCCTTTTATCATCAAAAGACGATCGATCCCCAATGCTACTCCAGCACAATTAGGAAAGCCAGATTCTAGTGCTTGTACCAAACGCAAATCAGGTTCCATCCTGGGCAAATTTCTTGCCAAACGTTTGGCATTATCTTCTTCGAAGCGTTGTAATTGTAAATGTGCATCGGATAATTCATGATAGCCATTGGCCAGTTCTACGCCATCAATATAGACTTCAAAACGTTCTGCAACCGCTGGTTCTTTTCCAATCGCTGGCCTTATTTTTGCCAGTGCTGCTTGGCTAGCCGGGTAATCATAAATCATCACAGGAACTTGCTTCGTTTTTAAGTTTTTTAACTCTTCTACCCTCTTTAAATCATTTAAACTCTTTAACGCTTTTACACTCTTTAAATCTTTTAATGCTGTTACTTCTTTTACTCCTTTGACTTCTTTTAATTGGGGTTCAATACAATGTGTCATTAACAAATCTAGCCAATCATCTTTGGATAATTGCATTGTTTCGATTGCAGAAATATGAATACCCTGATCTAAAGCTAATGTTTTAAGATTTTCCAACGCAGCACTATGCGGATCAATATTTAAATATTTTAGAAATAATGCTTGATAAGACAAACGTAAAGCTGGGCCAGAACCTATAATCTGCTGTAAAAATTCATCCATTTCATCCATCAACTGGTGATGATCAAAACCCAAGCGATACCATTCTAAAATACTAAATTCTGGATTATGTCTATGGCCTCGTTCCCCATTGCGAAAAGCTTTACAGACTTGATAAATAGAACCCATTCCTCCCGCCAATAGACGCTTCATGGCGAATTCGGGTGAAGTTTGCAAATAGTAAGTCTGATCGTTGTCGTTGTCATTCTCATTCTTATTCTTATTTTCATTCTTATTCTTATTCTTATTCTCGTTATCACTGTTGTTGTCTTGAGAAGATTCAACATCGCTAGAATATTGAGCCGAGCTAGAACCATATTGAACTGGAATTGCCTGAATATGTAGATCGGTAGCCGCATGGGCGCAGAGTAAGGGCGTTTCCACTTCTAAAACATCACGCTCCATAAAAAAGCGCCGAATGTCTGCAAGCATTACAGCCCTAGCTCGAACTGCTTCTAAGTGACAACTCGGCTGCCAATTATTTAACACGCGAAATATAATCTCCTGTGCGTGTATCCACTTTAATAGATTCTCCAGTTTGTACAAATAAAGGCACTCGCACGACGGCACCGGTTTCGAGTACAGCAGGTTTACCGCCACCACCAGAGGTATCGCCTCGAACACCAGGATCGGTTTCGGTAATGACTAAAGTCACAAAGATGGGTGGCGTCACACTCAGAGGAACATCGTTCCATAACATAATGATGCAATTATCTTGTTCTTTTAACCATTTTGCAGAGTCTCCGACCATTGATTTTGTTAATTCATATTGTTCGTAGGTTTCTGTCACCATAAAATGCCAACGGACGCCATCATTATATAAATATTGCATGTCTTTTTCGACAATATCAGCAGCTTCAATACTTTCACCTGATTTCATGGTGCGTTCAATAATTCGACCCGATTTTAAATTGCGAAATTTAATTCGGTTAAAAGCCTGGCCTTTGCCCGGTTTTACAAATTCATTTTCTATCATAATACAAGGGTCCCCTTCCAGCAGGACTTTTAAACCCGTTCTAAATTCATTGGTGTTGTACATTGCCATATCATATTTCCTAAAATCTTCTGTTAAATCCGAATATTGGACCTTAATATTCAATATTGATGGTATCATGAGCAGCGTTAGTGTCAAGCATTGATACTAACCCAGAGCTCATAACTGTTTTCGAAAACTCAAGCGTTATACTTGAACAATGACCAGAGCTCTACTCCACCTTTAATTCCACCTTTAATATTATTTGACTGAAATCTAAAATATCAATTAAACGATTCTCGATAATAGAACCCACAATTTCTAAATTTAAAGCAGAATATTCATGTATAGCAATATTTCGAAACCCCACCATCTTTTGTATTCAATTGCTTAATTCCTGACTCATTATTTGATTGCTTGCCAACAAAACAAAAACATCACTATTGCTTTGTGGGATCCCTAAATGCTTTAGACGTATAATATGCATCCCCATCGATTGCTATTGATATAGCACGTTGCAAATTTAAAATAATAGCGTCTTGCTTAGTCTGATTTATTTTAAGATTTTCAAGATCTGAATACTCTTCTTTGATTCTGCTAACGCAACGTTCTATTGAAGCTGCCTTGTTTAATATGACATCATCCATCCGTCAACCCTTAGATCACACTTCTCATTATCTAGTTCATCTCTCATAAAATTCATAAAATTCATAAAATTCATAAAAAGATCCTAACTGATTTTTTCAATCACTTCAATTCGGGTCACTACCTGATGTGTCTTAGGCAATTTATGACCACGAGTCGCTTGATCGCCTAAATAATGTCGCAACGTCTCTCCCTCTAAAATATAGGGTTTTTTACCACCATGAATAATTAAAGAATCTTTAGGTCCTAATATGGCAGCTGCGATTAAATGTTCGTCTTTCTTTACAGAAATCAATTTATGCCCCTTGCCTTTAGCCATTTCTGGAATATCTTTAATAGGACAAATTAACAAATGGCCATCATTATTCACAAAGGCTACCCATTCTTGTTTGGGATTTTTTAAACTCAGTGCGGCTAAAAATGCTTTGCCTTCGGGGACTTTAACCACTGCCTTGCCATTACGATTTTTAACTAATAATTCCTGGAAAGGCACAATAAAACCATAGCCCGCATTGGATAATACTAAATATCGATCTGTGTTATCGGCCATTATCACTGTTTCAAAGACAGCTCCAGAAGGAGGAGTCACTTTCCCCGTTAATGGTTCGCCTTGGCCACGTGCAGAAGGTAATGTTTGAGTTGATAATGAATAAGAACGTCCGCTGGAATCGATAAATACTACCGACTGTTCGCTTCTGCCTTTAGCCACCATCTTAAAGCCATCGCCGGTTTTATAACTCAAGGTGTTGGGATCAATTTCATGCCCCTTCGCTGAGCGCACCCAACCTTTACTCGATAACACCACACTGATGGCTTCTGAAGGCGCTTTTTCTTCTAGCAATAATTGTGCCTCTGCCCGTTGCACCAGAGGGGAGCGGCGATCATCCCCATATTTTTCTGCATCCTGTTCCAGTTCTTTTTTAACAAAAGTTTTTAAGCGCTGTTCAGAGCCTAATACTTTTTCTAAATCGGCTTGCTCGTTCGCTAAACTTTTTTGTTCACCGCGAATTTTTGTTTCTTCCAATTTTCCTAACTGTCGTAATTTAAGATCTAAAATAGCATCCGTCTGCTCTTCCGTTAATTTATATTTTTTCATAAGGGCCGATTTCGGATCGTCCTGATGTCGGATAATATGAATCACCTCATCAATATTTAAATAGGCAATTAAAAAACCATCCAAAATATGCAAGCGGCTTAAGACTTTCTCTAAGCGGAATTGTAAGCGTCGACGGACTGTTTGAATGCGGAACTCTATCCATTCCAACAATATAGTTCTCAGATCTTTAACCTTGGGTCTTCCATCTAAACCTATCATATTCAAATTGACGCGATAACTGCGTTCTAGATCCGTACTGGCAAACAAATGGGACATGACATCATCGATTTCGATACGATTCGAACGAGGCGTAATCACCAAACGCGTGGGATTTTCATGATCCGATTCATCTCTCAGATCAGAAATTTGAGGTAATTTTTTAGCCTGCATCAAAGCCGCAATTTGTTCTAATATTTTGCTGCCCGAAACCGAATGCGGCAGCGCAGTAATGATAATATCGCCATTTTCTTCCGAATAAACTGCTCGCATCCTTAAGGATCCATTCCCCGTTTCATACATTCTTTCGATTTCATGTTTTGGCGTGATAATCTCAGCTTCTGTTGGAAAATCGGGGCCCTTCACAAAAGTAAACAAATCTTTCAAGGTTGCCTTGGGATTCTCTAATAAATGAGCACAGGCGGCAGCCACTTCCCGCATGTTGTGTGGAGGAATATCGGTCGCCATACCCACAGCAATGCCCGTGACACCATTCAGTAAGACATTGGGCATGCGAGCAGCAAGCAATTTCGGTTCTTGCAAGCTGCCATCAAAATTAGGCACCCAATCTGTAGTGCCCTGTTCCAATTCTGATAGTAAAAGATCTGCATATTTGGATAAGCGCGCCTCTGTATAACGCATCGCGGCAAAGGATTTAGGATCATCCATGGAACCCCAATTGCCCTGACCATCCACTAAGGGATAACGATAGGAAAAGGATTGTGCCATTAACACCATCGCTTCATAGCAAGCCGTTTCCCCATGCGGATGAAACTTCCCTAATACATCCCCGATGGTACGAGCGGATTTCTTATATTTAGCCGTACTGGCCAAACCCAATTCTGACATGGCATAGACAATACGTCTTTGGACCGGCTTTAAGCCATCGCCAATATGCGGCAAAGCCCGATCTAAAATAACATACATGGAATAATCGAGATAAGCACGCTCAGCAAATACTTTTACCGGTTGTTGCTCAACCCCTTCAAAAAGATTTTTAATGTTAGACATTCGTTTAATTACCTTTTATTTGCTGATCCAAGATTTTGAATGTTAGACATTCGTTTAATTACCTTTTATTTGCTGACCAAGATTTTGAATATTAGACATTCATTCAATTACCTTTATTTGCTGACCAAGATTTTGAATATTAGACATTCATTCAATTACCTTGTATTTTCTGATCAAGCTTTTTTATTTGCTGACCAATTTTTTTAATATTAAACAAAAAATTATTCATGTTAGACAAAAAATTATTCATGTTAGACAAAAGATTATTCATGTTAGACATCGGCTAAATTACCTTTTATTTCTAACCAGTGACGTCGATCAGAAGCCCGTTTTTTGCCTAATAACATATCCATCATCACAGCGGTATCATCATCTTGAGTAATGGTCAACTGTACTAAACGACGAGTATCCGGTGCCATGGTTGTTTCCCGCAATTGAATTGGATTCATTTCACCCAAACCCTTAAAGCGCTGAATCACTATTTTACTTTTTATTTTTTCGGCTGCCAATCTATCTAAAATGCCCTTTTTCTCATCTTCATCTAGCGCATAATGGACTTCTTTCCCCACATCAATTCGGTATAAAGGCGGCATGGCAACAAAAATATGCCCCGCTGCGACTAGAGCTGGAAAATGTTTCACAAAAAGTGCGCATAATAAAGTGGCAATATGTTGTCCATCGGAATCAGCATCCGCTAAAATACAAATCTTGCCATACCGTAATTTTTCAAGGGAAGTCTGGCCCGGATCAATTCCCATAGCGACGGTAATATCATGCACTTCTTGAGAAGCCAAAACTTCGTTGGAATCCACTTCCCAGGTATTTAAGATTTTTCCACGTAACGGCATAACAGCCTGAAAAACTCGATCCCTCGCTTGCTTAGCAGAACCCCCAGCAGAATCCCCTTCGACTAAAAAGAGTTCCGAACGATGAGGATCTTGCAAGGTACAATCGGTTAATTTGCCTGGTAAAGCGGGTCCTGCGGTGACTTTTTTACGAGCCACTTGTTTACTCGCTCGCAATCTTTTTTCTGCATTACTAATCACAAAAGAGACGATTTCAGTCCCCAGTTGAACATGTTGATTCAACCATAAACTAAAGGCATCCTTCACTACTCCAGTGACAAAAGCGGCAGATTGCCGTGAAGATAATCGTTCTTTTGTTTGGCCAGAAAATTGAGGTTCTAACATTTTGACTGACAGTACAAAACTAATTTTTTCCCAAATATCTTCTGGCGCCAGTTTAACGCCGCGCGGCAAGAGATCTCTTAATTCACAAAATTGCCGCATGGCTTCTAGCAAGCCAGTCCGCAGCCCGTTAACATGAGTACCCCCCTGAGTCGTGGGCACTAAATTGACATAACTTTCTTGAATACTTTCTTGGCCATCTGGTGTCCAAACCACTGCCCAGCTGGCGACTTCATCATTGCCTTCAAAATGACCTTCAAAAGGTTCTTCCGGTAATAAGGTTTCATTTCCGACTTGTTCTAATAAATACCCTTTGAGTCCGGCTTCATATAACCATTCTTCTTTTTCTTTATGTTGAACATCTTCAAATTGAACTCGAAGACCCGGACAAAGTACGGCTTTAGCCTGCAGGGTATGTTTAAGCTGTTTAGTGAGAATCTTTGGACTATCAAAATATTTAGCCTCGGGCCAAAAACGAACCGTGGTGCCAGTTTCACCAGGCGCTGCTTTACCAACCACTTTTAAATTTGAAACTCGTTCACCATGTTCAAAGGCCATATGATAAATTTTGCCATCCCGACGAACCCAAACCTCCAAGCGCTTAGATAAGGCATTGACCACTGAAACACCAACGCCATGCAGACCACCGGAAAAATGATAATCTTTCTGAGAAAATTTTGCGCCAGCATGCAATCTCGTCAATATCAACTCAATACCTGGCAGTTGATGTTCTGGATGAATGTCGACTGGCATCCCTCGCCCGTTATCAGATACCTCTAAAGAACCATCAGGATGAAGCACAACCGACAATAGAGAAGCATAACCACTAATGGCCTCGTCAACGCTATTATCTATTACTTCTTGAGCCAAATGATTAGGTCGCGTTGTATCCGTATACATGCCAGGACGCTTACGTACAGGTTCTAAGCCACTTAAAACCTCTATAGACTCAGCTGTGTAACTTTTTCCTACGCTTTCGCTTACCCTTTTTTTTCCCATATCCCCCACCTCAATCTCTCTACAAACCATATTACTGTAATATGAGATTTTTTTCTTCTTCCCTCAATCAAAATATCGTATACAATGAAGACCGTCGTTATTTATATCGTTCGCGAAGAGTATAGTTATTGTTATAGTTAAGGGGGTACAGTACAGTGATGTTAGTAGAAACCCAGTGGTTTATTATTTTATGCAGTCTTCTTGCCTTAGGTTATGGCTTAATAACAGCTAGAACCGTCTTTAAAGCGCCCACGGGAAATGATCGCATGCGTGAAATTGCGCTGGCTATCCAGGAGGGGGCTAATGCTTATTTAAATCGCCAATATAAAACCATTGCCATCGTTGGTATTGTACTAACCTTTGGCTTGTATCTAGTTTTGGGTGAATATGCTGCGATAGGTTTCATCATCGGTTCGGTATTGTCAGGTCTAGCAGGCTATATCGGGATGGAAGTCTCGGTCCGAGCCAATGTCAGAACTGCGGAAGCTGCTAGAAAGGGTCTTGCTCCTGCTTTAAATCTGGCTTTTAAAGCCGGTGCTGTGACAGGCTTGTTGGTTGTAGGCCTTGCTCTTTTAGGAGTGATGTCCTATTACGCTTTCCTTAAACACTTAAATATACCTCAACGCAGTTTAACGGAAGCTTTAGTTGCACTCAGTTTTGGAGCTTCACTCATTTCTATCTTTGCCAGACTCGGAGGAGGCATCTTTACGAAAGGAGCCGATGTTGGCGCAGATTTAGTCGGTAAAATTGAAGCCGGTATCCCCGAGGATGATCCCCGTAATCCAGCCGTTATTGCAGATAACGTTGGTGATAATGTCGGTGATTGTGCGGGTATGGCAGCGGATCTTTTCGAAACCTATGCGGTGACTATCGTTGCAACTATGTTACTGGCCAGTATTTTGGCACCTGCTCATTTGCGTGAAACTTTTATTCTTTATCCTCTCCTGATTGGAGCCGTCTGTATCGTAGGTTCTATTATTGGGGCTCAATTTGTCCGTTTGGGACGCAGTCAAAATATTATGGCAGCCCTCTATAAGGGCTTAATTGCCACCAGTATTTTTTCGGCTCTATTCATTATCGGGGTTACGGATTGGCTGATTGGACTTCAAACTCCTTTTGAGATCGGGGGACGTTCCTTAACGGGATTGAGTTTATTGTACTGTGCTCTCGCTGGCTTAGTGGTCACTGGTTTATTAGTCTGGATTACAGAATATTATACCTCGACCTCTTTTAGACCTGTGCGTAGCATTGCTAAAGCTTCCTTGACTGGGCATGCAACTAACATTATTCAGGGTTTGGCGGTTTCAATGGAATCCACAGCATTACCCGTGCTCGTGATTAGTGCTGCTATTTTATTCACCTACATAATAGCGGGACTCTTTGGTATTGCCGTTGCGGCAACCACCATGTTAGCACTAGCAGGCATGATCATTGCTTTAGATGCCTATGGTCCGGTGACTGATAATGCAGGTGGTATCGCAGAAATGGCGCAGCTTGACAAAGATGTCCGTCAAGTGACCGATGCTTTAGATGCTGTTGGTAATACGACTAAAGCTGTCACTAAAGGTTATGCCATTGGTTCTGCGGGCCTGGCTGCTCTAGTATTGTTTGCAACCTATACGGAAGATCTCAAACATTATTTCCCATCTTTGGATATTTCCTTTCTATTGCAGGAACCTTATGTCGTGGTCGGGCTTTTTATAGGGGGATTATTGCCTTATCTTTTTGCTTCCTATGGCATGATGGCGGTAGGACGAGCAGGAGCAGAAGTAGTGATAGAAGTTCGTCGACAATTTCGTGACATTAAAGGCATTATGGAAGGAACAGCCCGTCCCGAATATGGGAGAGCAGTCGATCTCTTAACTAAAACAGCCATTCGTGAAATGATTATTCCATCATTGATGCCTGTGTTGGCCCCCATTATCCTGTATTACGTCGTTTATTATATTGGGGGACAAACCGCGGCCTTTACTACTTTAGGCGCTATGTTGTTAGGAACAATTGTCACTGGGCTCTTTGTGGCCATTTCCATGACTTCGGGTGGCGGGGCTTGGGATAACGCTAAGAAATATATTGAAAATGGTGAGTATGGAGGCAAGGGATCAGAGGCACATAAGGCAGCGGTGACTGGAGATACAGTCGGTGATCCCTACAAAGATACAGCCGGCCCTGCGATTAATCCTATGATCAAAATTATCAATATTGTTGCCTTATTGTTAACTGCCATGCTGGCAAAGATGGCCTAGGCCTAAAAGGTCTGCCCAGCAGGTGATCTTATAGGCTTTTCGCCCGCATAAATGCGGGCGAAACCCTGAACGGTTATGATAATCGTTGAGGCACCTAGAAGATTGAAGGTCCTCCTGGGGCTCGACTCGATGGATATCTTTCTTTAACTTCTGTAATAAAATCTTTATACATATCTTGACGAGCTTTATTAAATTGATTCAGTTGTTCTATAGTGAGCGATCTGTGATTCAGACAGTAGAAAAAACGCATAGGCCCCCCACCCCAAACCCGCATGATGTTTGAGTTCCACTCCCTTGTCCTTTGGCTCCAGCCCCTGAAGAAAATTTAATCCTACCCTGTAGCCTCTTATAACAAGTTGCTTGCAATTAATAATTAATTTTGTTATACAATGACTTCTATGATTAAATCAACTGAAATTTCACAATACCGTAAGACGCTTCAGCAACTAATCAATAAGATTGAGAAGTTGGCGTTTTATTCTGCGTACCCTGATCCTCTTATTCGAGGAACACCGGGTGAAGTATTACGTTCATGCGGTCGAAAAACTTGCCCATGTGCTACAAATCCTAAAGAAAGACATGGACCTTATCTCGTTATTCAGATTTATCAAGGAAAAAAACAGCGACAAGTTTCTGTGAGGAAAGATGAAAAAGATGTTTGGAAAAAGGCAAAACATTATCAAAAAAATGCTAAATCACTTTTGGAATTAAAACATACTTGTGCCGTCTTGGCTGAGACCGTTCGTGAAATTTTAGATAAAAGGATTGAAGAGTGGCCACAATAAATGGAAAAGAAATAGGAACGGGTGGTTTTTATTTGCCAACTGTCTACCAAAAAAGTCAACAACGTATTGAAGAATGTCTTGAAAAAGGCGAGATAGATTACGCTGAATTAACACGATGGAGCTTCCCGGACGAATTCTTATGTTTTGCCATGGAAAGTAAGCTGTTAAAATTTATTGATAGCAGTTATCCGAATCCTAGGGAAAAAAATGAAGTTCCAATTTGGTTTATAATCAGTTGTCAGTTCATTTTACGTTTGCACCAAAAAGCCAATTATAATAATTTACAGTATTTACTTAATTCTGGTTCTTTGCTGACACGTTTTGGTTTTAACGTGGGAGCCAAAAAGATTGGTTTTAATGATAAGAACAAGAAAAAAAGAAAAGAGGTTATTCATTATGATACGGTCAGAAAATTTTTTAAGGATACTAAATGTAATGAAATTCGTTCTTGGTATCGGGATGACTTACAGCGATGGTTTAATACAAAGAGAACTTTTGATCATAGGGGGATTTTTATATTAGATCAATCGCGTCTCGTGGTTCCAAATAACGAAAATTATACAGATGCCGTGAAAATGCCTGTAGATGAACATGGTCAATTATATGAAGGTTTGAAATATCTAACGGAAGAACAAAAAAAATCACTGATATATCATCCTTGTTATACTTTCAGTACCTTGCTAAACGTTGGTATAGGACAAGATGGGTTTCATATAGCTGGGTATGAATTTGGGCCAGGGAACGAAGATGAATTAGTTCAGGCAGAAAGGCTTGTGCCATCATTCTGTAGACAGTTTAAGGGGTTAATGAAAACACTGATAGTGGATCGTGGCTATATCGATGGAGAATTTCTTGGAAAATTAAAGAGAGATCATTCGGTCGATACTCTCATTCCACTTAAAAAGAATATGGATGATTTTAAAGAGGCAATAGCCATTGCAAATATGACAAACGATTGGAAAACGGTTGAAGAAACAACTAACGCATCAAGTCGTTTAGTATTTAAAAAAGAAATCGCGTCTGTTCCAGATCTGGATTTATGGGATAGCCTCGATTGTAAAGTGCATGCAATAGCAACGCGCTATACTAGCTGGGATGCTGCGAGTGGAACATATGAAGAAAAATATGGAGTTCTTGTTTCAACAAAAAAATATACAGATCCGACAATGATGATAACCCACTATGATTTAAGAGTGCAAACCGAAGAACGTTTCCGACAGTTTAAGCATGATTGGTATATTGCAAACTTTCCCTCTCCTCATGCATCTTTAATTGAAAGTCATGTTTGCTTTACCTTATTAACCTATTCTTTATTGCAACTTTATTTGAAGCGAAAAGATTTGCAAGAGATGACTAATAAAATGATTAGTAGTTTGCGAACGGATGAACGCTTAGGAAAAGATGCCGTGTTAGTTTATGCACGAGAAAAGTTTGGAATTTTTGATTTAGATGATTATACCGTACGAGTAGCCGGGTTACAGGATATCCCGCGTGAAAAATTAATAGTCACGATGCAGGCACAAAAGGAGGCGCGCCTAAAAAGAAATCAAGAGGATTGATGTCAAGGACTTTCAACGTTTTCCACCTCCTACCAGCGTAAGAAAGTAAACTCACAACATGGCTTTTGGTCGGAAAAGGCCAGATGGTGTACTATCGCTTTTTTTTAGTGTCTGAATCACAGGCGCATAACTATTTTGTTGACAATTTGTTTTTTTAATGATAGCTTAATAAAAGCAATTAGAATAACTTTATTTTGGAGGAGTATTAATAATGAGTATACCCAGATCACAGCTGCCAAACCCTGCAAAAACTACATCATCAGGGGGTATATTAGGAGATTCGTATTGTAAAGCTAAGAGGACAACAGCATCGAACAAGTTAGTATCATCATCGACTCCAACTAATTCTTTTGGTATCCAATATCCTCCCAGTCGCCTTAAATCGCTTTTTGATTCTTCGAATTCATCTAGTTCTTCTAGCTCTTCTAGTTCTTCTAGTTCTTCTAGTTCTTTTAGTTCTTTTAGATCCTCATTGAACCATACTACAAAACTTCCAAACTCCATACATTCTTCGAACTCTAGGAGCTCTTCCAGTTCTAATTCTTCGAGTCTCCAGTATCCCCCTAGTCGCCTTAAATCACCCGTTGGTGCATCGAATTTATCTAGTTCTAGGGTTTCGAGCTCTCCTAGCTCTTCTAACTTCTTTAGCTCCTCTAGCTTCTCCTTGAATCATACTACAAAGCCTCCAAGATCGATAAACTCTTCGAACTCCAGGAGCTCTTTCAACTCTAATTCTTCAAGTCTCCAGTATCCCCCCAGTCGCCTTAAACCATGCTCTGGTCCATCGAGTTCAAGTTCTTCGAGTTCAAGTTCATCTAGTTCAAGTTCTTCGAGTCAATCTAATTCTTTGACTGACAGCATGCCTCCTCCTCCCCCGAGACTTATTACTTATACTTCAAACAATGTCTCTCAAGAGATATTATATGAGCAAGTGCAAGAAATCTCGAATCAAAACTGTACCAATGATGCTCAAATTGACTTTATGGGAGCACTGCATGGCAGTTTGCGCGAGATAATAAGCAAGAAACCATGTAAAGAGCAACGACAGATTTATATGAGACGGAAAGAACAGGCCAAGAAGCATATAAAGAAACAAGAGAAGATGCTAGATAAGCTTTATGCGCAGGCCCCAGTCGCGAGTCTAGAATCTGAAGATAATGAACTGCAGGTTCGAATAAAAATTTTAAATGACAAACTTCGCAAGGCAACCGCTAAAAGACCCTATGCTCTACAAGTAGAGGTTAATACGAGACTGGAAGAATACGGTCAAGAATATATAAATGAACAAGAAGAGCTCCTGAAAAAAATACGCAATGCCCAAGATGAGCCTACACAGGAGCCTGCGAGGAAAAAACGGAAAAATTGAGACGACTATCGTGAACAATGTTCCCCAGGCAACCAGGTGTAGTTAAACGAATATTTACATGATATATACTCATTTTACTTTAAGATGCGAACAAATATAAAACATATATCGAAACATATATCGTTTGAAGATGAGTATTAGCAATTTACCAAGCGTTATATCCTTTCAATCTACAATGAATTTTAGACGTTGTTGCCTGCAGCCTCTCGCAATCCTCATTGACTTTAATGGGTAGCACGAAGGTTGCGAGAGGCACAGGCAGCGAGCCTAGGAAATCATTCGCTTTGAGTGTAGACTGTAAGCTAAGATTAAGCTGTTGATTTTACTCATATGCAATCTTTGCCACAGGCTGAACAGGGTTAGGGGATCGCAATAACAACAATTACCACTCACAACAGTTAATATTTTCAAAATGGGGCCGATAATAATATGACTGAACATGACTGATTCTACGTTTTCATCTTTGAAATAGGAATGTCATCTACAATGTAAAATATAATCGAATGATTAATATTCTACTTGTTGTGCCTCCTATTGAAAGGATGAATTCTGGATCACTTTGAAATCATTATTTAATTTAATATATACTCAAAGAGAATGAGTTCGTAGGTTAGGCGCGCATCCCCCCGAGCAAGCCAGTGTACGAATAGTACATGAGCATTGTTCGCTAAGGCTGCGCAACAACACCTAGGAATTCATTCGTGAAGAGTATAGTGATGATGGCAATGATTAAGAATAAGGGTGCTTTATGAAAACGTTTTTTATTGGCATACTAATTGTATTGGGAATAATTTTTGTTTGGTTTGTGAGTATCTATAATAAACTCATTAGAATGATTGAGGCAATTAAAAACAATCAAAAGCAAATTGATATTCAATTAGATCGTCGTTTTAAGGTTTTTCAATCTTTAATTGAAGTTGTTAAAAAATATATGGATTATGAAAAAACGACTTTAAAAGATGTGGTAGCATTACGCAGCCAAGCAGTTGCGGCTGCAGCAGCAGGTGATCAAAAAGGTAGAATTGAGTCTGAAAACGCTATATCTCGTATTGCCTCGAACATTAACCTTATGTTCGAACAGTATCCAAACCTTAAAGCCAATACAAATGCCATGCAATTGCAAGAAGAAATTGTTAATACAGAAAACAAGCTTGCATTTTCCAAGCAGGCTTTAAATGATAGTATTGAGCGCTATAATGCTACTAAAAAATCATTCTTTGAAAGTCTTGTGGTTTCAATATTTTCCAATTTAAATATTAATTTTGAATATTGGCAGCTCACTTCAGACAAAATAGCAGAACAAGAGCAATATACGGTTAAATTATGAGTTATGACAGGTTAAATGATAACTTAAATGACGAGTTAAACGATAAGTTAAACGATAAGTTAAACGATAAGTGAATTATAATTTTAAAAATTAGGAGTAATGCATTGAAACCTAAATCCAGCGATAAATTGCAGGGATATCAGGTGAATGCCCCTGATTGGAGAACGCTTCTAAGAACTAATGATAGTCGCACTAGAAATGTTATTGTAATATTTATTATTACTTACATTGCTATTGGTTTTTTAATGGATTTGTATTTTTATACGAGCAATCCTTTTCAAACAACTGCGATAGCCTCCATGAGTCAAGCCCCTAATAATTTTAATAACCTTAATAATACAGATTTAAAAACAGAAACTATGAATCTGATAACCTTTAATATGCTTCCCATTGCAACTTTTGGTATGATTATTGTTGCTATTTTTTCTTTATTAATTACTTTTAGCTTTCATAAGAAAATGGTTATGCTGGGAACAGACTATGTCGAGGCATCCTCAGATTCGAAGGATCTAGATGGAAAAGAGTTATATAATGTTGTGGAAGAGTTGAAAATTGCAGCGGGCTTAGGTTTTATGCCTAAAGTGTACATCATCGAGGCAGATTATATGAATGCATTCGCTAGTGGCATGAGCGAGAAAACAGCCTTGGTTGCCATTACTCGCGGACTCCTAGAAAAATTAGATCGCAGTGAATTACAGGCAGTGATGGCACATGAATTGTCGCACATTCGTCATAATGATATCCGCTTGACGATTACGGTAGCTCTATTAAGTAATTTAATCTTGATAGCCATTGATATATTATTTAGAGGCGTTCTGTATTCTAGGTCACGGGACGATCGCCTGTTTATTATTATCTTAATCATCCGTTTCTTATTGCCAATTTTAACTGTACTGTTGATGCTTTATTTAAGTCGAACACGGGAATATATGGCTGACCAAGGAGCAGTAGAGCTGACGCGAGATAATGAACCCTTGGGACGAGCTTTACTTAAAATTCATAATGATCATACCAACCATTATTCTTCGTATAAAAAAGAATATTCCAGCACCCCTCATGAGGAAGTCCGAAATGCCTCTTATTTTTATGATCCCCGTTATGCTGGTATTAAACCGTTGCAATCATTAAATAGCTTATTTTCAACCCATCCGCCATTGGAAGCAAGGTTAAAGGCCTTGGGGATTGTTGAAAAGCCAAAAACTGCAGTTTAGATTATATTCTCTGCGTTCCTCATCATGTGGAATAGGATTTTTAGCAGAGTGTATCTATTGTCCCGCATTGAATAGGGAACAGGGCATATATGAATGATAATTCTATTTTAAACAAGATAAAAAATTATTTTTCACCCAGCACTCATCAAAAAAAGGATGAGAGAAATCAATTTTTATTAAAGTTATCCTCTCTCAACATCAAACAAGTTTACCATGAATTACAAACGTCCAGTCATGGCTTAACAGATGAAGAAGCTGAAACGCGACTATCAGAACAGGGCAAAAATGAAATTATAAGTGAAAAACCAATGGCCTGGTATTGGATGCTGCTGAATAATTTTCGGAATCCTTTTATTATAGTCTTAGTTATTTTGGGTGTCGCCTCCTATTTGACCAGAGATATAAGGGCCACTGTCCTCGTTACTATCATGGTCATTATTAGCGTATTTTTAAGATTTTCTCAAGAATATCGTTCTGAAAAATCTGCAGAAGTACTTCGTTCGATGGTTCGCACAAACGCAACGGTTAGAAGAAAATCTCTTGGCGAAGATACAACAATAATGATAGAATCATCGATTGAAAAATCAAATGAAAAAAAATCAAATGAAAAACGTGAGCTTTCTATTGCGGAATTAGTGCCTGGCGATATTATTTATCTGAGTGCCGGAGATATGATCCCAGCAGATATCCGCTTAATCCGATCTAAAGATCTCTATATTAGTCAATCTACCTTAACAGGGGAATCCATCCCAGTTGAAAAATATGATCTTGATGAAATAATGCAAGCAAAATTTAAAACAGATGCCAACGACCATCAATTTAATCCGATCGATTTAAATAATATGTGCTTTATGGGCAGCAGCGTGGTCAGTGGTTTTGGTAAGGCTGTCGTAGTGGCGACAGGGGAAAGAACTTTCTTCGGTTCTTTGGCAAAAAAGATATTAGGTTATCATCCTGAAACAAGTTTTGATAAGGGTATCAACAATGTCACTTGGATTTTAATCCGATTTATCAGCCTGATGGTGCCGATTATATTTATTATTAATGGTTTTTTTAAACAGGATTGGCAAGAGGCATTTTTATTTTCTATTGCGGTTGCCGTTGGATTAACACCTGAAATGCTACCGATGATAGTGACAGCCAACTTGGCAAAAGGGGCTGTCGCCATGTCTAAATTTAAAGTGATAGTGAAACGACTTCATTCTATACAAATATTAGGTGCAATGGATATATTATGCTCAGATAAAACAGGCACCCTCACTCAAGACCGAATTATTTTAGAAAAGTATTTAGATACCAACGGTCTAGATAGTTTTCGGGTTTTAGAATACGGTTTTTTAAACAGTTACTTTCAAAGTGGTCTTAAAAATATGTTAGATAAAGCCATTTTGGATCATGGCCAGATAGAACACCAATTAAATATAGAAAAGGATTTTAAAAAAATTGATGAAATTCCCTTTGATTTCTTAAGAAAGCGTTTGACAGTAGTTGTGAGCAGGAAAACAAGTGGCAGCAAAAGTGAAAGTCTTTTGATTTGCAAAGGATCCGTTGAACAACTGCTCGATATTTGTTCAAACTTAGAAGAAAATGGCATTATACTTCCTAAATTAGCTGAAAAAACTCAACAAATAATTCAACTTGCTAATAAATTATCAGCGGAAGGATTTCGAGTAATAGGGGTGGCTTATAAAAAATTGCCTCCTATGGAACGATTGTTTTCTGTACAAGATGAATGTGATTTTATTTTATTGGGATTAATGGCTTTCCTCGACCCTCCCAAAGAAAGTGCTTCCGAGGCCATCAAAATACTCAAACAACATAATGTAACAATAAAAATTCTAACTGGTGACAATGAAATAGTGACTCAACGCATTTGTGAAGAAGTCAACTTACCTTTTAAAAATATTGTTTTGGGTTCTGAAATTGAAGCGCTATCAGAGCAGCAATTGGCAATAAAAGTAGAAGAGGCAAGCGTTTTTGCTAAGCTTCAGCCTCTACAAAAAGCGAGGATCATCCAGGCATTAAAGGGAAATGGCCATATTGTTGGGTTTCTGGGAGATGGAATCAACGATGCTGCTGCGCTTCGTGACGCCGATGTTGGTATTTCTGTGGATACCGCCACCGATATTGCCCGCGAATCAGCAGATATTATCCTATTAGAAAAAAGTCTATTGGTGCTTGGAGAAGGGGTTGTGACAGGGCGTGAGGTTTATGGCAATATTATTAAATATATTAAGATGACCACGAGTTCTAATTTTGGCAATGTCTTCAGTGTTTTAATCGCAAGTGCTTTCTTGCCTTTCCTACCCATGTTACCTTTGCAAATACTAATTCAAAATCTTTTGTACGACTTCTCACAACTATCCACTCCCTGGGATAAGATGGATAAAGAATTCCTGATGAAAAGAAGAACTTGGGATGCAAATGGAATTGTTAGATTTATGATTTGTATAGGACCCATCAGCTCAATTTTCGACATGACTACCTTTGCATTATTGTGGTATGTGTATGAAGCAAATTCCATCGCAACTCAGGCTTTATTTCAATCCGGTTGGTTTGTTGAAGGTTTGATTTCGCAAACTTTAATTATTCACATGATCCGAACCAAGAAAATACCCTTTTTACAGAGCATGGCTACTTTACCAGTTATTTTAACTACTCTATTAGTGATTGCATTAGGAGTCTATTTACCATTTTCTAATATAGGCAAAGATGTTGATTTGATTCCATTGCCTGCCAGTTATTTTATATTTCTAATTATAACCTTGTTATCTTATTGTTTCTTAACTCAGCTAGTAAAAATATGGTATATTAAGAAATTTAAGGCTTGGTTATAATAAAAATAATCGCAACTGTACATGTACTATCCTTGAACACCCATATTTTGGCAAAATTGCATTAAAAATTTAAAAAAAATTGCTCAATCTATGCACACAAATGCATTTAGATCCAATATTTTTGGGTTTAGTATATTAGCACGGCACAACCTGTAGTGGTAAAAAAGACTTGTGTGTATTGGGTAATATCATAAGTTCATTATATACTCTTCGCGAATAAGTTCGTAGGTGTTGTTGCGCAGCCCCTCTCGCAATGCTCATGTAGATTTGGGAACGAAGCTTGCTCGGGGGGATGCGCGCCTAACCTACGAAAGCATTCGCTTTGAGTATAAGTAAATGAGCTGTTCAGTCCCGGCAAAAAAATCTAGGATTTTGCTTTGGCTTTTCTTAATAACACAAGGATAAGAAACAGCAAGAAAAATATGATTGCAATAAAGAAAAATATTTTAGCATAAAAAGTGATGGCGACAGCCACCCCTGTAAAGGCTAATATTCCGGCGACAATTGATATAAGAAAAAATAATATTGCCCATGATATCATATTTTGAATCTCCAAAATTGTGACAAGGGTTAGCTTTAGCTAACCCTTGTGGTAAAGGTTCTTAACTAAATTATACTCTTTCATTTTCTCTATTTTTAGGACAAGAGCACATACCGCAATACCCGCCGAGAGCACTTGCAATAGCACCTGCCAAGAATAGAATGAACGTTAGGAATAAAGCTTTTCCAAACTCGTTAATGGTTTTTTCTTCATCTGTAGCAATTTTAACTTCGGTGGCTTTAGCAACGGAGCGCTCATTTGCTTTATTGTCTGCAAATAGCTGACCATATACACCTGGCGTAACCTGAGAGCTGTTCATTTTTGTCTCAGGGGCAGTGATGTAATTAATATTTAACATTTGACCTACATGCGTAGTCAATATTGCTGTAATAATTAAACCTAATGACCATGCCAAGAATCCAGCTAAAAGACCGATACGATGATCTCCACAGCGTCCTCGATTTAAAAAACCAGCAACCCAACCTGACACAAACATGACAATAATCCCACCAATGAGCATGGCGATAAAACCACCTATTGCAATGCTAGTCACACGATCGGCAGAAATTTTAAATGCAGAAAGGCCTATTGCTGATGCAAATGAAAATAATAAAAAACTAAGCCCGAGAGCGACAAAAGCGCCAGAAATAATAGCGGACCAAGAAATACAACTACAACAACATCCATGTCCTGTCTTGTGCTTATCTTCCAATGTTTGATTGCCGGTCATCCTCATCTCCTTCCCTATGCGCAATATTAATTGACAAATTAAAATTGACACCGTTAAAAAAAATACCCATTACTATGGGGGATAGTCTTACTCAACCAGCGTAGCAGCCAAAAGCAGGTTGGTCAAATGGACAGTAAAAAATAATGAATAGGAAAAATCTCATTCTTTGCTATTAATTAATATAAGTTGTTCTGATTTGATAGGAGTCATGCATGAAGGTATTAACTTGTCTATTTGCAGTTATGTTTTCCATAAGCCCTTGGGGATCCAACCTAGCAGCAAATTTCGAGCAATCAAACTCAATGGAACATAAACCGAAACCAACTGCCGCATTGCAATTGTTGTTAGATGGAAATAAACGATTTTCCGAAGATAAAACCAATTGTCCTGACAGAAATCAAGTGCGACGACTTGCGACGGCAACGAAACAAAAGCCCTTTGCCATTGTTTTAGGTTGTTCGGATTCTAGAATTCCACCTGAAATTGCCTTCGATCAGGGGATAGGGGATGTATTCGTTGTCCGCGTGGCTGGGAATGTTGTTTCGGCGGTTGAACTGAGCAGCATTGAATATTCAGCAATCTATAATGATTCATCTATTATTATGGTTCTGGGACATGAGAGTTGTGGCGCAATAAAGGCTGTTCTCGCCAACCAAACTCAGGATATCGAAGCCATTGCAAACTTAATTAAGCCTGGTTTGAAAAGTATTCACCATAGTCCCATTAATCTAGTAGAAGCCATAGAGGCAAATGTGCAATATAGCGTTGAAAAAATTAAGCGATCCCCAGTGATAAAAAAACTCATGAAAGCTGGTAAAATTGATGTTGTAGGGGCTTATTATGATTTTTCCACAGGTTCAGTTAGACTTTTAAATAAAGCAACCTTATAAAGTAAGATTTGTTTATCGCCTATGCTATATTATTATATGGGGCATTTCTAACGAGTTCTGACATATTAGTATATGGATCTTCTTAGTATACGGATCTTCGATAAAATATATAGATGACGTGAGGCAATATGAAATTATTAGTATTGGATGTTGAAGGAACCTTGGCTTATGGTTGGGATTATGAAAACCCCGTAACAGTAAACGGTAAAGAACAGTATAACATGATTGTTGAAGAAGGAGTTGCTGAGCACATACAGGAAATTCAAAAATTGGGTTGCAAAGTAGCACTAGCAACAGGTGTAGATGCAGGTGCATTAAAAGCAAAGCAAGACACGCTTCAATTTTACAATGAGCAATTAAAAAAAATGGGATTCAGGTAGATTTTTTGGAGCCTAATAATAGTCAATCACAAGATTCAAAAGTAGATAAATTAAATAAATATACAGTGCAATTAAATATTCAATCAAAAAATGATATATTCTTTTGTGATGATGGGCCTGGGATTATCAAAACCTGTCAAGAAGCAGGTTATCTAAATGCCAGAGAGGTTGCTAAGGGAAAGACCTTAAAACAAAATTTAGAAGAAATACTAGTAATCTTAAAAAATGACCTGGCCCAAAATATAGGTCAAGAAAAATCAGCTAAGCAAGATCAAACCAGAAAAGATTCAGAACAAGGTGCCGTACTACAATCAACGAAAAAAAGTGATCTGAAACAACAATCGTCAACTTTAAAAAATGTCGAGGGCCTCACAGGTGCTCCCGGGGCCCCAGCAAAAAATCTCGAGAACTTCACAGCTGCTCCCGGAGCAGTAAAAAATTCTGAAAATCTCACAGGTGCTCCCGGAGCTCCACCTGTTGTTTCAATCCAACCTAAAGTTGAATCGCAGGACCCGACACATAAAGAATCGCAACAAAAGCAAGAAAGTGCTCAGCAAAAATCAATACAGGAGAATCCAGCTGGAAAGGATGCGCAGCAACTCAGTGTACAATCATCAAAAAGAAGTGATACAAAGAAACAATCTGAAACATTAACACAGGTTGGAAGTTTCGAAGGTGCTCCCGGGGGGGCAGCTGTTCCCTCGATTCCATTTGAAGTTGAATCGCAGGACCCGACACATAAAGAATCGCAGCAACAGCAACAAAGTGCTCAGAAAAAATCAACGCAGCAAGAACAGACAAAAAAAGATGCGCAAGTTAAAAGTTCGCTTTGTCATGATTTTATTAAGGATTTAGAAGCCTTTTCTGACTTGAATGGTATGTTAAGAGCAATCACTGTGAAAATAGCAACACAGTCTACCTATAAGTTCAATACTCGCATTGAAGGTCAAATCAAAGATGCCAAGAAGAAGATTATGGCGGACAAAGATAACTTATATCCGCCCCAGAAACAACTCGAATTTTACGAAACACTTAAGAAGCATATTTCATCCATTAGGAAGCATATAACCGATGCTAGGGTAAAAAACGATGAAATTGAGATAAGGTACGCTGGTGAACTCCTAAAACAAAGCATCGCAGACTGGGATAGTTTTTTGATACAGTCCATCTTGGATAAAATTGAACGACGTATAACAACGTTGAAAGCTGTAATCAGTCAATCAGCAACAACTACAAAAAAAGAGGTGGAATCGACTTCAAAGGGGCAGGAGATATTGTATCAGAAAAACAGCCTAGAAAATTCTACAGTTAAGGTAGCAGAAAATCCTATGTTGAAAGCAGCTGACGATCTTTTTAAAGGAATAGAAAAGAGATTGGATACCAAAACAGCAGCTTCTTTTATGGTTGACATTATTTCTGCGGCTCGCCATGGCGATGGCAAGAGCTTTCAAACAGCACTGATGAAGGATAATAGGAAATTTTACACTATTATTAGTGAGCGGAACTTAAATACGCAGTTAGAATCACTTTTTAATGAATTAAAGACGGAAGGGAATAAAAAAACAGGCAAAGATCTTGAAATCAAGTTTAATAAAATTTGTGTTGAACAAGCTTCAAAGCCAAATCCATAGATTTACAGTGAGCT
>Ga0207050_1043_pt1 | contig 23465 bp, 20 predicted proteins | sample Alteio_BWMinCont_64_FD_153291 | JGI IMG/M metagenome (GOLD analysis project Ga0207050, IMG submission 153291) | Enriched cells from forest soil in Barre Woods Harvard Forest LTER site, Petersham, Massachusetts, United States -... | ecosystem: Environmental > Terrestrial > Soil > Temperate forest >...
CAGCAAATTCTTGCGGACATCGAAGTTACGTGACTCGACCTTCTGCTGTGCTTTCAGCAGGGCCGTGGTGATCCATGGATGGGCGATTTTTTCGCCGTCGCGCAATCCGAGTTTTGCCAAAATAGGCTGCATATTTGCATGCGCGCCGAAAATGCGCATGAGATCATCCTGTAATGAAAGGAAGAAAATCGATGCGCCGGGGTCACCCTGGCGTCCCGAACGGCCACGCAACTGGTTATCGATGCGGCGGGATTCGTGGCGCTCCGTGCCGATGACGAACAAGCCGCCTGCCTTGCGCACTATTTCGCGCGCGGCTTCGATTTCGGCTTTGATTGCCTCTATCCGTTTCGCGCGCTCGCTTTCGTCGGTGATGTCCTTAAGCTCCTCGGCGATGCGCATATCGAGATTGCCGCCGAGCTGAATATCCGTGCCGCGGCCCGCCATGTTGGTGGCGATGGTCACGGCGCCCGGGCGGCCTGCTTGGGCTATGATGCTGGCTTCCTGCTCATGATAACGCGCATTGAGCACATTATGCGGAATGCCGCGTTTCTTCAGCATTTCCGCCAGCGCTTCGGATTTCTCGATCGATATAGTGCCAACCAGAACCGGCTGCTCGCGCTCGCGGCATTCGGCGATGAGGTTGATGATGGCCTCGTATTTCTCCGGCAGCGTGCCGTAAACCTCGTCTTCCATATCGTCGCGGCTAACCTGCACATTGGTCGGGATCTCGACGACCTCGAGGCCGTAAATCTCGGCGAATTCCGCGGCTTCGGTCAGCGCCGTGCCGGTCATGCCGGCAAGCTTCGGATAAAGCCGGAAATAATTCTGGAATGTGATCGATGCCAGCGTCTGGTTTTCGCGCTGAATGGAGACGCGTTCCTTGGCTTCCAGCGCCTGATGCAAGCCATCGGAATAACGGCGGCCTTCCATCATGCGTCCGGTGAATTCGTCGATGATTATGACCTTGTCGCTCTTGACGATATAATCGACATCGCGTGCGAAAAGTTTGTGCGCGCGCAGTGCTTGATTCACGTGATGCACGACCTGCACATTCTGGGGGTCGTAAAGCCCACCGCCGGGCGTGAGCAACCCAGCTTCGCCCAATAATTTCTCGATATTTTCGTTGCCGTTGTCGGTCAGCGAAACCACGCGGCTTTTTTCGTCTTTCTCGTAATCGGATTCTTTGAGCGCAGGAATCAGCGCATCGACCCTCATGTAAAGCTCGGAGGAATCCTCGGCAGGACCCGAGATGATCAGCGGCGTGCGCGCTTCGTCGACGAGGATACTGTCGACTTCGTCGACGATAGCGAAATTGAACGGGCGCTGCGCCAGATCTTCATGAGCGAATTTCATATTGTCGCGCAGATAATCAAAGCCGAATTCGTTGTTGGTGCCATAGGTGATATCGGCAGCATAGGCGGCGCGGCGCTCATCATCGTTCAGGCCATGCACAATGCATCCGACCGCAAGGCCGAGGAAATTGTAAACCTTGCCCATCCATGCGCTGTCGCGGCGGGCGAGGTAATCATTCACCGTCACTACATGTACGCCCTTACCAGAGAGGGCGTTCAAATAGACGGGCAGGGTGGCGACCAGCGTCTTGCCTTCGCCGGTTTTCATTTCGGCGATCTTGCCGTCATGCAGAACGATGCCGCCACGCAATTGCACATCGAATGGGCGCTGACCGAGCGCGCGCTTGGCCGCTTCGCGCACCGTGGCAAAGGCCTCCGGCAGCAGATCGTCGAGCTTTTCGCCCTTGGCCAGCCGATTCTTGAATTCATCGGTCTTGGCGCACAGCGCATCGTCGGAAAGCTTTGAAAAATCAGGCTCCAGCGCGTTTATCTGCGCCACAAGGCGGTCTTGCGAGCGCAATACGCGCTCGTTGTGGGAACCAAAAATCTTGCGGGCAAGGCTGGCGATCATACTTTTTCCTTAAGGTTTTCAAGCCCTTTACATGGCCATGCCGGTGCCCAAAAGCAAGGCAAATGCCTTTACTTTCTATTGACAAAATCAACCAGTCTGTTAGACTAGTTGAAATTGAAAGGCTCTGCCATGCCTAATGAAACCATAACCGTCGGCGCCTTCGAAGCCAAAACCCATCTCCCATCCATATTGGACGGGGTGGAAGCTGGCAAGGAATACGTCATCACACGTCACGGCAAGCCGGTGGCTCGTCTTATGCCGGCGGCCAAGGCTGACAAGAAACATATCGATGAACTTATAGCCCGGTCGCGAGAAATAGCGAAACACTCTACCCTCGGCGGTATTTCCTGGAAAGAACTGCGGGACGCGGGCCGCAAGTGACAGGAAGCTTCGTTCTCGATTGTTCGGTTGCCATTGCGTGGTTTTTCAAGGACGAGGCCTCGCCGCAGCTTTACGCGCTTCAGGACCAAGTAAAACGCAATGGCGCCATCGTGCCGATGCTATGGCATCTCGAAATCGGTAACGCTTTGCTTCAATCCGAGAAGCGCGGACGTGTTGCCGTTCCGGAACTCGAAGTCCATATTGCACTGCTAGATTCTCTTCCCCTCGAAACCGATGGCGAAACATGCGAACACGCTTTACACGAAACCTTAAATTTTGCGCGTGCCCACAAGCTTACTCTTTACGATGCCGCCTATCTCGAGCTTGCCCTGCGGCGCAAACTTCCGCTGGCGACTAAAGACGAGGCCCTTCGCGCTGTGGCGCTGCGGCTTGGCATTAAGATTTTGCCGGAATGATCTATACCTTTTAAAACAAAAAACTTGTTGAGAAAACACTTTAAAATGCCACATTTCCGAGGCTTGATGTTTGGGCTTGGACGCTTTACCAAGTATAGACAAAGGGTGCGCGGCATAAAGCCGGGCGCGCTCGCCAGAACAGGGAAGGAATCCGCTTATGCCGAAAACCCATCATATCGCCGCCCTTGCCGCGTTGGCCGTAGGCTTGCTCGCAGCGCCGGTTATGGCCGCGGATGCCGCCGCCCCCGCTGCTGCTGGCAAGGAAAATCCGGTTGTCGCGCGTGTGAATGGCCAGGAAATTCATCGCTCCGACGTGCTGCGCGAATTGCAATTGATGGGACCGCAGGCCGAAAAAATGCCGATGCAAATGCTCTATCCCGAGCTTCTGCAGAAAATGATCGCGACCAAGATCGTCGCCGCCAAGGGCTATGAAGAAAAGCTGCAGAACGATCCACAAGCCAAGTCGGAATTAAAGGATGCCGAGGCCCAGATCGTTGCTCAGCTTTATGTCCATAAAGCCGTGCAGCCGAAGATCAATGAAGCCAAGCTCAAGGAGCGCTACGACCAGCTCGCCGCCAAATTCAAGCCTGAAGACGAAGTGCGCGCCAGCCACATTCTCTTCACCGGAACGGATGCTGAAAAGGACGCCACGGATGCCATCAAGCAGCTGAAGGGCGGCGCCGATTTTGCCAAGCTGGCGCAGGAAAAATCGAAGGATACCGGTTCCTCAAAGCAAGGCGGCGATCTCGGTTACTTCACGCATGATGTGATGGTGAAAGAATTCGCCGATGCCGCATTCGCCATGAAGCCCGGCGAAATTTCCGACAAGCCGGTGAAAAGCTCGTTCGGCTATCACGTGATCAAGGTCGTCGATAAGCGCAAATCGGCCCCGCCGCCAATTGCTGAAGTACATGACCAGATCGCCAACCAACTTGGTCAGGAAATGACTGCCGATCTGATCAAGAGCCTGGAAGCCAAAGCCAAGGTCGAGAAATTCAACATTGATGGCACACCGATGAAAACCGCCGACAGCAAGGGCGGCGATGTAGCCAAGCCATAAGGTTTTGCGGTAATTCAAGAAAGCCCGGAGTGAAAGCTCCGGGCTTTTTATTTGTTGAGGTTTTATGTCCTGCATCGACGTTACAATTCCTCTCGTAACTGCCAACCGGCCTTTGTTGCTGGTTACTGCAGCAGCGCTGATTGATGGAGATGGTCACGTGCTGCTTGCTCAACGCCCGGAGGGTAAGGCGATGGCAGGATTGTGGGAGTTTCCTGGCGGCAAGGTTGGGCCGAATGAAACGCCTGAGGTTGCACTGGTGCGGGAGTTGAAAGAAGAGCTTGGCATCGATACTTCCGTGGGCTGCCTTTGGCCGCTGGCATTCGCTTCACATGCTTATGCGGATTTTCATCTTCTCATGCCGTTATTCGCGTGCCGGGTATGGAGTGGCGAGCCACATCCTAAGGAAGGCCAGCGCCTTCTATGGGTACACAAGAGTGAATTGAAAAATTACGAAATGCCGCCAGCCGATATGCCACTGGTGGAGGCTATAAGGCTGCAAATATAACAGGAAAACCGTTGTCTTTTCGCACCGATAACGTCATGATGAATGCATGCCAATTGAACGAGCCCAGCAATACAGCGCCGTCACGCGCGAGATCCGCGTTTCTGTCAGGCCGACCTATCTCGACGACCAATCGGCGCCGAGCGACAACCATTTCGTCTGGTCGTATCAGGTGCGGATAGAAAATCTCGGCCGCGAAACGGTTCAGCTGCGCGGCCGTCACTGGAAAATCCGCGATGCCCGCGGTGAGCTTTATGAAGTGAAGGGCCCCGGCGTTGTGGGCGAGCAGCCGCGCCTCGAACCCGGGGATGTTTACGAATATACCAGCGGCACGCCGCTACCTACGCCCAGCGGCATTATGTCCGGCGAATATCAAATGGAAAACGAACGGGGCGAAACGTTCGATATCGAAATTCCCGCCTTTTCGCTTGATAGTCCTTATCAGCCGGTCCGTCTCAACTAAGAAAAACCACTTGGCCAGCTCTTGCAGGCTTACATGCGGGGGATGTAAAAACGAATCATGATTAAAGCTGTCACGTATACCGGCGACGAACCGGGCACAAGGCTCGTGATAATGGGTGCCATTCACGGTAACGAGAAATGCGGTACTATCGCGATTGACCGGGTGATGCAGGAAATCGATACCGGGCATCTCAAGATCGTCAAAGGCGAAGTCACCTTTATCCCGATCTCCAACCCGAAAGCGTACGAAATCGATCAGCGTTATTACGAACGCAATCTAAACCGTTATTTCGTGCCGACGGAAAATCCTGATTGTTACGAGGCAAAGCTCGCCAATATTCTCTGCCCCATTTTGGCCCGTTGCGATGTGCATCTTTCGATCCATTCCTATACCGTGGGTGGCGCGCCATTTATTTTCGTCTCACCCACCGACAAGCGCGAACATGATTTTGCCACGGCACTCGGCCCGCATACATTGTTGACCGGCTGGACGGAGGCTTATGCCGCTACAGGCCGTAAGGCGGTGGCGATGGATGAGAATGAGGGAGTGGGTACGGTCGAATGGGCACGGCGTTGCGGCGCCATAGGCGTCGATATCGAATGCGGACAGCATAAGGATCCGCTGGCGCCTGGCATCGCTTATGACGCCATCCGCAACGCGTTGCGCTATCTGGAGATCATCGGCGAGCCAAAACAGGAAATAAAAGCGCCGGAAAAAACGCAGCTGGTCACCATGAGCCGCGTCTATTACCGGGACGATGCCGGAAATTTCACCAAAAGCTGGAAGCATCTGGAGCCGGTCAAAAAGGGTGAGGCGCTGGCTTTGCGTGCCGATGGCACGCCAGTGGTGGCGCCTGACGATGGTTATGTCATTATGCCGAAGGATAATGCGCCTATCGGCGAGGAGTGGTTTTATTTTGGTACGTGAGACGTTTGCGAAAATGCTTCACGTGAAGCAATCGGAAAAAGCTGATCTTATTCCGTGGGTTAACGCCGCGGCCGTGCAATTGTTTCACGTGAAACAAACCATTGATAATGGGATTAACCATAAATCATGTTTGAAACCGTGGCATTCTTCGCGATTTTTGGCTGCATGGAAGCATAAAAAAACGAAATTCCGGCGCATTGCAAGTGGATAAAAATACTTTTTGGCAGCCTGTAAGCCACCGCCGTTATTTTGCGCCTATAGGCTGCCAGGCAAAAAAATATCACGTTGACCCTATCTTCGAACGGCCGGTCTTGGTAAAAATACAACCTGCATTGCAGGCCGATTGCCATGGATAACATATGAAGCTCTCCGATCCGATCGCCAAAGCCATCGCCGCGCATGCGGAAAAAAAGCGCAGCTTTTATCTTTACGATACCGCGCCGATGCGCGCAAAAATCGCGAACCTAAAAAACATCCTGCCGCAAGGCGTTTCGATCTATTACGCTATGAAAGCCAATCCGCATGCGGCTTTTTTGGGCGCGGCGAAGGAGGCAGGGGTTACCGGTGTTGAAATTGCCAGCCTCGGCGAAGGCGAACGCGCGCTTGCCGCCGGATTCAGGCCGGATCAGCTGATTTTCACCGGTCCCGGCAAATCGCCGGAAGAACTGCGCTGGAGTGTGACGCAGCGTCTTCGCACCGTCCATCTGGAATCCATGACCGAGGCGCATCGCCTCGATAAAATTTGCGGTGAGTTGGGCGTGAAGCAGGATGTGCTGGTGCGCGTCAATCCTAATTTCGATATTCATGAAGCGCAGGCGAAATTCTCAGGCGATTCCAGTAAAATGGGCATCGATCAGAATTTATTCGCCGAAATTCTGCCGAAAATTCTGGAATTTCCCAATCTTAATTTCCTTGGCCTGCATGTCTATGCGGCATCCGGCATATTGCGTATGGCGGATTTGCTGGAAAATTGCCGCCGCGTGTTCGAACTCGCCCAAAAAACCGAGGCAAGGCACAAAGGCATTATTTGCAAAGTTATCGATTTTGGCGGCGGCTTCGGTATTGACTACCTCGAAACCGGCAAAGATTTTTCTCCCGAAATTTATGCAAAAGAACTCCAAATCCTTATCGATGAATTTGGTTTTAAGGAACGCGCTCTTATCATTGAGCTGGGCCGATATCTCGCCGCCGATTCCGGATGGTATTGCACAGAAATTCTCGACATCAAAACCAGTCTTGGCAAGAAACAGGTAATCTGCGCCGGCGGCGCGCACCATTTTCGCCGCCCGGTTGCCATCGGCATCAATCACCCCATTGTCATCCTGCCGATGAACCGGCCCAAAGTTTTTGAAGGGCAGGAAAATGTGAAGAATGAGAGGGTTTTTATCGGCGGGCCATTATGCAATACGGCCGATCGCCTGGCACCGCAGGATGTTCGAATCGAACATGCCGAAATCGGCGATATCGCGGTGTTTGGCTTGGCTGGCGCGTATGGCCTGACCATGTCACATCTGGAATTTCTCAGCCATGCTAGGCCGGAGGAGATTGTTTTATAAATAAATAGCAGTAAGGTTATGGTGCAGGTATGTCATTTAAGGCTCTGATTATATGCACTGCCCGAAAAGTAGAAATTAATCCAGTCCCTGCTCCCAGAAGTGCCTCATATATCGCAGTGCGAGTATCCCCTCTATATGTATTCCCAATTGCAGCGACCGCAAAAAGAACGGTCGATGGAACAGTCAGCGCGAGCAATCCCGCCTCAAGTTTAACCACGTCCCACGCAGATTTAGCAGCCGGGCGACTGGGGTAACCATAAGTATAGTCTGGTATAGGATCCTTTCCTCTTCAGGAAGAGTGAAAACTACTTTACTCCTAAATGCTCAATTCGCAAAGGATGAAAAATTTATGTTTGTGAAATGCTGTTACTTACTGGTTTGAAAGAATAATCCGTTTGCTCGATTCATGAGATACAGCGGCGCCTGCAGCCAGCGGCTGAGGAAGACGACTTGAGAGAGGGAGTGCAGTTTGGCCATATTCAAAAGCTTACTAAATCGACCCATTCCGTCAATGCGCTTCGGCCCAGTTTGAGGCTATTCCCACTTCCGCAACAATCGGCACCTTCAGCTTCACGGCGGGCAGGGGAGCTTCCTGCATCACTTTTTTCACCAGTTCCGAAGTCTGTTTGATTTCCTTTTTCGGCACTTCGAAAACCAGCTCGTCATGCACTTGCAGCAGCAAACGCGCGCCAAGTTTGGCTTCGGCTAGCGCAGGGCCGACGCGGATCATGGCGCGCTTGATGATATCGGCGGCTGTTCCCTGTAAGGGTGCATTAATGGCTACGCGCTCGGCGGCACCGCGGCGGAAAGCAATTTTTTCCTTGAGGCCGTTGATATGCACGCGCCGTCCGAACAACGTTTCGACATAGCCGTTGGCGCGGGCGAATTCCTTGGTCGCTTCCATCCAGTCGCGAAGCTCGTAAAAGCGGTCGAGATACTGGCGGATAAACTCGCTGGCTTCGCCCGGCGAGATGCCGATCTGTTTCGCGAGGCCGAAGCCGCTGATGCCATAGATGATGCCGAAATTAATCGCCTTCGCCGCGCGGCGGCGGTCGGCGGGTAGTTCCTTGATCGGAATGCCGAACACCTGGCTTGCCGTCAGCGCATGAATATCGACGCCGTCATGGAAGGCCTGGATCAGCGCCTTGATATTCGCGATTTCAGCCGCAAGCCGCAATTCGATCTGCGAGTAATCGACCGACATCAGTTCATAACCATCTTCCGCAATAAAGGCGCGGCGGATGGCGCGGCCATCTTCGGTGCGGATGGGGATGTTCTGCAGATTGGGATCGGTGGAGGCGAGGCGGCCAGTGGCTGCGCCAACCATAGAGAAAGAGGTATGCACACGGCCTGTTTTGGGCTCGATCTGCTCAGGCAGGGAGTCTGTATAGGTGGATTTGAGCTTTGAAATGCCGCGCCATTCAAGAACTTTGGCGACAATTTCATGTGTCTCGGCGAGCGGTTCCAGAACATCCGAAGCAGTGGAGAAAGCGCCGGTTTTTCCCTTGCTGCCGCTTTCCAATCCCATTTCCTTGAACAGCACATCGCCAAGCTGTTTTGGCGAGCCGACATTGAACGGATGCTTGGCGAGCTTGTGAATTTCCTCTTCCAGTTTTTGTAGGCGCTTGGCAAAGTCTTCGCTTTGGCCGCGCAGTACGGCGGGATCGATGCGCACGCCGGTACGCTCCATCTGCGCGATAACAGGAACTAGCGGCCGCTCGATGCGCTCATAAACCCGCGTCACATGATGCTGGGCGATCTGGGGTTTCAGCAGCAGCCAGAGACGTAGAGTGTAATCGGCATCCTCGGCGGCGTAATCGCAGGCTTTATCCAGCGGCACGCGGTCGAAAGTGATCCTGTTCCGCCCGCTGCCGGTGACATCGTCGAACGAAATCATTTTGTGTTTGAAATGAAGTTCGGCCAGCTCATCCAGCCCATGTCCATGCTGGCCCGCTGCAAGTACATAGGAAAGCAGCATGGTATCGTCATACGGAGCAATTTTTAAACCATGCTGCTCAAACACTTGACTGTCGAACTTCAAGTTATGTGCCACTTTAAGTACGGCAGGATCAGCGAAAAGATCGCGCAAGATTTCGGCCGCCTTTTTCACCGGAATTTGTTTCGGAGCCGTCGCAGATTCGAACGAAAAACCGCCATCGGCGGCAGGAGCCGATTTCGGATCGATATGGGCGATGGGGATGTAACAAGCCTTACCCGGCGCAATCGCCATGGAAATGCCGACCAGCGTCGTGGTCGAAGGAGTGAGCGAGCTGGTTTCGGTGTCGATTGCCACATGGCCGACGCTGCGCGCGGCATCGGTCCACCATTGCAGGCGCTTTTCATCCTGGATGAGTTCGTATTCCTGTTTCGCGCGTGCCAGCATTTCGCCATGCGGCACATCGCCGGAATCCGGAACTTTCTGCAGCATTTGCGCGGCGAGCGGCGTCGATGCCGCGCTCTGGATTTCGCCTTTAAAATCCATGCGCGTGAGGATGGAGCGGAAGCCCTGTTCCTGCAGAAACCGCGCTAGTTCGGTTTTATGATCCGCCTCACGCACTAGTTTTTCGATTGGCATAGGCAGGGGCGCTTTATCGTCCAATGTTACCAGTCTTTTCGAAATACGTGCGGCTTCGGCGTGTTCCGTCAACAATTCGCGGCGTTTTGGCTGTTTGATCTTTCCGGCGCTTTTCAGCAGGTTTTCCAGATCGCCATATTCATTGATCAGTTCTGCGGCGGTCTTCACGCCGATGCCGGGTACGCCGGGAATATTGTCGGTGCTGTCGCCGGCCAGCGATTGCACATCAATCACCTTGTCCGGTGTCACGCCAAATTTCTTGAAAACTTCTTCCTCGCCGATGGACGTGGCTTTCATCGGATCGAACATCTCGACGCCGGGGCGGATCAACTGCATCAAATCTTTGTCGGATGACACGATGCGCACATTGCGTTTTTGGGCGACGGCCTCACGCGCATAGGCTGCAATGATGTCATCGGCCTCAAAGCCTTCAAATTCGATGGCAGGAATGCCATAGGCGCGCGTTGCTTCACGAATAAGGGCGAATTGCGGAATAAGTTCTTCGGGCGGTGGCGGGCGGTGTGCCTTATAATCGGGATAAATATCGTTGCGGAACGTCTTGCGCGCCGCATCGAAAATCACGGCGATATGCTCGGCATTCAAATCGCTCAGAAGTTTCTGCAGCATATTGCAGAAACCATAGACGGCATTCACATGCACGCCATCCGACCGTGTCATATCCGGCAGCGCATGAAACGCCCGGAAAATAAAGCCGGAACCGTCGACGAGGTAGAGTGTTTCGGAATGTTTGGCGGAGGTCATATTTATTATCTAGCTGATTTTTATAAGGAATGCAGCTTTCTGTTTTTCGGCTCATTTTATGCTATAATAGAACAGTTATGGAGGACAGCTTATGGACGATGCGCTCAAAAGCGATAAAACTGCCATCACGGATGTAACCAAAATTCTCTCGCCCGAGCAAATGGAATGGCTCAAGGCTCAGGTTGCATCGGGCCAATATCCCTCTATCGAGGAAGGTATCCGTACTGCCGTCGCTCTTGCACAGCTTCAGATCGACACTGCGCCTGATGAAGATATAAGTTGGGCGAAGCCTTACGTCGAAGTGGGACTGGCCCAAGCGAGACGTGGCGAAGGAATACCGGCGGAAGAGGTATTTGCGCGATTGGAAGAAAAGTTTAAATAACGTCTCTCAAATGCTTCTTGTCATAACGCCCAGAGCCGATATCGAACATGAAGCAGGACGGGCAGTCGCCAGGAAATTTATACAAAACATAAAGAATAGAGTTAAAATTTTACGCCGTCAACCTTTTGTGTGCATGGCGCAACCACAATTTGGGCAAGATATTCGTCGTATGGTAGTGAAACCGTATTTGGTGTTTTATCACGTGCAAAAAGAAACGGTTTTCATCGTTCGTGTTTTACATGGCGCGCGAAAGGTCACATGCGCCATGATCAAATAACCTCACTTCTCCCGATACACCGCCAGCCCCGCCGCAGCCTGCGTCCTGGGCATCATCTCAATCCGGTTAATATTAACGCGTTCGGGCTGCGTTGCGGCCCAGAAGACGGCTTCGGCGACATCTTCGGCCGTCATGGCGTCTGCGCCTTCGTAGACTTTTGCCGCGCGGCCGGCATCGCCGTGATAGCGGTTGAGCGAGAAATCGGTGGCGGCCATGCCGGGCTCGATATTTGTCACACGTACGCCGGTGCCAATGAGATCGGCGCGCAGGCTTAGGCTGAACTGCTTGGTGAATGCCTTCACCGCGCAATAAACATGGCCGGTGGGGTAGGGGTAGCTGCCTGAAACTGACCCAATATTGATGATATGGCCATGCTTTCTTTCAACCATACCGGGCAGCACGAGGCGCGTGCAGACGGCAAGAGCCGTGGCATTAATCTCAATCATATTTTCCCAATCGTCGAGATTGGATTGCCAAGCTGGGTCCTGCCCGAACGCGCCGCCGGCATTGTTGATGAGGCAATCGATCGGCTGAAAATCTTTCGGGATTTTGGCAAAGGCATCCTCAATATTTTTGCGCTTGCGCATATCGAGGATCATTTTATGCGCCGGAACCTTTAGCTCCTTCATTAGCGCATCGAGCTTGTCCTCCTTGCGGCTGGTGAGGATGAGGCGGCAACCGGCCTTGGCGAAGATATGCGCGAAGGTGCTGCCGAACCCGCCGGTGGCGCCGGTGATCATCACGGTTTTGGGGAGATAGCTGGCCATAGGCATTAACCTTGCCGGTTTTTTGTTGTTATGAAAGAGGCCTTAATGTCCCACGGCCTTCGGCGCATCGACAGCAAGCACGAAATGCCGCCCGCAATAAGGGCAATCGACGAATCCCTTCTTCGTCATCGTCAAAAACACGCGCGGATGACCGAGTGGGCCGTCGCCGCCGTCGCAATACAGCTTTTCGGTGTCGACGGTGATGGTTTCGGGTGGTGATGGGGGCATATGATAATCCTGTTCAGCCGTTCCAGTTTAGCCGAACAAACGAATATCAGGAAATGTGTAAAGCTGCAAAACCGACATTCGACGTAATAGTCGCTGGACGAGATACAACCATATCGTCTTCGTGATGTCTTACCCAGCCGGCAGCTCCACTTTCATCATGTATTTCTCTGTAAATGATCGAGGCAGTAGGGTTATCTTTTACAAGCGATTCGAGGCTATGTCGCTTAGTGGCAGGTATTTTTGCTAGGGAAACTTGCGACACAGAAATAACATCGCCGATGAAATTCAAAGGCGAAAGCGGTTGTATGATTGATAGCTTCCCATTTTCATCGACTTCTGCCTCGACAAAACGCACAGCTAGGACGGATGGCGGCAATGTCAATTCGCCGGCATTTTTGCCATCAAATGGTATAGGCGCGATAGTTGTGTGTGAGAAGGTGAAGCTTCCCTGATCGGGACTAGACAACCATCTATATTCAGCGGCTAGCATCTTATTCTTTCCTGGCACGTAATTTTTATCCTATGCTGTAATCGGAAAGAGGAAGCATTCTGACCGTTTGCAAAGCATGGCTTATTCTAAACAAATCTCGCGAGTTACTTCAACTTTTCGGCTACAATGAACACCTTACCTGCACAAGCCGTCTCCATCAAGGGCCTCACTAAAGTCTACCGCGGCTCGAAACACTTCCCGCCAAAGGAAGCACTGACCGGCATTAACCTTGATATTCCGCGCGGCAGCATTTTTGGATTGCTGGGGCCGAATGGGGCGGGGAAATCGACGCTGATTAATATTCTGGCCGGGCTTGTGCTGAAAACATCGGGCGAGGCGCGGGTGTGGGGGTATGAGGTGGCAGGGCAATCGCGAATGGCGCGGGCCTCCATCGGCGTGGTGCCGCAGGAGTTGAATCTGGATGCGTTTTTTACGCCACGTGAATTGCTGGAGGTGCAAGCCGGGCTTTATGGCGTGCCGAAAAAAGAACGCATCACAGATGAGTTGCTCGCCGCCGTCGATCTCACCAGCAAAGCCAATGCCTATGCGCGCACGCTATCCGGCGGCATGCGGCGGCGGTTGATGGTGGCAAAGGCAATGGTACATAATCCGCCGGTGCTGGTGCTGGATGAACCTACCGCCGGCGTCGATGTGGAGTTGCGACGCGCCCTTTGGGCCTATGTACGTAAACTGAATGAAGCGGGAACCACGGTGCTGCTCACCACGCATTATCTGGAAGAAGCGCAGGAACTGTGCGACCGCATCGCCATCATCAATCACGGCGGCCTTGTCGCCAACGACACGACGCAAAATTTGCTGCGTCATATCGATAATAAGCGCATCACAATCACTGTCGATCGTGACCTGGCGGAAATCCCCGCCACGTTGCGCGAGCAGGGATGGGAATTCACGCCGCCACGCCAACTCACCCTGCATTACAAACCGAGCCAGTCGGGCATAGGCAAAGTGCTGGCGGCGGTGCAGGCGAGCGGGCTTGGCATTGCCGATCTTTCGACGGAGGAAACTGATCTGGAGGATATCTTCCTGCAATTAACCAAACGGCCGGCGGTGTAACTGCATGATATTTCACATGAAATATGTGATGCTTCACGTGAAGCATTTTTGCACGCCGTCTGTCCGTATAAAATGCTTCACGTGAAACATTTCTGGTAATCGGTTTTTTCGCGTAAAAGGCGAGTTGAGACGGTCGAAAATATAAGTCAGAACTAATAAAATCGATCAGTTTGACCAGTTCTGGCTTATAATTTCGGGGGTGACTTCAGTCAGAACTAATATTTTGCCAAAAACGCCGCAACCGCCGGTAAAGCTTGAAATGCGGGCGTAAAGCCATTAACCAATCCCCATGCCCCGCACGAATCTCAAACTTGTCCCGCCTGGTGAGCCGCCCACGCCCATTGTCGACACCAAGCTGTCGAAGGCGCTGTCGGAGCGGTATCTGGCTTATGCGCTTTCCACCATCATGGACCGGGCGCTGCCGGATGTGCGCGACGGGCTGAAGCCGGTGCATCGGCGTTTGCTGTATGGCATGCGTGAGTTGAATTTGCAGCCGCATTTGCCGCCGAAAAAATCGGCGCGTGTGGTGGGCGATGTAATGGGTAAATATCATCCCCATGGCGACAGTGCGATTTACGATGCCATGGTGCGCATGGCGCAGGATTTTGCGCAGCGTTATCCGCTGGTGGAAGGGCAAGGCAATTTCGGCAATATTGACGGCGATAACCCGGCCGCCATTCGTTACACCGAAGCGCGCCTCACCGATGTTGCGCGGTTGTTGCTCGAAGGCATCGATGAAGATGCTGTTGATTTCCGCGGCACTTATGATGGCGTCGGCAGCGAGCCGGTGGTTCTCCCGGCGGCTTTCCCTAATCTGCTGGCGAATGGATCGAACGGTATTGCCGTTGGTATGGCGACGTCGATCCCGCCGCATAATGTGAGCGAGATTTGCGACGCGCTGCGCCACCTGATCAAATTTCCCAATTCGCATATCGATAAGCTGGTTGGTTTTATGCCCGGCCCGGATTTCCCAACCGGCGGCGTGCTGGTGGAAAGCAGCGAGGCGATTGTCGAGGCCTATAAAACCGGACGTGGCTCATTCCGTTTGCGCGCGAAATGGGAAAAGGAAGAACTGAAGCAGGGAACGTGGCGCATTATCGTGACCGAGATTCCTTATCAGGTACAGAAATCGCGTCTGATCGAAAAAATCGCCGAGCTTTTGCAGGCGCGAAAATTGCCGTTGCTGGACGATGTGCACGATGAATCGGCGGAAGATGTGCGCCTTGTCCTCACGCCCAAAAGCCGCAATGTCGATCCTGCCGTGCTGATGGAATCGCTGTTCCGCGCGACCGATCTTGAAAGCCGCATTCCGCTGAATATGAATATCCTCGATAAGGATTGCGTGCCGCAAGTGATGGACTTGCGTGCAGTCTTGCGTGCCTATCTCGATCACCGGCAGGATGTTTTGGTTCGCCGCTCGAAATATCAGCTGAAAAAAATCGAGGAGCGGTTGGAGGTTTTGGGCGGTTATCTCATCGCCTTTCTGAATATCGACAAGGTCATCAAAATCATCCGCACGGAGGATGAACCGAAACCGGTGCTGATGAAAGCCTTTAAGCTCAGCGATGTTCAGGCCGAGGCCATTCTGAACATGCGCTTGCGCAGTTTGCGCAAACTGGAAGAAATGGAAATCCGCACCGAGCAGAAAGAATTATCCGGCCGCGAGGCGGAATTGAGGAAACTGCTGAAGAGCGAAGATTTGCGCTGGTCGCATATCGATGGCGAGTTAGTTGAGCTCAAGAAAATGTTCGGTAAGAATACGCCGCTTGGCAAGCGTCGCACCGAAATCGCCGATGCGCCTGCCGCCATCGATGTGCCGGTGGAAAGCTTTATCGAGCGCGAGAATATTACCGTGCTCTGCTCGGCCAAAGGCTGGATACGCGCCATGCGCGGCCATATTGCCGATGATCCAGCCGCGCGCGCGGCGGTTAAATATAAAGAAGGCGATGAGGAAGCCCTCGCCATCAATGCCGAAACCACTGATAAAATTCTGTTATTTGCTGGTAATGGGCGGTTTTACACGCTGGGCGGCGACAAGCTGCCGGGCGCGCGCGGCTTTGGCGAGCCGGTACGCCTCATGATCGATCTGCCCAATGAGGCGGAGATCGTCGGCATCGTGAAATACAAGGCTGATGAGAAATTCGTCGTCGCCAGCAACGAAGGCCGCGGCTTCATCGTGAAGGCCGAGGATGTTCTGGCGCAGACCAAAAATGGCAAGCAGGTGCTGAATGTTGGTGAAGAGGAAAAGGCTGTAGCCTTCGCGTCGGTGGTTGGCGATCACATTGCCGTGGTCGGCACCAACCGCAAATTGCTGATTTTCCCCGTCGGCGATTTGCCCGAAATGAGCCGGGGCAGGGGCGTTATTTTGCAAAAATACAAAGACGGCGAATTATCGGATGTGAAGGCGTTTAAATTGAAGGAAGGGTTGAGTTGGAAATCCGGCGACCGTGATCGTACGGAAACCGATCTGCGGAATTGGGTTGGGGCGCGGGCACAGGCGGGGAGAATTGCGCCGAATGGGTTTGCAAGGAGTAATAGGTTTTCATGAAGTACATGTTCGAATGAATTTTGCATAGCCACCTAATGGCTTTGTCGCCTGATTTTTACCTTGCTGCTGCTGTTGCTGCTGTCGTTGCCAATGATTTTGTTCTTGCTGTTGCTGGCTCTCGGCTTTCCGAGTGAATACATAGTTATCAGTGATTGGCACTGTCATGAAATCAGTCAATATCACATGCACCATGCCCATATCTGCATCCATGTGAATGTCGCCTGTTCTAGCTTCAACAATTCGCTCCTGCATATATCTATGAATTTCGCATCGCTGCACTCGTTTTAAGTAACTATGAGGACTGGGCAAATCTTGACCTCGTTCTTTGAAATCTCGCCTGCCTGCTCTGATAGCCACGTTTTTTACATGACGATCTGTTACATATTGGGTTTCTGCCCTGACAACTAAGTTCATGAGAGTGCTGCGCTCAGAAATCTCCGCGAGTTTTTCATGTATTTTTTCTTGTTCACCTTCTTTATTGCGTCTCAGTAATTCTCTTGCCAGACGAGTTTGTGCACCCCAAGTGACAATACCACGCTCCATCACGCCGCATTTACTGGCAACCTCTTCTTCCGCAGTTGCGTCTGTTTCCAACGCTGTTCGTCTGTGCAGCACGTCACGGGCAGCACGATAGAAATTATTCACAAAATATTGAGTATAAAGATCCAGCCAACCTTCAAGAGAAGAGTCTAGTACAACGGGCGGCACCAGTTTTGCGGCCCTGGAAATGATGTTTGTTTGCCCGTAATTTAATAAGCGAACAACTGCATCGTCTGTAAAATCACAGCCTTGAAGTATAGACATTTAGAGTAACCCATCTAATTCGCAGACATAGCTTTTGTAAATTTTTGTATGTGCGCGAGGCTGATACTGCTCGCAAAAGTGCGCAAGCGTGCTACTGCAATAACGGGATAACAAAGTATAATGCTTTGATTTTTAAAGAGATTTTCTCGCCGATTGCGTAATATTATTGCGCAGCAGCAAGTTTTTGGCAAGCAACAAAGCCAATTTTTAGCAAGAAGTTAGGCCAAGCCCTGCGCCGCTTCTTTCTCTTTAATCACCTTATCAATTGCGGCGCGTTCGGTGGCGGAAACGCGGATGCTGGCGGATTTTAGCTGGCCGCAGGCGGCCATGATGTCGCGGCCGCGCGGGGTGCGCACGGGGCTGGCGAAACCGGCGGCGTTGACGAAATCGCCGAACTTTTCGATCGTCTCCCACTCCGAACATTCGAACGGTGCGCCGGGCCAGGGGTTGAAGGGGATCAGGTTGATTTTGGAGGGGATGCCTTTCAGCAATCTCACCAGCTGCTTGGCATCTGCCATGCTGTCGTTGATGCCTTTCAGCATTACATATTCGAAAGTGATGCGGCGGGAATTGCTGACGCCGGGATATTCACGGCAGGCTTTCAGCAATTCCTTGATCGGATATTTGCGGTTGATGGGGACGATCTGGTCACGCAACTCATCGGTCACCGCATGCAGGCTTACAGCAAGATTAACATCAAGCTCCTCGCCGCAACGCTCGATCATCGGTACGACGCCGGAGGTGGAAAGCGTGATCTTGCGCTTGCTGATGGCGATGCCTTCGTTATGCATGACGATACGTAACGCTTTCGCGACATTCTCATAATTAAACAGCGGCTCGCCCATGCCCATCATGACGATGTTTGTCAGGACGCGGTTATCTTTTTCCCTCCCTACGCCAAGGCTTCGGGAGGCAGGCCAATCACCGAGATCGTCGCGAGCCTGCATAATCTGCATGACGATTTCACCGGCTTCCAGATTGCGCACCAGCTTTTGCGTGCCGGTGTGGCAGAAACTGCAAGTGAGCGTGCAACCGACTTGCGAAGAGACGCAGAGGGCGCCGCGGTCTTCCTCTGGGATATGCACGGTTTCGACTTCCTGCCCGTCATTCATGCGCAGCAGCCATTTGCGCGTGCCGTCGGACGATTTCTGGTCGCGCGAGACAGCAGGGCGAGCGATAGTGAAATGCTCGGCCAGTTTCTCGCGCGCCGGCTTGGTGAGCGTGGTCATTTTGCCGAAATCGCGCAGACCGTGGAAATAAATCCACGACCAGACTTGCTTGGCGCGAAACGGCTCAAGCCCGCGCGCAATAAGCGCCGCTTTCAGCTCGTCAAAACCGAGGCCGATGAGATTCTGCTTGCCATCGCTATCCAGCGCGGGCGCAAAGCTTTTGGCGTGGTTGGTGATGCCCATTAGTCAAATAAATCCGAATGCGTGCCGAGGCGATTTAGCCAAACCGCATTCACTCGAATGTCATATATGAGAAGCCAATCCGGTTCGATATGGCACTCCCATTGGTCTTCATAATCGCCGGACAATCTGTGTGGACGGCAGCGGTGAGGCAGGGGCAAGCCATTGGCAATTAATTCGACAATAGCCGCTAGCTTTTGCATATCCTTGCCGCGTTTTTCAGCACGTTTGAAGTCTTTTTGATACCGGCCAGTCGTATAAACCGGTTTCATTTGCTCAAGTCATCCATCATTTCTTGAACCGTATTATAGCGTGTTCCTTTACCAGCGCGCGCTTCCGCAATTGCCTTGCGGGTTTCGGCGTTCGGAATATTGACGGAAAACGGTAGGCCCTGCTTATGAATAACCTGGCTGTAAAACATCGAGATTGCGTCAGTCGCGGTAATGCCGAGCTTGCGGAAGATTTTCTCGGCGTTCTGCTTGAGATACGGCTCGATGCGGGCGTGAATGACTTCGGTTTTCATGATCGGTTCTCCTCAATATGCGCAGAATTTGAATGTATCACATACGTGATACAAAAGCAATATAAATTGTTTAATGCTTTGATTTGGGCTGTTTTTTTGGCGCCGCTTTTGAGGGTTTAACGGGCGTATCTGACGGATAACCGCAAGCCTTGCTGATGGCGGCATAGGCGGCTGGGGCGCCTTTTAGGTTAAGCGTATCGGATATGGGGCTCGTGCCCTTGGCGGCGGGCGTGCCCGTGATTTTAACGCTGGAGCCGTCGCGGATGGCCATGGCCAGCGCGTGATCGGTCGAGGAATCCCGCGACCAGGCGGTGTCTTTCTCGGTGAAAAGATCGAAATCCTTTTTGCCGATATCGACCTTTACTTCGCTGGTCGGCTTGAAATTATACCCGGAGACATAGCTCACGACATTCTTGCTGTTTTCCGCCGGGCGGTGCGTGATCATGAGGAACGAGGCTTCGCGCTTGAATTTCTTGTTCACTGGAAAATGTGTGGCCAGCGTCATGTAGCAAACCTCATCGCTCTTATCGCCATAGCTATAAGCTTTCCAGTTGCCAAATGTGCCGAGCAGCTTGGTCGCGGATTTGGTTTCGGCGGCAAAGGCCGGTGGCACCGACAGGAGCGCTGCGAGAGCAAGGATTATGGCGAAGCGGCGGATTATCATGGCGGCCAAGGCTATAAGAAGATGGGGCGGAAAGGAAGGGGTGTAGAAGTACGTAAACATCGGGACAGGCCCCACCAGCAAAAACTAAAACTTGCCAAGGAGGGCAAGTTTAAGTTTTTGCGTCCTCCCCGTAAGGACGGGGAGGAGGTATTTTACTTATGGCTGCTTTGCGTTTTGCGCCGGCGGCGCGCCTTGCGCCTCCAGCGGCGCGGTATTGATCAGCGGCTGCAGCACGGGGGCAAGGGCGCGCAGCATTTGCGCGGATAGGGCGCTGGTGAATTTGTAATCGGCGGCATCCTCGCCCGCCACATGCGCGGTGATGGTACCGAAGAATTTATCGCCGATGAAGAACACGAAAGTTCCCGTGCGGTTCATCACGCGTGAGGAAATCAAACGTCCGCCCGCGCCGAATTCATCATAGCGGTGATCGCCGGTGCCGGTCTTGCCGCCAATTAAATAAGGCTGACCAGAATTGTCCACGTAAGCGCCTTTCACACGTTTGGCCGTGCCGTCATCGACCACGCCGACCATGGCCTCTTTCACCACGGTCGTGATGGCGGGATCAAGCAACTGCTGCTCATGCTTGTCGCCGTTATGGATCATGATGGTCTGATATGGCGTGCCAGCGCCGAATTGCAGCGATTCGAACCGCGCCGTCGGCTGCTTCACGCCATTGTTGAGAATAATGCCGACAAGCTCGGCCAAAGCACCGGGGCGGTCTGCCGAACTGCCTATGGCCGTCGCCAGACTCGGCACCAGATGATCGAAAGGATAGCCAAGCCGCGCCCAGCGTTTTTGAATTTGCGCGAAGGCATCTTCCTCCAGCATCACGCGGATGCGTGTATCCTGGGCGTGCTTGAGATTAGGATGGAACAGCCAGGCATAGCTTTCGATGCGCACCGGGCGGCTGACCTCGATAATCGTGCTGCGCGTCGCATGCGGGTTGGATTGCAGATACCCTGTCAGCCATAATTCCAGCGGATTAACGCCGGCGATATAGGCGCGGTCGGCCAGCGTGTAGCGGCCGACCGGGTAATCGGCGAACAGTTTTTGCAGCCGCGCATCGTCCGGCGTACCGCCGGCAGGAGGATGCTTATCCATGAAAGCGCTGTAGGCTGCGAAATTGGCTTGCGGCCGCACCGAACGGAACATAATGGTGCGTGCGGTAGCGCTTTTATGGCCATGCGTCGCGAGCTTATCCAGCACTTGGTCTGGCGTCATGTTTTCATAATCGGAAATATAGCGATGCAGGAAAACGCCGCCTTCCTGATCGGCGAAACGCTCGAGATAACCGCGCCGGGCCTCTACTTCGGTATCGTCCATCAAATCTTCGCGTGAGACCGGTCCCTGCGCGATGGTGTAATTGACGATATCGCGCAGCAGCCGCACGAAAACGAGATTGACGGAATTCGAGAAAGCTTCGTGCAAATCCATCACTTCGCCGTCTTCTTTTTTCTCGAAATTGACAAAATGATGCTCGCCGCCGCCGGTGAAAAAGGTTTCATCCGGATTGCCGGAATAGCGCCGGTCCATCGCCGCGCGCAGCATGGGTTCCAGCTTTGAATTGGGATGCTCGGCGAGCCAATTCGTCGCCCAACCTGTCAGCACATCCGGCGCATCGTCGGCGAGATCGAGCAGATCGTCCTTTGACAGCACCGCGTAACGCTTGTACAATTCACCGATAATCTCGAGATAGGTCACCAGCGTGCGCAGTTTGGCGGTTGAACCGAGATCGAGCTTCATGCCTTCATTCATATCGAATGGAGCATCGATATTATCGGCCTGAACGCGGATTTTGTTGGCATCCGCGCCTTTCTCGTAAATCACCACACTCCATTTTATTTTGGTGGGATCGTTTTCGGGATCGAGCAGGCGGAAGCCAAACATGCCGATGGATTGCAGGAAATCGCGATTACTCATCTTGCGCAGGAAATCGACGGTGTTTTTCTGCACCGGCTGATCGAGCGTGGTGCGCGCAGCCATATCGAGCCGGTCGAGCTCGTAAAACTTCGTCAGGCCCAGCATAGGTAACAAATGCGTTCGCAGCGCATTGATCGCTTTTTGCTCGACATAGGGAGGCTGCGGCAGAACGGGAGCATCGGGCAGGAATTTCAGGCGCGCAGCTTTGGTGGCATCGCGCAACTCGGGCGAAATAACTTGCGCCGCCAATAACCGGTCGAGCGCGGCGTCGGTAAGAACATCGAGCGCGTGATGATCCGTGACGAGATAAAATGTCGGCCGACGCTGTGCCAGAATGAGGCCGAGTGCTGCGCGGTAAACATAAGCTTTCACGCGCAATGAATCCGCGTCTGTGTCAGGAAGATTGAGTGCGGTTGTCGCCTGATCGAGATCGATGCCGAACCATGCCCAGAGGCCGTCGCCGATACTATTCACCTCGCCGAAACCGGAGCGGGCGCTGAGGGGCGTGCTATTCAGATAATCCAGCACGATTTGCTTGCGTGCCGCGGTCGTATCCGGCCCGTCGAGATAAACACGCAGCGAGGCAGACGCCACCTGCCGCAATTTATCGGTCGCGTTGCGTGTTTCACCGCCAGGCGAATAGCGGAATTTCTCGATTTGAGTGGCAAGTGTGCTACCGCCGCCGGCATTCATGCCCGGCACGGCTTTCTGGAATGCATGCCCCATCGCCGCGTACAGAAACCGCCGCCATTCGATCACCGGATTGCGCGTAACAGCACCCGGTTTCAGCAATTCGCGGTTTTCGATATAGAGCAGGGTGTTGGTCAGCAACGGCGGAATGGATTCGAAATTCGCAAATACATGCGCGGGATAGGTGGCGCTGTAAATCGGCCTGCCGTCGCGGTCGTAAAGTGCCAAGCCGGTTACGGTCTTGGCGTGATAAACCGGATAAAGGCCGTGATCGACGAAATAATCGAAAGTCGGCGAGGTGCGCGCCTGTGCCGCCACGGTAAATCCATCCGCCGCCATGGATTTCGTGAAGAACGGGATGTAACTATAGCCGAGACGTTGATTATATGGCCCGTCTATCGGATGGCGCATGGTCGGGTTTGATCCCGCCGCCATTTTGAAATCGATCAGGCTGTCGTAATGCGTCAGCCATTGCGATTGAAGTTCAGACGTGCGCATTTCGTCGCGCAGCAAAACGCCGAGCACAGTGCAAATGCCGGCAAAAATTAAAATCGGAATTAGCCACAGCAAACCGGGTGTGCGCATCCGGTAAGACGGAAATTCCATTTCATCATGATGATGCGGCCGCAAGGTAGGCACAAAAAAACTCCGGAAAACAATAGGCTACGGCCGGGAAGGGAATCACCATAACAGAATAAGTCACTGATTCAATTAATGTTTGCAATGATTTACAGCATAAACCACCAAATAGATGTTGTTACGCAGTTGAAAGTAAAAATTTTTCTCTATCCCACTTGCTCATGTAATAGGATAGGAACTCCATTTAGATTATTTCAGGAATTGATAAATGCTAGTTTCAAAAGGGTTCGAAGATTATGACGACTCCGAGAGTAATATTGCTATGCCGTTTCGCATCCGGTTTCGTGATCAGTTGAGATCGTCACTTGTTCAATTCTCCCACGAAAATCCTGAATACAGTTGTCTGAATGAGATGAGCTTTTACGCAACGGGTAAAAGGCCTTTGCTGTTGGGGGGACCCAATCCTAATTTTATGAATACGACCGCGCTGATAACGGAGCGCACAAGTTTTATGATCGGTGAAACACCTCAAAATGAAAATTGTG
>Ga0207050_1044_pt1 | contig 23453 bp, 24 predicted proteins | sample Alteio_BWMinCont_64_FD_153291 | JGI IMG/M metagenome (GOLD analysis project Ga0207050, IMG submission 153291) | Enriched cells from forest soil in Barre Woods Harvard Forest LTER site, Petersham, Massachusetts, United States -... | ecosystem: Environmental > Terrestrial > Soil > Temperate forest >...
GACTGAGGATGCGAAAGACTTCTGGGAATGCTTTCGGATCAAAACCCGCTTTAGCTAATATTTGAATGCCTATGCGATCCGCTTCTTGTTCATGATCTCGAGTATAGTTAATAAGCTGTTGTATATGTCCCCCCATCACTGCTGTGGCCAAATGGCTGCCTGCTTCGGGGGACCCTAAAGCGCCTATCAAAACAGCCGCGAGCAATTCAGCATAGGTGAGCGTGGTCAATTTTTTATTATTCGTAAAAATACGAGCCAGATGTCGTTGTGCTATATGAGCTGTTTCATGAGAGAGTACGGCTGCTAATTCTGCTTCATTTTCTAAAGCCAGAATGAGGCCCGTATGCACAGCTACATGGCCACCCAAAAAAGCAAAAGCATTTAAGACTTCACTTTCGAATCCAAAAATCTTTAATGGATAATCTAATCTATAATCCAAGCTATGAAGCGCCTTTGTTAATTTATAACTTAAATTATATAAATATTCATCGACGACGGCATCTTGGACTAATTGATCACTAGCACGCAGTTGTTGCATGGCTCCTTGTCCCAATATTTCTTCTGTTTCAACTGTCAATGCTAAGTGTGAGCGTTGCCCTAAGTCGGGGATATTCGATTGAATGATGGTGGCTGCTGTCCAGGAGCTGGTCATGGAACAAGTCATTACTAAAACCAATAATAAAACAATATTTTTTTTCATTTTTACAAATCCTTATTGCTGATATCCGTTTTAGGTACCTTTGTCTAATTCAGGGTGAATTAATTTTACTTGTGGAAAGTAGGTTCTATAACGCTTTGAATATCGAGTGATTAACGATGAACCTAATAGTGCGGCATGAGCTCCGACAAAGAAATCCGGCAAGGGGGACTGTTTATTGCCACTATTACGACGATATTGAACAAATATTTTTCCTGCCAAAAAAGCAACCTCGACTGAAATAGGAAGATATTCGAAATATTCTGGGGATAAAATTTCATTGAGATCTTCAATTTTTGAAAAATTGATGGAAACTTCCGCATAAATAATGGCATTGATATATAAGCGATGCTGCTCAGAATATTTTTTTAAAGTTTCCGACGACCAATCATACCAGATTGGATCTTTCGTCATAACATCTAAAATAACATTACTGTCAACGAATATCATGTTCGTGTTAATCTCATTATTTCATCTGTCGACATTCCTAAAGTAGTTTTAGAAGTCATTTTTCGAATGAGATCATTACTCCGTTTATTAGAGAACTCTTCTTTTAATAAAACAATCTGGCCCCTTTGAATTTCAAACCGTACCTCTGTATGCGCGAGCAGTCCATATTGTTCTCGTATTTCAATAGGGATGGTAATCTGACCTTTGCTTGTGACACGACTCGTATTATGCATAATGCCCTCATCATCTTACAATGTATTACTCTTACAAGTAATAGTAATACAAGTAATAGTAATACATTGTAAATCAGAAATCAATTTTCTATAATTATTGTCAGACCTATACTGCATTTCTTCTTGAACTATTAATTATATTGACGAGAAGTAAAAGATTAAATTTAATCCTTTACACCACTCAAAACTAAGCGTAGACTTTGAATATGAGTGGTGTAAATCGAAATTGTGAAGGAAAAATCAAAAAGTTACTGGATATATTTCCAGTTGTTATTATTTTAGGCGCTCGACAGGTAGGAAAAACTATTCTGGCAAAAAAAATAACAAAGGATTGGAAATATTTTGACCTTGAAAATTCTGATGATTTTACAACAATCAGTCGTAGTATTAGTTTATTTTTTCAACATTACCCCAAGCAGATTATTCTCGATGCAGCACAGGCATATCCAGAGCTTTTCAGTAACTTACGAGGTGTTATTGATGCTGAACCCACTCACAATGGTCGCTTCATTATCACGGGATCAAGCAGTCCAGAGCTGCTACATCATGCCTCTGAAACTTTGGCAGGTAGGGCCGGATTAATTGAGTTGGGAACACTCAAGGCAAATGAATATTATGAAAAACCACAAACCGATTTTTACAAAATTTTTACAGGTAAAATTTCGCCAGAACAGGTTGTTTCGGGTGTTCCACCTTTATCTGCTTTGGAAATGAGTACAATATGGTATAAAGGGGGTTACCCAAAACCATTATTAAATATGGATCCCAAAGATTATGAACTTTGGATGGAAAATTATCGTGATACCTATGTTAATCGAGATGTTGCGAAGTTATTCCCTCGTTTAAATAAAGCTGCATTTCAACGTTTTTTATCTGTCCTATGCAAGCTGTCTACCACCATTATCAATAAAAGCGATGTTGCAAGAGCAATACAAGTTTCAGAGCCCACGATTACGGAATATCTTGCTATTGTGGAAGGTACTTTTTTATGGCGTACACTCCCAAGCTACGAGAAAAACATAATAAAATCTGTTGTTAAAATGCCAAAAGCCTATATACGCGATTCCGGTCTTTTTCATTATCTTGCCCGTATTCACAGTTTTGATGAGTTATTAGAAGATTATTTACTTGGTGCATCGTTTGAAGCATTTGCAATAGAAGAATTATTGAAAGGACTAGAGGCAACCTTAGTCACTAATTGGGAATCTTATTACTACCGAACACGTAATGGCGCAGAAATTGATTTAATTTTAGATGGCCCTTTTGGGGTATTACCTATAGAGATTAAGTATGGAACCTCTGTCAAAATAAAACAAATAACGAGTCTTATTCAATTTGTAGAAGAGCACAATTTACCGCTTGGAATGGTCATTAATCAAAGTGACAGAGTGGAGTGGATCACTGAAAAAGTTGTCCAAATTCCTGTTGGGTGGTTATAGTCATAAAAGTCAAAGAGCGCAAAAGTTTGCATGGTTTTGGATAGTCCTCTGTTTCAGGATCTCTCATCGGGTTATGGATAACATATCTAAAATTTCAACAAAAATCCCAAATGCATGGTACAATATTATTTTCTACAATAAAAATCAGGAGTGCTTAACTCAGGCATCAACTTCATATTCTGGGTGACTTAAAAGAATTTCCCATGAATGGGGTAAGTGGATACAAAGCATCTTTGGATTCTGCTATAGTTATCGTGGTCTCTACATTATTTGGAATACCTGAAATTTTCTGAAAAATTGGTATTATTTAAAGAAAATATTGTAAGTAGGTCTTCATATGAACTTAGAAAACATTCAATTCCAAACTATTGAGCATGGTACTGCGGAATATAAAAATGCCATTGCATTAAGAGAGAGCATATTACGTGCGCCATTTGGATTAAGTTTTTCTGAAGCAGAATTATTAGCAGAGATTGCAGGAAGAACTACTTCAGCTTCAAGTAGCTCTAGCGGTAGCGTCGGATCAAACTCAACCACCAACACAAATCTTGTACACCCGCCATCAACGACAACAATGAATCCGAAATAGAAAATATTGACATAACATAATATTATGCGAAATGTGCTGATTGAGGATATTACATAGTTCCTTAGTCATAACTTTGAACAAAAATACGTAGTTATTACGTATTGATTAAAATTAATATGTTCTATACCTTATCAAGAGACTAAATAATGTAGGTAAGTGTTCTAATAAGGGGAATTACAATGGGATCTAAAGAGTTCTTAAGTGAAGAAGAGACTGAAGATATAAAGCAAAGGCTGCTCAAAGGTGTCCTTGAATTATCAAGATCTTTACCCAAACCTTATGTTATTGAGAATGGCAGATTAAAAGAAAACGCTAATCTGATCAATTCTGTTCAATATGAAAAATTTAAATCGTTAGCGATAAAAAATGAGGGGTATGGAAGCGTAGCGGCTATTAAGGAAAAAATATCTGAAAATAAGCCATTATAATGATGGCAGACAAAGACGGAAAGAAGTATAAGTAACAAAGCTGTACTTTTAAAAAATATATTTAATACTAAAGCTTAAGGATTGAGGATTTGGACTTGAAAAGAAAACTATATTCAATTTTATTAAACTAAGAGGTGAAAAATGGCTGCAATATCAAAAGAGATTCTCGACAAGGTAAATCTTGAACAAACCGAACTGCAGGTACTTAAAAACGATGCAAAACAAGCATTGCGAGAGGCAGAAGAGGCCTATGCAGAGATTTGTGCAGCAAAAGAACCCGAAAGAAAAATTCAACAGTTACCCGATGGTTTTTTTGGCCTTGTTGTTGTGGCTGCGCCCCTCAAAACTTCTAAAGAAATTCATTCTATGCTGCAGCATTGTGTGGAACAATTCGAAGCTGCTGCAGAAAAATTTAAAAAATACATAAAAAAGACAAAAACAGAACTAGAGCTAGCTTTCTCTTATGTCAAGCTAGGCAATATATATCGGCAATTAGCGATAATAGATAGAGAGCTAGGAGTTACATACAACGGTGGAATTTATGCTCGAGTAAAATATGCAACAGAATTTTTGGATATGGCAAAAAAAATTGTTGATGAATTATCGCTCCAAACATATAATTCAGAAAAATCTATCTGGTCATCATTAATGTTAGAGTTGAATAAAGAATATTTGGAGTTACAAGATGAAGATATAAGCAGCAAGGGATACTATTCTTATCAGAGAGCATGTGCTACAAGTGTATCTGCTTTATTATCAAAATTTGCAAAAAGTATCGAAGACACTGTCAACACAAAAACAAACAAGGAGATATCCGATAGCACGGCAAATATAGCCAGTATGACACCGGCGTATTCAGCATCCCTGTCCTTTGATCCAATACAAGCCTGTGGTTCAACTCAATTATCTCAATTAAATGATATCCAGTTACAGGTCTATCGCTTTAATCCATGACAGGGGTAGACTGGGCAGATCACTCTGCCCAGCCCCTTTCAGACCCCGCACCTACTTATATTTTCTCTGGTTCTTAAATGTTTCAGTTGCATTGATAGCAGCAAGTATGGTTTGATGTAAAGCAGCGGCAGGAGTGTCATAGCCGTGGGGTTCAACCTTGTAAGTAAATTGGCATCTACTCCAATTTCTGTAGTTAGCTAGAGTTTTACTCCATGCACCACCGCTAGGAGTAGCCGCAGCCTTTGCCTGTAGTGATTCGCATGATTCGTCTATTTGGAGCAGAAGATATGGCAAAAGAAATTCTAGATTTACAGGAAGGCCTCAGAGTATTGCGATCTGAGGTGAGAGCGGCGTACCTCGGATATAAAGGGGAAAGATCAAATAGCTACTTTGGCATGGAGGTGGGCATGGATTTGGACACAGTAACTTCAAACGATATGGCCACCTCGAGCGATAGCAAAACGAATGGAGATACGGTACCGCCATCCTTGTCTGCAAATTCCTTGGCTGCTCCCAGTGCTACTACAGCCACGACTACAACGACTACTGCAACAGTAACGCCTTCACCCCATCCCCCCCTTGTTACAGCTCAAAATGATGCCTTAGCTTCTCATCCTTCTTTGCAGGAACTTTCCGCTAAAAATTTAGCAACAACGCCCGTAAGTGCAGTCCAAAAATCACCAAATGAAGATTTGAAAAAATCGTTTAATTAGCATCTTTAACTAGTTCCCAGTAACATGCATTCTAGTAATATACATTAAGCGGTTTTTCCATTTTAAAAAACGCATTCAGTTGTTCTTTTCTCTTCCTAAGATCCATTTTTTAATACATCCAGCAAGGTTATAGGGGATTCTATTAAGAAAGAAGGATGATATTGACTCAATACTGATTTAGCCTGATACCCCCAACTCACGGCAATACTGGAAATATTTGCCGCCTTAGCTGCTTCTACATCCCGATTTTCATCACCCATATAGAATATAGTCGAGGCATTAGATGTAGATTGTTTCAGCAAAACTTGACATTAATGAGCCGTTAAAAACTGTCCTAAAGAAACTCGATGCCATAACTTCAGTGAAGCAATTAAGCGCAGTTGTTAAATTGCTTTAAAAGAATCCGCAGTTTAATGGGGGTTTTTTATAAAAATAAAAAATCTTGCCCATCTTAACTCGTATGAATTCGCTAGCCGACGGCTGGCGAGGATTGACAATTTCTCCTATCCAGCACTATCATTTACTATATCGTTTAAAAAATGTTCAATATTTTTACTTTTTGAAAGATCTTTAATAAGATTAATTAGGGTAGAATTTCTATTAAACAATATCATGATCGGCGAGACCCCACCTTTATGAAATCTATATTTTTTACACTCCTCATTAAGGATCTCTATTAAATGCATTTTGTTTTCTTGATTGACTGCACAATTCTTAAAAAATGACGTGAGACAATTGGACAACTTTTCCGCATTGCTTTCGCCAATGGCATTTCCCCATTGTATATAACGATATAATATACTCATGATTCTTGTTAAATCTAAATTAATAGCATTATCAAGATATTTTGTCACTTTATCTATCCATAGTTGAAAAATTTCTTTTATGTCTGAGTGATCAAAATCAACAACATCTTTATTCTTGAATGAATTATTATATTTAAATTCGCCTGAACAGCCGTTACCAAGTTCCGTTGTTTTATTTAGAATAAAAATTCCCCCCTCATAATCTCCAAACAACAAAGAAAGGTCAAAAATATATTTTTCTGATAAGGAGGGACATGTTTTTTCTATAATAACTTCGATTGGACTATTAGTTAATAAATATAATACAATTTTTTCATATGGATTCCCGCTACTAGCCTTATTGTTCCATATTTTACCTATCAAAATCAGTGAAGGCTCAACGCCCTCTTTTAATGAATCATTTTCAACCCTTCTGACAAATCAAATGCTAGTGCATTCGAAGAACTATTTTCCAGACATAATTCCTGAAGAACATTATTTATTTCTTCATTAAAAAAGTCTCTATATAGTTTCAATTTATCCTCATCAAAATATCCGTCAATCATCAAAGTAATAAGGTAAATTGGAGATTTAATTAAAAAACAAAGAGAAGTTTTTTCAACGAAATTATCAACAATTGTATTTGCAGAAATTGTTTTTGATAAATTCTTAAACTGGTCGTTGTTTTCACCATTATCAATCCCCATGCTACATATTAGAACCTGTTCAAAACTAGGACGATCATTGCCAGCCAAACAATCTATCCCATAATAATCTTTTACATATAGTTCCCAGAACCAATATTTTCGCCCCAAAATAGGCAAGGTATGTTTTGAGAAATTTTCTGAAATCACAGGATGCTTTACCAAACACGCCAAAAATCCTAAAAAATCTATATTATTCAAAGAATGTTTAATCAGCAATAAATGTGTTTTAATTGAGATTAACAGCTTCTTTAGCTGTCTTGGAGTTGAAAGATACAATACAATTTTTTCTAATTTAATTTTTATTTCATAATCATTAGGAGACACAATATATGAAAAAAATTCATTATCAATTTCTCGCAAACCTGCCTGAAAAAATTGGATCTTGCTATCAAGAGAATGGTGAATATGATACTTTTCCAGGAAAAATTTATCTATGTAATGCTTAACATCAGCATAAGTACTCAGGCCTAATTTATTTTCGAAAATTAATTTATCGAGCACTTGTTTATAATCAAGACCAATAATACACACAACAGAATCGAAAGCCTCTAGAATCCTTGAAAAAATCAAAAAATTTATTATATGCTTAGACCCTAAACGATCAGCTTCATCAAGAAAAATGAAAACCTTAAGATCGTTTTTCTTTATTTCTTCATTAAATTTTTTAATTTGCTCAGAAAAAAATTGTGGGCTTTGATTTTCCCATATAGAAAAAAACTTATCAATATTTTCATCTAAATTATATTGAGCACCCATAGAACCTATATTAAATGGGATATTAATCGACATTTTACTTCTAATTAAAATAGCCATGCTTTTGAATAATTTTTTTGTCGTATCCTTTAGATCGTCATTCCTTGTACTGCTAAAAAGGACAGGTGAGCAGCGGAACCACTCTATTTTTTTACACAACAAAACATATTTTTACAAGAAAGGACCTTTGCAGATGACACCAAACATATCAGAAATTTTGAGTAAACAAAAAAAAGATTTTAACGAACATTCTTTAAGTACAACGGATAGAATGAATATTCCGTTGTTAAAACCAATAATTCTTTCTGACTATCAGATCGCTTGTCTTACTGTAAGTAGGGATGGTGAAATAGTAGTGTCTGGAAGCTATGATTCTATTATTCGCGTGTGGTCTTTAAAAACTAGCAAATGTTTGAAAGAGCTATCTGGTCATACAGGTCCCATCAATGCTGTTGATTTAGGGCTAAATGGAGAGACATTAGTATCCGGTGCAGGAGGCTGAGCTAAAGAAGAATCCACTGAACGAGAAAAACAAAAGCAACAACACGAAATCCTCGACATGAAGAAAAAATTAGACACAAGCCTGCAAAAAACAACTATGTCTTGTACAGAAAATTCATCCAATCCATCTATGGAAGAAGTACTTAAAAAATTACAAAATCTAGAAGAACAAATCAAAAACGAAACTAAAAAGCAAGAACAATTAAAACAACAAATGGTACAAGAAAAACAAAAACAACAAAATGAATTGATTGACATGAAGAAAAAATTGGAAGAAATAAACGCAGGAATATCTGTTGACGGGGGAAGCGAGGCACTGCTTCATCATCTACCCATAGCTCCTCGGGGTGCTCAAAAAACAGATGCTCAATTTGAAATGACAGAAATTCGCGATGAGGTTACTCACCACAGAAGAGAAATATTACACTTGAAGCATACGATCGAAGAAATTCAAGCTGAATTCATGTTAAAAGAAAAACAACCAAAAAGAAAGTTTTCAAAAACACAATGGTGTGAAAGATGTATTATTATGTAAGACTAATGCTAGTGATTAGCGACAACTATAATTCCATACGATAAGTAGTTCTAATTGTAGCTAATCAGCTAGTCTGTCGCAAAAAAAGCGCGCATTGAAAATTGAAAAAACTCACTATAACAACAATCATCCAGAAGTTGCCTATACGCTGTTCAATTTAGGCACTGCCAATGCTGTATTAGGGGATGCGAAACAAACAAAAGAATGCTTTGAACGAACCTTGAATATTCAAGAGTCGAATTTCAGCACAGACTTAGAGGTAACTAAGTTGTTGCTGATGTAGCATCTATAAGTCAGCTAACGAGAGATGATTTTTGGAAGGTATCGGTATTTATGAGATCTAGACGAATTGAAAATAACTATAGCAAACGTATAAATGATTGTAACTAATTTACCGACAAATTAAAACAAGCATTAATAATGCATTGTTGCATTATTAATGCTTGTTGTTCTGGATCAAGTCTCAGAAAAAAAGGCTGAAGGTTGGGGTTATGTAGGGGTTTTTAAATAGGTGGCAGCCATTGATTCTGACGAAACCTTAGAAGAGCTGATTGGCATATTTGCTTGAGGTATTGGACCAGCTTGTGTTGCCGTAGAAAAAATAAGCGCTGTTGTTGGAGGGGCATAATTTGGGGCTTGTAGAATAATGGTTACGGTTGGTTCAGCTTTTGTTGTACTAGTGGATGGATCTTGTTTTTGTTTGATCTGAAAGCTTGCATCTGATTTGGATTTATCTTGATCAAAAGGCATTTTCATATGTGCTTGTTTTTGCGATTCATCCGATTTTTTATTGCCTCCAGAGACATTTCTTGAGACAAGCTGTACATCTTGAGTGTACTGCTGTAACATCGCAATTATCTCTTTATTCTTGCTAAGAGATAAGGGTGTTTCTCCTTGTTTGTTGGTAACCGTCGCACGACTCGAATCTACCGAAAGTATATTGGTTACAGCTTGTAAATTGCCTTGTTTAGCGGCTATATGAAGAGCCGTGTTATTGTCGTAATCCCTTGTCCATAATGAAACCCCTAAGTCTTGATGCAGGTACTTTCGTAGTAACGGATTGTTGTAACCGTAAAAGGCAGCCACCAGTTCTGGACAATTAGTATTTATATGAAATATCCCTTTCTGTTTCCCTTTCTTCCCTCGATGAGAGATAATTTTTGAATGGTTTAAAATAGCTTCAGTAGAAAAAATGGTTTGATTACCCGTTTCAGTGTTAACTCCCACAAAATACATTTCTTTAAAATCTTGGTAAGTTGCTAATTCAGCAAAAGTGACCGGAGTAGTGATTGAATGTTCTGCCTTTTGACTTACTTTCATTCGAATTAACGTTTCAAACAATGTTTCTAGTTTAGTACCAGGGCATAATCCAAAATCAGCGCTGAGTTTTTGATAGGTATCCTGTAGGGTTGTTCGTACATGGTTCACTAAACCTACCGCATTGCCAGCCGTTCCATCAAAAAGACGTGCTAAGCCTACCAATACGCCATTAACTTGCTTGAGATTTTCCCAAGTTCTATGGTGGTTTGCTCCTAGTAGAGTTTTCCAATCTTGGTTTTTGGCAGCTAATAATAGACTACCAAACTCCCCATCTAACAGTTCTGCAAATTTTATTTGAGGTAAAGGACTATTAGGGATAGTTTTGATCCCCACCAAATGGTCTATTTCATCTAAAGTGTAACCTAATCCTACTAATAAGGCATTAATGGCACCTGCTGAAGTTCCACCCACCCGTTGAATATCTTTTAAGCGACAGATATCTTGTTCTTCTAAAGCCCTCAAAGCGCCTGGATACGCTAAACCTCTCACACTTCCTCCCTGAAAAACTAAATTACGCCAGGGAGACTTTATTTGATGAAAATGTTTGTTAGACTGTTGTTTAGCAAGATAATTACCAAAATAATTATCCATCTCGCTATGAGCAGCTGCATACTGTGGAGGTGTTTTTCCTTGGTTATCTGTGATTGTTAAAGAAGCCCCTTTACTAACGAGTAATTTAACCAGAGCTAACAATCCTTGACGAACAGCTAAATGAAGTGCAGTCCTACCTTCGGCGTCTTGGTTAACTACATCTACTTGATGTTCCAATACTAGCATAACCGATACTTCATCTTTATTTTCGATAGCCAGCATTAAGGCGTCCTGCCGATGCTGATTTTGTAGGCAAACAGAGGAAGATAAATCTGGAAAAATAGTTAATAAAGAACTAAAGGCTTGCAACTGTCGATTCCGGATCAAAAGATGGACGACGATATCCCCAAGCTGTTGGCATCAGTAAATCTTTTTTTGCATGATACTCTTGCACTGCATGTCTGATATATTTCACATGCCCTTTTGTAGCGGCCACATATAAAGGTGTCTGTCCTAATTTATTTTTGGGCCAATCGTATCCTTCCTTTTTGCTAACCGCACTGCCCGCACTAATAAGAGCATCAGACAAGTCAATATGACCATGAAAGGCTGCGACATGGAGCGCAGTGTTGCCTTGTTCATCTGTAGTGCAGATATTGCTTTCTGCAAGAAAATTTTCTAACCACGAGGCATGACCAAAGCGCGCAAGTATGAATAAAATAGATTCTTCAAGCCCATCTGGGGTAAGAGTTGTCAATAAACCCTGCGGTTTTTGTTCCCGTAATATTTTTAGCTGTTGTCAAACCTCATTTTTTTTCCCTTTGGAAACCGCATCAAAAAACAGCCCAAGACGTTTAAGATTTTCATTTGCTATTTTATGGCCTTGATTAGCAGATTTTTTATAGAATTCAAAGGCTTTTTTGATATCTTTAGGAGTATAGATACCATTCTCATAGCAACGTCCAAGATTATTCTGTGCGCCTGCATGGTATTTATCGGCAGCGTACTGATAATACTCAAAAGCTTTCTTGATATCAGTTGGAATACTAATGCCATATTCATAGAAACGCCCAAGATTGCATTGTGCGGTTGCGTTCCATTGTTTAGCAGCGCATTCATAATACTCAAAAGCTTTTTTAACATCTTTAGAAACAACAATGCCATCTTCATAAAAAGTCCCAATATTATTTTGTGCCAACGAATATCCTTGCTTACTAGCCTGCAGATAAAGCTCAAAAGCCATTTTGTTATTCTGAGAAACATGCACACCTTTTTCAAAGAACTGTGCTAGAGTGAATTGTGCCTTTGCATCTTTTTGATTGGCAGCAAACTGATAATTTTCAAAAGCTTTTTCGATATCTTTGGAAACACCAATGCCATTATCGGTAGTAATTTGTGGGTGCTGTCGGTTTCGGAAGAGGACCCGATATATAAACTTGATAAATAACAAAAAACTTAAACGAATATTCTTTTGATCTTCTGAGACAAAAAAACATCACTTAATTGATAATTGTAATTGTGATTCTAATAAATTGTCCTTTGACTTGTCCTTTGACTTGTCCTTGTGTATTTACACATTCAGTACTTTATATCTGGGGGTGATAAACGTTAAAGTTAAAAATAAAGAATTAAGTGCTTATTCTGGCCAGTGTAGTAGCTAGATTCTTCTTAGCTAATATCAAATGGGCAGCATGGATGCCACTTTGAACAGCGGCTTCTAAACTGGCGGGATAACCTGGCTGTATATAGTCTCCAGCTAATGTAATGCCAGGAATGGGTAATTGAGCTGATGGGCGTTGTGCTTCTATTCCTACCTGACAAGCAAAAGCCGCTTTTTTCTCTGTAATAATTTTAAAATTTTGTATTTGACCTAAACCGGGAAATTTCTGTTTAAGTTCTTGGTATAAAATAGAAACTAATAATTGTTGGCTCAGTTCAAGATGAGATCCGTTACCAGTAATAACGACACTGATAATATTAGGTTGCGAAACCGTGGTTCTATCAAATACCCAATGTCCAGTTTGTCCTGCCAGACCCAACAGTGGGTAGGGTAAATTGGGGGGAGTCTTGAATTCTAAATAGACAGTGGTAATGGGTTGATATTGGAATTTCTGTAATTTCTTAAGCGAATCTGAGAGTTCAGGATACTTATCAAGATGTGGTAGCAGTAGTTTAGCCGTTTTCTCCGGTGGAGTAGCCAATATGAGATCTGCTGCTTCCCAGTATTGTTTTTTAGTTTGAACGCCGCGGCAGTTCCCTGTATCTAGATCTATATCTAGCGCTTGAACCCGTTGATGATAATGAATAGCTCCCGCTCCTTGCTGTCTAAGAAGAAAGGCGAGAGCAGGGTTTGGGAAAAGATTACTTAAATCTGTTTTAGGAAATAAAAAATTGGAATGGGATTTCTTCTGTGCAAAGGTATTTTTTAATACAGTCAAAAAAACCTGCGCCGAAGCTTCTGCAATAGGTGTACTGAGGGCTGCTTGGGTTAATGGTTCCCATAAATGGGTAATGAGGGAAGCGGGTTGGCGATATTCTAATAATAATTCCTGCACAGAGATATCGGTTTTTATTTCGAATTGCAAAATAGTTAAAGCGCGATAGAATCTTAATGCCGCTGATTTTTCTCCTCGTGAAAGGCCTTTTGCAGTGATAAAGGCCAGCATTAAATTAAGCGGATAAGCCAGATTATTCAATTTTAAATCAATGCCAGCGTTGCTGCTTTCGATCCAGAGACGTAAGGGTTTACGGGTGAAAACACTATTTTCGGAAACCCCGATAGATTGCAATAATGCTAGCGTTTGTTGATAGGCACCTAATAATAGATGTTGGCCATTATCCAGATAACATTGATCAGAAAAGGAAGCGTTGCCATTAAAAGCAATATTGCGAGCGCGTCCGCCTGCTTGAGGGGCAGCTTCTAATAAGATGACCTTCACGCCATGTTGTGCAAGTGTAACGGCAGCGGAAAGGCCTGCCCAACCAGCACCGACAATAATGACTTTTTCATGGCTGTTTATCATCTACTTATTCTTATTTTTTCTGCTGCAACGCCAGGCTATCCAAAATTTTCGCAGTGGGGTTAAACTGATGCGTTGCTGTAATACTTGAAAATCACTTTTTTCAATTTCTTTGAGTAAAGTAAAATAAATTTCTCCCATAATAAGCCCGGAAACTTGAGTGCCGCGATCGATTTCAGGTAAAGCATCTAATGCCTTCTGGTAATAGTTTCTAGCACGAGTCGCTTGATATTGCATTAGAGCTTGAAAATTTTCTTGGAAGTTGTCATGGCAATTTTTTTGAAGATTTGAGTTGTATGATTTTTGTAAGATTTGCTCTGGAGTTAAATTAAACTGTCGAAGTTCGTCTTCTGGTAGGTAGACCCGACCTAAATTGGCATCTTCACCCACATCGCGAATGATATTGACAAGTTGCATTGCAATTCCTAAGTTTTTTGCATATTCCAAGGTCTGTAAATCTTGGTAGCCAAAAATTTCTGCTGCCAACAAGCCTACACAACTGGCTACACAATGGCAATAAACCCGTAGATCATCAAAGTTTTGATAACCTTGATATTGTAGATCCATAGAGATCCCTTGCAAAATTTCTTCGAAGAGATGCCTTTTAAGATTATAGTCTTTAATAGGCTCTATTAAAGACCGGCCAATAGGATGTAAGGGTTGGTTAAGAAATATGCGTTCAATTTCCTGGGACCACCAGGCTAGTTTTATTTTGGCTACCATTTTATCGCTGCAGCTATCTAGAACTTCATCGACTTCATGACAAAAGGCATATAAAGCTTGAATCGCTTGGCGCTTTTTAGGAGGCAAGAATAAAAAACTATAGTAAAAACTGGAACCTCGCGCCGTCGTTTCTTGTTTACAATAGCTATCGCTATCATAAGTGTCTGTATCGATATCGGAGTCTGTATTTGCATTTACATCGGTCTTTGTATCGGTCTTTGTATCGGTCTTTGTATCTGTATTCATAACTATCAGCCTATCAAAGGGTTTGGTAACTGGCAAGTCTATCTTGATCTGCTGTCTTCGGGAAAGGTATGTATAGGGTTTTACTATAAAAGTATGTTGACTTTCTAGCGACTAGCCAGATATCTTAGTAAGGTGTCAAGTCTCGATTTTGGACAAAAGTTATATTAGATGATTTTGAGATGATTTTGAGATGATTTTGAGATGATTTTGAGATGATTTTGAGATGATTTTGAGATGATTTTGAGATGATTTTGAGATGATTTTGAAGATCTAGGTTTAAATAACAGATTACATCGTTAACGAACTTCCTTCATAAATATAAGTTTTTTGGAACAACTATGTCGAGACTACTCAGAATTGAATATGCTGGCGCCTGGTATCATGTGATGAATCGTGGGTTGGATAGGCAAACAATTTTCCATAATCTAGAAAGCTATCAGTTATTTCTAGAGCTGCTGGAAGATATACACAGCCGATATCAAATACAAATCCACGCGTATTGTCTAATGAAAAATCATTATCACTTATTACCTAAAATCCAATCGATTTTTATTCACTACACCCAATAATTTCATGATTGCTCCATATTTTACAGACTTTTGAAGGTTGTTATCAAATTGATCTTTATGTTATGTGGGTAGTAAAATACTCACTACACTTATGAAAACTATAAAACACTAAAGGTGAACAGTGCATTTCATTAAGGCTGATAATGGCGTCCGAAAATGTAGTGAGTAAAAACTGATTGGAGTTTAGGTTATTAGTGCATACTCCATGGCCCAATTTAGGTCGGGCAATGAGACATATTGATGGTGTTTACACTATGAAGAGTAATCGCGATTGGCCGCAAATAACGTTTGCCCGTTTCCCATTCATCTGATATCTCTCGGAGTAATGCACTAACCAAGCGTAAGCATGACGCATCATTCGGAAAAATACTGACAACTCTAGTTCTGCGTTTAATCTCTTTATTAACACGTTCTAATGGGTTATTGGTCCTAAGCTTCTTCCTATGTTCCTCGGGAAACTGAAATACGGTTAATCCCTCATCTATATTTTCCTCCATCCATGCCGCTAGCTTCGGTGCAGATTTCTTCCATTTCTCAATCGTTATTTCTAATAATCGCTTCGCCTCCGAAAGATCTGGAGTGTTAAAAATATGACGAGTATCAGCAGCTACTTTTTTCTTCATGTCTTGACGAGGAACATATGATTGCGCATTTTGTTGCAGGTGAAATTGACATCGTTGCCAAGGAACACTTGGAAATACTGTCCGTAATCCTGATTTTAAACCTTCATGCTTATCACTGGTAAAAAGCAATACACCATGTAATCCTCGCGACTGTAGGCTTCTTAAAAATTCCCTCCAATGAACCTCTGCTTCTGACAATGCAACTGAAACCCCTAAAATATGCCTGACTCCTGCCGTATCAACGCCAATAGCAATTAAAACAGCTGCACTAACAACAGCGCCACCATGGCGTATTTTTTCATAACGTGCATCCAAAAATACGTAAGGAAAACAGTCTAACGGTCGATGCCGCCACTTTTCTAACTCTTCATCTAAATCCGCCGCCGTACGACTCAGTGAAGCGCTGCTGACCTCAAATCCGCAAAGTTGCTCGGTAATTTTAGCTACTTTTCTCGTAGATACGCCTTGTAAATACATCTCGGTCAGAGCAACCTTTAAAGCTCGTTCTGAGCGAATGCCTTTTTCAATGCTGCTGGGGTAAAACTGACTGTCTCGTGTTTGAGATACCGCTAATTCCAAAGCGCCCATCCGGGTCTTCAAAGTCTTTGATTTATATCCATTAGCATAGGTTGCTCTTTCCTCGGTACGCTCGTATGGCTTGGCCTTTAAATTAAATAATGTTCTCTCTCTAGATTCATTGTTGCGTTCAGAAGCAGCTTGAAGGCATCGGCGAGGCCTTCAGAGCCTTGTTCTAGAAATAGTTCCACTGCGGCTTCAGGTAGGCTATTATTTGTTTGACGGGTCATCGGCTTTTCTCCTTAATATGCTTGATACATTTAAGGTAGCTTTTGACTCGTCCTTTGACTAATCAGTGACTAATCAGTGACTAACCAGTGACTAACCAGCGACCAATCAGTCGAGCGACTCAAATAAATTTACAGAAAGATTGGTGCATTAACTCTGGCGCTTATCAAAGGTTTGTCAAAAAGTTGAATTACGAATTAAAAATACACCTATCATCAAAAACGATATTGAGTTAATCAAAGTGAGTTTGTCCAAAGTCGAGACTTGACACCCTCTATAACACGATGAGCAGAATTGTATCCAGCGGCTCCAATAACCGAACCGGCGGGATGACAGCCCGCACTGCAGGAATATAAGCCTGCTATTGGGCTTGCATAAGGAACTCGCTGATCAAAACCAAAGGTATTATCCACATGGTGGATATGCCCATAGGAAATTCCAAATCTTTCTTCAATTTTTGCTGGAGTCAGAGATGAATATTCCACAATACTATCTGTGAATCCTGGTGCAAATTGTTCTGCGATTGAGAATAAATGTTTAACATAACGGTCTTCCTCTTGTTCCCAAGTGCTTCCTGAAAGTTGATAAGGCACCCATTGCACAAAAAAAGCCGAACTATGATGTTTGCCAGCATCTTGTAGCGAAGGATCGAGTTGCGTGTGAATATACCATTCTATGGTTGGAAATTCTGCCAATTGACCATTTTGGACTTTTTCAAACCCTTTTTGAATGGTTTTAAAGATCTCTTTTTCGGGTGGGAGTAAATGGATCGTCGCATTATGTTGGCCTTTATTTTCTGGTAAGCAGGTAAAAGTTGGCAAGCGGGTTAGTGCCATATTCACTTTTAGCGTGGTTCCAAACCGTTGCAGGCCATCTAATTTAGTATTAAATTCTTTTGGAAAATTGGCTTCCCCAGCCATTTTTCGCATACGAAAAGGATCTGCAGAACAGACAACAATGGGAGCCTGAAGTGCTTGACCATTTTTTAATAGAACCCCCTCAGTTTGGTTGTTAGATATCAGAATTTTTTCTACGCAGTGAGAAGTTTTAATGTTAGCGCCTGCAGCAACAGCCAAGCGCGCCAACTCTGTTGCGATGGATCCCATACCACCACGAACCAGCATAAAAGTTCCGTCAGAATCGGGTAAGCGACACATATTATGAACCAGAAAATTCATGCCAGTTCTCGGCGTACCAATACTCCCCGTAAGCCCTGAAAATCCATCCGTTACCGCATACATTGCCATTAAGAGTTCACTTTGAAAGCCAAAGCGAGCCAGATAATTTTCGGTGGGTTCTGTTACCAAATCAATAAAAATTTTTCGAAGAGCAGGGCGAATGTATTTTTCAGCGGTATTTTCCATTGAGAGAGGTTCTTCTAGCCAACTGGGCGCGAGATCTTCTCGTATTTGACTCATCTCAAGTTTGAGCGCCTCATTGGCCTTCCAATCTTGTTCTGAAAAAAATTTAAGAAAATTTTCTCGCATAGCAGTTTTATCAGAGCCAAATAATAGATATCTTCCATCCAAGGTAGGAAGAAAATAGTGGGGATCCCGTTTCAAGAGTTCGAGGCGAAGACCCAAGTGATTAATCAGTTCCGGGGGCATTAATCCTAATACATAGCTAGCCGTAGAGTGACGTAAATCGGGAACCTTGGAAAATGGGCATTCAGTTTTTGTGGCTCCCCCTATTTTATCCATTTCTTCGAGGACCGTAACCTCTAAGCCCTGCCGAGCAAGTAGAATTGCCGCTATCAAGCCATTATGACCAGAACCTATAATAATTGCTTTCATGGATAAGCTCCTTGTTACTACCGGAGATATTATAGAACCCATTGCAGCGGATGTTTAGAAATAATGTAACAGCTCAATAAATTAGGGCAAAAGCATGAAAGTCATCTAAAAAGATGATAAACAACCCCTCATGGAAACCGTAATTATATGTTTTTTATAAATATTTTTGAATTTGCCTTGAAGTGAAGATTATGTTAATTATAATGGTGTACAAAAAACGTACTTTGTACTATCATTAAATGTTAAAATATAGAAACTTAGAGAGAAATACTATATGAAAGACCAGTTATCTCATGAACGCATCTATATGCGAACGAATCTTGCTACAAAAAGTTTTTTAGAAGCTGCAGCCATTTTATCTGGCTACAATAATTTGACTAGTTTTGTATTAACAACTGCTTATAAAGAAGCGCAGCGGGTTATTAATGAATCCCAGGGGAGAATATTGTCCGAGAGGGATAGAGATTTAATTTTGAATTTACTCAGCAATCCACCCGAACCCAATAAAAAGTTAAGAAATTTATTATTGGATGCAGCAAAAAGAAATGAACAAGAAGATGAAAACAAGGATGCTATAGAATAAAGTTAGGGGTAGTAGTAATTAAATAAGAGTAATGCAAAATGAATGGTAACCATTCACCACAATTTTGGTTAACCACCTAAAATTTCAAAAAATTTTTCTAAAAAATTATCAAAAAAGTTCAAAAACCTCTTGACAGGTTTTTTCGGTGTAAATGCATTACTTCCTTAAACCCCACTTGTACCCCCCTCTAAAACGATCGTAAAGATCGTATGAGATCAAAAAATCAACATTTGGTCTTTAAACGAGTCATGATTGCTTTTCGTTCAATAGTGATCATTTATCGAAGTCAAAAAATGTCATGTTATCCTTGTTCAACAAGGGGACATCGTGAACATTAAAGATTTAAGCATTTCAGAAACGCTAAGCAATGCTAAAAAATTGCTTGATGAGGAAAAAAACATATCACCTGCTTTAAGAGCTATGTTTGAATTGTTGTTGACCATCGTCACTCTATTTGCGGGTCGCCTATCTCTAACAAGTCGTAACAGTAGCAAGCCACCCTCTAGCGATCCTAATCGTCAAAAAGAAAAAAATGGAAAGGGTAAAAATAAACCGGGAGGGCAACCTGGCAGACAAGGTGTAACCTTAGAGCCTGTTAAGACCCCAGATAAAGTTGTGCCCATTATAATAGATCGAAGTCTTTTACCTAAAGGCAAATATCTCGAGATTGGCTTTGAGGCCAGACAGGTGGTTGACCTTAAAATATCACGAATTGTTACCGAATATAGAGCTCAAATTTTAGAGGATGCCTTAGGTAAACAGCATGTAGCTCCCTTTCCAGAAGGCATTACAAGACCCATTCAATACGGTCAATCTATTAAAGCCCATTCCGTTTATCTGTCCTTATTTCAACTAATCCCCTATGAAAGAGTTGCTGATTATTTTTGTAATGAAATAAAAATACCCATTAGTGTTGGTAGCCTGTTCAATTTTAATCAAGAGGCTTATGATCGATTGGAAGAATTTGAAATTCTTGTGAAAGAAAAATTAATAGCTTCTGCCTTGTTGCATGTGGATGAAACAGGGATTAACGTCAACGGGGATAGGATCTGGTTACATACAGCATGCAATGAATTATGGACTCACTTTTTCCCACACGAAAATCGTGGGAATGAAGCCACAGATGCCATAGGGATATTGCCGAGTTTTAAAGGAAGGTTAGTCCATGACCATTGGAAGCCGTATTTTGTTTATCAATGTCTGCACGTACTTTGCAATGCGCATCATGTGAGAGAATTACAATGGGTAATTGATAATCATAGTTATGCATGGCCAAAGAAGATGCAAGATTTGTTGATTGAGACGAATGAAGCGGTCAAGAACAGTGGTGTAGACAAACTTGAAAGTGAAGCAGCTCAAGCTATTCGTTTAAAGTACAGAGAAATTCTAGTTCAAGGGAAATTGGAAATGCCTGCTGTGCCAGAAGGTCCAACTTTTGTGATATCAAAGGATGGAATTGCTAAAAAGAAACGAGGTAAGAAAAAGAAAAGCAAAGAGGCAAATTTATTAGAGAGGCTAAGCAATTACGAAAATGAGGTTCTTAGGTTTATGGAAGAAACGATTGTACCGTTTACGAACAACCGTGGTGAGAATGACCTTAGAATGACAAAGGTCCAGCAGAAGATATCGGGATGCTTTAGGTCGATGGAGGGAGCTAAAATTTTTTGTAGAGTCCGAAGTTACCTTCTGACGTCTCAAAAGCATGGGGTACCTCCAACGGAGGCTTTAAAAATTTTGTTCGATGGGAAATTGCCGGAGGTGTTTTATACAGAAAGGGGGATATAATTCAAGCTCAGAAGCAGGCCGCATGAGGTAGCGAATGGTCCTCTTTAGAAATTTTAGGTAATTAACCAAAATTGTGCTGAATGGTTACGAATATCTTATCTTATTACAAAAGTCACTTTAAGGATTCAGGACCTGTTTTTCTAATAGATAAAAACTTAGTTGGCCTGCTTATTATTTTTAAAATTTCTAAAATCCCCATCTTGATCTTGCTACTGGACGGACCTCTTGCAAAGCTCCACTACTAATATACCTCGAATGTATACTCAAAATGAACGATTAATTAAAAGCCTCTATCCCTGTAATATGCTTACCCACAATGAGATGATGAATATTATCGGTTCCTTCATAAGTAAAAACCGATTCCAAATTGGTTAGATGCCGGATAACAGAATATTCCAAACTAATACCATTCGCTCCCAGTAAATTTCTGGCTTTTCTGGCTATATTTAAGGCCTCACGACAAGAATTAAGTTTGGCCATTGAAATCATCTCAAAATGACTTTCCCCTCTATCTTTTAAGCGGGCTAGTTGTAAATTCAAACATTGAGCTTTGACAATTTCGACTAGCATATCCACCAATTCTTTTTGAATTAATTGAAATGAGGCAATAGGACGGTTAAATTGTTTACGTGCCATGCAATAACCAAGCGCAGTTTCATAACAAGCCATTGCAGCCCCCATCGCCCCCCAAGCGATCCCATACCGTGCCTGGGTTAAACAGCCAAGCGCTGCACTTAGGCCTTTTTCCGATCCCGGTAAATAATGGCTATCTGGAACAAAACAATCAGAAAATACTAATTCACCTGTATTGGAAGCCCTCAACGACATTTTCATTTTTATCTCGTGACTTTCAAAACCCTTAAAAGTTTTTTCAACAATAAAACCACGGATGCCTTGATCAGTTTTCGCCCAAACAATGGCTATGTCAGCGATGGTCGCATTGGTAATCCAGATTTTTGAGCCATTTAAAATCCAGCCATCGTTTGTTTTTTTAGCCTGGGTTTTCATCGCGTTGGGATCTGATCCCGCATCAGGTTCTGTTAGAGCAAAACAACCAATGATCTCGCCCTTAACCATCTTGGGTAAAAATTTATTTTTCTGTTCTTCCGATCCATAGGAATTAATGGGATACATGCAAAGCGAACTTTGAACTGAAACAAAGCTTCTAATGGCGCTATCGCCTCTTTCTAATTCCTGACAAACTAAACCATAACTTAAAAAATTAGCCCCGGCCCCACCTCTTTCTGTTGGTAAGGTTAAGCCCAAAAGCCCTAACGCCGCTAATCTTGGAATTAACTGCCTCGGAAACTGCGCTTTTTCAACAGCTTCTGCCATAATAGGGATGACTTCCGCATCAACAAATGCTCGCACTGTATCTCGAGCAAGCCTTTCTTCTGGCTGTAGTTCTTGGTCTAAGAACAAAAAATCTTCCATATACTTTCTCCAATAAAGTAACTGTTTAGGGCATTGCCTCTGAACTAGATAAACGTCCAGATTTTCGGCAAAATCGCATTGAAAATTTAACAAAAAAGCGGAGTTTACACATAGTAAATGAGCAATTTTTGTTAAATTTTTAATGCGATTTTGCCAAAATGTGGGCGTTCAAGGATAGTACGTGAACGGTTACCTCCAATAAACTCGAGAGATCCCTATACTCTTCGCGAATGGGTTCCTAGCCATTGTTGTGCAGCCCCTCTCGCAATGCTCATGTAGATTTGGGAACGGAGATTGCTCGAGGGGGATGCGCGCCTAACCTACGAAATCATTCGCTTTGAGTATATCTTCACTATAGTTAGTTTATTTTTTTTTTAAACTATTCCTGGAACGAATCATACTGGTTTCCGATGTATTTAATGTTTTTTTTAATAATACTGTTAATATATCCTGTCTTCCAGCAGTCTGTGCCATACTCCATATAGTTTTGCCCTCTTGGGTTGTATAATTTATATTAATGCCCTGATCAACCAATAATTGAAAAATATCAATCCCCTCCCAATCAAGAATAATAGCCAATTGTAGAGCATTATAATGTTTTCCATCAGTAGTTATGGTGTTAATATCAGCCCTATCATTGCTGTCCATCAAAATGACTCCGTCCATTTTTCTGATGGTGATCTCTGCATTTTTCTTGCTGTCTGACAAAACGGTTTGATTTGCTTTGATTTCAGCAGAATTTTTGCTGCTTGATGAAACAGTGTGAGCTGCCACCGCTTTGGCAATATTTTCCTGTTTTAACAGGACTGCTTGAACTGCATCCAGTTTTTTTGACTTGATTGCATCTATTAAAGCCTTATTTTTTGGTAAACTTGAAAAACCTTCGGCTTTTGCAAAGTCGTTTTTTTCCAAAACCCATTGTATGGGAGTTTGTATTTTAGGAGAACAGCTCACCGATACTGAGATTATTTTTTTCGTATCTTCATCGCTTTTTTTAGAGATAGCTTCGGATTTTTCTGTTTTTTTTGGCTGAATAAAAAGTAATGGTATAGGAACTGCACTGCAATTATTGGATGTTTGATTCGCCACCCCCTTAGCATTTTGTTGTTGTCCTGTCGTTGGGTTCGTTATCTGAGCATTTAATAATTTTTTTGCCTCTCCCGCCCGTTCTTTGCTAGCAGCCATGACACCTCCTTAATTTTAGTGAGATCATCAGTATAATATTTTTTTTTACTGAG
>Ga0207050_1045_pt1 | contig 23143 bp, 20 predicted proteins | sample Alteio_BWMinCont_64_FD_153291 | JGI IMG/M metagenome (GOLD analysis project Ga0207050, IMG submission 153291) | Enriched cells from forest soil in Barre Woods Harvard Forest LTER site, Petersham, Massachusetts, United States -... | ecosystem: Environmental > Terrestrial > Soil > Temperate forest >...
CAGCAGACGGAATTGTTTTAGCTAGAATAAATGGTAGGCCTGAGGCTATTACTCTAAGTCGTCGATGATCGGATTGTAAGATAACTAAAACCTCGTCTTAAAACGCGCACTTCAGCATTGGCTTCGCCAATGCGGTGTCACCAATGCTGTAAGCACTGGTGACCCTGCCCTCCGGCAGGAAAAAATATGGCCACAACTCCGCTTCGCTTCGTTGTGCTGAGGACGGGGCATATGCGCTTTCAGCGCGGCCCTCGTGGGCAAGGCCCACATTCGCCAGCGAGGAAAAAGATGGAGCGGGTAAATTGGACTGTTATTAACGTTAATCGGCCACAAATCGCGCAAGGAAATTACGTTGCATTCGATGTACCGCGAAAAAGTGGGGTCTCATGTACATATAGTGAGGGCACCAAATGACAAAGTGCCCGGCCATATAGAAACCGCCGTCTTCTGGATAGGCGGCTTTTTTTTGCCCACAAATAATCTTATTACTTTCGGGCACAGGGTAATATGATGCCGCAAATTAACCAATAGCCGGATTTTTACCGCATCAAGATAAACGAAGGCATAGCGATGAACCCACACGATATGTTTGCACGATGTGAGCCGCTCATTCAATCTTGGCTTCAAGAGTTGCCAAAATTTATAACGCGTCCAGAATCAATGATGTATCTTCCCACATATGGGGAGTGTGTTACGGCGATGGCAAAAAACGGATGGGACGATTTCAGCTTTATCCATCTTCTGAATGAAATGACGGATGGTAAGTTTAGCCAGTCTCCGGACATTTTCTTTGAACATGATTTCTCTCGTAAATTACATGACGCTATATCGACGATGATTAAACCAATTGAATCAATTGGACAAACTAGTGACGGCGTTTCTGCATTCTGGCCTATAAAGTTGAAGATGTTTCCGAGCCAATTCGCACTGAATGAATCTACTTTGCATGGGATGGATGTAGGGGACAGATATAGACGTAACCTTGCTATTGCAGCAATGACAACCATCGTCTCGGGTACTCATTCCGCGTCCGTGGAGTTTGTCGAACATATCGTCAGACAAGAAAGAACTACGGGCCTTCTGGAAAAGCTTCTTGACGCTACCGATAACGACAAAAACACAATGCTTCATCTTGCCCTTCGCGACATTACTCACGCTTCGCCAGAAGTTGCTGCTCGTAAAGCAAAAATCGCAAATTTAATGATTTCTGAAGGCGCGGACGTTTTCCGGCCTAACCGAATTGGGGAATGCCCCATCGATTATGTAACATCCGACAGTGCAAAAAAATATGGCCTGCCCTCGCGCGAACTGCAAAAGCCTATTCAGCGTGGAAAGAATTGGGATATTTGATTCTCGATTGCCGTCTGTGGAAGAGCAGCTTTTTGTATCGACAAGCTTGCCCGTGTCTTGAAAAACCCCTGAAATGGTTTTTTTATTTTATCTGAACTAGAGTCGCATCGTCCCATAGCGTCCACTGACGTATCATGGGGTCTGTTACAGCCCACGTCTGGATGTGCAAGCAACCGCTACGTTGGTTAAATTAACTTGACTCCTATTATACCATGATATTGTGAGCAGATAACTCACATCTCGGCCGCCTCTTTTAGCGGCCCTTTTTCCATTCATCGCTGAAGTTTTTTCTCAACCCGTTTTCAAGGGAGAGATTTCTATGGCCATTTTTCATCTCACGCACAGCTTTGTCCGGCGCAGTAACGGCTCATCCAGTATTGCAACGGCGGCGTACAATTCTGGCCAGAAGCTCGAAGATAACAAAGGCTCAAGCGCGTACTCGGATTACACCCGCAAAGGCGGTATTTTGTATGACGAGATTTGCTTGCCAGCGGGCTCGCCTCAATGGGCCAACAACCGCGGCGAATTATGGCGGCGGCTGGAAGCACGGGAAGACAGATCGACCCGGCCCCAACAGGCGATGCTGGCCCATAACTTCAATATCGCTTTACCGCACGAACTGACGCTGGAACAAAATATCTTTCTGGCCCGTGACTTCGTACGCGAACAATTCACGCGCAAGGGTTACGCCGTCGATTGGGCAATTCATGGTGCCGATCCGCGCGGAGATAGCCGCAACATTCACCTTCATATCCTCGTACCGCTACGCAAGATCGAAGGTGAGAGTTTCGGCAAGAAGGTTCGTTACGACAAATCCCAATTGCGCCAGCAGACCATCGCATGGCGTAAATCATGGGCCGCGCTCGCCAACCGCCACCTGAAACGATATGGCCACAAAGCCGCCATCGACGAACGCACGCTGAAGGCCCAGGGCAGCAAGCGCAGACCATCCAAACACAGAGGCCCACAGCCGAAGGCAAGGCGCAAGACGCTGGATGCCATCAGGCCACCGCAGCCGCGCAGTCCTGTTGTCCACACCACAAAAGAAACCTCGACCAGCGGCGGCATAACCTTACGGGCCATTATCGCTCATTCGGCGCTCAACAGGATCGGTAGCGGCAATCAATCCTTTGTTCCGACCATCGCAAATGTATCGCGCAGCAGTGGCGGCTGGCCCCCGGCGGCAATTGCTGACTGGAAAGGCTGGGGCCACAAGAACCCGCCGATGTTTTTCGCCAAATGGCCGGAACTTGGTGGTGGTCAGTCGCCACTCGCAGGGCTGAACCGATGAGTGATCAACCCTATCGACCACCATTCCGAGGACAAAACCGATACGAAGCATTTAAAAGGCCCGAACGACAAGACACAGAAAATCAGAGTCAAATTACTCAAAGCATAAACCGCAGAAATCTTTTCACCATCACGATAATCGCATCAACCAATAATGGAGGAAACATGGGTAAACAGCCAAAGGAAGAACAACAATTTTTGATCAATCTGCTCTTTGAGCCTAATGATCCAAAGCTGAGATTACGTCCCGCAGAAACACAATTGCTTTTGTCCTACATCGGTGAGATTCTCACCGAAATCGAAGCCGAAGAAAAAATCATACTCGAAGAAGAACGCAAGGCCGCATTGGAAGTTACGGCCCACAACTCCAAACAGGAGGGTTGATCATGCAGATAGCTCTATACGCCCGTGTATCGACCAGCCGCCAAGCGGATAACGATCTTTCCATACCCGACCAGTTGCGCCAGATGCGGCAATGGGCTGAACGCAACGGGCATACGGTAGTGAAAGAATATATCGAACCCGGTAACACCGCGACAGACGATAAGCGGCCCGTGTTTCAAGATATGATGGCCGATGCCACCATGAAAGGCGTTGCACCCTATCAGCTCATCGTCGTGCATAGCTTCTCGCGCTTCTTCCGTAACATGATTGAATGTGCCCTGTACGAGAGAAAGTTAGGAAAATGCGGCGTGAAGCTTGCCTCCATTACCCAGCAGACCAACGACGACCCGGCGGGCGAGATGCAGCGCCATATCATCATGATGTTCGATGAGTACCAGAGCAAAGAGAACGCCAAACATACCTTGCGCGGGATGCAGGAGAACGCGCGTCAGGGTTACTTCAATGGCTCGAAAGCACCCTTTGGCTACAAAACCATTGATGCCGGACAAACCGGCAGCCGTGGCCGTGTTAAGAAAAAACTGGCAATCGAGGAATCCGAAGCCGAGATCGTGCGCGAGATATTCGAGCTTTATGTGACCGGTAGAAACGGCCCGCGCAAGGGCATGAAAGAAATCGCCAAGACTTTCAATCAACGTGGTCTTCTCATGCGCGGCAAATTGTGGCGCATACAAACGGTGCACCTCATTCTTTCCAGCCTCACCTATAGCGGCTGGCATGTGTTCAACAAGCTGGATTCCAAGAGCCGTAAGATCAAGAATGTTTCCGAGTGGGTCAAAATTCCGGTGCCTGCCATTATCGGTCAGGATACATTCGATAAAGCGACCAGAGTGCGGGCAGCGCATACCCCGGTCAGACACGTCCCGCGCCGGGAAGCCTCGCCTAATCTCCTAACCGGAATCCTCAAATGCGATTGCTGTAACGGGACAATGGTTCTCATAACAGCCAAGAACGCCCGCTATCGCTATTACAAATGCTCGAACCGTCTCAGCAAGGGCAATGTTGCCTGCAAATCCATCAATTACCCGATGGAGAAGCTGGATACGGTTGTCATGGATGCTTTCCGGCAGAAGATTTACACGCCGGAATATATCCATGACGTTATCGACATTTATCGGAAACACACCCACAAGCATGGCAGCGAAGACCGCGTACGCACCAAAAAGCTGCAAGCCGAACTGAAAGAGATCGAACAGGCTGAAACCAAACTGTTTGAAGCCGTCGAAAAGGGCGTTCTTGAACTCAATGACCGCCTCAAGGACCGGGTACAGCAGCATACAACACGCCGGGAGACGATCGTGGCTGAACTCGCCACCCTGCAACGTAAAACCCAGACCCCGCTGCAAACCCTCACCCCGCAGAAGATCGAAGCCACCGCTCGCGTTCTCAATAAACGCTTCACTACATCAACACCGTTCTCCCGTGCCTATCTCAAGGCCACGGTCAGGGAAATACGCATCACGGGCGATTTAATGAAGCTACGCGGCCAAAACAAAGCCATGGCCGACCTTATTGCAGCGAATGGCGTCATTGATTCTGAAGCCGGAGTACACCGATTCATCCAGTCCGGCACGCCATTCGGGATTATTGGGTAGTTTTGCGAACTGCTCGAACGGTTTTCTCAAGTCATATCTGAGGGTTGGCCCCTCTAACTTTAAGTTCAAAAACACGAATCCGAGCAAACTGCGTCTTTCATCGGTTTTCGAACTCTCGAATAAATCATAGCTATTGGCGATCATGGAAATAATCTTGGAAAGCGCGTCCTTATTCGTTATCAGCATCTGTGGCCAAGTGTTTGAAAAGATTCTCCCATACGCCGCTTTCGGCCCAACGGCTGAAACGCGTATGAACGGCTTTCCATGCGCCAAACCGCTCCGGCAAACCACGCCACGGTAGGGAGTGCTGCTGCTGGGGTGCGAGGTGCCATTAGCGTCGACGCAAGGCTTCAGCATTGCAAGTGAAGCCGAACACGAAGCCGTCTTGCCGCCATTCAATCCAGTACAACTCCATGTCCAGGGCCCGGTACCTTTCACGGACGATGCCGTGCCCGTGGTGCAAAGAGTGCTTGTCGCGGGCGCACCCGAAAGCGCCGTACTATTGGACGAACCACACACACCATTCGTTGCCGTACTTGCTACGGTGAAGGAGATAACATTACCCCCAACATTCGCACTCAAGCTCCCTGAAGATGTCAATTGCCACAAATCAACATGAACCGAATATTTGCCGTTGGCCGTTTTTGCAGGAACGGTCCAGCTAAAGGTTTTGGATACAGGTTGATTTGCCGCAAAGTTCAGATTTGAATATGACTGGGCGCCCAAATAAGCGCCGCTGCTTGAATATAGGCTGAAATAAATCATCATATTCGATGCCGACTGAATCGCCGTAACCTGCGTACTTATAGTGACCGATTGTCCCGGGCTGACCGTGCTGGCGCTCGCAGTACTTGTCATTTGAATGTTAGAGCTTGCCAGAGCCGCAGGCACAGACACGGCGAGGAGAATTGCGCCGAGAACAAACACATTAACCATCGAACGAGGACGGAAAATATTTTTACAATGTTCCCGCATGATAATATCTCCCTATAAAAACTTGCCGGCACAATACTGTGAATATATCAATAAAAATACACGTCTAATGGCACTTGAATACATGAGAATATAGGCAATGTTCATTAAAACATTTTTAAGTTGAAAGAAAATAAATCCAATATCGTATAAAAATAGTTCGATAGTTTTTAGTAAAATTGTATTGATCCGGATTCCAACGAAATCTGTGAGGAATTTGCACGGAATCCACCCATTTCGATTTGATCGACTTTTATGGCGTGTCCTCAATTTGAGGATTCACAAAGAGCGGAATATGTGATTCATAGCGGGTTGGCCTAACCGAGGGAGGCAACGGATGACCCGACGCTATGCGCTGCGCGATGATCAATGGGAGCGTGTCGAGAACTTACTGCCTGGGCGCGAAGATCGTCATTCGCATGGCTTTGAGAGATGCCGCACTGACCTGCGGCCCGAAACTCACGAACTTTTCACCTGCGCGGTTTCTGGCCATTTCCGGTCAGAAGCAGTACCCGAGGAAGTCAAACTTCGTGTTCGGATACGCGTCTCATAAACGATGCAATGACGGTATTGCGGAATTAAGATTCAAAAATCGTTTCGAGGGTTCGTCTTCGCGGATATGAATTAGAAGAAAGGGCCAACCACTACCAGAAGTCATATCATGTCCTTTGATCAAAAGTTCGTGGGTGATCCAGTGAAAGTGGCTCTGGACGTACACATGATGCAATTCGATGTAAGTATTGTTCTCGTCGAATTTTCTTGCATCGTGTGATAGCTTAAAAAAAATCCATCCTCCTATCTTCAATTTATTTTTGCTGAAGATTTTCAAAGGAGGATGTTATGGCGATATTCCATTTAACGCACTCGTTCGTTAGACGCAGCAACGGTTCGGGTACGCTAAATTGCGCTCTTCACTGCGGCGTGATGGTCGTGCCAGTGACCATATTGATGTTGCCGGAACTGATCCAACCCGTCATTGTTCCGCCGTAGTAAGCGCTGTAGGCACCGCTCAGGTCGAAATAGTTGTTCTCGTTGATTGCCGTTCCGGAAATCGTCGTAGGAAACTGATTTCCTGATGTGCCGTGAATTATGTTTGACATGACCACGTTCTGATTCGGGGACGCACAGCTTCCCGCTGGAGTCGGTGCTGCGGCGATCATCGTATTGTAAGCCAACGTCGGGTCCTTGATGGTCGCCGGACCATTGTTGTTATAAAATTGAAATCCCTCAGCGCCGCCGCACGATGTTTGATAACTCGTGTTAAATTCGACCGTAACCGGCCCGACTGTACCACCCCCGGCGAATTGCTGATAATTCATATGGGCGCCGGGCGCGATAACGACATTGTCCAGAAGGTTATAACGGTAATCGACCACATTGCCGTTTATTAGTATATTTCCAGGGCTATTGATAAACCAGTTATATTGGATAGTCGCATTACTCAAGTCGAGAAAGCCTTGGAATCCGCCATCGGACTGGTTAGGCGCAAAGCAGTTTGCGCCGTTAAACTTGTTATACCTAACCGTGATGTTCGCCCCGTTCTGATCCTGGACGAAGGTCCAGCTTGGCGAGATTGTGGGGCAAGCAAAGTTGCTGTTGGTAATCGTGATGTTCGCGCAACCCCCGCCCCCATTATAGATCATAGCGCCATTGTGCAGGGAAAAGTCGATCTCATCCAGGATAACGGACGCCCCTGCGCCGGTGCAGCGTACCATTCCGGTGCTGGTGTTCACGGTTACATTCGGATCATTAATCGTTTGCCAATCTTTAAGGACCGTCCCTACCGGAGTGCCGACATAATAATCGACACCGGCGACATCCCATCCGGGACGGTTGCTGCCGTAGTTGTACAGCATAGTTGGGTGTTGGGGTGTGCCGGCAGGCGCTCCCGAGCAACCATCGGCGATGCCTTTGGCGGCGGCGTTAGCAGCAAACGGGCAGCCGCTGGTTTCAACTGGGGCCAAGCATGAGGCTGTCGTGCCGCCGTTGCCGCCAGCGCAAGACCAAGTCCATGGACCGGAGCCGCTGATGGGGGACGCCGTGCCGATGGTGCAGAGACTCGTGGTCGGCGACGTATTGGTGCCGGCGCCACTTGCCGGTCCGCACTGGCCGTTGATCTTGAGATAGGCGACACCCGAACTGTCAGTCGTGCCGCCGTTCGATCCCGCGCAGCTCCAGCTCCAGCCCCAGCCCGTCGCCGTAATGGTGAAGTTGCTTGCCGTGCCCGCCGCGCAGAGGTTTACGTCGGTCGCGGGAAGAGTCGTGAAACTCTGCCCGTTGTCGCTGCCGACTAAACCATTGACCGGCGTCAGATTGCACGTCGGACTGCCGCTATTGGTTGTCGTCGATACCAGGCTGCCATCGGCCGACAAGCTACCGTTGGTGCAGAGGTAGAGTTGCGTCACGGTAGTGGTGGTCGGTTGCGTACCGCCATACGGACATTGGGTCGTAGTAGCAATGGTGCTGGATGTCGTGCTCACGGTCTTTGTCACGGTCGAGCCGCTCGGAGTCAAGCCGCAGGCCGGAAGGGTGTTAACAGTGAAGGTCGTTTTGGCGTTGCCGTAGCTGATACCGTTCTTTGTGACGTTGACAGCGACGGTATAGGTACCGGCCGCCATCGTGGCGGGAACTGTCCAGTTATAGGTTTTCATAACTGACGTATTGGCCGAATAGCTAAGACCGGTGAAGCTCTTACTCGCTATCTGATTGCCATTATACATAACAGCAAAGGCAATAGTGTAATTGGAGACAGTCTCGTTCGCGATCACCGTCGCAGTCATCTTGTCAGTCTGCCCGGTCTGAACGTTGCCGGGGCTTGCCGTGACAATGATACTGAAACTGGGGGACAGCGTCCTCAGCCTCGCCGCAACGGCGGGCATGGGGGCGGCGAGGAGCAGAATGCCAAGCAGGGTAAGTGCACCGAATATCGAACGAGAACGGAAAATACTATTATATCTATATCGTCCTCGCATGATAATTCCCCTTAAAATTCGCTGGCAAAATCACATAATAAGTCACATGTAAATATGGTGAAATATAAGGAAGTCTCGTTAAAACATCTTTAAGTCGATCAAAAACAAATCCAATGAATCGAATTCGTATCGATATCAACCGATGGGTTTTTAGTAAAATTGTTCCGATCCGGATTTTCTTAGTGTCCGTCCGGAATTGACTGTTGAATCCATCAATTCAAGTTCAATCGATTTTTAGATAAAATGTTTCTTTTATTGCGACCGTTACACGCAACGGTTATCGGTCAATGCTCCATTTCCGATGGAGGTTCGGCGTCTAGCTAATATGAAAGTGTCAGCTTTCATCCACTATGGGACGCCATTCGGAATTATTGGGTAATTTTGCCAACTGCTCAAAGAGTTTTCTCAAAGTATGTCTGAGAGTTGGCCTTTCCAATTGCAGGTTCAAAAACACGAATCCGGGCAACCCGCGTTTCTCATCGGTTTTTGAGCTCTCGAATAAATCATGGCTTTTGGCTGCCAGAGATATGAGTTTAGAAAGAGCAGTTCATGAACTGCTCATCGGCCATGAGGTTGTTCGCTGGGAGTTAATTCATATCCGCGAAGGCGAACCCTCGAAATGATTTTTGAATCTTAATTCCGTAATAGCGTCAAAGCATCGTTTATGAGGCGCGTGTGGGGGAATAGCGCCGGATTGTTCTCGGGAAGATTGAGGGGGATGCTTCCGAGACCGCAATAACTTGGATCGGCCGCCGTACATGCAAGTTGGAGGCAATTTTGCGTAGCCGGGTTGCAGTTATTATAAAACGAACTAATGCAGCTTTGCTGGCTGGGATCGCAACTCAGGGTGGATCGTGTAATCCAGCTTATGAAAACAGTCTGATCTGGAAGACCAATGGCAGCTTTGACGTTGTTTGCAAGGCTCATCGAAAAACTATAGTAAGCGGCATCGGAGTTGAGAGGATCGTAGCCCGGCCAAATAATGACACCAAAGGGAATACCCTGCGCTTTAAAAAAGCTGGCAAGCGCCTGGAGATCGGGCGTCAAATTTGCACCCGCCAGTTGCTGTGGCGACCAGCCTGCCAAGCACCCCACGCAAATATCTAACTGAAAAAACGCAGGTTTGAAGCCGTTACTTTCCAGTGCCTGAACCCACTGCTCAAGTTGACTGACGGAAAAGCTTGGATATGGTTCAATGTCGCCAATAACAGGCACAAAACCTGCATCTGCAGTTGCCGCGCTGGCTTGGATAGCTTTCGCATTATTTGCAGTATTTACTGCCGTTTGACTTAGCGTCAGACCACAATTGCCGGCACCAATCCCTGCCCAAAGCGGTTCGTCATAAGCTACCGCGTCTATAGTTCCTCCTGCGTTATACATATTCGTTATGTGGCTAAGCGTTTCCGACAAAGCCGGGCCAGTCGCAGAACAATCCCAAGGTTTTACGGCTGCTTCCGTCGCCGTTATGGCGATATCCCATGAATGCAGCTTCCGGAAGGCGTCTAAACTATTAAGGCCCGAAAACGTAGTATTTATGCCTTGACCTTGCAAAGTATTCCATGAAAAATTCCATGCTGTTATTTGCGAACGGGCCGCATTCCAATCGGAGAGATCGGCGAACAACGTGTAGTAGTCGGGTGACTCTGTGGCGGGAGCGAACCACACATTGAGACCATTGGCTATATTCTTTGCGTTGAAGGTAATCGGCGCGCCTGGGAGAAGATATTGGGAACTCGGGGCTGGCGAGGTAAAGGCGTAGACTTGATGGTCCTGCCCATCGAGCAATGCCGGAGGCACCTGAAACTCGAAGCCGTCGTTAGCCCCGTTACAAAAACTCGCTGTCGCGGGTTGAGAAATATTCGCAACGGCCGGATTGACATTATAACCGGGATTATACGGGTTGGGGGTGGGTGACGGTGATAGATAACAAAGATTGATTCCTCCATAGCTTGAGGTGGTTCCGCTGCAAGCTCCAATATTTGTGGCAAAAATATAAACGCTGACGGGATTGCCCAATGACGGGCACACCCAGCCGCTAATATAGTTGCGGCTAACACGTGTCAGCGCGCCGGAAGAGGGCACGCTGAGCGCGGCGGATGCAGGAAGAAGCGTAGTCTGACCGTCGGCGGAGTGGCCATAGATGTAGATCGGCTGCCCGCCGTACTCCTGCAACGTGCTAGCGGCGAGGGTGATGTAAAAACCGTAGTTTGTGCCCGTTGAATTGCACGCGTCGGCCACGGCGGAACCGGTTGCAGCATTATCCGGATAGTTGCCGATGAAGGTGCCGGTGCCGACGGGACCACCGATATAAAGATCGGCGCTGATAGAGTTTGAATTGCCCAGAACGCATGTCCAGCCGCCGACAACGTAGGGGCCGGAATTGTTGGTAATGCCGTTGATAAAGCCTCTGATCGTGTCGAAAGGCACTTTAAGCGCTGCGGATGCAGGAAGAAGCGTAGTCTGACCATCGGCGGAGTGACCATAGATGTAGATCGGCTGCCCGCCGTACTGCTGCAGCGTGCTGGCGGCGAGGGTGATATAAAAGCCGTAGTTTGTGCCCGTTGAATTGCATGCGCTGGCCACGGCGGAACCGGTTGCAGCATTATCCGGATAGTTGCCAATGAAGGTGCCGGTACCGGCAGGGCCGCCGACATATAAATCGGTGCTGATCGCGCTTGGATTGCCCAGAACGCATGCCCAGCCGCCGATAATGTAGGGGCCTGTATTATTAGTAATGCCGTTGACAAAGCCGAAAATTGTTTCGGACGGAGGGCGCGGATCGCCAGAGATTGAGGCCCAGCCTCCCGATCCATGCGAAAACCATCCGTAGCTCGTGGTGTTCGCGTATATGGTGCCGTTGTAATAAAGCAGCAAAGTGATGTTTGCGCCGCCATCGGCAGTGCCGTTCTCAGAGGACAGGCCGTTCACCACCGTCCAGACGGTGCCGCTGCCATCAACAATTTGTGAGGCTGGCGGAATTGTCGCGCCGCTTTGCGATGGTGTTGCCTGTGAAAGACGAGGATCGCCGCCGATTGGCGTCCAGCCTCCATTGATATGCTCCCACCAACTGCCATTCGTCACTTTCGCGTAGATGCCTGTATTGTAATAAAGCAGCAGAGTGATGTTTGCGCCGGTGTCGGCAATACCATTCTCGTAGGACAAGCCGTTAGCATCAACGGTCCAAATCACGCCGCTCCCGTCAATGAGGGCAGCCCCTGAGGGTGTGGTCACCGCTCCGCTTGCCGACGGCGGCTCCGGATTGCCTGCCGCGCCGGTCCAGCCCGAGCCGGTCCACCGGTACCAGGCGTTGCCGGTGTTCACCGCGTAAATCGTGTTTTTGTAATAAAGGAGCAGATGGGTGATGGGGCCGGTTTTAGCGGCACCGTTGTTGTAAAAGAGCCCGCCCGACTGCTTCCAGACATGGCCGCGAGCATCCACGATCTGGGTTGCATTGGGGATCGTCGTGCCACCCGGCGAAGCCGCATGGCTTGCGCTGAAAGGAAACATCGTCAATATCAACGCAAGGAGAAGTTGCGCGGGGATGCTTGGCGAAGCCGCAAGCCGATGACGAGCCATATTTAGGTCCATGAAAATGAGTAAAATATTGTCCGTATTTTAATCGACTTATATTAAAGCGCGATTACTTTTTATGGTTAACGCACTAGATTCTACGATCATTTTTCCGGCACAAGATTACACAGAGTGGTGCCTACAATATCACACACATGAAGTTCTTATATCCTGGTTGATGTAATTCAAAATCTCATTGATATCAATCTCAATCGATAAAATGCTGGCGTGCCAACCTGCATTGTCGATGGCGAGAATAACGGTTTTGTTCGGCCCCGCGCCCGTGTTGCGCGTGAATCCGAATGGCCCGAGATGAAAATCGGCGGCAATGAACAGCTATGATGCCGATACTTCCCGCATGGGTACATTTCCAGAAAATTTTCCAGCCATTTTTTGGTGTCAGAATTCTATGGCGTATGTGTTGAATATAAATGGGCGGTCATAAAGTCATACACGGTATGGGTGAACGTCGCCACACCCCAGTCGGGCAAAGTTAAAGATGGGGTGCTGTCCCAACTTTCAATTTCTACGTTATCCAGAGGTTTGGTAAGGGCTGCGTAAGCAGAATCGCCGAATGCCAGCGTTTTTTTATACCAATCGGGGTCGGGGCCCAGATTGCCGTAGTTCCATGCGGGGTCGCCCCATCCGTAGTTCGATTGCCAGAATATTATCCCGAACTGAGTTCCAGGCGCGCTTCCATCCAGCGTGGGCGGGGGATTGTACCAATTCCCATTGTTTATAGTCGCGTTATCCTGGAACCACCAGCGGAGAAAATCTAGATCCTTGAAACTGTAAAGACTGGGATTCGCAAAAATCATACCGGTGTCTACATCGAGAGTTATGAAGGGGGTGCTCACGCCCGCGTTTCTGAGATCCTCGGCCCATTCTACGACTTGCATTGTTTGCTGATGTGGCCAGCCGACGATCTGCCCAAAGATTACATTCTGGTCTCCCGGCATACCTGTGCCGTTGTTGGGCGGGTAAGTTACACCATAGAAAGCCCCTCCATTCCTTACGTAATCGATGAACTGCTTGGTCAGGGTGGCGGCCTGTGGCATGGAAATATTGCATTCAGCCAGGTGGTTCACTGGTTCGCTTATCTCCAGATATTTGACCGGATTCACACCCTTGTTAGCATCTCTGAAACGTTGAATACTGATTAGAGCTTGTGCAGCTGTATAAAACGGGTCGCATGACCAACCGGCGAGAGATTCGACCTCTATTGCGATGTCGATGTGCTGAGCTTGGAGCGCTTGAATTCTTCGCCCAAGTTCGGATGTCGAATATGATCCCGAATCATTAATTTTTACAACGGAAACCCGTGAGGCCACTCGCGGCCAAGTGGTATTTGGCAGATCGAAGAGGTGGGCAGTGTCACTGGTGGTGTTCGGAGCAATCCAGAGCTTCGAAGTCAGGCCAGGCACCCAGGTATCTGTGTAAGGTGTATTGCATTTCAGGCCAGCGACAACTTGTTGATCAGTCGCTTTTATGGCCGTTCCTTGATTGCAACCCGGTCCGCACTCATACCATCCGCATGCGTACATCGTGCCATTAGAACACAAGAAGCGATGATCGCCGTTTGACGCACCTATAATACCGTCCCTGATGCTTCCGCAATCCGCCGCCGAAGACGGCAAGCCTCGAGGATCGCCGGAGATTGAGGCCCAGCCTCCCGATCCATGCGAAATCCATCCGTAGCTCGTGGTGTTCGCATAAATGATGCCATTGTAATAAAGCAGCAGAGTGATGTTTGCGCCGCTATCGGCAATACCATTCTCGTAGGACAAACCGTTAGCAGCCACCGTCCAAATTACGCCGCTCCCGTCAATGAGGGCAGTCCGTGAGGGCGTGGTCGTCTTGCCGCTTGCCGACGGCGGTTCTGGATTGCCTGCCGCGCTAGCCCAGCTCGAATTGGTCCACCGATACCAGGCGTTGCCGGTGTTCACCGCGTAAATCGTGTTTTTGTAATAAAGGAGCAGATGGGTGATGGGGCCGGTTTTAGCGGCACCGTTGTTATAAAAAAGCCTGCCCGATTGCGTCCAGACATGGCCGCGAGCATCCACGATCTGGGTTGCATTGGGCATCGTCGTGCCGCTTGGCGAAGCCGCATGAGTGGCGTTGTAAGGGAAGATTGCCAATATCAACGCAAGGAGAAGTTGCGCGGGGATGCTTGGCGAAGCCGCAAGCCAATGACGGGTCATATTTACGGTCCATGAAAATGAGTAAAATATTGTCCGTATTTTAATCGACTTATATTAACGTGCAATTACTTCCTATGGTTAACGCGCTCGATTCAAATACCGTTTTTCCGGCATAAGATTACTATGCCAGAAACAGAAACTCTGAAAATTGACCTGAATAAATCAGTTCATGACCTTAAGGTTAACAGAAAAGTGCCAGCTTCCATCTCCGACGGTACGCTATATTTTCAGCCAAGTACTTCAATAGCTTGCAAACAGGGCTCTATAGGATTTTGAAATTTAGCTGTAATCTCTGGCTGTTTATTATTACGGTCACGGTCAGCATCACATGAAAAAAATATGTATCAGCCTCATAATATGGGTGCTTTTGCTAGTACCAAATTCTGCTGCTGCGGCAACGGATGATCGGGTGCGCGCGTTTAACCAGTTGTATGACTGTATTCACAAACTTCGTCAGGCGAACCCCACATTCGCTATGTCTACTATAAATGACGTGGGACTTCTTAGAAATGATCTGCTTTATATTTCAGACCGGCACACGCCTGCGCTTTATCTGTATACGCCTTACTTCGCTGGCAACGCGGATTTATCTCACATTATAGAAATTGAAATAAAAAGAACATTGGATGCACAAAAATTGAGTAGCAATCCCTTTCCTTTTACACCATGTTGCCAGAGCGGTTTTTCTTACCATATTCGCATACCCTATTTTCCCAATGATAACACGCAAGCAAATGGATATTTTTATCTACCAATAACTGACTCTACCGCCAGAATGTATGATGAAGTTTATTGGGGCGCTGATCACAAAATGCATGCGATACGGCATGATAAGCCTTATATGGAAGTTGGCCCCGCCGATGCCCGCATTAACAACATTATTCACTTCCGTGCTGGGTCACCGCAAAAGATACCGGATTTTACCGGTGATAAACCCGAACCTGCCAATGACAGAACAATCACAACCTCACCGGATAATCATCCGAATAAGGGTGTGGAATACAATCCTTTGGATGTCGAAGAAAAACTATGGGACAAGAACGCGCAAAATAATTTCTCGGCAGAAGCAAAAGGAATATTGTTGACGAATATTGAAGATGGACTTCGTACTTTGCCGCTGCCACATAAAGTTGGACAGCGAGCAGACTGCTGGGGACATGCCGGGTGCGATTATACTTTCAGCGAAGAGGAGGTGGCTAAAGAACAAAGCGAACGTGCAGAGGTCATGAATTCCTGCAAATACGCCGAGAGTGAATTTCATTTGGATATTTTTACAAAGTAGCATGAGCAAAATATACGCTTAGTCCAATATTGGCCGCAAAATCATGTACGGATTCAACACCTGATCCCTAAAATGATGTGTTCTAATTGTATCTAGTAGGGGACGCCATACAGGGATGATTCAGTGTACTGGCAACTGATATTTAAAATCCCGCGCCGCTAACGGTTCGAAACGGAAATTGTGGACCGAAAGTGACCGTGTTGGAGCGCTGGTCAGTAAGGTTAGCCCTACCAAACCGATAAAGTACCCTTTAAATTCGCCATTTACGAGGTTTCAAGAAAGTTGGTTAATTTTAGAAAATCGTAACGTCAGATTTTCTGAATTAATTTCATGATTCAGATGTATATTTATTTTGAATTAACCACTCGATTTAAACTTTGAGAGGATGAGATGCGTTTACATGTAGAAAAAGCCAAGGACATTGGTTCTGTTGGAGTACAACTTGGTCTCGGTGACATGACCGAGGCTAAAACCGATGCTTTCATCGTTCCCCAGTTCCAGCGAGGCCCTTCAGAGGGGGGCGTAGGCGGAGCGATATGTCGTGCGGGCGGTCAACTCGGCGTGATTGATGAGTATGAGGGAATCGTCCGTAAAGCCGGTGGTACTGTTGAATTTGGTAAAGCCTTTGTCACCCCCTCTCATGGCGGAAATTCTGAAAAACTTATTCACGTCGTTTCTGTCGGCAGTGGCGTTGAACGCGAATATACTGTCGTCAATCAGGCCATATATAACGCCCTCACTGCAGCTAAAGAAGCGAATATTAAATCGATTGTAGCTCCGGTTTTGGGAACGGGAATTATAGGCGCTTTAACTGATGAGCAGTCTGCTAAAGCGATGTTTTCTGCTGTAAGGAAATTTGATCGGGACAATCCAGGATCGGGAATACAGACGACATTTGTAGCATATGGCAATCCCAACAATACAAATCACCCTACATTTCAAACTCTTCGAAAGGTTCTTGCGGAAGAGGCTTTTGTGGGCGCTACACCTGTTGTGGGACAACGCGAATTTAATCCTGAGCGTTTTGTGAACGAGTTAAACCGCGATCTGGATATGGGTACAGCTCCGCGAGGAGGAACGCCAGAGCCAAGGCAGCGCAAGGCAGATCGTCCCCAGATTACTATTATTCGAGTGCCTGGACGCCGCGATCCACCGTAATATTTGTCCTGCGAAGGGCGCACTTAAGCGCTTCCGTTGGAAGCGCATGTCATCACTGCTTAAGCAGTGATGACATGCGCCCTCCGGCGCAAGTAAGGCGGCATCGCTTGCCTGAAAGTAATTCCCGTCTTTGGTTGCGTTTACACCGTCATCGATCTAACCCCAAAAACGCAGAGTCAGTGCTCCAAGGGTGGGAAGGGAAAGTTGCCGCGCCTTCGCAAGCTGCGGCGCGTTGAGAACGGCACATAGACGCCTTCGGCGCGGTGCCTCGTGCCGCAAGCGGCACCTTTGCCAGCGAGGAAGAAAAAAATAACCGCTCTTTAACGCTAATCCCCTGTTTAACGCGTAACAAAATTACTTTGCATTCGACCTACCGCGAAAAACTGGATTCTCGTGTACATATTATAGGGGCCCTGTGTGAATTGCCCCGTCAGTCGTAACCGCCCATCTCCGGATGCGCGGTTTTTTTATGCCCTCACCACCGCCCGGAAGATACCAAAAAATATTTTTAGGCAGGGTTCGATGTCCCATGGTGTTCGCTGATGTATCAGGATGTCTGCTGGCGTCCATTCCATTGTCGGCAGGTCATCGCCGGTTTGGTTAAATTAACTTGACCTGCATGGTACAGTGATTTTGTGGGCGGAGTATTCGCGCCCGAGCGATCTTTTTCTCGCCAACCGCTTTTTCGTTCATCGCTGAAGGTTTTTCTCAACCCGTTTTCAAGGGAGGGAGTTCTATGGCTATTTTCCATCTCACACATTCATTCGTAAGACGCAGCAACGGCTCATCGAGCATAGCAACCGCAGCATATAATTCCGGTGAAAAACTTGCCGATACCAAAGGTTCGTCTGCGGATTACACGCGCAAGGGCGGCGTGCTGTTTAGCGAGATTACCTTGCCAGCCGGTTCTCCGGAATGGGCCAACGACCGGGGCGAGCTATGGCGACGGCTGGAAGCACGGGAAGACAGATCGACCAGCCCTCGAAAAGCACTTCTGGCCCATAACTTCAATATCGCTTTGCCACACGAACTGACGCTTGAGCAGAATATCTTTCTGGCACGGGATTTTATCCGGGAACAGTTTATCAGAAAAGGCTATGCCGTCGATTGGGCCATTCATGCACCCGACCCTAGAAGCGACAGCCGGAATATCCATCTTCATATCCTCGTGCCACTCAGAAAGATCGAGGGTGAAAGTTACGGCAACAAGGCCCGCTATCCCCGCAACGAGCTACGCCAGCAGGTTATTGCGTGGCGTAAATCATGGGCCAACCTAACCAACCGGCACCTGAAGCGTTACGGCCATAGAAAAGCTATCGATGAACGCTCGCTAAAGGCCCAAGGCAGCAAGCGAATCCCAACAAGGCATCGTGGCATACGGTCAAAAACCACCCGCAAAATCCTTGATCGCATAAGACCACCGCAGCCGCGCAGTCCCATCGTTCGCACCACAAAGCAAACCGGCAAAGATGGCGGCATCACGCTGCGGGCCATTATCACTCACTCGGCCCTGAGCAAAATCGGCACCACAACTAAATCCTTTGTTCCGGCTCTCAAGAGCATATCCGGCGGCGGATGGCCACCGGCGGCGATTGCTGACTGGAAAGCATGGGGCCACCGCGAGACAGCGAGATTCTTCGCCAAATGGCCGGAACTCGGCGGTGGTGGTCGTTCGCCATTGGGAGGGCTCAACCGATGAACGATTGCGAGCAACCTAATCGACCGCCATTCAGAGGCCAGAACCGATACGAAGCATTCAAAAATATCGAACAGCAAAGCACAGAAAATCAGAGCCAGATTACTCGTATAAATCGCAGAACTCTTTTCACCGTCACGATAACCGCATCAAACAATCATGGAGGGAACATGGATAAGCCGCCAAAAGACGAACAACCATTTTTGATCGATCTGCTTTTTCAACCCAACGATTCAAAATTACGATTACGCCCCGCAGAAACACAATTGCTTTTATCCTACATCGGTGAGATTCTCAGCGAGATCGAAGCCGAAGAAAAAATCATCCTCGAAGAAGAACGTAAAGCCGCGCTGGAAGTCACGGCCCGCAACTCCAATAAGGAGGAACAATAATGAATATCGCACTTTACGCTCGTGTATCGACATCCCGCCAAGCGGATAATGATCTTTCCATACCCGACCAGTTGCGCCAGATGCGGCAATGGGCGGAACGCAACGGGCATACGGTGGTGAAGGAATATATCGAACCCGGCAATACGGCCACCGACGACAAACGGCCCGTGTTTCAGGACATGATGGCTGACGCCACCATGAAAGGCGTCGCACCCTATCAGCTTATCGTGGTGCATAGCTTCTCGCGCTTCTTCCGCAACATGATCGAATGCGCCTTGTACGAACGCAAATTGAATAAACACGGCATCAAGCTGGTTTCCATCACACAGCAGACCAATGACGACCCCGCAGGCGAGATGCAGCGCCATATTATTCAAATGTTCGACGAGTACCAATCAAAGGAAATTGCAAAGCACACGCTGCGCGGGATGCAGGAAAATGCACGGCAGGGGTACTTCAATGGCAGCAAGGCACCATTCGGCTACAAAACCATCGATGCGGGCCAGACCGGTACCCGTGGCCGCGTGAAGAAGAAACTGGCAATCGAAGAATCTGAAGCGGAGATCGTCAGAGAGATATTTGCACTGTATGTGAACGGGAGGAACGGCCCGCGCATCGGCATGAAAGAAATCGCCAAAACCCTGAACGCCAGAGGTGTATCCATGCGTGGAAAGCTTTGGCGCATTCAATCCGTTCAGATTGTCCTATCGAGCCATACCTATAGCGGCTGCCATGTGTTCAACAGACTGGATTCCAAAAGCCGCAAGATCAAGGATGCATCCGAATGGGTCAAAATCCCGGTACCTGCGATTATCGATCAGGAGACTTTCGATAAGGCAACCAGATTGCGGGCGGCCCATACCCCGATCAAACATGCACCGCGCCGGGAAGCATCGCCCAATCTTCTTACCGGCCTGCTCAAATGCGATTGCTGCGGAGGGACAATGGTTCAGATAACGGCCAAGAATGCCCGTTATCGCTATTACAAATGCTCGAACAAGATCAGCAAGGGCAGTGTTGCCTGCACATCCAGCAATTACCCGATGGATAAGCTGGATAATGTGGTCATGGACGCATTCCGGCAAAAAATATACACGCCCGAATACATTCAGGACGTTATCGACACCTACAGAAAGCACGTCAACAAGCATGGCGGCGAAGACCGCATCCGGACAAAGAAACTGGAAGTGGAACTGAAGGAGATCGAACAGGCTGAAACCAAGCTGTTCGAGGCAGTTGAAAAGGGCGTTCTGGAACTCAATGACCGCCTCAAGGACAGGGTTCAACAGCACAAGACACGGCGGGAGGCGATCATGGCCGAACTCGCCATCCTGCAACGCAAAACCCAGACCCCGTTACAAACCCTCACCCCGCAGAAGATTGAAGCGACAGCCCGCGTTCTCAATAAACGCTTCTCCACATCGACGCCGTTCTCCCGCGCTTATCTCAAGGCGACAGTCAGGGAAATACGCATCACGGGCGATTTATTGAAGCTGCGCGGCCAAAACAAAGCAATGGCCGACCTTGTTGCGGCGAATGGCACCATTGATTCCGAAACCGGAGTACACCGATTCATCCAGTCCGGCACGCCAGCCTTCGCCCCGCTGCACGGAGCGGAGTCTACCCCGGCGAAAGCCGGGGCTCGGCAAGCCAGATCTTTCCAAAGCAACGAAGTGAAGGCTGTCGCGCCGAAGCTTTGCCGAGCAAAGCGGAGGCGGACTGATGCCGCCTATGCCGTCTGAGTTAGTGTACCCGGGATGCCCGCAGTCAGAGAGGCAGAAGGTGAGGCAATCAACCCATTCACCGCATCGGAAATAAGACCATTCAGCGCATTCTGTATATTGTTACTTGCGCCATCAACCGCTTGCTTGGATGGATCGTTTTTATTCTGTTCCTGAATGGCTTTTTGCAATGTCGCATTAATTTGCCCGATCGCCACGGATGCCTGGCTAAGCAACGCCACATCATGCGCATATTCTTCAGGTGATGTTTGTATATCGCCGCTCACGCTGCTGACCGCGATTTCGAGATCGGTGGTTTCGCTCTGGCTGGTGAAATAGATATTGTTGTTTCCATTCGATACGCCGCTATCAGTGAAAATCTGCGTTTGCGTTATCGTTTCCGAAAACGAAATGTCTATTTGCGTCACGTTCGCCGATTGGCTGGCAGCAACCAAAGATGTGACGGAATCAGCTGCCGAATTATTGTCAGTTTTACCGCCAATCTGTTTTGTATCCGAAGAAATTCCCTGGGCCAATTGCTTCAGTGCTTCACCGGAAGATGGATCGGCCTGCAAAGTCACGCGCAACACATCTAAAAGATGGCTGAGTTCCTGCGCAGCCCAATTGCGCGCCTGTGTCTTGAGTTGTCCTGGAATCTGCTCGACCTCATTGACGGCTGACCAGGTATTTTGCGCCTGGCCTGAATTTGCCGTGTCAGATGACGAAGGAGTACCCGTCAAACCGGATGAAAACAGAGAAGCCAGCGGCGAAGAATTTACCGATGAGATCGACGACATAAGTCCCCCGGACCCATTAATCCCACTTTCTTCTGCCGTTGATCCGGTTAATTTTTTCTTAAACGTTTGGCTTAAACGGCTTCGCCGGTACATATGTATGTATTAGCGGCGTGCCCACTGCCTACATGAATGCCCCTAATAGAATCCAAAAGGCCGAAGACCTGCAGCAGCCAAAGAACTATGGCAATCACCACAACGATATTGAGGATGTTCTTAATCTTGGCATCCATCGGAATATAGGCGTTGACGAGCCAGAGCAGCACGCCGACGACGATTAGAGCGATAACGATCTGAATAAGAGGCATTGTGGTTCTCCTGTTTGTTCGCGCCCGTGGCGGCGCTGTTGATTGGTAGGTACCACTGGGAAAAGTATAGGTTTGCCCGGTATAAAATCGCCGTTTTATTACCTGCATCACAGATAAAAAATCCGTCTGTTCCGAAAAGATGACGCGTCCATGAAAATGCTTTAGACCGTTTGCATGCCAGAACAAGAATCCGGTCACGTTACTATCGGCCAATCCAAAATCCGCTTTTCAATCCTTCGCAGCAAAAGGCGGAGGCGCAGCATCGGCCTCTTGGTCGGGCGCGAAGGCGACATTCAAATTCTGGCACCCGCACGCGCCGGTTTCGCCGCAATTGAGCGGCTGCTGCATAGCCATACCGACTGGATCAACCGAAAGATCAATCGCGCCAACCGGCATCGCGCATTAAATCCGCCGCCGGGGTTCGAAGCCGGTCAAACGATTTCATATCGCGGTGAGCGTTTCACTCTGCGTATCGCAGAAAATAGCGATGAGCCATATGGCTGCATGATTAATGGCACGGAAATTTTCGTCAATCTGCACAACGCAGGCGCATCCCCTGAGGAGCAGCGCGAAGAAATCCAGCTGGAAATGATGTTATGGTACAAAAAGCAGGCGAAAATCATATTCGAAGAACGCGTTGTCTTTTGGAGCGGCTTAACGCGCCTCAAACCGCGCCGCGTTATTGTCAGCAATGCGCGGCGGCAATGGGGTAGCTGTTCGGCCGGTAACGATGTGCGACTGAACTGGCGGCTCATCATGGCGTCGCGGGATATTCTCGATTACGTGATCATTCATGAGCTTTGCCATATCCCGCACAAAGACCATTCGCGGCGTTTTTGGCGTTTGGTGGAAAATTATATTCCGAACTGCAAAACGCTGCGTAAACAGCTGCATGCGCTCGATCCTGGATTTGGATTTTCACAAACCGGCGAATAAATCCGTTGATAGATAACGCTCGGCAAATGAAGGAATGATGACGACAATCGTCTTTCCTTTCATTTCCGGCCTAGCTGCAATGCGCAGCGCTGCATGAACGGCAGCGCCGGAAGAAATTCCACACGGGATGCCTTCCTTAGCTGCCATACGCCGCGCGGTCGAAATGGCTTCTTCGTTTGTGACGGTTAGAACTTCATCGATCACGCTTTTATCGAGCACATCGGGAATAAACCCGGCGCCAATACCTTGAATCTTGTGCGGCTTGTGCGTACCGCCGGATAGAACCGGGCTGTCTGCCGGTTCCACCGCAACGATACGAAGACCCGGCTTGCGCTTCTTCAGCACTTCGGCAACCCCCTGAATGGTGCCCCCTGTGCCGACGCCAGCGACAAATACATCAACCTTCCCGTCGGTATCGTTCCAGACTTCTTCGGCGGTGGTGCGGCGGTGAAACTGACAATAATTCGGCAGCTGATTCCGTCACATCTTTGGTTGCTGCCAGCC
>Ga0207050_1048_pt1 | contig 22900 bp, 23 predicted proteins | sample Alteio_BWMinCont_64_FD_153291 | JGI IMG/M metagenome (GOLD analysis project Ga0207050, IMG submission 153291) | Enriched cells from forest soil in Barre Woods Harvard Forest LTER site, Petersham, Massachusetts, United States -... | ecosystem: Environmental > Terrestrial > Soil > Temperate forest >...
AATACCTACGCTTACATGGTTACCCCGATTTTCGCCCCATCACTCGTACCGATCTTCTCGTGATTGATAATAATCAATTAAAGTCAGAGGTACAACCTTTTAAACAACAATCTTGGAATTTCATTAACAGTAGCGCTACTGAAGGATATAGCCTCGAAGCAGATGCTTTGGTTTTTCATACAACCTTATACCATTCGTTTGAAGATTTCCTAAAAAAGATGTTGATCGGATTAAACATTGTACACGAAATTATTAACCTGGCTTTCATCGATCGAATTGGATTACGATATTTAAACGCAATTAGCCCCGGGGAGAACGACACACTAACAGATTATATTAATAATTCTCTTCTTGGGTTTTCATATTTAGAAAACAGTGCTTTAATACACAGTTTTACCGAGACTATCGCTAACATTGATAACGGCACCCTGGTATCCCGTGCTACGATTTCGGAATCTGGTCTGACAATCCCCAGGGATTTATACCCAATACAATTAACCATTCAAGACAAATTTACTACATTGACAGGTAAATTAGCAGTCATAGACCTAGATTGTTATATTAACCAGCGTTTTAATTTTGATAGTGCAATAGTAAAAGAAAAATTATCAACATTTCATGATGTCATTACTTCTGTCTTTCGAGGAGCTATCACTAACCATGCTCTCAAAGTTTGGAGCTAATCAATATGAATCAGAGACCCTTTGAACCAAAAATATTGCAAGAACCCTCTCCTGCTGTTTTTATCCAAGCTGGCACAGGGGGATGGATAACATCAGAAACTTTCGATCGGTTATATGTTTCAATAAAAGAAGTTAAAAGAAATTTCGAAACATCTCATACAACCACCACTATTGATTCCCGATCACCCCATGAGCAATTAAATGGTATTCGTGATGTATTTGGACTGAATATATCTGAACTTGCCAATATATTAGGGATAACAAGACCCACGGTATACTCGTGGCTTCAAGGTCAAAATTTAAAACCAGAGGCACTCTCTAAAATAGCGAGATTAGCCAGTGTCGGAACCCACATCAAAATCTTGAATATAAAACGCATCGATACTTTTTTACATAGACCCATTTTTAATGGCCATTCTTTATATGATAAACTTAAAAATGATGATGAAGACTTAATAGAATCCTTGAAGGTACTTCAAGATATTTCTAATAGAGAAGATCTTGCTCGCCAAACAGCGAAAGGTTCTCAAAAAAATGAAAGCTCTACTGAGCCAAGAGGTCATTCTACGCCATTTTATCGGGAGTAATGCGTATGAAGAAGTGAAAACGCGATACAAAATGGCGTCAAGGTTGTATAATTTTTATCAAGGATTGTAACTTGTTCTCGAATTATCCAGATGACAGCTTGGCTTTATCTATTTCGCACGATTGCGATATTGCAAATGATAACCTGGATTCTGAACCGCATGTTGAATTTGTTATTGGAACAATGGCTGATCGCAGCGACGGGAATAGTGAATTTGCAAAAAATCCAAGGATATTGCATCTAGAGATAATTGAGAATGATAATCCAGCTGTAATAAGGCTTTTAGCACACCAAAAACATTCCATTCCAAAAAAATTACTAGTTGATTTTGAACCAAATAAAAATTATAAACTTAAAAACACACATATTCTTCAAAGTTGGTTATCCGCTCGTTATAGACGCCAAACTTTGCCAGATAATTTAGTAAACCGTCTTGACCCCATATTCGATTTCCTTGAAAGAAATGGAAAAAAGTATCCATCCGGGATAATAACTACCTACTTTGACTATGAACCAAAAGATACCGTGCTAAACGAAAAGGATCCCTATGAGCTATGGGTATATATAGTTTATCTTGTTAATAACGATGATGCAGCTAAGGACGCTCATAAAATTGCGAACTTGCTTAAGGATACCTTCAATACTTTAATTGATAAAACCAAAGCATTTGGTCCAGTGCTCTTGCAAAAATGTGCCGCCTATTCAGAACAAGAATTCACTTTATATGATATTCGACGTCATATAGAATACAGCCTTGAATATTTAAGTAATCGCATGACACCTCCTGGCCCTATTAGCGAAATAACACTAGCCCACGACTTTTGTAACACCTAGTGGGGTACTAGGCGATTTTGTTACCATTTTAAAAACACTAAAGTGCTCCGCAGTGTCTAACTAAGCCGCATTAAAAGACACAAATTGTAAAAGGAATGACAGAGAGGCTAGCTAATAAAGTAGCAACAGCGTAGCTGTATTAATAAGTTTATTATCCAAGTTAGGTGTAGTTAACCGAATGTTTACCCGAAATCGAATATAAGCGGTTGATTTTAATGTGGAAAAACGCTGGCTGGGGGACTAGGATTCGAACCTAGGTTAGCGGAGTCAGAGTCCGCTGTCCTACCACTAGACGATCCCCCAAATAATAGGGGGTGATCATTATCGTTTGGAATATTGAGGTCTTTTACGAGCTTTATGAAGACCAACTTTTTTACGCTCCACCTTACGAGGATCCCGGGTTACAAAGCCTGCTTTGCGTAGAATATGTCGGAAACTCGTTGGAGGATTGACGAAATTTTCAACTGCATTGCCAGATTCAGATTGAGAGTCAGATCCACCCTCCCCTGATTCGCCTTCCCCTTCTTTAGATTCTCTCACCAATGGGTTCTTTTCTTCGTCATACTCCATCAAGGCACGAGTGATACCATGACGAATAGCACCAGCTTGTCCCATAATTCCGCCACCCTGCACATTGACTAGGATATCGAATCTATCAGCTAAACCTACCAATTCCAATGGTTGACGAACCACCATACGAGCAGTGGGACGGCCGAAATAATCATCGAGACTCTTGCGATTAACCACAATTTTACCGGTACCCCGTCTTAAAAAGACTCGAGCGGTCGAGGTTTTACGACGACCAGTACCATAATTTTGGGTTGGTTGTTTCTTTGTTGCTGCTCTTGCCATAGTTATATATCCCAGAATGTCTATTAAATTACAAATAACTCAAACAATTTAGATCAATAAATAATGTAGATTATTAAACCCTTCAATCTTTAAAGATCCGATAAAACTAAAATTTGTGGTTGCTGTGCGCTATGTGGATGAACAGAACCTGCATAAACATTTAGCTTACGATACATAGCACGTCCTAGTGGGTTCTTTGGCAACATACCCTTCACGGCCATTTCGATAACTCTTGCAGGGGCACGTCGTATTAAATCCCCAAGTGTCTCCTGTTTTAAACCACCTGGGTAACCGCTGTGACGATAATAGATTTTATCATCCATCTTACGACCGGTAACCTTCACTTGCTCCGCATTCACCACCACGATGTAATCCCCAGTATCAACATGAGGGGTATATTCTGCTTTATGCTTACCACGCAAACGCTTGGCAATTTCAGAAGCTAAACGACCTAAAGTGATACCCTTTGCATCGACTACATACCAAGCCCGCTGCACTGTTTCATCTTTTGCACTAAATGTTTTCATTAAACTCATTGAACTCAAATTCCAAGTTAGAAGACTTAAGAATACTTAAAATGGCCCTCACCTGCAATTTTAAGCCTTGATCCACCCATTCATTAACTGAGGTATATCAGTGGAGAGGGGATTTTACAAGACTCAGAGCTTAGTTGCAAGCTAATATTTTCAGCGCTAACATTTTCAGCGCTAATATTTTTCAGAGGGACTTATCATTAGGGGACTTTAGGGGGCTTTAACACCAATGCCTTTAATATCAAGAATCTTATAATATCAAGAATTTTAATCATTAGAAGCTGTCATATAAGGATTCAATGTATGGCCTCACAAGTGCCCTCATAAGTGCCTTCATAAGGCCTTTAATATAACGTTAGTGCGAATTGCTAAGATCAGATTTCCGATAGCCTATTCAAGAGGATATTCAGGAACCTATTCAGAGCATCTTCAGAACATATTTCTGGGTAATGACGGCTACTCTATCTTCAAAAATCAAAAGCTTAAAAGCTTAGAAGCCTAAAAGCCTAAAAGCCTAAAAGCCTAAAAGCCTAAAAGCCTAAAAGCTTAAAAATTTAAAAGTTTAAAAGTTAATATTGCACAGGATATTTTTCTATAAGCTCGGGAAATTTTATTCGATCGTCATGTTTTGTTCACGTCATGTTTTGTTTAATTGACTTTAATAACTGCCTTAAGATAATATGCCTTGGTCTTAAGAAGCGCGCTTGACTTAATTTAGGCCCTTTATAAGGCTATTTGGGTTTAGACGCAATTATTTTTGAAATATGACAGGCAAAATTAACTTTTGGCGTCAATTTCCTTGCTGTCTGCTTAGGAATGTGCTAACACTAATTTTGTCCTATTTTTTTTAGTTAAAGGAGCTCAACATATGGCCGCGACCAAACGCAAGTCCATCCGTTCAATTGCAAGGAAGGCAGTGAAAAAACCAGCTGCCAAAATGAAAAAGTCCACGATCAAAGGCAAAACGACTAAACAGACGACTAAAATCTCGACCAAAAAAGCCGCTCCCCTGAGGGTTATTCGTACTGCCCCCATCACTAATGTGAGCAAACCTTTTACCAAAGGACAACTGTTCACGATGTTGGCTGGACGAACTGGTTTGCAACGTAAAGAAGTTTCTGCGGTTTTTGATGAATTAAAATCCATCATCGCAGCTCATGTCAAAAAGCAAGGCCCTGGTCAATTCACTTTACCTGGTCTCGTTAAGCTTACGGTTACCCATAAACCTGCTACCAAAGCTCGTAAAGGAACCAATCCTTTCACTGGCGAAGAAATGATGTTTAAAGCAAAACCGGCAAGAAATGTTGTTAAAGCCCGTGCTTTGAAGCAATTAAAATCAATGGTCTAGGTCCTGGTTCAAATTTAGGTTCAATCCTAGATTTAATCTCTTCCTTGATCTTTTGATTATCTTCCCCTCTTTATCTTTCCTTTAAGGGACGATATAGGGGGGAAATTTTTTATTATATGAAACCCTTGGTAATTGTTCACTTGGGTATATTATTGAATCCATATTGAGACCTGGTTGAATATTTACAACCCTTGACGTAACACCGTTCACAATCCATCGAGGAACGCCTATTTTTGGGCAATCTCGCGTTAAAAATTCTTTAAAAATTGCTCACATACTGGGGGCATGTAAAATAGTTAAGATTCTAATATAATAATTCGGGTTGGAAAAATATTTTTATTTTGCTTCCTTAACACTTGTTTGGCCCATTTTTTCATTATCAATAAGCCAAAGCCTATGACTGCTAATATACCGAGAATAAAGCCAATAGAGCGGCCAGGATCTCGTGAAAAAGTCGCTGTTTGATAAAAAAGAACAGCAACCCCATAGGCCAATCCCGTTGTCCAGATACTTGAAAACAGAGCCCAAGAAACATTTAATTCACGACTAATAGTGGCCAGCACAGAAACGCAGGGGAAATACATCAAAACAAATAATAAATAAGCAAAAGCAGCTTCACGACTACCAAAGCGTTCTGCCAAAGAACCTAGAGTACGATTGGTATTTCCAGAGGCTCCTGAGGCCTCAGAGGCTTCAAAAGCCTCAGGAACCTTAAAAGCAGGAGCCTCGGAAACTTCAGACACTGCTGACACTTTAGAAGCCCCAGAAACTTCAGGCACTTTAGAAGCCCCAGAAACTTTAGATGCCCCAGAAACTTTAGATGCCCCATCAGAAACTTTAGAAATCTCAGAAACTTTAGAAATTTCAGAAATCTCAGAAGCCCTGGAATTCTCTTTTAGACTAGGAAGGCTAGATTCTGCATATAATGCAGTTAATGTTCCCACCATAACCTCTTTCGCCAACAGACCTGATAATAACCCTACGGTTGCAGGCCAATTGTCTTTTTCTATCCCCATAGGCGCAAAAATAGGGGTTATATGGCGGCCAACTCTCATCATATAACTCTCCTGCCCCTCTTCTGTCTTCATCATCCCTAAAGAGCCTATGAGCATACAAAGTGGAATAATAATCATCCCAGCGTTTAAAACAAAACTTTTTACCCGAGCATAAGTCGCGATTAAGAGTTTTCCAATATGTGGCCAACGATAAACCGGCAGATCCCTCTCCAGTAGGGATTTAGGTTTTTCGTTTTTTAACAACGTTCGACCCAATACCAAAGCAGTGAACAAAGCCATTAATATACCCACCATATATAATGCAAAAATAATATTTGCTCCATTATCGGGGAAAAAAGCCGCTACAAATAAGGCATAAATTGCAAGCCTTGCCCCACAGGACATAAAAGGCGTCATTATGATGGTGAGAATTCGCTCTTGAGGCTTCTCTAAAGTCCTCGCCCCTAAGATAGCAGGGACATTACAGCCGAAGCCTAATATCATTGGCATAAAGGATTTGCCGGATAAATTAACCTTATTCATGATTTTATCCATTACAAAGGCAGCCCGAGCCATATATCCTGTGGCCTCTAAAAATGCCAGACAGAAAAACATACTCGCGATAACAGGGATAAAACAGAGTGTGGTGTGTAGACCTTGGCCTAGACCAGAAGAAAGAACTGCGATTGTCCAATCAGGGGCTTGTAAAGAATGTAATAGTAAAGCGACTTTTTCTATTAATATGAATTGCAGAAAACTAGACATGATACTTTGAATTCTTCCAGCTCCTTGGATGGTGATGGTGAATACTAAATATATCAACCCTAAAAAGATGGGGATTCCAAAAAGCTGATGAAGGACAATCGTATCCAATCGGGTAGTAAAAGCTTTTCTTGAAAATAGCAAGTTCATAACCTTTCTTCAATCTAGTCAATGTTCTAAAATCTACTAACTTTTCTTAAATTCACAAGTCTTTCATAAATCTACTAACTTTTCTTAAATCCACAAGTCTTTCTTAAATTCACAAGTCTTTCTTAAATTCACAAACCTTGCTTAAATTTACAAATCTAAATGAGAATCATTACCATTATCAGCTATAATCTCTCGTTCGTCAAGAAATCGAGGCCTCTACCTCTTCTACCCTCATCTCCACAGTTTCTGCCTCCATTCCCACAGTCTTAATAAATTCTTTTTCAAATAACCTGAAAGCATTGATAAAATTCTATCAAACTCGTTGCCTCCCCCTACATTCTAAAAACCCCGAAATGACTTTCTTCAATGGGTGCATTTAATGCCATGGAAATACTAAAAGCCAACACCTGCCGAGTATCTTTGGGCTCTATGATCCCATCCGTCCAAAGTCTGGCGGCAGCATAACAGGCATGAGATTCCTTATCATATTTTTCTTGAATAGATTTTTTAAATTGTTTTTCTTCTTCAGGATCCCAAGGCTTTTCTTGCTTTTCGCGCTTAACCCTTTGAACATCTGCTAGAACATTAGCCGCCTGTTCCCCACCCATGACGGCAGTCCTCGCATTGGGCCAACTCCATAAAACCCTGGGTTCATAGGCTCGTCCACACATCCCATAATTCCCTGCCCCAAAACTATTACCAATAATCACCGTGAATTTTGGTACATTGGCACAGGCCACTGCCATGACTAATTTTGCGCCATGTTTGGCAATTCCCCCGGCCTCGCATTGGCTCCCCACCATAAATCCCGTAATATTTTGTAAAAATAACAAGGGAATTTTTCTTTGACAACATAATTCAATAAAATGCGTCCCTTTTACAGCAGATTCACTAAATAAAATACCATTGTTAGCCAAAATCCCCACAGGATAACCTTCAATATGGGCCCATCCACAAACTAAAGTTTTTCCATATAGGGCTTTAAATTCTTGCAACTCTGAACCATCCACAATACGTGCAATCACTTCACGCACATCATAGGGCCTGCGGGGATCATCGGGAATAATGCCATTTAATTCTTCGACAGGATAGAGTGGCGGCTTGGGGGGCGCCATTTTTAATTGTGTTAGCTTGCGACGATTAGTGTTTTTTATCGAGTCGCGAGCCATATTTAAAGCCTGTATTTCGTTTTCAGCATAATGATCGGCAACACCCGATACCTTACAATGCAAATCTGCACCACCTAAAGCCTCAGCAGACACTTCTTCCCCAATGGCTGCTTTTACCAGTGGTGGACCTGCAAGAAAAATAGTGGCTTGATTTTTGACCATAATGCTTTCATCGCTCATAGCAGGGACATAAGCCCCTCCCGCCGTACAAGAACCCAACACTATCGCAATTTGCGGAATCGCGAGGGCCGACATGATCGCTTGATTGTAAAAAATACGACCAAAATGATCTCTATCTGGAAAAACTTCATCCTGAAAAGGTAAATTAGCTCCTCCAGAATCTACTAAATAAAGACAGGGAAGATGATTGGCTTGGGCGATTGCTTGGGCCCGCAAATGTTTTTTCACTGTCATAGGATAATAAGTACCCCCTTTGACTGTGGCGTCATTGGCAATAACCATACATTCTAAACCTTCAATAATGCCTATCCCCGTAATAATGCCTGCTGCAGGAATATCTTCATTATACATTTGATAAGCAGCCAAGCTTGATAATTCTAGAAAGGGTGAATCTGGATCTAGTAGACGCTTAATGCGATCTCGTACCAATAATTTTCCCCGTTCGCTATGGCGAGTATTTAAGGCAGTGCCTCCTCCCTGCTGAATTTTAGCAATCAAATCCTGTAATAAGATCACTTGCTCCTGCATATTGTTCGCATTTCGTTGAAAGTCGGGGTCCTCTTTTTTAATTTTTGATTGAATAATCGCCATATTATTTATCCCTTATTTCGTATCCCTTATCCCGTATCATTTATCACTTGCCACTTGTTACTTGTTACTTGCCACTTGTTACTTGTTACTTGTCACTTGTCACTGAGTGTAACGAAGGGGTTGATCCCATCATGTCCATCATTTAAGTTGATTGATACAGTTCCCTACCCATTAACATGCGGCGAATCTCTGAAGTGCCTGCACCAATTTCATATAACTTTGCATCCCGTAATAAACGTCCAGTGGGATACTCGTTGATGTAACCATTGCCTCCTAAACATTGAATGGCTTGTAAGGCCATTTGCGTTGCCTGTTCCGAAGCGAATAGAATAACGCCTGCTGCGTCTTTATTACTAATCTCAGCCCGATCACAGGCTTTAGCAACCGTATATAGATAGGAACGACTGGCACAAAGAGCAGTATACATATCGGCAAGCTTACCTTGAATAAACTGAAATTCTCCAATGGGATGGCCAAATTGTTCTCGTTGGTGAACATAGGGTAATACGACGTCTAGACAGGCTTGCATAATCCCAACAGGTCCTCCCGCCAATACTATCCGTTCATAATTCAAGCCAGTCATTAACACTTCTGCACCAGCATTCAAATGACCTAAAATGTTTTCCTCGGGCACTTCACAATCTTGAAAGACTAATTCACAGGTATTGGAACCACGCATACCTAATTTATCTAATTTTTGTGCAGTACTAAAACCTTTCATCGTTTTTTCAACGATAAAAGCGGTTAACTTATCAGCTTGGGTTTTGGCATACACAATGACAACATGGGCATCAGGCCCATTGGTAATCCACATTTTGCTGCCATTTAAAATATAGCGATCGGCTTTTTTTTCGGCGCGTAACCGCATATGCATGACATCTGATCCGGCATTGGATTCACTCATGGCCAAAGCACCAATAGATTCCCCGCTAATCAATTTAGGTAAGTACTGTTTCTTTTGAACTTCGGTCCCTTGACGGTGAATTTGATTGACACAAAGATTAGAATGAGCTCCGTAACTTAACCCAACGGAAGCAGAGCAGCGACTGATTTCTTCCATCGCAATCACATGATCGATATAGCCCATCCCTGATCCACCATAAGCCTCATCGACTGTGATGCCCAAAAGGCCTAAGTGACCCATTTTACGCCATAATTCGTTGGGGAATTGATTCTCTTGGTCGATTTTGGCTGCTAGGGGCGCAATTTCTGCTCTCGCAAAGGATTGCAAAGTTTCTTGCAAGAGCTTAGTTGTTTCGCTTAAATTAAAATCTAATGAATATGGCATAAGCTTCCTTAACTTTCTTGGCTTGGACTTCCTTATTTTTGGATTGGGCTTCCTTATTTATAGTGAAAATGGCGAAGATAGCGAGGATAGTGAGGATAGCGAGGACGAAGTGATTGTATTTCACAAATAATAATTGTACAGTATTCAATAGAGATATCGACATCAGATCGGTCAGCATGGAGAAAATCAGCATCAGGTCAATATATAGAGATGTCAGCATCAAGCAGCATAGAAAGGTGTCAGCATTAAGTCAGCATTAGAATCGTCAACCGTTCATTTTTAAATAGGAGTCACATTATCATGAAAAAACCAGCCTCTTTTATTCAAGAAGGTTATCATAGCATCACCCCTTATTTGATAGTAGAGCAAGCAGCAGAGGCCATCGAATTTTATAAAAAAGTATTCGGCGCCATAGAAATCATGCGTATGGGAAAACCAAATAACAAAATAGGTCATGCGGAATTACAGATTGGAGATTCTAAAATTATGCTGGCAGATGAGTGCCCAGAGGTAGATGCGCGAGGGCCTAAAACCTATCAGGGATCTCCTGTTGGCATACATTTGTACATAGAGGATGTGGATGCAGTGATTGATCGCGCAGTTGCTTCTGGTGCTAAACTTTTGCGACCGATTGAAGATATGTTTTATGGCGATCGTTCCGGTTCAATAGAAGATCCTTATGGTCATAAATGGTATGTTTCTACTCATATAGAGGATGTATCCGAAGAAGAAATCAGAAAGCGATCAGCGGCATTAGCCCCTCAGCAAAAGTAACCGTGTAACTGTTCAGGGTATTGCCTTTGAACTAGATAAACGTCCAGATTTTCGGCAAAATCGCATTAAAAATTTAACAAAAAAGCGGAGTTTACACATAGTCAATGAGCAATTTTTCTTAAATTTTTAATGCGATTTTGCCAAAATGTGGGCGTTCAAGGATAGTACGTGAACAGTTGCGTAACAGTAACAGTCACTCATCAAATCCATGCCCGTTTAATTGTCTTCTGGGGGTTCTTCGTGAAGAGCCCCCACTAAGGGTGGAGTGTCATGATTATTCTCTTCTTCACCACAAATTTTGAGTTTATTTTTTCTGGCAAACTCAAGAATATGTTCATATAGGGCAGGATTCGACTGTTTTAAAGATTTGTCTAAAACCATACATTTTGTTTCATTTTGAACAGTCGGTTTTAAGAGTGGGGAATAAAAAATACGATGGTTTCGAAAAGTCGACAAACTTCCAGAAATACGCTCAGCCCAATCACTCGGTCGGAATTGTTGACCGTCTTCTGTCACCCCTTCTATCACAATTTTCTTAGAATCTTTATCTTTCATTGACCTACAACTTAAAATAAATAACTATTATATACAATCTAGTTTAGCTGAATCTGCCAATATAGTGAAATTGTTTTATTATGGGTCAAGCTGAGGCAGCTGGGATCAAATTCGTTGTGAAGGACTGCCGACACTTATCGACACTAACAAATTCCTTGATTATGGGTAACTACACTGTCACAATTTGTATCTGATTATTTGATTTATTATAGTTCTGGGTATAATCAACGATGATCGTTATCGTCATATCAGATCTTTATAATTCAGCCACTCTATTTTTATAGGGCCATTAATTTTAACCTATTGGAACCCATTTGAACATAAATCTGGAGCCTACTCAAATGACAAAGGAACATAAGCCTACACTTGAAGAGAAAAAATTTTTTATTCAAGGTCCAGATGGCCGTATAGAAGCTTTGGTTTCTGGAATAGACTTAATAGACTCCATTAATACATTGAGTACATTTAGCCCCTTGATAAAAGAGACTGAGACTAAAACCCCAAAAATCATTGGCGTTGTTTGTCATCCTCATCCACTTTATCAAGGCAGCATGCATAACAAAGTAGTCACCACTATTTGTAAGGCTTGGCAAGGTCTCGATTTAGCAACTGTTCGTTTTAATTTTCGCGGCGTAGGGGAAAGCGAAGGTCATTATGGAGATGGTTTGGGAGAACGTCTAGATTTAGAAGCGGTCTTACATTTTCTGCAAACTAATTTCCCACAAAGCCAATTCTGGTTGGCCGGCTTTTCTTTTGGATCTTATATCGCCTTGCAAGTCGCTGCAGAACCAAAATCTTTCCCTATTCAAACTTTATTAACGGTTGCGCCGCCCGTCCATCATTTTGAATTTAAGACTATCACTCTGCCCAATTGTCCTTGGGTTATTATCCAAGGCGATCAAGACTCGATAGTGCCTTATGAAAAAGTATTCCATTGGGCAAGCAATTTACAAGAACAAAAATCGGATCTGGAATTCATTAGCATGATAGGTGCTGAACATTTTTTTCACGGACAATTGATTGAACTGAAGACTATTATTCAAGACAGCTTTAGAAAACACAGCCTCTGTAACGCCTAGAATCCATCTGGATGAGTATGTAGATATCAGATATCTGCATGATAAAATTTTTATTCTATTAATAAGAATTTTATCATAGGATTCACTATCTTAAAATTTTCCCCTTCTTTTTCGAGAATGTCTTTGAGTATTAAAACCTTCACTGCTGCTGAAATGGTACTTTGCGCCAAGCCTATCTCCACTAAAGCTTGTGTAGCATAAAGACCTTCATTTTTTATTTTTGCTATAAATTTTAGAACTTTTTTCTGCGTAAAAGACAAATTAGACAATTCGGCTTGAACATCACTTCTTTCCTCTTCAACCATCAAATTAAAAGCATGATCTATATTTTTTAGTGTGGGACTTGTTTTGCATTCGGACCAAATAATATCACACAGATAATTAACATAGTAAGGGTGTCGTTCTGATAAAAACATAATTTTTTCAAACACTTCTTTGTTTAACTCTTTTTTCCATGTTAAACCAGCAACTTGGTTCAGATATCGATCATAATGAGAAGCTTCAATACGTTGCAGATGTAATTTTCTACATAATTTGTATAACGGTCTATTAGATGACTCAAACATTTGTTTTAATAAACCTCGTTGGCTACCAGAAAAAATAATGGATAAATGTTTCATATTTTGAACAACATTTCGAATAGCTGCCTCTACTCCACTGCCTTTTGAAATTAGCCCCACTGTTTGGAATTCATCCAACAATAATACTGCTTTTTTATTTTTTTCATGTAATAATTTTTCCATTAAATTGAGTGCTTCTTCTATATTCTCCACAGGAGAACTCGAAGTTTGTGTTGTTAATTCTAATGAAGCATATTCTGTTCCAATAGCCATTTTTGGCTTAATATGTTTAACGTATCGTTTTACAGATTGTAATAAAGTTTCTATTGGTCCAAAAGTTTTTCCAATGAGTACACTAATCCCTCTTCTTATCACTGAATCAATATCGGCTTCGGTTGTACAGGTATTAAAATTAAGATGGGTATACTGTAAACCACATTTTTCAATAGCATGTTCAGCAAGACTCGTTTTCCCAAAGCGCCTAGGAGCCATAACCAAGCTGTGTTTTGTAGCTAACAAATTATCCTTCAGCCACTCTGTTTCTATCACCCGGTTACAAAAAGCTTTACCTTTAGCTTTTCCTAATGGAAAAAAATCTCTCGCATTCATAATAGGACCCTTCATTTTTTCATAAAAAACCGTTTCATAGAAAATCGTTTCACAAAAAACCGTTTCTATAAATATAGAAACTTAAGGGTTGCTTTACAAGAGGATATATAACCAGTATTTTGCATCTTGGCATCTTATGAGAATATGAATTCTCATTATTCAAAGCCTTACTCAAATAACTCTAATAAAGTATTACCCAGCAATTTTAGATGCGCTGCACTGTTCAAGCGATGATCACCATTTTTTATTAAGGTGAGTCTCACATCCTCTGCAACTAAATCTTTCATTAATCTTTCAGAAAAAGAACAAGGCACTTCAATATCTTTAAGACCATGCAACAAGCGCACTGCACAATCAATTGCAATGGGCGCTCCTAATAATTCATGCTGTCTCCCTTCCTCAATCATCGATCTACTGATTGGATAGGGTTTTGCTTGAAATGGCGAGTGAATATAGCAAACGCCCTTATTTTCAATTTCTTCACGCTGAATGGGCGTTAATCTATCCCAAACCAAGGGCTTAATAAAATCTGGAGCCGGGGCAATGCCAAGCAAAGCTTTAACTTGTTTAGGTCTCTCCTTCGCTGCCAATAACATTATCCAGCCCCCCATGCTAGAACCCACTAAAATTTGCGGTCCTTCTGTTAGGTTATCTAGAATTGCCAACACATCCTGCTTCCAACGTCCAATAGTACTATTTATCAATTGGCCACTTGATGCTCCATGTCCAAAATAATCAAAACGGATAAAAGCTTGACCTGTTTGTTGGCAAAATTCATCTAAATAAGTAGCTTTGGTCCCGTTCATATCGGCCATAAAGCCACCCAGAAAAACAACGCCAGGTAATCGGCCCTTTCTTTGAACATAGGCTAAGGTTGAGCCATCAGGTAAATGCAATAGTTGTTCCATCTGTTTTATTTCCCTATATTTGTTTAAATATGTTTCAATGACGAGACTCTCGAAAGCATTCGCTGCGAGTATAGACGAGAGTATACGATTTTTTTGTTGTCGCTTGAATGTTTTTTAGCCATTATATTTTCTAAAAAACATGACCTCTTGTACAAAAAATGTTGCTTGCATAAAATCAGTTGAACGTAGGATAAATATACGCTTGTTTTAGTCCTGCTTGATACTTCAGTATATACACGCATCCGGTAGCTTTCAGGATAGTTGTCGCGGCAAAAGACAAATAAAATTAATAATGTTTTATTGGTTTATGTCTCTCTTAGATTATAATCAAGAAGTCTTACCTATATAGCGAAGGAGCTCTCATGTCAACTCAACCTTGTATTCAATTGAATCAAGAAAATGGCATCGCTACACTCACCCTAAATGCCCCAGAGGTGAGAAATGCTTTCGATGATAAAATCATCGCAGCCTTAACAGAACAGCTACAAATTTTAAAGCAGGATACTAGTGCTCGAGTATTAGTACTACGAGGTCAAGGAGAACATTTTAGCGCTGGCGCTAATATCCAATGGATGCAACGTATGGCCAGCGCAACAAAAGAAGAAAATCATCAAGACGCCCTAAAACTAGCAGAATTATTATATCATTTAAATCATTTTAATAAACCTACTATTGCTTTAGTGCAAGGATCAATCTATGGGGGAGCCATTGGTCTCATCGCTTGCTGTGATATTGTGCTAGCAGCAACCAACAGCCTTTTTTGTTTTTCGGAAGTAAAATTGGGCTTAGTGCCAGCCATTGTTTGTCCTTATGTATTAACTGCCATTGGTTCTCGAGCAGCCCGTCGTTACATGCTAACAGCAGAACCTTTTGGGGCAGAGGTGGCGCTTAAATTAGGATTAGTACATGAGGTTTTGCCCCAAGAACAATGGGTTCAACGTTTGCAGACATTAACTTCAGCTATCCAACAAAATGCGCCCAAGGCTACTAGTATTGCCAAAGATCTTATCCATACCTTGACGGAGCAGACGCAGTCACTACCTACATTATCTACACTACCGAGCCTTTCACAAGTAGAATATACCGCTCGTTTAATTGCAGATTTACGAGTTTCGGAAGAAGGGCAGGAAGGTTTATTAGCTTTTTTAGAAAAACGTAAGGCTCGTTGGCCAAGCATTTAACTTCTCTATACTTCCCAACAATGATGTTAGTCTTTAAACTTTTTAATTAGCTTGTTATTTTTGGTGAAATTCGGGATTAAATATAGCTTGGCAGCTTTGAATTTAAATGTTATCATTAGATGATATATTTGTTACAAGCACTTGAGTGTGAGCAGCTCTGACTTTACTCTTGATTTGTTACTTGATATGGATGGCTATGTGTATTATTACCCGTCAGGGCATTGGATTAAAATAGCAGCTAAAATTATGGTAAAATCTAACAATTATCCATATGGGGTGAAATATTCATTAACCCTACATAATCCAAGTGGGAAAAGAATCCTTGGTTATGATAATGCTCATCTAGTTCCGGGAGATAAATGTGATTCTCCCTATGATCATAAGCATCGGGGTGAACGTATACTAAATTATCCCTACCACCAGGCGGGACAATTGTTAAAAGATTTTTATCAAGATGTTGAACAGATATTAGAGTTTGAACGAGGGTATGAATATGAAATCTAGAACATTAACCATTGGGATAGCTTCTTATCAAAATTTCAAGGCTAGAACTTTGGCTATTGCTAGAGGTGAATATAAGCCTAGCAAGAATGAGCCAAAGATCTGGTTTTCATCAATAGAGTCTTTAGCACAAGTTTTATCTACTAAAAATCAGACATTACTTGAGATTATTGCTACAGAACATCCAGAAAGTATTACCGAATTGGCAAAACTGTCAGGCAGGGAAAAAAGTAATTTGTCTAGAACTTTAAAGACTATGGAAAAATATGGTTTGATTGAACTAAAGCCCGGTGAGGGCAGGGAAATTATACCATATGCACTTTATGAGCATTTTAAAGTAGAATGTAATGTATTTAGGACTTGATAAGTTCTATCTCTGGAACAGAGTCTTCGTTATTTTATACTGCTTATACTGCTGTTCCCTTCGAAAGCTGAACGTCATCTGTTTTTCCGGTTACTAAATCGGTTGTTTCATAAGCTGATCTTGTTAATTTACCTGAAAAAGCAATCCCGATTTTCAAAACCGACTTAATATTGTTATGATTTTTTAATTCTGTTATATACTGTTTTTCATTAATCTGTTCTAGGGCATCCTTCGCAACCTGCACAACATCTTGATTCGGCTTTGCGTATTTGAATTCTAGAACAACACCTTTACTCGTATGAACATTTTTGGGGATGAGCAACACATCATAACGTCCAAGTCCACTTTCGCGATTTGAATGAATAGAATAATTTTCTCGCAAACTAACAATCAAAGCCAGAGAAAAACCATGATAGAATGCCTCCCCTTTCTTTTCTCCACCCATATCAAACACACTTGCAGACTCTAACAAATAATCACTCAAGCTATCTGTAAATACTTCAACATCTCCATTGACTAAACTTTTCAAAAAAGAATCATATTTAACAGATCCATCTTCACCCAATTTCTTGGTAAACCAATTGATAATATATTTTTGGTATAACACAAAAACTTCTCTATTGGGAACGCTCAACACACATTGATAGGTCCCTGAATTCATATCAAAAAAAGAAGATTCAGCTTTGAGATATCCTGTAAACAACAGCAAACTCCATAAGGCTGTTTCACTTTCCATTAAGGTGTCAAAAGTAACATGTTTGTCTACTTGCATCGTAATGGTTTTATTTTGCATCAAGATTTCAAGTTGCAATTTGATGCCCAACGTAGATTTCGAAATAATATCTTCAACCAAATTATTTCGAGCAGAATCCGTCCAATAAAGTTCAATTTTTCCTTGCTCGGCTAAACAATTTATAATCGACCATGGATTATAGATCACTAAATCATAAGCTTTATAGCCGTTATACCATGTTCTGACATCTTCCAGCTTTAACTCGCAATGTTTTTTTCTAAATAAATCTATCACTTCTTGTTCACTAAAACCAAAATGTTGTTTATACGAATCGTCTAATAATGTGTAGGTTTTTAAGTTATTCAAACCAGAAAGCATGCTATCTTTGGATACTCGTAAAATACCCGTCATAATCCCTCGTTTTAAGGCTGGATTACCCTTTAATGCGGCGCTAAACATGTTGCGCATAAAATTCGTCATGTCTTCCAGGTACTTTCCATAGGCACTATTCAAAGGAGTATCATACTCATCAATAATGATATAAACTCCTTTTTCGTGTTGCTTTGAGAGAAGTTCACTTAAATATCGAATAGCATCTTCAACTTCAGTATTCCCAATGTTTCCTTCAAGGTAAGCCTTAAAAATATCTTTTTCATCTTGTGCTAATTTGTTCGATTTAAGAAGAACACGATGTTCTCGATAAAGAATACGAACCAATAATTTTAATTTTTGAATGGCTTCTGAAAAAGAGTTTTCTTTAACATCTTTAAAGCTAACAAAAATAACTGGATGTTGGCCCTGATGTTTTAAGTATTCGCCATCGTCCACAGATGCAATAGCAAGATTATCAAATAAATTTTTGGTCTTTTTACCATAGGCTTCCTCCGCCAAAAAATGATGAAGCATCGACATATTTAAGGTCTTTCCCCAACGACGAGGGCGGGCAATCAAAGTAACTATATCTCCCTTATTCATGAACTCTTTGATTAAGAGGGTTTTATCACAAAACACATAGTTTTCTCGTAGCAATTGATTGAAATTATCAACCCCAATGGGTATTAGTTTGTCTCTTGAGGATGGGTGTTCTCTCAATGTCAGTTATCCTTCTATACTGAGATAGTGATATGCCCTTTTGGCTTATGGAGATCAGTTGACCTTAGTCTATATTATACCCATTTTTTCAGCTTTTCCAGGATTGTTTCCTGACAGGTTGTTTTCTTATATTGAGCAATCAGCACTTAACTGTCTAGAAGGAGCGAGATTGTGTGAGCTTTTTGTTCAACTATAATGAATATGACAGGAGGCCACCTCATATGATATCAGCAAAATATCTAGCAAAAAAAGTGACTATTGTGGAAGTAGGCCCACGAGATGGACTCCAAAATGAACCCCATATTATTCCAACAGCAATTAAAATTGATTTTATCAATCGTTTATCTAAAACAGGCTTAAAAACAATTGAAGTCGGTAGTTTTGTTTCACCCAAACGAATTCCACAATTATCCGATAGTCGAGAAGTTTTTTCTGGCATTCAGAAACTCCCAGATATTTGCTATTCGGTATTAGTGCCTAATGTACAGGGCATGGAAACTGCAGTGGCTTCGGGTGTAACACATATTGCTGTGATTACTACTGTTTCCGAAACTTTTTCTCAAAAAAATACGCATTGCAGCATAGCAGAGAGTTTAAAAAGAATTGAAGATATTATTCAGATTGCCAAACAGCATTCCATTCCGGTTAGAGCTTATATTTCCTGTGTTTTAGGCTGCCCTTATGAAGGAGAAATGACTATCGCTTCGGTCGTTAATCTGGCCAAACAATTATGGGCCATGGGATGCTATGAAATTTCTTTAGGCGATACTATAGGCGTTGGTACAGCAGGCCAGGCGCAGGCACTGGTGAGCGCCGTTTCTACAGAAGTCCCCATACAAAAAATAGCCTTACATTTTCACGATACTTATGGCCAGGCGCTGGCCAATATTGTGGCTTGTTTAGAATTAGGGGTTGAGGTCATCGATAGTTCTATTGCAGGTTTAGGGGGCTGTCCTTATGCCAAAGGCGCTTCAGGCAATGTGGCCACTGAAGATGTTTTATATTTGTTACAGGGCTTGGGGATTGAAACCGGCATTGATATAAAAGCCTTGATTGAAGTAAGTCGTTTTGTGGCAGAGTTTACCGGCAGGCTTCCACGTTCAAAGGTTGCTCTAGCTAAATTAGGGATGTCTTAACCGTTCACGATCCATCCAGGAACGCCCATTTTTGGGCAATCTCTCTTTAAAAATTCTTTAAAAATTGCTCACATACTGGGAGTATACTCCGCTTTTTTAAAGAACTTTTAAAGCGACCTTGCCTCAAAACTGGACGTTTTCAAAAATTCAAGCACTATACCTGAACAGTTAGGGGATGTCTTAAGGTCATAATGGAATTTCTCTCTATTTTTGCGAACGAGCAAGATCTGCTTTTAATGCCAATAATAAAGCTTGCATATCCGAAGGTAAAGGGCTCTCCCAAGACATAGATTCACCGGTTCTTGGATGAATTAAAGATAAACGTTTAGCATGTAATGCTTGTCTCGGAAATTCACGCAGCATTTGTAAAAAACCTGGCTCCGCATTGGGCGGCAAACGTAATCGTCCCCCATAAGTCCTATCGCCTAAAATAGGGTAATTTAAATGGGCCATGTGAACACGGATTTGATGGGTCCTTCCAGTTTCCAATTTTAATTGTAAATGACTATGCGCTCTAAATTTTTGTATTACTCGATAATGCGTAATGGCTTCTTTTCCTCTGCCTGCTTCGACCACCGTTCTTTTTTTTCTATCATGAGAATGACGATCGAGCCAGGCGGTGAGAGTGCCACCGGCGGGCATCACGCCCTGCACAATTGCTTCATATTCCCGTTCAACCTCTCTCATTTGTAGAGCAGCGCCTAGCTTATTATGAGCAAAAATAGTTTTTGCTATCACCAATAAACCTGTCGTATCTTTATCTAAACGATGCACAATGCCTGCGCGAGGAAGTTCAGCTAATTGCGGTGCATAATGCAAGAGGGCATTCACCAAAGTGCCACCCGCGTGTCCAGCAGCCGGATGCACCACAAAATCGGTTGGTTTATTGATCACTAACAAATCTTCATCTTCAAAAATAATCTCTAGGGGTAAGTCTTCAGCAGTCCAAGAAGAGACCGTTTCTAATTCAGCTAGAATTTCAACCTGCTCTCCACCTTTTACTTTATCTCTCGCACGTTTTAGCTCTCCATTGATTTTAACGAAACCTTTTTCTATCCATTCCTGTAAACGCGAACGAGAATAGTCTGGAAAAAGCTGAGCCAAAACTTGATCTAAACGCTTTCCTGCCGCTTCTAAAGGTATTTCAGCTTGTAATTCAATTTTTTGATTCATTTGCGGACTACCCTGTTGGTGATGGAATGATGAGTGGTACCACTAATTTCACTCAAAAGCAAGTGGAGCCTGCAGTGGGAACCGGTTCCCATCGCAATTTGTAGCAATTTGGGACCGCCTCTCTCTGTGATCGTTCACAGTGAGAAATAGTCCTAAATTCATAAATTCACATAAATATTAGCAATATTAAGACCGGTACCGATTCCCACGATGATCGATGTGCCCAATGGGAACCAGTCCCATCCGGCACATCAATCACCGAACACAAATGGGAATCGGTCTCATGGGAATCAATCCCATTGCGATATACACTACTTTCAGGTAAGCTGTTTTACTGGATGGAGCTTATAGTCAAATTAAGTAATCAATATAAACTCCAATTTAATCGTGTATTGACATCTAAATAAGAAAGGCCGCTTACTTGAACAATCGAACTATATTTTATATTTTAGGCTTCTGCATTTTAAGCTTAAGCCTTTTTGGCTGTAATAAATCTAAAAAAGATCATTATATAGGTTTATCTGCGGAACAAATTTATACTCAAGGCCAAACCAATATGGCCAAAAATAATTACCCTCTCGCCATTAAAGACTTCGAGGCTTTAGAAGCTCGATATCCTTATGGTGAATATTCTCTTAATGCTCAGCTTGATTTAATTAATGCTTATTATAAAAAGAATGATCCTATCCTCGCGCTTTCTACTGCCAATCGCTTTATTCGAATGAACCCCAAACATCCCAGAGTAGATTATGCTTATTATTTAAAGGGTCTCGTGAATTATGATCAAAATACTAGCCTCATGTATCGCCATCTCCCGGTCGATCGCTCGGCCAGAGATCCTTCTCCCGCCCATGAATCCTTTGCGGCATTTAAAGACTTAGTCGAACAATTTCCCAATAGTGAATATACTCCTGAAGCTCGACAAAGGATGGTATCACTACGCAATCAACTTGCGAATTATGAGCTTTATGTCGTGGAATATTATATGAAACGAGGGGCCTATCTCTCGGCTGCCAATCGTGCCGATTTTATCATCAAAAACTATGATAAAACTGAAGCCATTCCTAAGGCTTTATCTTTAATGATAACCTCCTATCGTCAATTAGGAATGACTCAATTATCTGAAGATGCAGAAAAGGTTTTAACCAGCAATTTTCCGGCATGTCCAATTCCTTGAAAATATAAACTATTTAGGAATCACTATAACGATATGAAATATTTTAAATTCGATTTTGAAAAAACAGTTCGCATAATCCAAGGACTTGGGCTTGTAACATTTGCGGCAAGTTGTCTATTCAGCTGGGGATTCTACCCGGCACTTGCTGCAGGAATCACTTTTTCCTGTGGAAAGCTGCTCTCTTACTTCACAGGCGACATTAAAGAATTAAAAACATTCCTTTCTAACATAGGACAAAACCTTAGCAATCAACTGAAGCCAGAGATAGACATGTTATTTAAAGAAGTATTAAAAGTTGATAAAAATAATAAAGCAAGCATTGATTCAATAAAACTGAATCAAAAATTAGCGACACTAAGTAAAAGCTATTCAGATAAAATTGCTAATTCTCCCTTGCAAAATTCCCATATTGAGATAGAAAATTGCATCCCACTTGGATTTACGAAAACGATGTTTAACGTCAATACATTAACAACAAAATTTAACACCCAATTTAAAAATTCTAAAAATCAAGTAGAAACACAATCTATTTTAGAAAATTTTTCTGACGAACTTGCTCATCAGATAGGCGATCACGTCCAGGAAAGTTTTATAGAGACAACTTTCTTGAACCCTAGAAATGACTGTATCATTAGAAGTTGTGCTCGGGTAATGACCTCTTAATTTAACATTATTTATATTAAAGGAAGGTTTTATGGCTCGTTATTTAAATCCGCGCTCAGATCTGGTGTTCAAAAAGATTTTTGGTGAGCATGCTCATTTATTGGTTAGTTTTCTAAACTCTTTATTACCACTACCCCCCGATGGCTTAATCGTATCCTTGACTTATTTGCCCACAGAACAAATTCCCAATATTCCCGTTCTTAAAAGAACCATTCTGGATGTTAAATGCACTGATCAACAGGGCGCATCTTCATTGTGGAAATGCAAATTGCCTGGACTTCCCATTTTATGCAACGAATGTTATTTGGAGCCAGTCGAGCTTATGTGAATCAATTAGCCAAAGGAGAAGAAAATGCGATTTTGCCAAAATGTGGGCGTTCAAGGATAGTACGTGAACGGTTTCCCTACCCCTCGTCTTTGAATG
>Ga0207050_1047_pt2 | contig 22882 bp, 16 predicted proteins | sample Alteio_BWMinCont_64_FD_153291 | JGI IMG/M metagenome (GOLD analysis project Ga0207050, IMG submission 153291) | Enriched cells from forest soil in Barre Woods Harvard Forest LTER site, Petersham, Massachusetts, United States -... | ecosystem: Environmental > Terrestrial > Soil > Temperate forest >...
CTCGTCGTTTCCGGCGGCCTGGGCGGAATGGGCGGCGCTCAGCCGCTGGCTGCAACCATGAACGGTGCTCTTTTCTTGGGTGTCGACATAGACGCGGACCGCATTCAAAAGCGCCTCAAGAGCGGCTACTGCGACCGCATCGCATGGAATATTGACGAGGCTTTGGCAATGCTGGCGGAAGCACGGCGAGAAGCCAGGGCCATCTCAGTTGGGTTAGTCGCCAACGTCGCCGATGTGCTCCCCGAGTTGATCCGGCGCGACATCGTGCCCGATGTGCTCACGGACCAGACCAGCGCGCACGATCCGTTGCATGGGTATGTACCGAACGGCATGAGCCTGGAGACTGCACTCCAGCTGCGCCAGAGCGATCCGCAAGAATATACGAGGCGCTCCATATCGACGATGGGCAAGCATGTGGAAGCTATGCTTGAGCTGAAACGACTCGGCGCTGTCACCTTCGATTACGGCAACAACTTACGGGCGCAAGCGAAAGTTGCGGGAGTGGAAGATGCCTTTCAGATTCCCGGCTTCGTGCCTGAATATATCCGCCCACTTTTCTGCGAAGGGAAAGGCCCGTTTCGCTGGGTTGCGCTCTCCGGTGATCCCAAGGATATTCATCGAACAGACCAACTCGTTCTTGAGCTGTTCCCCGAAGATGCTGCCTTGCGACGCTGGATTCAACTGGCACAAACGCGCATCCATTTTCAGGGACTACCGGCGCGCATCTGCTGGCTGGGATACGGCCAGCGGGCGAAGTTCGGCATGGCCATGAACGATCTGGTTCGAAACGGCGAGATAACTGCGCCTATCGTAATCGGGCGCGATCATCTCGACGCCGGTTCTGTGGCATCACCCTATCGCGAGACTGAAGGCATGCTCGACGGATCAGATGCGGTTGCCGACTGGCCACTGTTGAACGCTCTGGTAAACACGGCTGCTGGTGCATCGTGGGTCAGCATTCACAATGGCGGCGGTGTTGGCATTGGGTACTCTCATCATGCCGGCATGGTAGTCGTTGCTGATGGCTCAGATTTGGCGGTGCGGAGGCTAGAGCGCGTGCTCACCACAGATCCGGGCATGGGTGTTCTGCGCCATGTTGATGCGGGATACGAACACGCGATACAGTTCGCGGAGCAAACCGGGATTCGTGTGCCGATGCGGGAGCGGAGTATTTGAATAAACTGCTCGTCACCAACACCTCGCAAATAGTGACGCTTGCGGGTCCGGCTCGGCCCCGCGTGGGAGCCGAGCTTTGTGAACTCGCCACCGTTGCGGATGGTGCAATGCTTGTGACTGGCGACCGCGTCGCCGCGGTGGGATCGCGTATGGAGATCGAACCTCGTGGCGAGGACGCGCATGTCCTCGATGCTGGCGGTCGACTGGTCACACCGGGCTTTGTAGACGCCCACACCCATCTGGTTTTTGCTGGAAATCGCGCCGACGAATTCGAGAAGCGTTGCGCCGGCGTCACCTATCAGGAGATTGCTGCGCAGGGCGGCGGCATCCGCTCTACCGTCCGCAAGACGCGCGCAGCCACGGAAGACCAGTTGGTCGCATCCAGCTCGCGACGCGCTCAATGGTTTCTCCAGGGCGGAACGACGACCATCGAAGCAAAATCGGGTTACGGACTCACGGTCGAAGACGAAATCAAGATTCTGCGGGCCATACGCCGCTCCGCCGAAACTACGCCGCTCCGCATCGTGCCGACATTTCTCGGCGCCCATGAGATCCCCGAAGAATTTGCCGGACGGCCCGATGACTACATCGGCCTGGTTGTCAATGAGATGATCCCGCGCATAACCGCGCAGAATCTCGCCGAGTTCTGCGATATCTTCTGCGAGAGCAAGGTCTTCAATCTCGACCAGGCAAGGCGGGTCCTGACCGCGGCGAAAGCCCACGGGCTCGGCCTGCGCATGCACGCCGATCAGTTCAGCTCGTTTGGGGCGAGTGACCTTGCGGCCGAACTGGGCGCCGCGACCTGCGATCATCTCGAACAAACGGAGCCCGCATCGATTGCGACGCTCAAGGCCGCAGGCGTTCAGCCCGTCCTTCTGCCCGGATCCGTCTATGCCATCGGCTCGCATAAGTATCCGGCAGCGCGGAACATGATTGAGGCCGGACTCGCAATCGTTCTCGCCACCGACTTCAATCCCGGCTCTTCACCCACCACTTCCATGAGAATGGTGATGTCGCTGGCCTGCACGCAGATGAAAATGAGTTCCGCCGAGTCTCTGACGGCGGCTACCGTCAACGCCGCCTGCAGCCTGAACCGGGGCGCCGAAATTGGATCGCTCGAAACCGGCAAGATTGCCGATTTCATCGTTCACGATGCCGAAGACTACCGGGAACTTCCCTACTTTTTCGGGGACCATCAAGCTGCGATGGTTTTCGCTCGTGGCATCCGCGTGATTTGACATTAACTGTGACACTCTGTTTTCATTGCGACATTCGCATGCAGCTCACAATAATTAGCTTCGACCAACAGCAAACGACGAATTCGAACGTCGCCGGCCGGTTGATCGGGAGCATCATTATTATTCCCTCTCCATAGGAGCGGGAGGCTGGCGAACGAGATCGAGAAATCAGGCCACCACCGCTCAAGCGGCTGGTGGCCTTTTTATTTTCAGGAGAAGGATTTCGATGGCTGTGACCCTCCAGAATGTTCAAGCCGCATATCACCGCATTCGCGACTTCATCTATTGCTCCCCGGCACCACACTCCGATCAACTCTCCAAGATGACCGGACAGGATGTCTTTCTGAAACTCGATAACCTACAGCGCACTGGAGCTTTCAAGGAACGTGGAGCGCTGAACAAGATCCTCTCGTTAAGTGATAGCGAGAGGAAGCAAGGCGTTATTGCTGCCAGCGCTGGAAACCATGCGCAGGCCGTTGCCTATCATGCCACCCAGCGTGGCATTCACTCACGTATTGTCATGCCACTGATGACCCCCCTAGTGAAGGTATCCGCCACAGCGAACTTTGGTGCGGAAGTTGTGTTGCACGGCACCAACTACGATGAAGCATGCGCGGAAGCGGTACGCCTGGGGAAGGAGCAAGGCCTGACCTTCCTTCATCCCTTTGATGACGACGCGGTAATCGCGGGCCAAGGAACCATCGGTCTGGAACTGCTCGACCAGATTCCTGGCTTAGAAGCTGTCGTGGTTCCGATCGGAGGTGGCGGACTCGTCGGTGGTGTGGCCTGTGCGATCAAAGAAGTCAATTCCCGAGTCCGCGTCATCGGGGTGCAAACTGAGCGTTTGCCCTCGATGCTGCGAGCTACGGAAGCAGGCGAGCCTGTTACCGTTCCTGCCGAGGCCACGATCGCCGACGGCATCGCTGTTCGGCGGGCTGGGGAGCTCACTCTACCCCTGGTTCAGCGTTACGTTGACGAGCTCGTCCTCGTCGACGAAGAGGAGATTGCAAATGCTATTCTCATCCTGCTCGAGCAGGAGAAGACCCTTGCGGAGGGTGCGGGTGCCGTTGCTCTGGCTGCGCTGCTGCAGCACAAAACGAATCTGAACTGCAACCGCACTGCGGTTCTCGTGTGCGGCGGGAATATCGACGTCAGCCTGTTGGCAAGGATCATCGAGCGCGGCCTGGTGAAAGATGGCCGGCGCACCCGCTTACGGATTCACCTGACCGATCGGCCGGGAGCCCTTCATTCGCTGACGCGCATCATCGCCGAGACTCGCGCGAATATTGTTCAGACCTCGCACGACCGTGCTCATTATGGAGTGAACCTCGGCGATACAGTCATAGATGTCACGCTCGAAACCCGTGGAAACTCGCATATCGCAGAGATAGAAAAGATGCTGTCGGATGCTGGCTACCGTCATCAACGAATCGAATAGCGCAGGTTCTCAGACCAGATAGTTCAGATTTTTCGCTTACCGTTTGGGGGCACAGGCCCTGTCGACTTACGCTCGACGAGCGTTGGCTGAATCGTGAACTCGGCACCCCTGGCGGCGGCGTTGTCTTTTGCGCTGTAGAGAGCGCGGAAGGCCACCTTGGCAATCTCCTTGCGCGACAGCCGTACCGTGGTTAAGCCAGGCTGCGTGAAGGCGCTCAGATCGATATCGTCGAATCCGATGAGGGATATGTCCTGCGGGACCTTCAGACCTCGCTCGAAGATAGCTCCCATGGCGCCAATCGCGGTCATATCGTTCGACGTTAGAACAGCGGTGGGACGCACTGGCTTCTCCAGCAACCGCGCCATCGCCTCGTGACCACCATCCATACGGTGGTTACCTTCCTCGATGAACTCGCGGTTGAGACTCAAGCCTTTGCGCTTCAAACTATTCACAAATGCGCGGCGACGAACCCGAGCGGAAGTTAGATCCATCGGGCCGCTGATGAAACCGATTGCGGTGTGCCCGAGTGAGGTGAGGTGACCGACCGCAGCGTCAATTCCACTCGCATAATCTATGGCGATGTTGCTTATTCCCTTCTGCGGTGTGCCAGTATCGAGAAAGACGAGAGGAATGCGGCGACTGCTCATCTCATCGACAAGATGTTCTTCCATCTCTGAAGTCATGATGGCCACCCCGTCGACCTTGCGCTGCAGCATGCGGGTAACACACACTTCCATCCTGTGGGGATCGTAATTCGTGTTTGCAATCAGCACTTCCTGCCCAAACTGCACGGCGACATCCTCGAAGCTTTTGACCAATTCCGGGAAGAATGGATTCGTGATATCGGAGATGATCAGACCGTACAGGCTGCTCCTGCCTGAGCCGAGGGCACGAGCATTTGTATTCGGGTAAAACTTAAGCGCGTCGATTGCCTGGCGAACACGCTCTGCCGTCTCAGCGGTTACTTTGTCTGAGCCGTTGATCGTGCGCGAAACAGTCGCTGTTGAGACCTTGGCGAGTCGCGCAACTTCCTTGATGTTCATAGGGCCTGCTACTTCGGGGAGGGTATAACCGCCTATCGGCCAGCATCGGGGTGGCAACCGCCAAGCGATGATATGAACCGTTGGAATCGTTATACTCGAATTCCGAACGAAGTCTCCACGATTTAGCTGACCGGACCGGACTTAGCCGACGTCTCAAACCGACCAGGCAAATCCATGCGAGACGATTGTAACCGATTTCAAATATTATTGGCCCTTGTGCCTTCATCCATCGTGCCACTCAGCGTCGCTCCAGCCCTTCGGTGCCAAGATTCCAAGAGCAGCGCCAACATCAGCCGAATGGAACCTCCTGGGAGCCACGTTGTCAAATGGAATGGAGGTGAGCCGCTTCTCTCAATGAACTTTCCTGACCCCGCTAAGGCGAACATTCGCACGACGGCATGTGGTTTGCCCGTCCGGCGGCTGCTTCTCATGAGCGTTTGCATGCTCGGGTTGCCTCTCTGGCTGTTATCCCAGTCTCCCGCACCTTCCGCCAAGTCCACTGGTGGCGGGAACTCCACCGGGGGTACGCATGCGGCGATTCATGACGCCGAGAATCGCCCTATCACGGCTGGGGGGTTCGTCGAATCCGGTCCGATCGTGTTCGAGGACATCACCCAAAAGTCCGGGCTTGCGACGTGGCATCACACCATGGGAACTCCGGATAAACAGTTCATCATCGAGGCGAACGGTTCCGGAGTTGGCCTGATCGACTATGACAACGACGGGTGGCTGGACATTTATCTTGTAAATGGATCCACCTACGACGCCCTCAATGGCAAGGCAACGCCCCCGCACGCGGCGCTGTTTCACAACAATCACGACGGCACATTTACTGATGTTGCGGCCAAGGCTGGGGTGACGAATGACCGCTGGGGATTCGGCGTGGCCATCGGCGATTACGACAACGATGGATGGCCGGATATTTTCGTTGGTAATTACGGAAAGAACCGGCTTTATCACAACAACCACGACGGCACATTTACTGACGTAGCCGAAAAGGCGGGAGTCGCGCTCGGCAATTGGTCCACCGGGTCCACCTTCGGTGACTACGATGGCGATGGCCGTCTGGATCTCTTCGTGCCTGGCTACCTTCATTACGACATGACTGACCCTCCGATTCCCGGATCCAAAGCGGTAGCCTACAGCTTCTGCAATTTTCGCGGTGTAAGCGTTATGTGTGGCCCAAGAGGATTGCAGGGCGAACCCGATCACTTGTTTCACAATAATGGGAATGGCACCTTTACGGACGTGAGTGTGAAGGCCGGGGTCAGCGATCCAAATCACTACTATGGATTTACCGGAATCTTTGCGGATATTAACAATGATGGCAAGGTCGACTTGGTAGTTGCCGATGATTCGACGCCCAACTACCTCTACATTAACAAAGGTAACGGCACATTCGAGGACGATAGTTACGCCTCGGGATTCGCGCTGAATCAAGATGGCCGCGAGACTGCCTCGATGGGGCTGGCCATTGGCGATTATGAAAACAATGGCCGTCTTGACCTGATGACTACTACATTCTCGGATGACTACAAGGTTCTCTACCACAACGATGGCGACGCCAATTTCAGTGACGTCAGCTACCATCTGGGGGTCGCACAGGATACTATTCCATTTCTCGGATGGGGCATCGGATTTATTGACTATGACAACGATGGCTGGAAGGACATCATGATAGTTAACGGTCATGTCTATCCCGCCGTGGACAAACAGGACTGGGGTACGAGCTTTGCCGAGAGACCGCTGCTATTCCGCAATCTCGCCGGCAAGAAGTTCGAGCTTGTTCTGCCGGTTAAAGGCACCGGTCTGGCAGTGGTCACTCCCGGCAGAGGAGCGGCGTTTGGCGACTTGTTTAATGACGGCAAGATTGACGTGGTCATCAATTCGCTCGACACCACTCCGGTGATGCTTCGCAATGTTAACGCTGACCACCACCACTGGGTGGAATTCAAGCTCATAGGCGGACCGAAGAGTCCACGGGATGCCGTTGGCTCAACCGTCTATCTCACTTCAAACGGCATTCGCCAGCGTGGAGATGTAATCAGCGGGGGCAGCTATATGTCTTCCAATGACCAGCGAGTACACTTTGGCCTGAGCGATGCCACAACAGTGGATCAAGTGGAAATTCATTGGCCGAGCGGAGTTATCGAGAAACTCAAGCTGCCGTCGCTCGACCGCATCTTCACGATTGAAGAAAGCAAAGGCATCACAGGCGAGCTTTGTGTGGCCTGCGAGGCTGGAGCAACCGACTCAAGAAAGAAATAGGTTGCTCGATTGATGACGCATCGAATGCAGGCGTGGAACAAATCAACGCCCAGCCGACTTACATCAGTCCTGATGCTTGTCTTTCTCGGTGCGGGTCTTATGCGCGCTCAAGCGACAGCCCCACCCTCAAGTCAATCTGTGCCTTCACAGACCGCCGCCACGAGCCCCATCCCGGGTGACTTCGCCGACGTTACCTTGAGTGCGGGTGTAACTTTTCTCCATCAGGCCCCTCACACATCGAAAAAGTACCTCATCGAGACCATGGGGTCCGGGGTGGCCCTTTTCGACTATGACAATGATGGACGCCTCGATCTGTTTCTCGTCAATGGAGCACCATTTGCAGATCCCACTCCAAAGGGAACGATCCCTCAAAAGACCGGTCCGCGATACTGGAACCGGCTTTACCACCAGAAGGTTGACGGAAGCTTTGAGGATGTCACCGAAAAGGCAGGGTTGCGAGGAGTTGGGTATGGCATGGGGGTGGCGGTTGGCGATTACGACAATGACGGTTACGAGGATCTATATGTAACTGCCTATGGTGGGAATAAACTCTACCACAACAACCGCAATGGAACATTTACGGATGTTACCGATATGGCAGGCGTGGCGGGAAGCGGCTGGTCAACGTCCGCGGCATGGGTGGATCTGGATGGTGACGGATTGCTCGATCTGGTCGTGTTGCGCTATATCCAGTGGGATTGGGATGACGTTTGGTGCGGAGAGCATCGGGAGGGGTACCGCGGGTATTGTCATCCCGACGTCTTCCAACCGATTCCAATGCTCGTCTACCACAATAACGGCAATGGTACGTTTACCGAAGAAGCGCACAAACTAGGACTCGACAAGCCAGCCAAGGCCCTGGGCATTGCAATCGCGGATTATGACCGCGATGGTCATCCAGATATGTTCGTCGCTAACGACTCCATGGTTGAATTTCTGTTTCACAACAGAGGAGACGGCACTTTCGAGGAACTGGGTTTGGAGGCCGAGATCGCTGTGGATGGTGAGGGGCGCACCTTTGCGGGCATGGGAGCGGATTTCGCCGACTACAACAACGACGGGCTGCCGGATATCGTGGTCGACAATCTCGCGAACCAGAAATATGCACTGTACCAAAATGCCGGTGATGGGAGCTTCAGCTATTCCAGTTACACTTCCGGGATCGCCGGTATGACGCTGCTTCACTCGGGGTGGGGCGTGAAGTTCTTGGACTATGACAACGATGGATGGAAGGATCTGCTAATTGCTCAGGGGCATGATCTCGATACGATCGAGCTGACTTTCCCCCAGTTGCATTATCGCGAACCTATGCTGCTGGCCCGTAACGTGAATGGCAAGAAGTTTGTCGACGTGTCTTCAGTCTCGGGTGAGGTCTTCAACGAGCGCTGGGTTGGCCGCGGCATGGCGATCGGCGATGTTAACAACGACGGACTTGTCGACGCGGTTGTGACGGAAAACGGGGGGGCGGCACATATCCTTATCAATAGAACTAAGACGGTGAATCACTGGCTTGGCCTCAATCTTATCGGTCACAAGAGCAACCGCGACGCCATTGGCGCTGTTGTCAAACTCACTACCGGTAAAGGATCACAGTGGGCCGTTGTGACTACCACGGGCAGTTATCTTTCATCGAGCGACAAACGCGTTAACTTTGGCCTGGGCACCGAAACCGCAGCGCAGTCGATCGAGATTCGCTGGCCCAGCGGTATCCTTCAGACCCTCAAAAATGTAAAGGCCGATCAATATTTAACGGTCAACGAACCTGGTCCGGCCTCAGCAAAATAGGGTTCGTGGAGAGGGCTACCTCTTTTTAAGCGTGAGCACTGTGACGCTCTCGCGGGGAAATGCATAGTGGATGTGGCCAGACGTAATCTTTGCAGAGCTTTCCGAAGGCGTCACGTTATTCGGATCTGCAGCCGTGTTCTCGTCGTATAAGCTATCGGAATGCAGGGTCTTCACTTTGGCTGTTTCCGCGGCACTGAAGCCTCGTAACTCGATCTCGGTTTCGAAGTCTCTCGAGAGATGCCTATTTACGACAAAAAGAGTAAGGGCATCGCCAGTGTCGTTCTTAGCAGCGACGACGTCGAGGTAGGGGACATCCGCGATCTCAGGCAACCGTGAAACACCGTTATGTACAGCGTACGAGCCGGAATGGGACTCCACAGATACTGGGGTGACAGCATCTGCACCTGCGTACATTTTGAAAATGTAATATGCCGGCGCCGCGTAAACCTGGCTCCTTTCCTTCCAGATGCCCGCAAATTCCATGATGCCGGTCATGTCAGAGACCGGCACAATATCGGCGTTCTTGATCAGCATGTTGAATAATCCTGCGGCGCCGATGGCTCCCGCCATGTTCGAGAACCGGGGCGCATCATTGCGGTGCGCGACGTATAGCCATTCGGTGAATGCAATATGTGCTTGGTGTGCGAATGAAGAGGTCTCGTTGATCTGATCCTGCATCTTGTGCAGTCTTCTACCTAATTCGACCGGCAGAGCAAATGTGGCGAGGGCAAGGAAGTCCGCGTTGGGATTTCGAGCAAGCGTCGCATCGGTTGTCACGACGAAGTGAGTTGACAGATAGTCGAAGGTCCGTGGGGGATTGGTGAGCTGAGCCGCGTTCCACTGCTGGTAAACATCCGGATCCTGTCCCGTGGCGATCAACTTCGCAGCAGGATCGACCGCGTGAATCGCTTCGCTGAACTCGCGCGTGCGACCCGGTAATTGTTCAAGAGTGGGCCAACCGAGATTCCAGGTTCCCCACAGTTCGTTCCCAAGTTCCCAATGCAGACCGGTGTTCGTGACCCGCTCATTCACATATTTCACCCACTCCGCGGCTTCCTGCGGCGTCCCGCTTCCCAGATTCACCGCGATCTGAGGCTCCGCTCCGATCAACTTGCAGAAGTTCAGAAATTCGTCTGTTCCGAAGGTGTTGTATTCGGGAATCCCCCAGGCGATATTGAGCATGCTCACGCGCTTGTCTTCTGGGCCAATTCCGTCTTTCCAGTGATACCCCGAGGTAAAATTTCCTCCGAATCGCACCAAGGGAGTGTGCATCTCCCTGGCCATGCGGACTTCGTCGGGGTCGAGACGGTTAATGGCATCGGCGGGAAAGAGCTGGACATTGTCGAGATCGATTCGCCCATCGCCGTCGACCAGGATTGCAAAGTCGGCGGGCTCCAGGCGGTGTAGGCTGCCAGCAGCGAGTTCGAGGCCGAATGAATATTTCGACCAGCCGGCATCATTGACGGATATATTTGCGCTCGCTAAGACTTCCTTCGAATCATGACTTCTAATCTCAATCGTTAATCTCGGCGATCCCTGCAGATGCCTGGCGAACAGGCTTCCCTCGAAGCGCAGCACGCGGTGCACAGGGAGATAAACCTTCTGCTTGACCCCTGTCTCGCGGCCTGGCACGCCGATCACCTCCAGTGATCTCCAGGAGTTTGGCGCACCTCCCCAATGCGGTTCATACCGGTTGCCCTGGCTCGCGTCGATTGGTTCCCAAGGCAATGGTAGTCCGAGCGCCGAAGCTCGGGAGAGACCCGGCTCCTCACGCACCATTGCCGCAACGTGGCTGGTGTCCCACAGGTTCCCTTCGAAGCTGGGATTGACGATGATTTCCGCCCACAAACCGTTGTAAGTCGAGTTCCCTATTGGTTCAAGAAAGCTGCCGAAGATGGTGCGGGGTATGCGGTACGACGCCGGCCGGCTCGCGTCGATCTTTATCGTAGCTACAGCCGGTGGTGCTTCGGTGACGGTGATCTGCGCGGTGACTGCACTTGGAACTAATGCGACGGTGCTGAGCAGCAACGTCGCGTTTCGAAGGATGAACATGAGGAGCGCTCCTCGCGCGGTAACCGACTTCACAAACGTACCGTTAATCTGCAGAGTTGAGAATGTTCCAGATAAACTAGTGCTTTCCAAAAAAGGAGACATCTTTAGAATGTTTCGCCGCCTCGTACTTCCTGCTTTCGTGTCTCTTTTCGTCGCGGCGCTCCCCACCGCCTATGCGCAAAGCACGACATCTTCTCGCCCGGATACTGCCACTCTCGATCGCTACATCGGACAATATCGCAATGTAAACGAGCCGGAGATTGTCCTGTCCGTCTTTCACGACGGAAATCATCTCGCAATAGAATCTGCGCGCTCACCGCATCAGAATCTGGTCGCAGAGTCCGCCTCCAGGTTCACCATCAGAGAGACTCCTCTGCACCTGGAGTTCATAACGGACGCGGGCAAGATCACGGGCGTGCAACGCAAGGGGGGCTCCTCAGAGGTGCTCTACGAACGAGTCGGCGATCAGCCGGTACCAAATCACTTCCGCCCCTATAGCAGGCAGGAGGCGATGATTCCCATGCGCGACGGCGTTAAGCTGCACGCTATCATCCTTCGACCCGCGGATGCCCGCGGCCCTTTGCCGTTTATCATGCAGCGGACGCCCTACGGTGTTGACGAATCCAATTCGGATTACATCAACTCGCGCTACACGGAACTGGCGCAGAGCGGATATATCTTCGTGATGGAAGACATCCGCGGTCGCTACAAATCTGAAGGCCAGTTTGTGATGATGCGGCCGATCGCGCCCCATCATGATCCCAAGTCGGCAGATCCAAAGCAGATCGATGAGACTACCGACACCTATGACACTGTCGCGTGGCTCATCAAGAACATTCCTGGCAACAGCGGTCGCGTGGGAGTAGTCGGGGTGTCTTATCCCGGGTTCCTGGCTGCCGAGGCGGGCATCGATCCGCACCCTGCAGTCAAGGCGATTTCACCGCAGGCTCCGATGACGGATGTTTGGATCGGCGACGACTTCTTCCACAACGGAGCGTTTCGGCAGACCTACGGCTACGACTATGTGCTCGGGATGGAGTCCAGCAAGGAGGCGACGTTCACCAAGCTGAACGAGGATGCTTACACCTACTTTCTCGATGCCGGCTCCTTCGCTGCCGCGGGCAAGAAGTCCGGTACAACCGACCTGCCTACCTGGAAGGCGTTTCTCGATCATCCTCCTTATGACGAATTCTGGCGGTCACGAGCTGTTCAGCCGCACCTCACCGAGGTGACCGTACCTACTCTGGAGGTTGGAGGTTGGTGGGATCAGGAAGATATGTGGGGACCGCAGGCCGAGTACGCGGCACTCGAACCTCACGACTCGCAGCATGAAGTCTTCCTTGTCCTCGGTCCATGGAATCACGGAGAGTGGGCGCGAACCACGCGTCACCTCGGTGTGGTAGATTTTGGCGCTGCAACCGGAGACCAGTTCCGCGAGCAGATTGAGGCGCCATTTTTTGCGCACTATCTTAAGGACCAGCCCGGATTCACCCTGGAGGACACTGCCTCCTTCCAGACAGGTACAAACCGGTGGATGCGCTATGGCCATTGGCCCCCGAAGGACGTAACCGAACGCAATCTGTATCTCGGCTCGAACGGGACACTGAGCTTTGATAAGCCTGCGACCGACAATGCGTTTACCAAATACGTTTCAGATCCAGCAAACCCCGTCGAGTACCGCAAGAGGCCGATCGAGGCTACATACGCGCCGACCGGCTCGGGCTGGTTTATGTGGCTGGTCGAGGACCAGACCCCCTACAGCCAGCGCAAGGATGTCGCGACGTGGACGACCCCGGTCCTCGATCATGACCTGACGGTCACCGGCGATGTCGTCGCCGATCTACATGCGGCGACCTCAGGCACTGATGGCGACTGGGTGGTTAAGCTGATCGACGTCTACCCTTCCGATCCGGCGTTGGGCAAGATGTCCGGCTATCAGCTCATGATTGTGGACGAGATCTTCCGCGGCCGCTATCGCGAGAGCTACGAACATCCGGAAGCAATTCCCGCCAACAGGGTTGAGGAGTACAAGTACAGCCTCCACGGCGCCGACCATGTCTTCGTCAAGGGCCACCGGATCATGGTGCAGGTGCAGAGCAGCTGGTTCCCGCTCTACGACCGCAATCCTCAGACGTTTGTGCCGAATATCATGACTGCCGCTCCCGGCGACTACAAGTCAGCCGAGGAGCGGATCTATGCCGATTCGCACATCGAGTTGCCGGTCGCGGAATGAGCTGAAGTGGGCCCCTCCCCCCTCTATCTCTACCCTGATCTTGTAACTGTTTGATTCAAAATATGCTGCACCGCAAATCATCGTTAAAGATTTGAAAACATTATGTTTAACTACAAAGATATGATTCTAAATGATTTAACATCAAGAACTGGGCTTATCGGGTAACAGCTCCGTGGACCTGCCAATTCATTCATATTGCCGGAGTCGCGCGAGGGTCAAGATTCCAAAAAGAGATGGGACGCAAAAAGGCCCGGCAAGTCAGCCGGGCCTTTCTTGTTCCCTATGTTCCATTATAGCCGGCGAGTGGAAATAGTCGGCCAATCTTCGCCGAGCGCGAGGCCAACGGATAGCGGGTTAGAGACGGGAAACAACTAACAAGGCGCCGACGATCGCGATTACGTCCTCCACAAAGGCCACGGCAAAGTCGGGCAGGTTGGCTTTGGCCACCAGCGCGTGGCGAATGTTGTAGCCGCCGTAGGTTCCGATGACGGCGCCAACGACACCGGCGATGATGGGGCCGATCAGGCCGCTTCCAGCACTAGCGGCAGCGCTGCAGGCTCCAGACAGAATGCGCGTGATGAGCGAAGGAATCGCGGTACGGGCGGGCGTTTTCGGCAGCTTATCGTTGAAGATCTCCCCGATCGCCAGCACGGTGAAAATCACCACCGTCACAGTGTGATTGATGAAGCCGAGGCTCGTCCCGGCAAAATGCAACCAGCCCAGGTAGGCGCCCCAGCAAATCGCGGCCAGCGGCGTGAGCGCTCGAAGTCCCGCTACCACTCCAAGCACCAAGCAAAGTAGAAGCAATGTCATGTAATTGTCCTAGCTTAAGCAGTGCAATGGCGTGGCTGGAGCAGCTACAGGTGTGCCGGCCACGAATCTCGCTATCGCTACTTGCTTAGCATAGATGACCAAGTGTGACTCACAGTGACAGGATTTTCAGCAAGATGTCTTCCAGGCTGGGACGAGAACCTCCCCTGTCACACTGAAGAGTACCTATAGCTGAAGGGCACTGATTTGTCTGTGTAGTGAATGAGGCGAGAGGCTAATCGTCGACAGGTTTCCGGTCAAGAAATTTTCCGACTCTACTCATAACTCCTTTAGTTCCGTCCTGTAACACGTCTGTAACAGCGTCGATCACAAATAGGAAATATTTTCAATATAGCTACGAAATCTTTTCCTAACGAGTGAATGGATTACACGCCCCAAAAACTTTGGTTTTATTTACGAATTTTTCCTTGACGGGCTAGTTCGAAATGGTAGTATGTGACCAAATCATCTAAAAAAAAATACTCACGACCCGGACCCGGCGTCGCTGAACGTTTGTGCCTTTCCCAGCCTGTACCGCTCCATTGATTCATCACTGTTTTTTGCCGACTTCAGGAGAATTGTTATGTCTGTGTCCTTACGTCACAGAGCCCTGCCTACTTGTGTGGCAGGGCTCGCCGTCATCGTCGCATTGCTGGGGAACGCCTCTTCAGGACAATCGCAAACTGTAACCGCTAACTTCGGCAGCCGGAGTGGCTCAACTCCGGCAGTGCCGAGTGGCCTATTCGCTGTGGGTGGAGTTGGGGTCGATGTAACCGCACAAGGCCCGGTCAGTTCGTTAACTTCAGCGGGGGTTACCGGAACACGCTTCTGGATTCCCCTTCAGCAGATTTACGCTACCTCCACTCCAAACTTCAGCATTCTAGACGCGCAGTTAAAGAACATAAGCGCTGCAGGCCTCCATCCCATAGGGGTCATCTATGACACGCCTCCTTCACTCGGATCGAGCGCATGTGGTGCACCGTCCAATGTTGCGACATGGGGAAAGATGGCGGCATCGGTCGTCGCTAATGTGGATCAGAAGTATCCGGGTCTGCTGCAGGATTACGAGATCTGGAATGAGCCGGAGCTTGCTACTTCGCTATGCATCAGTGATGCAACTACCCGGCTTAGCACCTATGTTTCGATGTTTGCTGCCGCTGCCTCGGCGATGCACGCTCAGGCGCAGGCGGATGGACAGACGATTCGCACCGGCGGCCCTGTGATCTCGCAGATGTCGCAGGCTTCTACCTGGCTGCCGGCACTGCTGGATAACTCGTCGACTGCACCGTACGTAGATTTCGTCAGCTTTCACCTATACATTACCGGCCAGACCAATATTGACGACGGAATGACATGGTCCAGTTTGTATACGATCACCCAATCCAGCACACAGGGACTGGCTCACTTTTACCAGATGATCGAATCGCTTGTTCGCGCCGGGAAGCAGCCGAACGCGGCATCGACTCCGATCTATGTGAGCGAATATAACGACAACTGGGCCTATGCAGTTGACTGCTGCCGCAACGACAGGACTTACGCTCCTTTGTGGAACAGCGTGGCGGTTGCGGATTTTCTCAACACGGTGTACAGCGGCGCCTCCGCAGGTCCGAGCCGTCTCGCGTACTTCAACGCCGTCGGTTCGTACTTCTGCATCATGGGAGCATATGACGCCGACATGGATTGCAATCCGTCACAGACCTATCTCTACCCGCAGTTTTATGCATTTGCGCTTTTTGCTTCGCCCAGTTACCTGAACCTGCAGGGGGGCGGGCACATGGCTGTCTCGGTTTCTCCGGCAAGTACCACATCGGGACTGAGCGCAACTGCTTTCTACACCAGCTCCGGGGACGATGTGGTCATCATCAATCCCACTTCGACTTCTTACAGCTCGGTGAATGTGACGCTTGCAAACCCGGGACTCACATCAGCGACAGGGACGATGTATTTACTGAACAGCACCAACGCCGATATCGCCAGCCAGTCGATCAGCCTTAGCTCAGTATCAGGAGGGTACTCAACTACGATAGCGGTTCCGGCTTACTCGACAGTTGCGGTTTCGCTCAAAGGCACGGACCAGCCAGCAGGGACCTCGCCGGTAACCCCGACAGCGCCAGCAAGCGCTCCGTCGGCAATCCTGACTGTCACGCCGACAGCCGGGTCCCTGGTGGTGTCTATCGATTCATCGAAGAGCACGGGTGGCGGAAGTGCCATCGTCGGCAGAACGATCGCCTTCGGAGACGGCACATGGTTGAACTGGACACCCACGACAACTCATACCTATTCCAAGGCAGGAACGTACACCGTTGTCCTGACGGTTAAGAATCAGTCGGGGCAGGCGACTTCTGCCAGCAGCACCGTAACCGTTAACTAATCAACCCGACTGTGCGGGCGATGCGGTATGCAACGCTCGCACAGTCATAACTGTTACAGCTTCGCGACTCAAGGTAAAGCACGGGGCGGGGCGGCTGTCGTGAATCTGAATGGTGTGAGTCGCCAAATTGTCATCCGAGCGCAGAAGGAACCTGCGTTTTGAACTCACAGGCAGATTCGCGACCGCAGCCGGACGTGTTGGGTGACCACGGATAGTCACAGAGAGACTGTGCCGAGTGGGCGGCAAGAGATCAGCAGCTATACCTCGCTCTCAGTTCATCTTTAACTCTGACGAAGAGATGTTCGAACAGCAGCTCAAGCGGCCAGACCATAATAACGGTGATGCAGGCCGCCGAGTTTGGGCGTAGATAGAATTCTGCAATGTCCACCGCCGTTGTTGGCCAATAGACGACCTGCCGGAGTTCGCTTATCCAATGCGAGATGCGTGCGATCGTCTTGGTAGTAATGGACGTACTCGTTCATCAGCCGTTTCAGATGCCGTTCATTCAGCACGATCACATGGTCGAGCAAATCGTGACGGCAACTGCCGACCCAGCGCTCGGCGACGCCGTTCTGCCACGAACTGCGGAAGCTGATCCGCTTGGGCTGGACGCCAAAGCTCTTCACTGTGTCGATGACTTCCTCATTGAAGCTCGCGCCGCGATCAAAAATCAGGTAGCCCGGGGCCGAGTCATAGGGAAAGCTTCGCGAAGCTGCTGGACAACCCAGGCGCTGTTCGGATGCTTCGTCACATGGCAGTGGAGAATCCGCCGTCGATCATGCGCAATGATAAAGAAGCAATACAGCGTGCCGAACGCGAGCGTCGGCACGGTAAAGAAATCCATCGCAGCGATGGCTTCCCGATGATTGCTCAGAAAGGCCGCCCATCGCTTTGCCGGATCCGATTTCCGTGGCGCTTTCCGCATCCAGCGCAACACGGTCCGTTCAGAAATGTCGAAGCCAAGCATCTTTAGTTCTCCATGAATGCGCGGCGCACCCCAGGTTGGATTCTCGGCGACCATGCGGAAGATAAGTTCGCGTAGCTCTTTGCTGACGCACTTCCTGCCCGCGCGAACTCGATGCCGCGAGAGCCAGGTCCAATACAGCCTGAAGCCGGCCCGGTGCCATCGCACAACTCTCTCCGGCTGGACGAGAATCAATGCCTGTCTCCACCCGTACCAGAACCGCCGCAATATGACCCAGAAAACCCTGTCGGTGACGGCAAGGCGAGGATGGGAATGTCTCCGTTTCAAGACACCAAGCTGCTGCCGGAGAGCTAAATTCTCCAAGAGGAGATCGCGGCGAGAAGAAAAGAATCGGATCACCGGAACAAGCAGCAGCTTCACCAGGCGCAGCATGCGAGAAGTTGTACACGGAGAGAGAGCCCAGATTGGATACTGGGCTAATCGTCATGATTCAACAGCAGATCGCTATTTTGGCGAGCGACAGCGCAACCGCCTTGAGCGGTGGGGGCGGGCGGTGGTGCAGGCGGGCAAGAACAAGCTGACGTTAGATGAGATCCTGCGGCTGCACACGGTCCTGATCGAAGACACGCGCTTCACGCAAGCCGGCCTGCGGCCGGACGGCGTCTTCCCCGGCGAGCGCGATCCTGAAGGCGATCCGCTGCCCGAATTCATCGGCGCGCGCCCGCAGGACCTGCAGGCCCTGATGCGGGGACTGATCGCCGCGAACGAGCGGATGCGCGAGGGAGACCTCGACACGGTGCTGCAGGCGACGGCGACCGCCTTCGGATTTGTCTACATCCACCCCTTCCAGGACGGCAACGGGCGTCTGCATCGCTGCCTAATCCATCACGTCCTGGCGGAGCGAAAATTCACGCCGCCGGGGATGGTGTTCCCTGTCTCGCCGGTCATGCTCGCCCGGTTCGAGACATACCGCGACACGCTGCGCGCGCATTCGGGGCCGCTGATGGACTACATTGATTGGCGGCCGACACCGGCACACAACGTCGATGTCCAGAACGACACCGCCGACCTGTACCGTTATTTCGATTGCACGGAAGCAGCGGAATTTCTCTATGGCTGCGTCGCGCAGGCGATCGACAACGACCTGCCGCGGGAGATCGATTTCCTGCGCCGCAACGACGAAGCGATGCGCCGCGTCATGAACACGGTCGAGATGCCGGACAGGATCGCGGAAAACCTGATCAGGTATATCCGCTTTAACGAAAACAAACTCGGCCGCAAGCGCCGTGAGGGCGACTTCGCGAAGCTGGCGGATGACGAGGTGACCGCGATCGAGGCGATTGTGCGGGAAGCGTTTGATGGCTTCACCGAAGCCTGACGACGCGCGCCTTCGCAGTATGCGGGCTGTACGTCCGCACCGTTGGGGACGGTGGACGGGCTTCGACGCTTCGAAACACGGGACGGGTCTCGAACATGAAAGATGAACGGCTCGTGCATTTGACGCGCTTCTAATTGCGGGCTGGATGTCAGCCAAGATGCTGGAGCGGTATTCACACATCAGGGATCAAGCAAAGCGTGAAGCCGTCGGAAAGCTTCCAGACGCTGTCCCTGCGGTCAGGGTCCCCACAAAATCCCCCACAGTCTCGACCTACAACGGAGCCGAAAGCTCCTAAGTGATTGAATCTAATGGTGGGCGAGGCGGGAATCGAACCCACAACCCCCGGCTTAGAAGGCCGGTGCTCTATCCAATTGAGCTACTCGCCCGTAAGGGACGCAGAGGAATCCAAATTTATTGTAGCGGTAACCGCTGCGCGGAGCACACCCTCCCATGCGGCATAGGCAGTGGTTGCGTCGGCTCCGCAGCCGGCGGCGTAGAGCGTAAGCCCGTAACTGGGAGATGAATCGGCGCTCGCCGGGCGAATTACGAGATCGACGCGGCCGTTGCGGAGGCAAATCTTTCTCAGACTTCCGGTGAGGCTGCGCACCCAGCGCTCGTGGAACTCGAAGGAAGCCAGGCGGGCCGGGTCGCGATGGAGCATGTCAATGTAGGAGGCGAATCCTTCGCAGGCCTGCTCGACTTGAGCAGTAAATTCGTCCGGGTCAATGTCATACCTGGCTAGCGTCCAGGCATCGCATTTGGCTGTAAACATGTGCGAATGTTCTGTGTTCAGGGCAAGGAGAGATTCTCTCAGCGCAGGATGCGCGGCCGCCTCGGCGAGAGCCATCAATGCCGACGGATCTTGACGGAGATCCACAAAGCCCTCCCAGGGAACGTCGATGGAAGGCAGATCGGGTCCTACCTCAGCGGCCCAGTCGGCTTCCATCGGTGTGTACGCGGAGATATTGGAGAAGGGTGGTTTCCGCCCAGCGTCCGTCGTCGTTTTTTGCAGGTGCGAGGAAGGCGCAATGGCCTCCACGCTCAGTTTCGACATAGGTGACACTGGGATTTTCGATGAGCGCGGAGCGGGTGGAAGGAAGCATGCGGATGAAGGGATCGTCGAGTGAGTGCAGGATGAGTGTGGGCACGCGGAAGCGGCCTGCGTGTTGCGAACTGGCGACACTGTAGTAGTAATCGTCGGCGCCAGCGAATCCACCATAACGGGCGACGATGTGCTCGTCAAACAACCGCATGCTACGAATTTTTTCGAGGTCGTCGGCCGAATAGATGGCTGGAAACAGAGCGGCCTTGCGGCGGATGCGCGCAAGCATCGAACGCAGAAAGTGCCACTCGTAGATGCGGTTCTGTGGTTCGTGCAAAGCGGCGGAAGAGACGGTGAGATCCATCAGCGGAGAGATGCCCACCACAGCCTTGAGCTGCGGCGGAGGCTGGCCCGCGATCTCGCCAGCGTATTTGAGGACGAGATTTGCGCCCATCGAATACCCAATCAGGGCGATCGATCCCACCTGTTCGATCTCGATGAGCCGGGCGACGACTGCGGCGACATCTTCGGATCGGCCAGAGTGATAGATCGTCGGTGAGAGCTCATCCGTTCCGCCGCAGGTCCGCATATTCATGCGGACGACGTTGAATCCGGCCGCCAGCGCGCGCGCAGTGTTTCCCAACACATATTGCGAACTCGACGAGCCTTCGAGGCCGTGCACGATGATCACGCTGAGGCGTTCGCGCCGGACTTCCTGCGGCTGCCAGTGGCAGTGACAGAGCACAGAACTTGGGCCATATCCGGCTACGGGGCCCTCCACTTCAACAACGAGAGGCTCAGGCTGAGGGAGGGATAGCTTGCGAGGAAGGAAATTTCCGGCAAGGGTCTGGATGTGTCCATTGCGGAGGAAACGGCGCGGCGTGAATGTATTGAGCCAGGCGGTCGTTGCGTCTTCTAGCGCGTATTGGGCTTCAGGTCTCATGCCTCGCGTAGTCTCTTGAGGACGCTTGCGGCCTGGAGAGCGCCGGTCGGCTGCTCCTCGTGTTTGAAGTAGGCAAAGACATTGCCGTGCTTGGCGCGCAGCTTCAGCTTTTCGGCAATCGCTTGCAGGTCGGCAGCGCTGTAGTCGGTCCTGCGCAGGCGATAACAGGTGAAGGGCGCAGTAACCTCGTCGGGTGTGCTCAGCTCATCGCTTTCAGCAACACAAAGGGCTGCGGAGTGATCGCGCAGAAGCGCGTACGTCGGCTCGTCAAACCAGGACGGATGGCGGAACTCGAAGCTGATGGGGAATCCCATCGGCCGGGCCTCGTCGAGAAAGGCAGACAGACGATCCATATCGGCATTCATGTTTGGAGGAAGCTGGAAAAGAAGCACGCCCAGGCGACCGGTTTCGTGAACTGGCGCAATCGCGTGAGCGAACCGCTCCAGAGCTTCACCGCAGTTCTTCAGGCGGAGAATATGGGTGATGCGCTGCGGCGCCTTGAAGGAAAATCGAAAGTCGCTTCCGGTTGATGCGAGCCACGAGCTCACCGCGGTTGCCGAAGGCAAGCTGCGAAAGGTGTAGTTCACTTCGACAGAGTTCAGGCGGGTGGCGTAATATTCGAGGAGTTTTTTGGCGGGAACGGAGGGTGGATAAAAATCAGGTTTCCAGCTGGTATACGCCCAGCCGGAGCAGCCTACGAAGATGTCGCCGCTCGTCATTACGCTCGTCTTGATACCAGGAGACTTAATCCATTAGCGAACGACGTATCGTTACTTCAGTGGGGCTCCATTGGGGCGGCTAGTGGGGATCGAAGCAGAGCCTCACGTTGACGCCTCGTAAGTTAAAGAATACACGTTGCCATCATTGCCATCAATACCGGATATGCCAGGGCACGTTGGCCCATATTGGCCCACACTGAAGTTAGAATTCTTCGCAAATCAACTCATAAATAATCTGCGCCGTACTGCACGGGGATTTGGGTGAAGGCGATTCGTGTTGGCACGCTTTCGCGTGCCGGGAGCATGCTGACCTTGCCCTCAGACGCGCCACTGAGTAGCTGCCCCCGCCTTTTGTGCCCGCCTACTGAGGGGGTATCGTTTGTGAGGAAGGGGCATTCGATGCGAGCCGCAGAACTCATCTATCCCCTGACATTCCGCCTTACTGATATGCCGATTGAGGATCCCGGACCCGGCGAAGTGCAGGTCCGGATCGAGGCCGTAGGCGTCTGCGGGTCCGATCTGCATGCGTACTCCGAGGGCGCTGTCGGCAGCACTCCCGATGTCTACCCCATGGTGCTCGGGCACGAACCTGCAGGAAGGATCGTGAAGACCGGCGTCGGTGTTACGGGACTCACTGCGGGCGACCGCGGGGCACTTGAGCCCGCGCTTTACTGCTATCACTGTGAATTCTGTTTGAGCGGTCACCACAACGTGTGCGCAAACATTCGCTTTCTGAGTAACCCTCACTACCCCGGTTTTTTCCGTGAACTGGTCAACTTACCGATCGTCAACTTTCGTCCCATCCCCGCGGGGATGTCGTTCGACGAAGCCGCATTGGCCGAGCCTCTATCGATTGCCCTGCACTCCATCCGCCTAGCTTCGATCCACGCGGGCGAAACGGTAGCGGTCATTGGTGCAGGACCAATCGGGCTTTTGACGATCGCCGCACTGCGAGCCGCTAAGGCGATACGAATCTGGGCTGTGGAACCACTGGCGCATCGCCGCGAGTTGGCCCGTGGAATTGGTGCTGAGGTCGTGATCGAGCGCGGAGAGGCCGTCGAGGAAATCCTCAGCGGGACGGGACAACGCGGTGTGGACTGCGCAATTGACTGTGCGGCCGGAGAGCATACTACCGGTCAAGCGATTCAAGTAACCGGCAACGCTGGTCGCGTCGCGCTTACGGGTATTCATTCATCCCCCTTCGTACCCATGGATGGTTTGGCAATGAGGCCCAAGGAACTTACCATCTTCAACGTGCGCCGATCGAACCACGAGACGCAGCAGGCTCTGGAACTGCTCCAGGCGCACGCCGAGTGGTTTGCACCGCTGCTTACGCATACTAGGGAAATCGAACAGATCGGTGATGCCTTCGCAATCGCCAGCCAGTATCGCGACGGTGTCGGGAAGATGATCGTCAGGCCTTAAAATCCCGCAGCGAAAGTTATATTACAGAGATGAATC
>Ga0207050_1049_pt1 | contig 22585 bp, 18 predicted proteins | sample Alteio_BWMinCont_64_FD_153291 | JGI IMG/M metagenome (GOLD analysis project Ga0207050, IMG submission 153291) | Enriched cells from forest soil in Barre Woods Harvard Forest LTER site, Petersham, Massachusetts, United States -... | ecosystem: Environmental > Terrestrial > Soil > Temperate forest >...
AAATGCACAGAACCAGAATTTCTAATGGGTGTTAAGATATCTTGGGACTCCCTCAAAAAAATGTTCAAAGAATCGCTGGCTTCGAAGCTATCCTGAGAATAAGACAGATGATGGGCATCCACACTCATCATCCTGGCCTTCATTTTATTTTTCTTTAACTCTAGTGTTTTGGATCCATTTTGTTGAATGATAGCCATTCCTTTAGCAACTAGACCAACAGTTAAATCGATATTATCACTTGTCATAGAAACTATGTCGCCGCTCAAGGGAGACTCTTGGCTAATTTTTTCTCTTGCCTCAATCTCAGTTTCTTCCCCTCCACGCACTAAACTTGAATCATCTGTGACTATTTTGTGAGCTTTAATGTAAACTTTGCCAGTGCTAGATTGAAATCCCCCGGCAACAATACAACCACCCTGTTTATTGTTAATGATTAAGATATTGCTATCAAAATACTCTCTAGCGACTGGCAGAAAAGAACTCGTTGCTCGCCAGGCCCAAGCACCACGGATTTCAACCGAGCCATTTTTACTCTCAATATGGCCGTATAAATTATTTAATTTTTCGCGAACAACAAGATTCGTTAATTCTTGACTGAGTATACGGCCCCTTTGGTTATTTAATCTTGCATCAACTTCTACAAACATTCTATCAGCTTGAAGCAAGCCTTCTTCGTTTCTAAGGCAGTCAGCCCATACCATCAACTTCTGCATCGCAGTCATTTTACCTTTACGATTATCCAAGGTAACTGTATCTAGGTTCCCTGCTCTGCGCTTTATCTCAATGATAGCTGCATGAATATGTCCCCGATTGATCAACAGGCCTACTCTGCATAAAAATTCATTCGCTTGGATATCACCCGAAATGCGCAATTCAGTCACTTTCTGAATACTAATATTACCGCGGGTTCTAATATCTTTTAATTCAGCCTTGCCTTGAATATTGAAGTGAATGTCGGCATTGGTTTTTAAGCCTTAGATTGCTAATATTCCTTGTTTGTCAAATTGCAAAGAACATTTTAGATGATCTAGCGAGACCATAAGAGGTTTGTTTAATTCATTCAGGTTAATCGCTCGAGACAAGGTGATTTTTTTCTTTAAAATAGGATCCCTCTGCGTTATAGTTAGGGTATACATATCTTTCGAATGACAATGGGTATCAAATAAGATTCTTTTTTCTGCCATAATTTCTGTTGAAAACTTAACCTGAAAACCTGCTCGATGTGCAGCCAAAAACGAGGCTTGATGGATCCTAGAGCCAGCGGTTTCTGCTTTGATCTGTTGGATTTCTTGGCGCAGTTTTAAAATAGTCGCATTGTTTGTGATTAAGGAGTCAATATCAGCACCGCATTGATAAAATTGCTGAATGAGAGAAACTTTATCATTGGCTACTACATACTCTAAAACCGTTCCTTCAGGGGAAGGCTCTGCCATACTGGCTCCATACTGTAAAAGAATAGGGATCAGATTTTTTCTATCATGTAGGCAAGTTCGATAAAGAGGAGACATTCTAGCGTATTTGCCTATATTTTTATGTTTAACAGAAGCGCCATTTTCCAGGAGCAGTAAAGCTGCCGCTTCATCCCCATTTTGAATGGCAATTTGAAGAGGAGTCATGACAGGCTTTTCGGTGAGCATTTTAATTTGAAGATATAATTTCTTTTCTTCGTCCCATAAATACCGCCACAGGTACAATTCATCTAGCGTTTGCTCTTTTAATGGCAGACTTATATCTTCTGCTTGTAAATTCTTAATGATATTTTCCAATTTATCCACATCAACATCACAGACGGCACCTTGCTGAATTAATGTTCGCATCACAGGAAGGTTTCGGGCTTGAGTGGCAAAATGCAAAATTGAATGTCCTATGTCATTCGTTGCATTGATATCCACATTATATTGATTTAGCGCTTCCGTTATATTCTGTCCTGCAGCAATATTTTGATAGACCGATAAAATATCGCTATAAAGTTTGCCTGAATTTGAGTTGAAATAAGTTTTTGCGATACCTTGTTCAATCTCATGGTGGATTTTCGCTTTTTTTATTTTTTCAGATCTCTCTTTTTCTGCCTGGCTTTTCTCAAAGTTTTGCTTGTTTTCAAATCTATCTTTTCCCTGACCGTTTTTTTCATTATTGTGCTGATAATTTTGTCCAGAACCTTGCTGTCCAGAATCTTGCTGATGGCTGTGCCTTTCGAATTCCTCCGCCATTTTTATTAACTCCAAGGGAAGGTCTAAGTTTGAACCAGCGCTGAAACTGGAACTGGAGCTGGAGCTGGAAGAATTAGAATTGGGACCGAAACTGAAACTGGAACTGGATCCGGAAGGGTTAGAATTGGGGCTGGAGCTAGAACTGGAACTTGAACTGGCAGAATTAGAACTGGAGCTGACGTTAGCGCTTGCAATCACTGTCTTAAAATGACCGTCTTGATACAAAATAGGCAACATATAAGGACTTGGGTTATTGCGAGAAATCTTGAATACCTGCCAAGGTTTTGAGGACTCAGATCGAGACCATACTTGGACATTTAAGTCTTTTATTTTAGCAATTGCATCTAGGCTGGAAGTTCTAGCCCCTTGCCCATTTATTGCGCCAAAGCAAATCAATTTAACATTTGGATTCGCAATCACTTTTGTCACATAAGCCTTAAATACTTTTGTACTACGACAGCAGTGACGAAGTGCTACTCGAGCTTGAACCACCTTTTCTTGTAATTTCTTCAAGTGCAATTGTTCTTCAGGGCTAAACTGTTTGACTTGTTCCTTAAATGGCTCATCGAAAACAATATCGCAAGACTGTTTCTCATACATACTTTTTAAGTTAGAACTGAATTCAGGACTGAGCTCAGCACTAAGCTTAGGATTGAGCTTAGGTTTTGCATGTAATATTTGAAGTCTCGTGCTTTCAAAAATCCTTAACGCTTCCTGGTAGATTTTTCGCGCCTCTATTAAATCCTCAATGTCTTCTTGATAGAAGCTGGATGAGAGCCTATCGTTGATGATTGCCTCTTCAATTTCAGGTGCGATTAAGTTTCGGATAATGATATCGTCACGGTGTTTTAGAAAATTTTCGACGACCCATACGCGAGAGACCCCTAAGCATTGATAACCATTGTCTTCACTGTAAACTTTCATATTATTTCCTTCTGTCAATTCCAAAACATTGCATATTAGCAAAACGATTTTTAATTCAATTCTTTAAAATTGCACCGTTTTTAACGTTTGAAGTATTATCTCAAAATAATCAATATAAATAAGAGGTATGAAATAATAATTGATTAAGATAAGTAACATTTGTCAATAATTGTTACCTGCCATTACTACCTATTGTTTCATACGTTTATTAGCTTAATTTCCATCGTTTATTTTCTGGGTACTTCCGCAATCTCAAGATAACGCTACATTAACATACTGCAAACATAATCCATGTAAGATAAAAGCTATTCTTTATGTCAGTAAAAGGAGGAATGTTATGATTTTTGTCACTTTTGATAACCTATACCCAAAGCATTTCAAGTTGCGACGAGGCGTCGGCGAAGATGAGCAGCGGAGCATACAAATTAGTATGTGAGCAGCGAATCAAGCCGACAACAAAGTCGCAGCTTGAAGGGCGAAAGGTATATGCATATAAAAATCTAAGGCTTAATGCTCATCGAAAATTTATCCTTTGCAACTCGTTAAAAAAATACCCATCTTTTCCGTCATTTGGTTGTTCTAAGTAAGAAAAGAAACGTTTTGATATTGTGGACTTGCAATAGCGCATAAGTGGGGTTGCCTATTACTTTTGAGGGATGTAGATGCCAGGAAGCAACTGTCTTCAAAAAATATTTTTTGAAGACTTTTTAGTTTTTCACCTTAATGGTAATTGTTTCCGTAATTAGTGAAGGAGTAAAGGTTGTCTATCATCGGACAAAGAAAATAAAGCGTGTCCAATATCCAGACGCCTTCACAGATTTGACACTTTCACAGACACCTCCATTCCGGACACTTTCATTCAGCTTCATTGTGCGGGACACTACATCAATTTTTAAAACGACCGTGAGCGGGACAAATTTTCATGTTTGACCGACGATCTTAATTATGAGTTAACAACAGAGCGAGGCTAAAATACTGATTTATCCTAGAATCCTACCTAACATTTATAACGACAGGACCAGCAGATCGCTGTCAGTAATTAACGATTTTATCTGTTCAATGCGCATAATCTGTAACTTATTGATTTTTTAATTTTAGCATCAATAAAACTTTACAATTCTTATTTGTTTCGAGGTATAGTATTAGATTCTCTTGAATGCTCTTGTAATATTTTTAGAGTATATCCTCAGGACAATGGCAAATGACGAATACAATTGGCGTTAATGTACCTCATGAATTTTCTACAATTGTTGCGTTTACGGGCTATTTAATTATCGTAATGTCTGTAGGTATAGTTGCCTTTGTTGTGACTAGAAACTTATCCGATTACGTCTTGGGTGGACGTCGTTTAGGGGGGGCGGTTGCGGCATTAAGTGCTGGGGCCTCTGATATGAGCTCTTGGTTACTAATGGGTTTACCCGGTGCTGTCTACGCATTTGGTTTAAGGGAAATTTGGGCATCCATTGGTCTTACCATTGGTGCTTATGCTTGCTGGCGACTAATTGCGAAACGTTTACGTATTTATTCTGAAGTAGCAAAAGATTCTGTAACACTCCCAGCCTATCTCGATAATCGTTTTCGAGATAATTCCAAAGCTATTCGTATGGTTGCAGCACTTGCAACTTTAATCTTTTTTGTATTTTATGTGGCCTCTGGTTTATTTGCAGGTGGGATATTGATCAGTAGAACATTTGGGATAGATTATACCCAAGCACTTTGGATTGGTGCTACGATAGTCATGTTATACACATGCATTGGTGGTTTTTTAGCGGTGAGTTGGACAGATTTTTTCCAAGGGAATTTAATGCTAATCTGTTTACTGGCAGTACCTTTCTTTGCCATTCAAAATTTGGGTGGATGGCAAGTGGGTCTTGATAAAATTTCCTCAATTCGTCCTGAGTATTTAGAATGGACGCGGGGTTTATCTTTCTCTAAATTCTTAAGCTTATTTGCTTGGGGATTAGGATATTTTGGAATGCCGCATATTTTAGTTCGTTTCATGGCAGTAAAATCGGTTCAAGAAATACCGTTAGCACGTCGTGTCTGTATTGGATGGATGGCATTGTCATTGTTAGCTGCAGTTTTGGTGGGCGTCGTAGGAGCAATCCATTTTACCGAGACTCCACTTGGTAATTATGAAACTGTTTTTATGGAACTTTCAGAGCAGGTCTTTTCACCCTGGATAATGGGAATTATTCTAGCTGCAATATTATCCTCTGGCATGTGTGCAATTGATTCTCAAATGTTGGCAGCCTCTAGCGCTCTAACCGAAGATTTTTATCATACCATTTTACGTCGTAATGCCACCCAAAAAGAGTTAGTATGGGTGGGTCGTATTACGACGGGGATTATTGCAGGCATTGGTATTTATATAGCGAGAGATCCTCAGCAAAGTATTATGAATTTAGTAGAATTTGCTTGGTCTGGATTAGGGGCTACCTTTGGTGCATCAGTTGTATTATCGCTGTTTTGGAAAAGAACAACACGTAATGGTGTAGTGGTCGGGATGATTCTGGGTAGTTTAACCGTTATCATTTGGCAATTATTAGGGTATACAGAATGGATGAATGCAATTCTACCAGGTGTGATAACTTCTTATTTAGGAGTTATTATTACTAGCATATTGGATAAAGCGCCAAGTGAAGAAATCATTCGGGAATTTGAAAAAGTGGAAAAATTAGTGAAAGATTCAGCTGTTAACAGCTCCACCGGTTATCTAATTGATTCGCAAACAAATTAATCTACGAGATGAACAATATTCTCGAACACTTTCTACTGCTTGCTCAGCAATAAAATCAACCGCTGTATTTGGAAATCCCGAAGGAAGGTATGTATTGAGATTCTTTTTTATTTGTATTAATTGAGCTGCATCCAGAAGACTATCGCGATTTTTAAAAAAAATCTCGACCATCGCTTGAAATTCTTCACTAGTAGAATAATGTAAAATTAACAAAGCCATCAAATCATCACGATTAATGACCGCAATATTGTCTAATGTAGACGAATGGAATATTGACGTATATTTACTATTGATGACGGCATCATAAAAATTACTATTAGTAATATCGAGTTTCCCAAATGAAGTTTTACCAAATTTTTCATGGATGTTTCCTAATAAAAACTCATTATCTACATAGGTTAAACAATATTGATCCAATGAGTTTTTCCAAACCACCAAGCCTTCTAAATTAACATCTCCCAAGGCTGCAATATATTTAAACACTTGAAAGTCCGCATAAGAATCTCTTGAAATGGTCCGCAGAACTAATGCCATATTGTCGCGATTATGAAACTCATAGGAATTTCCAGCCTTAAAATCTACAGTTGCAACAGCATAGTATTGTAAAACTCCAGATATGCCCTTGTATTCCCTTGCAACGGTAGGCGGAATGGTGTGTGGTAATTTAAATAAGACAGATGCCATTTCAAAAGCAAGGATTTCATTCTCTCGAGCACTTTTGTTTCTCTCTTTGAATATAGCCAATAAGTTGTTATTCAACAATACTAGATAAATATTTTTCTTCTTAAATTGATATAATACCTTAGTGATTTTGCCAGTTTGCAAGCGTTTTTTTATTTCTTGAGCAGTTTTTAAATCTTCAATTCTAGGTTGCTTATCAGTGTATGCTTTAATATCTTCAAGAGTTTTCATATTCAATCCTATCAGTTTTATAATTGTAGCAAGAAGCAAAGGTTATTCTTGTTCAACCTTTTCTATTTTCTTCTGTGATTGTCTTGTGACAAATAATTTTGAGTTGCAACCACTTTCTTTCCAGTTTTACTTTCCAGCTCCAATCTAGCCTTCTTAGCAATTCCACCCCCACTTTTGTGAGGTGTTTTTTCCCGTCTGTCGCCATCAATTTCAGTTGGCAACATTTTGTTACCACCTCGCTTCCATCCTTTTTTAATCTACCTTTCAATACTTTCCAGTATATCACGATGATAAAGAGAAACAATCCCTTTTAGACCAACGCATGATTGATTGCCTAAACACCGATTATGGCATTGAAGTCGTTAACTTTACATTTCTGCCCTTGGGCGCTGATATGAATGCGTGCTTAATAAACCTCATGATACCGTTTTTTTAATGCAAGACCATCAACTAATCTTTCAACAACTTTTAAATTAATCTGATTAGGATACAAAATTTCTGTTCCATTAATAATGGTCATATCTTTGTGCTTTTCTAATACAACCTTCGCATTTGTTAGGGCAGTATTATCCCCCTTTAAAAAGGCTATGGTTGCATCGACATAAGCATTCCACCCAGCTTCCCATTCTACATTTGGTAAGTGTTTAGAACACCGAAATCTTTCAATGGCAGTTTGGTAATCTTTTAGAAATGCATGTATTTGTCCCGCATGAAAATTTAGGTTTACTTTATCAGCTGGAGATATTGTAGACGATTGCAGGGATTGATCAATAATCTTGACTGCTTCTTGATCAGATAAGGATCTCCATCCTTGTTCAGATTGATCAAAATCCCAATAACTCATTTTTAACATGGCTTCTGTTTTAGAACTCAATGAAATTTTGTTATAAATATAATAAAAATTAAAGCTTGTAGCAACAAAAATTAGTATTAATAATATTATTTTCGGAATTGTTTCAATAACCGCCTTAGCTTGATTAATAAGCTTTCGAATGTCTCTAACTAATAGCTTTTGGACTTTCTCTTTCTGAATCTGGATATTCATACAACTCCTTACTGCTCAATTGTCGGAGCGCGCCCCGACAATCTCAATTATTACAAATTGTGAAAGAATTATACCCTCTGTGAGGGTGAAATTCATCAGTCACACAAATCAAATAATGAAGGTATGTTAAACTCATTATCCATTTAATGATGAATAAAGACGTGAATTTTTCCATTAGCTTCCAATGAAAAGATCCCACCACATACAATCCACAACAGAATAGTTAAAAGTGACTGGGCATATAAAGCTAAGAGTTTTAAAGCTAAAATAAGTTAGAAAATATTATTTTTCTTAATGAAGATATTCGCCAGATTTAAGCGGTTTTTCAAAACCGTCTACAAGAGTCTCCACTCTCATCCGACAACCATACATCACTTTCAACTATACACCTAAAAGGGGATGACTTATCCACCTCTAAATTAATTAAAGAAAAACGTGAGTTGCTCATTTTAACGCTATCCTCAATTAATGGAGTATCTTGTAGAACTTTCTGTCAAATAGAATGCAGCTAATAGTCATAATATTGCCAATATTTTTTTTCGCATCTTGTTGTGTTGTTCCATGCTTCAAAAAGTTTTCTAATTCATCAATTAATTTCAAATTAATTCCTCTTCTTTGGCTTTTGTTCAAGCTCGCCCTTTCAATCGTGAAGTGCAATTAACAAATCAAAATAAGCTTGTGTATCAAGCAGTTCAATAACCTCATCTACACAAACATCAGTTTTGACTGCCAAGCTTAAGCAGCCTCACCTGAGATGGCAGCAATCTTAAACGATTTGGGTATGATTTCCCGAGATTTAGGACATAATTCCCAAAGCAAGAATAATAAAAACGATAATACTGACTTTGTAAACGCCCTTCATTATCTAAATCAAGCAATCGAGCTGTCAACAAAACTTTCAAATCAAGGCAAAAACATGGTGAGATATTTAACGAATTTAGGTGAAATTTATAGATGCCTTGGCAACCTTACCGAAGCTGAAACTACAATCCAGGGAGCCCTGAAAATTGCCCAAGTTGAATTTAAAGATCAAAAACATCGTTTAATCAGTTCAGCCTATTATAATTTAGGGAATGTTTATATGGATAGAAAAGAATATGCAGAAGCAAAACGATGTTTTGAAAAAGCGGTAACAATCTCAACCGATGAGAGTATTGCTGGTAAAAATCACCCCCTATCTGCTCGACACATCGATGCGTTGGGGTTAGCCTGGAAGGCATTAGGCCATGAAAATGAGGCTTGTCATTTTTTCCAAGAAGCGTTCAACATTATTGAGTCTGATAAACCAGGACGGGGCCAAGCACAATTGAGAGAACTTATTCTCAATCACAAGAATACCTGCCAAAAATTCCTAACCGTTCACGCCCCATCCATGAACGCCCAGTTTTGGGCGCCCTGGAGGGCGCGAATCGTTACTTTAGAAAAATCTTAATAACTTCTATCACTATTTTTTAAGCGCAGAGAGTAAAACCCAATCCCCAAACCCTGTCGAGACGGCTTGAATATCTGTAAAACCAGCTTTTAATAATATAGAAGATAATTCATGATTGGAAAACTGCTGTCCCCCCTCTGTCCATAAAAGCATCATAATATTATAGGCAGACACACTCAAAGGACCACTCTTATTTTGGTCAAATAGCATCTCGTGGATCAATATGCGACCACCGGACTTTAAAGCTTGATAACTTTTTTCAATTAGAAACTGACACTTCTCAACCGACCAATCATGGAATATATCAGAATAAAAATGGATGTCCGCGTGAGGGAATGGATCTGTCCACATATCAGCCACCTGAGTTTCGATGCGTTGACTTAAACCGAAATGATTAATATACGTTTCTGCAACCTTAGAAACTGCAGGTTGCTCATAAACAATGGCATTTAAATGATCCCAATGCAGAGTAGCCGCAATACTATGAGCAGCAGACCCTCCCCCAATATCTAAAAATGTTTTATGGTTAGAAAGATCCAGTTTTTTGGGCCAAACGTTCGCCATGGCCATACTCTTACCATGCATAGCATGCGTAAAAATTTTTGCTAATTCCTCTTGCTCTTCATTCGTTTTGAAAAGCTCCTTGCCCTGATATATTTGAGAAGTATTATTGAATAAAGCCTGCTTAAAACTTTTAAACAAATAGACTTCGTTGTTCATTAACGTAATATCCAACGCGCCCCCCACATAAAAAGGGCTCTCTTTTAATAAAAAATGTTTAGCCATATCTGTTAATTCATATTTATGCTGTTTATTTAAATTGACTAATTCCAAACTGGCACACATCGATAACAGTGCCTGAGCGGGACGATTTTGTATTTTTAAAATAGTCGATATTTCTTCTAAAGATAAGGCCTGATGCTGATTTATTATTTCAAATAAAGTTAATTCATGAGCAACATGTAAGGCTTGTGCGGCTGGCATACCAAAAACGATATCAAATATTTTGCTGGCTTTTTCAGAAGAATAGTTAAGACTCGCAAATTGTTCCTGGGGATTGGTCTTAGCTTGATGAGTGGTAGCATTTCTAGGATTTACTGAGCCGGTTTTTTCCTTGGGATTAACGATAGGGTCTCTTGTTTTGGTGATTTCCATATAGGTCTCCTGATTAGTTAAACATTCCTCCCAGTATTATTATCATAAACTCTCATGAATAATCAAAGGAATTAATAAGTCAACCAATTAAATTATTTAAAAGTTAACCATGCTGCTCCTCCTCGGGATAGCATTTCTTTTCGTTTCTTTTCGTAAAAAATAATGACTTTTCAATTTGATTATAGTACTATAATCAAATTAGGGATGAAAATATCCCAATTTTAAAAAAATTTACCAAATTTACCAACATTATTGACAAAGTATGACAAATAAGTCATACTCTTAAAGAGAGCATTCAACGACTCAAAATTATCATTTATTATTGAAAATGCATAGGAAAAAAATGTTAGTATTTAGTATAATTGGGGAATGACAATGAAAAAATTTGAGAAAGGTTCTGGTAATATTTTTAAAGATTTGGGCTTACCTAATCCAGGCCTAGAAAATATGAAAGCTCAACTTGCCTTCGAAATTTTTCATATTATCGAGCAAAAAAGCAAAGACTCACTCCGAGAAGAAAAGAAAAAGCTAACTCAATCTCAAATTGGAAAATTGCTTGGCATAGATCAAACGGAAACCTCTAAATTAATAAATGGTCAGTATTCTCGTTTTAGTTTAGAGCGACTTTTATATTTTTTTTGTATGTTAAACTACAATATCAATATAAAACTTAGTCCAGCTCATGGTAAACAAACCCAAAAGGTGTTGGTGAGCGAATACCATGCTGGAGGTCCCGCTGAGCACAGGATCTAATTAGGGGATGCCAATACACATTGGCAGCAAGGATAGGACACTCCGAAGCATTAATTGACCATAGGAAAGAGAGATTTATTCTTTTTAAAAAGATTCCAGATTGATCAGGGTTTACGTTCAGAATACCAATTTTTGGATATAATTTACCCAGAGATTCTGCTTAAAATGTATATTTACATATAAGAATAATTAGGCCCACCCCCACCTTCTGGCGGAATCCAATCAATATTCTGTCGAGGATCTTTAATATCACAGGTTTTACAATGCAGACAGTTTTGAGCAGAAATCTGCAATTTTACATTCCCATCCTGATCTTGAATGATTTCATAAACATTGGCTGGACAATATCGCTGTTCAGGTGAAGCATATAAAGTCCAATTCACCTGAATGGCCAACTTGGGATCTTTTAATATTAAATGCGCTGGTTGATTGTCTGCATGATTGGTATTAGAGAATTGCAATGAACTTAATTTGTCAAAACTAATTTTTCCATCGGGTTTTGGATACTGAATGGCTCGACAATATTTTGCCTCCTTTAATTGCGAATAATCAGATCCAAAATGAAAAGTCCAGGGGGCTTTGCCTCGAAAAATATAAGTATCTAAAGCTGCATAAGCAAGCCCTAACCAAAGTCCAAAACGAAAAGCAGGTCGAATATTACGGGCTTTTTTGAGTTCTGGCCAAACCCAAGACTCTTGCAAGCTTTTAGTGTAACTGGAAAGGATCTTAGGCGCTTTATCTTGCTGATCTTGTTTTTCTTGATGAACTTTTTTATCTTTTTTATCTTTTTCATCTTGAAGCGACTCATCTTTCATTACTTTATTTTTAACTGCTTGCTCTTTAATTTCTTGCTCTTTAATTTCTTGAACTTTAATCACTTGCTCTTTAATCTCTTGCTCTTTAATTTCTTGAACTTTAATCTCTTGAATTTTAATCACTTGATCTTTAATCTCTTGCTCTTTAATCTCTTGAACTTTAATCACTTGCTCTTTAATCTTTTGATCTTGATCTTGAAGAGTTTTATCTTTTATTATTTGATTTTTAATGACTTGATCTTTCATTACGTTAGCTTGTGAAATTTTATCTTTTTCGAATTGCAGTGCCTCAAAAACGGCTGCCGCTGCCAACATCCCAGATTTCATTGCTGTATGATTGCCTTTTAATTTTGCCACATTCATAAAACCGGCAGCACATCCAATTAAAAGTCCCCCGGGAAAGGCTAAAGTAGGAATCGATTGAAAACCCCCTTCATTGAGTGCACGGGCACCATACTCAATTCTACGCCCCCCTTCCAAAAGCGGTTTAATGCTAGGATGGTGTTTAAATCTCTGTAACTCTTCAAAAGGATCTAAATAAGTATTTTGATAATCTAAACCAATAATTAAACCAATCGAAAGTAAACTAGGTTCCATTTGTAATAGAAAGGATCCCCCATAGCAACGCCTATCCAGTGGCCAACCAACCGTATGAATGGTTTTTCCAGCTTGATGTTTCGATGGATCAATTTCCCAAAGTTCCTTGACACCAATACCATAAGTCTGCGGATCGCTTTGTTTCTGTAACTGCAGTTGTTCGCTTAATTGTTTGGTGAGAGAACCGCGACAGCCTTCAGCTAATAACGTATAACGAGCGCGCAACTCCATACCCGGTTGATAATTGGGTTTCTTTTGGCCATTTTTATCTATCCCCACTGGATTGGTTGCCACACCCACTACCGATCCCTCTGCATCAAAAAGCGCTTGGGTTGCAGCATATCCTGGAAATATATCAACGCCTAAAGCTTGTGCTTCATTTGCCAACCAGCGACACAATGCGCTCAGACTAATAATATAGTTCCCAGTATTTCGAAACCCTGGTGGAGTAGGCAGCGTGATAGCCCGGCGAGCGGTTAATAATTGAAAAACATCTTGGGTGACAGGGGTATGAAGAGGTGCTCCCCGTTTTTGCCAATCGGGAAATAATTCATTTAATGCTCGGGGCTCAAAAACTGCGCCAGAAATAATATGCGCGCCAATCTCGGATCCTTTTTCTAACACACACACTCGTATGGGCAATTGATGTCGAGTCGCTAATTGAGCGTAATGAATCGCTGCAGACAAACCAGCAGGGCCGCCGCCAACAATGACTAAATCATATTCCATAGATTCATCTACCATACTTTATATTGTAAGGGATCAGGGTCAGATCGCAACAAAACAATAATGCAATAATGCAATAATACTTCCAGACCCTAAAACGTCATCCGCATCCTCATCCGCATAAATAAATTTTGAAAAAACCGGTTAATTTGTTAGGATGCTACTTTCTGTAAAGGAGATTGTTATGTTGTCAAGATATAGAATGCTAACTTTTATTATTTGTTTCCCTATGGTTGCTATGCTTGGAGGTTGTGCCACCATATTTTCCGGGTCTTCTCAAACTTTACAAGTTAAAGCAGTTGATTGCAAAACGAATGAACCGCTTGAGGGTTGTCGTGTGACAGTAACTGATGGTAGTGGTGGAATGTCTACCGTCACTGGAAACCCTGGGACCGTTTCGGTTAGTCGAGGTGCTGGTAATGTTCTGGTTAACTGTCAAAAACCTGGTTACAAGCAGCTCAATACAGCGGTTGGGGACAGTTTTAATCCGGTCACACTAGTCAATGTATTATTCTGGCCTGGATTTTTGGTCGATGGTTTAACCGGTGCCTACAAAAAATATCCTTCTCACTATGTTGTTGCGATGGAAAAAACAGGGCATTAAAATCCCTATCCATTCGTCCCCGTTGTTGTGACGGAAAAAAATTGGGCATTAAAATCCCTACTCTTTCGTCCTCATCTGATTGGCCACTTAATTTATAAAGTTAAGTGGCCAATTTTTTATCCTCTATGTTTTATCACCTACGATTTCCCCTACACGTTTTATCCTCTTCTATTCTTTATTCACTGCGAGTGAACACTAGTCCCTACCTTCACTTTTGCAAAAAAAATGCTAAGGTTAAGACAAGGATCTTATGAAAAATTTAAAATTTTCAATCTTATACTCAAAGCAGATGAGTTCGTAAGTTAGTTGCACATCCCCCCGAACAAGCTTCGTTCCTAAATCTACATGAGCATTGTTCGCTAAGGCTGCTCAACAACGCCTAGGAATTCATTCGCGAAGAATATATGAAAAACATAAAGTTTATGGAGTTTGTATGAATGGTTTAGTCGCAGTGAAGCGAGTGGTAGATTACAATGTTAAGGTTCGAGTTAAGGCTGATGGCTCAGCAGTAGAAATGGCCCATGTTAAAATGTCGATGAACCCTTTCGATGAAATTGCCTTAGAAGAAGCGATTCGTTTGAAAGAAGCGGGCAAATTAGAAAACATCATAGCCGTCTCTATTGGACCTCTTGCCTGCCAAGATACTTTACGCGAAGCCCTAGCCAGAGGTGCTGATCGCGCCATTTTAATCCATAGCGAATTCAATCATGAACCTTTGAATATTGCCAAAATCCTACAGTGTTTAGTGCCTCAAGAAAAAATCGAATTGGTTTTCTTAGGAAAACAGGCCATTGATGATGACTGTAACCAGACTGGACAAATGCTTGCCGGTCTTCTCGGTTGGTCTCAAGGAACAAATATTTCTAAAATAACATGGGAACCTCCTTGCCCCTATATCGAGATAAGCCGAGAAACCGATTTAGGATTAGAACAGTTAAGACTGATGCTGCCCTCTGTGCTGACGGCAGATTTAAGATTGAATGAACCTCGCTATATAACCCTTCCCAATTTAATGAAAGCCAAAAGTAAACCGTTAGTCATCATTAAAATTGAAGTTCTCATCGAACAATATGCTTTGAATTTAAAATCTCATACAAGTGTTATTAAAGTCGCTGCTCCTATTATGCAACGCGAAGGGAAAAAATTAAATTCGGTCAAAGAATTAGTGGAAAAACTGAAATTTGAAGCCAAGGTGATTTAAAGTTATTTTTCAAGGTAAAGGTAATTGCCTGTCATTTAAAGGTCATCTCAAGGTCATCTCAAGGTCATTTCATGGAATCAAAGGTCTCCTTTCAAGGTAATTTAAAGGTCATTTTAAGGTAATTTCAATGAATATTTTAGTCTTGGCAGAACATGATAATCAAAACCTAAAATCCTCGACGGCTAGTACTGTCAGTGCTGCCAGCCAATTATCAGGAGAAATAACTGTTCTAGTCGCCGGAAATCAATGTGAGACGGTCGCAAAATCGGCTGCTCTGTTGCAAGGTGTTGCGAAAGTTATATTAGTAGAAGCTCCGTATTATGCTCATGGACTTGCAGAAAATATAGTCAAGCTTATGCTGGAAATTTGTACTGCTTCTACAATTTCTACAGCTTCTACTTCTGGAGCTGCAACTTCTGCCACTTCTACTTCTACAGCTTCTACAGCTTCTACAGCTTCTACAGCTTCTGCAAAATATCATTATATTTTAGCGCCTGCTAGCACTTATGGAAAAAATATTTTGCCTCGCCTGGCAGCCCTTTTGGATGTTTCACAAATCTCAGAAATGACAGAAATTATTTCAGAAGATACTTTTGTTCGCCCCTGTTATGCTGGAAATGTCTTAGAGACATTACAATCATTCGATCCAATAAAAGTCATCACGATACGCTCAACGGCATTTGAACCCGTCAAAGAAAAAACTGAAGCTGCTCCCATTGAACGCTTAAAACCCAGCGGAGAACAAGCACTAACCACTTTCTTGAATCAGGAAACTAGGGAGGCCTCAAGGCCAGAATTAAGTTCTGCTAAAATTGTTATTTCTGGTGGTCGAGGTTTACAAAGCAAAGAAAATTTTAAGCTTCTCGAAAAAATTGCAGATAAACTCGGAGCCGCCATTGGCGCTTCTCGAGCAGCTGTGGATGCCGGTTTTGTTCCCAATGATTATCAAGTCGGACAAACTGGCAAAGTTGTCGCCCCAGAATTATATATTGCAGTGGGGATCTCTGGTGCTATTCAGCATATTGCTGGAATGAAAGACAGTAAAATCATTGTGGCCATTAATAAAGATCCCGAAGCAGCCATTCTACAAGTATCCGATTATTACCTAATCGGTGATCTCTTTGAAATTTTGCCAGCGCTTGAACAAGAATTATAATTCTGTCGCGAGCCTTTGTCCCTACATAAACCTTTTTCCTTTTTTTAAACCAGGTATAAAACGAATAACTATACTCAAAGCAAATGGATTTTAGGCTCGCTTTGAGTATATATTTAGCGCTATACTGCCCTGGGTTGGTGATTCTGTGAGTCATGCGGTTTTCTTGTCTAAATCATACGATGGTCTTTTTTTTCTTTTTTCACTCAAAATTTCACTAACCTTATAAACATATTTTAACCTAAAAGGTTATTAACCTAAAAGGTTAATTTGTCAAGAAAAATGTTAGGAGCCCCATTTACTCTTGATTAACCCATTACCTTTTACTTCCTCATCACCCTACCTTAGTCATATCTTGCTGCTGCTATTAGAAAAAAGGAAACTAGGGTACAATAATGCCAGTTCTTTGAATATAAGTGTAAGATCTAGGTTTTTATCTAGGCCATTTAGTTCTAAGGTACTCGCCTATATACTCAAAGCGAATGATTTCGTAGGTTAGGCGCGCATCCCCCCGAGCAAGCGCAGTGTACAAATAGTACATGAGCATTGCGAGCGGGGGTGCGCAACAACACCTAAAATTCATTCGCGAAGAGTATAGAGCCACATAAGGGCTATATATCTGCCTAATGCCTAAGAGGAGGCTAGCATCATGGTGTATAAACACGATATGAATATTGCCGATTTTGACCCCGAACTTTGGGCAGCTATACAGGGCGAAACTCGTCGTCAGGAAGATCACCTAGAGCTTATTGCTTCTGAAAATTATGCTAGCCCAAGAGTATTAGAGGCTCAGGGCTCTGTCTTAACCAATAAATATGCTGAAGGCTATCCTCATAAACGCTACTACGGTGGCTGTGAATTTGTCGATATTGCTGAAGAACTGGCGATGAGTCGTTTAAAAGAATTATTCGGCGCCTCCTATGTAAATGTCCAACCTCATTCAGGCTCTCAGGCCAACGCGGCTGTTTATTTAGCTTTAATTAATCCAGGAGATACCATTTTAGGCATGAGCTTGGCTCATGGCGGTCATTTAACCCATGGGTCCTCTGTTAATTTTTCAGGAAAATTATATCATGCCATTCAATATGGCTTGGATCCCAAAACGGGTGAAATAGATTATGAAGCAGTTTCGAGGCTTGCCAAGGAACATAAACCAAAATTAATCATGGCAGGGTTTTCCGCTTATTCTCGCGTGGTGGATTGGTCTCGTTTTAGGGTCATCGCGGATGAAGTAGGCGCTTATCTTGTCGTGGATATGGCACATGTCGCGGGTTTAATTGCTGCCGGTATTTATCCCTCCCCTGTACAAATTGCAGATGTCACCACCAGTACCACGCATAAAACCTTGCGCGGTCCTCGAGGCGGTTTTATTTTGGCTAAGTCTAATCCAGAAATCGAAAAAAAATTAAATGCACAGGTATTTCCAGGTTTACAGGGCGGCCCTTTAATGCATGTTATCGCTGCTAAGGCCGTTGCCTTTAAGGAGTGTCTGTTACCCGATTTTAAAATTTATCAAGAACAAGTTCTCGCGAATGCCCGGCATTTTGCCAAAATAATGATGGTAAAAGGCTATACTATTGTTTCGGGGGGTACTGATAATCATCTTTTCTTGGTAGATCTTATCAATAAAAACATCACTGGAAAAGACGCAGAAACTGCATTGGGTCTCGCTCATATTACAACAAACAAAAATTCAGTACCGAATGATCCCCGATCCCCTTTTGTCACGAGCGGTCTAAGGTTGGGGACACCTGCTCTGACTACCAGAGGGTTTAAGGAACCTGAAATAACTTTAGTGGCTGAGTGGGTATGCGAAGTGCTAGACAACGTGAATAACCCAACTACCCTTCCTGAAGTAATAGACAAGGTAAAATCAAAAGTTCTAGAGCTCTGTCAACGTTTTCCGGTATATCAATAATGCAGTGTCCTTTCTGTCGAGTGCAAGATACTAAAGTCATCGATTCGCGTTTAGTGGGTGAAGGCGAAGAAGTGCGTCGCCGTCGAGAATGCATCAGTTGTACCGAACGCTTCACGACTTATGAAACAATTGAATTATCCTTGCCACGCCTCATCAAACGAGATGGCAGTCGTGTTCAATTTAGAGAAGAGAAACTAAGAGCTGGGATACTGAGAGCCTTAGAAAAAAGACCTATACAAGCAGAACGGGTGGATCACGCAGTAAATCGCTTGACCCATCGTTTATGTGCCGCTGGGGAAGCAGAAATAGAAACTAGCATTTTAGGTGAATGGGTCATGGCAGAGCTGCGAGCCTTAGATGAAGTCGCCTATGTGCGCTTTGCTTCCGTCTATCGCCGTTTTCAAGATATCCATGAATTTCAAAAAGAAATTAATAAGTTACAAAATCAAACTAACACCGGAGTGGTTCATCATGAGTATGCAAGATCCTCATCCGAACAAACCGACTAATTTTAGCGGTAGAAAAAAAGCCAGACGTTATGCTGTACAGGCTCTTTATGGTTGGTCTATGACGCAAAATCCTTTATCTGAGATTGAGGCTTTTATTCTTTCAGAACACCCAGAAGAAGTCTTTGATCGAGATTATTTTTCGCTTTTAATCTTAAACATTACTCAAAATGTTCAGGAACTAGACGCCATTATGCAGCCGCTCCTATCACGGAAATTAACAGAATTAGATTTCGTTGAATTGGCCGTCTTACGAATTGCTGTCTTCGAATTAAAAAATCGCCTAGAAATTCCTTATCGCGTGGTGATTAACGAAGCATTAAATCTCACTAAGACCTTTGGTGCCACTGATGGTTACAAGTTTGTGAATGGGGTTTTAGATAAACTCGCTAAGAATTTAAGATCCTTCGAGATGTAATCTGTCGATCCCTTGGGTTATTAGTTTTAGGTCTGAAAAAATGCTTGGGCAGCTCGTGTTTATAATGTGAGAAAGATTGAGGGTCGTAGTTGTAAATACGTTAAGGATACGTTAAGGATACGTTAAGGATATGCTTAGGCAATGATACTTGTGTTTCCTTCTCCCAATTTTGGGAGAAGGTGCCCGTCAGGGCGGATGAGGGTTAACTAAAAATCTTTGATTAAAGCTATAGAACTGCCATTATCCAGTGGGCGAGGGGGGTGAAGAACCCGAGTTTAGATCTGCCAACAGTCGCTGTTGCTCCATTGTAGATAATCCATTGCGATCCGACTCGTCATCAGATGATATTTCCTCTTCTTGTGTTTTTTGAATGGCATGTCTGGTAGCCAGCAATTCCAGAGTCTCTTTTTGTCCTTTCTGATTAACAGCCTCTTGGAAGGAAAATACAATAAGAGGCCTTTGAATAAAGGTTTCTATTACCTTGTCCACGTTTTCTTCATAATGATGTTGAGGAAATAGGGGAAGAGGAAGGGGAAGAGATAGATCCGTTGCCACATGAAAATATTGAGGAAATAGAGGAGGAGGAAGACCACCCAAAGGAAGACCACCCACTATCTCTTTTTCCTGAGTGAAACCCCATGTTCCTTGTGTTCCTTGTGTTCCTTGTGTTTCTTGTGTTCCTTGTGTTGCTTGTTCCCAATTAAATTTAGACTGACCTGAATCACTATGGTCTTGTTGTAATTTAAATGAGGTTGAATGACCTATAAAAACCGGATTCTGAATGGCTGGCATTGGGGTTGAAGAAGGAGGAAGAGAGAATGGATGATGCATATCATCCTCTATGGATAAATCATTTATTGCTATACTGGCAGTCTCTCCCGAACTACGTTGTGAAGAACTAGAAGAATTAGATTCGCTTGAACTTGTTACATAAATTCCTTCTGAAATATATTTTTCAGAATAAGGACTTTCTACTGCTGATAAAGTCACTTCATTTAAAATAGAGGGTGAAGAAATTTTTATTGGAGGGGGGGGTAAAAGCATCACTATTCGCACATTCTGAGTGTCACTGGCTGGAGTCACAAACGCTTGCACTTGTGGGTCTTGGCAAATTCCGTTTTGTTCATTAAGGCTTTGTGATAGTATCAATCTTAATGTCCCTTTATCTGGATTTTCCGTGGCATAGGTAATAGGTAAGTACCCAGAACCATCCCTTAAGGTAATTAATGTTGGATCCTGTTCTAAACAACATTGTATAATTGCCAAGGCTTTTTCTCGGCAAATAATGTGAAACAAACTGCGGCCAGGATGTGAAGATATTTTTGGGTTGGAATAAGTTAAATCTGCCCCTAACTCCACAAGCTTTGCAATTTTTTCGATATCGCATTTTGCTTGAAATACTTCTTTAACTAATTCTTCAGTGAGCGTCGTCCTTTTATATTGAAGACTAGAGATAATCTGGGGATCTTGTCTTCTTTGAGCGATGCTGAATACATCTTGACCCTCTTTATCTTTAAGCGATAATGATGGACTAAATTGTAAAATTAAGTTTACCTGTTCTATCACTCCCAGCTCTGTCGCCAAATGTAAAGGCGTTTTTCCTTGGTTATTAGCCGTATTAATGTTGGCTTCACTATATTTTTTTGATTGCCCTAATATGTAAGCGAGAACATCCCTATTCATAAAAGCGGCTAAATGCAATAAGGTATTTCCATCTTTATCCAGACTTTGTTGAAGAGCTTGTTGCGGGATTAGCAATTTTTTAGTCTTCCCAGCTTCATCTTTATCCCGTTTTTGTTTAAGAACTTTTGGTGAAATTAGCAATTTTTGAATTAACTCAATTGAAAATGGAGATGCCGTTAACAGACTGTACTTAATAGCATCTAAATATTGCGGCTTATTTTTATTATATGCTGCACCTTGTCTTAACTTACTTTGACTTTGATAGAGGTTCAAGTTTACGTGCAAAGCAAGGTGATTGTGCATTAAAATTAAAATTTCTAATTCTGATAATCCCGTCCATTCATCTATCATTATTTCAGTATTGGCTTGCATTTGTTTTGTCTGTGCTTCTTGCTCATCTATTTCTTTTGCTTTCCTTGCATTTCCCGGCTCGTCATTACTCTTCGGCAGGACTATGCCTTTAGTTTGTTTAAGATACCTAAAAAGTTTTTCGAAATAATCCTGTATTAAATACTTATCAACAATATTGGAAAGGGATGGGGGTATATAGTTAGATAAAAACGTAGAAGGCACATTATTCACGGATTCTACCAATTTATCCGCCTTGGTTTTTAAATCTGCTGTTGTTGTAGCCATACTTTTTCCTATTTATGAGTTATAAGCGATGTCTGCAAGTTCTGCTCACTTAAAGTTGGTTTTTTCTGCGTATCCTGGACAAATTGGAACCGTACTAAGCCAACCGTTATGCGCCTAACTTTCATTTGTTGTTCTAATGCTTTTTTTTCCGATGCCAAGGACTCCATCATTTCCGCCCAATCAGATTGAGCGCCTTTAAGGGGCGGTAATACGAAATTCAGGGATGGATTTAAGTGGTTCATGACTTCTGGTTCACATTGCAGCTTTGGCGCAACGACAGCTCTCTGTAATATTGTAAATAATACGCTTTTATCTTGATTCAATTTTGCATAGTGAATGGGTAACCGATGATTGGCATCTGTTGTAGCGACTAGAGTAGGATCATGATTTAACAGCAGTTCAACAACTCTAGCAGACTGTAGTTGACAGGCCAAATGAAAAACATTACAGACATACTGGCCGTTTGTTGTTGTATTTCTCGTTTTTGCAGGGTTAGCACCTAAGGCCAATAATTGTTTTATCTTTTCAAAACCCTCTTTTTGCTTTATACAGTTCCAAAGTGCTACGTTAAGTGTCTGTTGATGCTTTTTTAATAACTGGCCAATTTCTTTTTTTCCGGCTCTGTTTGCGAGTACCTCCGCCGTAAAACCATCTGTGTTTCTTGACAACAAACTGACGCCCTGATCCAAAAGTTCGGACACTTTTTTTAGATTTCCTTCTTGAACAGCTTTATGAAATGCAGCAGATTGTTCTTTATCTATTTTTGTATCCAAGCACAGTTTAGAGTGAGTCGTTTTTGTTGCCCCATTAGATGAAGATGCATTTTGGGTATCACCGCTCAATTTTGAATTGGAATTGGGTTCTTGCTGTTTTTTTTGTTGTTGTTCTATATGTTGTTTTGTCTGTGAGCCTGGCAGCATATACTTTTCCCCTTAAGTTATTTATTAAAGTTAGGATGCCAAAAAATCATTACAACCATGATACCAAAAAACCTTAGCTCTATGCAAGTACTAATGCTTTCTTAGTATATACCTCATTGTAAAATTAGGTGTAGCATCCGAGAGTAAAGGGCTTGAACTTTATTGCAGGCCTTGCTAGTTCTGGTCTTTCTGGTCTTGGTTCTGACCACTGCAATATTTGTGTTTTTTAAATTTTCC